>Ga0326727_10018028_pt1 | contig 14502 bp, 12 predicted proteins | sample MB2enrmetagenome_FD_207643 | JGI IMG/M metagenome (GOLD analysis project Ga0326727, IMG submission 207643) | Lab enriched peat soil microbial communities from McLean, Ithaca, NY, United States - MB29MY | ecosystem: Environmental > Terrestrial > Soil > Wetlands > Peat | place: USA: New York...
TGAAAAGCCTGGAACAGGAAACGGAATCGTTGAAGCAAGTCGCCAACGAAGTCACTAACCAGTATCCGTACGATACCTATAACTACGACTATTCGTCGTCTGAACCCACTCCCGAGGGTTCATACGGGTCCGAAACCTACGATTCCGCTGTCGCTACCCCATCCACTGCAAGCGCATCCGCACCTGAGGGCGCTGAGTCACCATCAGCCGATGCGCCGGAGGGCACTGTCGCCCACGGCGCCGAAACGGCGGCCGCACACACTGAGACGGCTTCCCCCACGGCTGAACACATCGCGTAACGAATGAACTCTTCCGACGAGCCGAAGGGGACCGGCGATCCCCAAGCTGGTACCGTGCCTGCCGCCTCCGCTTCCACTCCCGTGACCGCGGTGGAAAAAGCCAAACCTCGCTCCGGCGGGGGCGGGAAGACTCCGCCACCGCCGCCGCCCTCCGGAGGCGACTCCGACGATGAAGAGGATGGCATGCTGCGCATGTCTTTCCTGGAACATCTGCAAGAGCTGAGGATGCGCATCATCCGGGCCCTCTGGGGCCTGGGCGTGGCCTTCGTCTTGAGCCTTACCTTCTGCAACGAGCTCTGGAACTTCGTCTCCCAACCGGCCGTGCAGGCCCTCAAGACTCTCGGCTACCCGCAGACGCTCAAACAGATCACCCCCATGGAAAGTTTCAACGTGATCTGGTTCAAGCTGCCGGTCCTGTGCGCCATCTTTCTCGGCTCCCCCTGGGTCCTGTATCAGGTCTGGGCCTTCATCGCCCCCGGCCTGTACCGCAAGGAGCGGCGATGGGCGGTTCCGTTTGTGCTCACCTCCGCCGGCCTGTTCATTCTCGGCGGGGTCTTCGCCTACTTCGTGGCCTTCCGCTATGGCCTGACGTTCCTGCTGAGCATCGGCAACGGGAACCATGTCGAGCCGATGGTTTCCATCACCGAGTATTTCGATTTATTTGTGAACGTAATTCTGGGCGTAGGATTGGTTTTCGAACTGCCCGTCCTGATCTTCTTCCTGACCTTGCTCCGGATCGTCAAGCCGGCGTTTCTTGTGCGGCACAGCCGCTACGCCATCCTGATCATCTTCATCATCGCCGCTGTCGTCACCCCGACGCCCGACGTTTTCAATATGATGCTGTTTGCCGTGCCGATGTGCCTGCTGTTCTATGTGGGCATCTTCGCCGGTTACTTACTAGTACTGCACCGCGAGAACCGCAGATTCCCATGGCGTAAGGTCCTGACTATCGTCCTGCCCTTACTACTGCTACTAGGCGTCGTGGGTTATATCGCTGTTACTAAGCATGCGATCAAACTAGTACCACACTGGCCCTTTCTAACTCGTTAGCTCTCTTTTTGGTGGAACTGGGCCGCGTAACGGGTGTAACATCAAGTAGTCCGTTCACAATAGTTGTGTACTTAGTCGATAGTCAGACATGCTATGGACTTGTTCAAAGCAATTCAGGAACTATACGCCGAGAAAGAAAGACTCGAGCGCGTAATCGCTTCGCTGGAGGAATTGCAGCGAAGTGCCGGTGCCGTTCCGGCTCTCGCCGAAGGCGTCAAGCGCCGCGGCCGGAAGTTCATGGACCCCAAAGAACGACAGGAAGTTTCCGACCGGATGAAGAACTATTGGGCCGCCCGCCGTAAGGAGCGGCAGAAACACTCGTCGGGCCACGGCTCCTGAGCGATGGCCCGAGGCTATGGGGTTTCCGGTTTCTTGAAGCACCACAACCAGTAATACTGGCTGCCGGCGTCACGCTGGTATCGCAGCTCGAAGCCGCAGCGTTCTGCCATCTCGCGCGCATCCCGCTCGCTAAACGAGACGCCCACCCAGGTATCGTCCGGTTTGGTTTCCGCCAGCGAAGATCCCTGCACCTGGAATTTGAAGAGTGCGCCGGGCCGCAGCAGGCGGCAGACCTCGCGCACGTAGCTCTCGATGATGGCGTGGCTGGGGATGTGCTGAAACACCATACAGGAAAAAGCGAAGTCTATTTGCAGTTTGGCGCCCAAGCCGAAGCGGTTCCACCAGTGTTCGCGCACGGCGCGGAGGTCGATACCATTGTTCCGGAACACGCGTACGTTAGGGAACCCGTCCACCGCGCGCCGGGCCTGGCGCACCATCCGGCGGCTGATATCCACGGCGTAGACCTGGCCGAAGAGGCCCGCCAGCGCGCGCGTGACGCGTCCGGCGCCGCAGCCGATTTCGAGCACCCGCATGTCCTTGGGGTCGATGCCCTGGCACACGTTGGCGAGGTCGTTCAGAATGTCCTCTTCCAGCGTGACATGGCCGGATTCGTAGAACTCCTCGTCGGACCAGCGGTCTTGGCCGGTGACCACGTAGTGGCGCGCGTTCTCGCGGGCTCGTCGATCCCAATCCCGCCGCATGCGCCGGATCTGCCCGGTAATCTCCGAGACCGCCATTTGTTATATTGTAATTGGTGGCTCGAGTGGGCGACTAGCTCAATTGGGAGAGCGCTGCGTTCGCAATGCAGAGGTTGGGGGTTCGATCCCCCCGTCGTCCACCAACTTCATGAAACGGGCAAGCTAAAGCATGCCCCACCTCCCAAACAGAACTTCCCTTTCCTGTTTTGCAATGCGCTACCATGACCCTTTCGAGGCAACCATGATGTTCCTGGCGGGCGGCAGATGAAGCTTACGTTCTGGGGCGCGGCCGGTGAGGTCACCGGCTCGATGCACCTCGTGGAATCCGGCGGGCGGCGTTTTCTGCTCGATTGCGGGCTGCACCAGGGCCGGCGGAAAGAGGCCGACCGCAAGAATCGCAACCTTCCGTTCCCGGGTTCCTCCATCGATGCCGTGGTTCTCTCACACGCCCACATCGACCATTCCGGGAACCTGCCCACCCTGGTCAAGAACGGCTTCTCCGGCCCTGTTTTTTCCACTCCGGCCACCATCGATCTGTGCCACTGGATGCTGCGCGACACGGCCCATATCCATGAAAAGGACGCCGAGTTCCTCAACAAGCGGCTCGACCATCGCAAGTCCGTCGGCCTCGAAGACGGCCATGTGGAGCCGCTCTACACGATGGCGGATGCCGAGCGCACCCTGCCGCTGCTCCAGCCGGTGCCGTATCACTCCCCGCACATACTGGCCCCTGGGCTGAACTACGCCGGCTACGACGCCGGGCATATTCTCGGCTCCTCTTTCGTCGTGCTTCACGAAGCGTCCAACGGCTCCAGCGTGCGGCTGGGCTTTTCCGGAGATATCGGCCGGCCGAACCTGCCCATCATCCGCGATCCCGAAAGCATGCCGCCCGCGGAATACCTGATCCTGGAGAGCACCTACGGCGGGCGTCTTCACAAGAATGTCAGCCACGTCATCAACAAGCTCGCCGACGTCGTGAACCGCACCGCGGGGCGCGGCGGACGCATTATCGTGCCGGCTTTCGCCGTGGGCCGCACCCAGCAGCTCGTGCTCCTGCTGCACCAGCTCGCCAACCAGAAGCGCATTCCCAATATCCCCATCTTTGTCGATAGCCCGCTGGCGCTGAACGTCACCGAGGTCCACCGCGATCACCCCGAGTGCTTCGACGATGAGACCCGGGAGTACCTGTTGCACCACGAGGACCCTTTCGGCTTCGGACGCCTGCAGTACATCCGCGAGGTGGCCGACTCCAAGAAGCTGAACGACCTGCACGGCCCTTTCGTGGTCATCTCCGCCTCCGGAATGTGCGAGGCGGGCCGCATCCTGCACCACCTGCGCAACAACATCGAAGATCCGCGCAATACCGTGCTCATCACCGGGTTCCAGGCGCAGGATACGCTCGGACGCAAACTGGTCGAAAAATGGCCGGAAGTGCGGATTTTCGGCGAGCCCATGCGCGTCAGGGCCGAGATTTCGAGCCTGGATGAGCTGAGCGCGCACGCCGACCAGGGCGAGCTGATGGAGTGGATCCGGCCGCTGGCGCCCTCCCTGCGCCAGGTTTTTCTGGTCCACGGCGAGCCACAGCAGTCCCAGGCACTCGCCAAACTGCTGCATTCCACGTACAATCTGAATGTGGCGATCCCGGCGCCCGGCCAGTCTTTCGATCTCGTTTAGGCGAAACCGAAACGCCCCCCCGGGCCATCTATACTGTAAGAAGCTAAAAGGAGTTCGACAAAGTGAGTCCAACGACCTATACGGAGCCGCAGCCGCAGCGCTCGCGTCTTCTCACCGCGCTCGTGGCCGGCGCCATCATCGCCCTCGTGGCCGCCAACATTTACCTCTACATCCAGATCGACCATCTCCAAACGGATGTGGCCAAGCTGGACCAGTCCTTCAAGACAGGGTTAACCAGTTTGAGGGATGCCTCCTCGGTCACCACGGCCGCCCAGCAGCGTCACCTGGAAACGTTGAAGGAAGAGTTGGAGGCCTCCCGCGCCCAGCTCCGCGACCAGGCCATGAACATGTCCGCCAAGGCCAAGGCCGAAGCCAACGCCCGCACCGAGCAGTTAATGCGCCAGATCGAAGCCGAGCAGGCCAAGGTGCAGCAGCAGGTCAGTTCCGAAATCAGCGACGTCAAGCAGTCCGCTTCCGCCGCCAACTCGAAGATCGCCGACGTTTCCACCGATGTCGGCAACGTGAAGACCCAGGTGTCCGCGACGCAGGCCGAATTGCAGAAGACCATCGCCGACCTGAAGTCCGTTACGGGCGATCTGGGCGTGCAGAGCGGCCTGGTGGCCACCAATTCCAAGGAACTGGCCGCCCTCAAGCGCCTCGGCGAGCGCAACTACATCGACATCAAGCTCGGCAAGACCAAGCAGCCGCAACGTTTCGGCGATATCACGCTGCTGCTCAAGGATGCCAATGTCAAGAAGAACAAGTACACCGTTGAGGTGATGGCGGACGACAAGCTCACCGAAAAAAAGGACAAGAGTATCAATGAGCCGGTCCAGTTCTACACCTCCAAGGGTGGGCGCCTGCCATACGAACTGGTCATCAACACGGTCGGGAAGAACGAGATCGTGGGCTACCTCTCGACGCCCAAGGAGACGGTGGCAAGATAGCCCCCAACCACCTCCACCTGTCTGCCTCTGTAGGGGCTGGGCATGCCCAGCCCTTACACCGTGCCCTCTGTCCTCTCCACCAGCTTCTCCACGTATACCCAGTAGATTGACGGGTTGCCGCGGCGGTCGCTTGCCCCACCGCTCCCGCTGTGGTTTTTTTCGACACTTTCAGGCAATCGACAATGAATGAAAATCCCCCGAAATCCAAGATTGGGCTTGCCCTCAAAAGGGTCAGAAGCGCATACTGTACTGTCCGGGGTTCCATAACGGAAATCCTGGATTTATACCCTATAGTCTTACCGCTTGTTTTGGCTCGCGTCGAGCCGTGTCGAGCCCTGGAAGCTCGCATTGCCCGGCGCGAAGACCTCCTGCGCCGTGGCCAGTGAAATAGCAACGCTACCGGATGAAGTACTTGCCCGAAACGCCTTGCAGGCGGCGGGTAACGATTGCTTTGCGGAGCTCTTCACGCGGCATCGTAAAAGGGTGTTCTACGCTTGCCGGGGATTTTTTTCGGACAGACAGGCGGCGGAAGACGCGACGCAGGAGACATTCCTCCGGGCCTACAAGAGTATCAGCAGCTTTCAGGAAGGCGATTTCTCATGGTGGCTGCTGCGCATTGCGAAGAATGTGTGCATCGACGAGTGGCGAAGAAGCCGCCCCGAGACCGGCATCGACGGGCTGGAGCTGGCGGACCGAGCGGCGCCGAACTCGCCCGATTCGTCATTCGAAAAGCGCCAATTGGTGGAGCGGCTTTGGCGGGAAATCAGGTCTCTTCCCACCGAGCAGCGCCGGTGCCTGGAGTTGAAAGTCGAGGGCTTCTCTTATGAGGAAACCGCCATCCGTACCGGCCTGACCGTCAACGCGGTGAAGTCCCACCTGCAGAATGGCCGGCGGATGCTGTGGCGCAAGATGAAAGGCGCGCTTCCGCAGTTTATTGAGGGTTGAGGATAGCTTTCAGAACCGCGTGTGGAAATTCCTTCCGCCATCCGTTGTATAGGTAGGGCGTAGACCCCCCATTGAAATGAGCGGCTGGAACGAAGACAACTTTCTGGAGGAAGTTCTGCCGCCGCGGAACAGGCTCGCCGCTGGTTTGTGTCCGGAGGCCGAAACATGGTGTGCGGTGGCGGACGGCGAGGCCAGCGAAACCTTGAAAAACGCCATCGCCGCGCACACGGCTCGGTGCCCGGCGTGCAGGGATCTTCAGCAGCGCCTCCGAGCCTTCGACTCCCCCTTGCTTACGGGCCAAGAAGCCGAATGGGGACTGGCGGAAGAGCGGCTTGACAGTTGGCTGAATAGTTTTCTGAGGTCCGGCACGGCGATTGATCGGGCACGCAGCCGCGCCAAGGAGCCCCATTCCCGCCACTGGTGGAACAGACTGGCAAGCCCGCGCAACGGCTGGCAGATGCGTTGGGTACTGGTCCCGGCTGCCACCCTCGCCGTGGTGGTCTGCTCTTTCCTTGCCGGACGGCTTTCCGCTCCTCGGCCCCGGCCGTTGACCGCCGGTGCCACACCCCACACGACGCCGTCCCCGGAGAGAACACCGGATCGGGAACCGCAGCTCCCCCAAGCTGCTCCCCAGACTGAGCCGGACTCAACCGCGGGAACCGCCATCGCATCGCGTGCGGTTAGACGGACCAGCCCGCCGGTTGCTCCCCCTGCCGCGCCTCCGGAAAGTGTCCCAGCCAGTGACATTGCGGCCATTGCGCCATCGGCCTCGAGCAACCTCGGGCAGGAGCCGGTTTCTCCTCCAGCGCAGGCCGTGCCAAGCCCGCCAGACGAGCGTGCCGTCGAAACCGCGAAGGCCTCCGGCCCCGCGCCTTCGGCTGGTCCAGCGGAGCGGGGCGCTACGGCCTCCAGGCGGACGGCGCCGTCCGGAATTGCGTCGATGGTGGTCTCTCGGGGAGCTACCCCCGCGCCTGCAGTGAGGCCGGAGCGTTCACCGGCAATTTCCGCTCCGCCAGTGATCAGGCTGGATGCTGGCACTCGCGTGTGGATTACGCTGAAGTCCGTCCATCCGCGAGCGGATGGAGCGTCCGAGTTCCGTGGCACCGTGCTCCTGCCGGTCACGCAGTCTGGCGCGGTGTTGATCGGCCGGAACAGTGAGGTTTCGGGGATCATGAACGTAAGAAATGGTAAGCGGTCCGTTCAAATATTGGAGTTTCTGTCGACCGGGGCACATTACAGGTTGAGAAGCGCGGGCGGCGAGGCCAATCTGCGCCTGCTCGGAGCGGGCCAGGCGCTGGAGTTCGACGCCGGGAAAGTGCTGGAGACCTGGATGGCTTCCGCGTCGACATATGAGAAGGCGCCTGGCGAACCGAGGCCGCCCGAGTAAGAAATTTGCGCGGGGCGTATGGAATTGCCCGCGCGCTTTCGTTCTGTTGATTAGAATCAAGAATACGAGTTCCGTTGGAGGCAGTTGTGAAATTAAGACAAACCGTTGAGAATATCCTTTGCGCGGGAGTCATACTCGCTGTCGCATTAACCGGGACGCCCAGGGAGGCCCGCGGGGCCGACCAGAAGAAGCCGGCCCCGGCCGCCGCACCGGCGAAACCCGCGCCGGCGCCGGCAAAGGCGGCGCAGCCCGCAGCCCGCCCCGGAGCGCCTGGTGTCGCGGGCCGCGGTGTTGGAACTGCTCCGGCTGGCGGCGGTATTCGCGGCGGAACACCAGCGGGCGGCGGAATCACCGGCCGCGGTGGCAGCGGAACACCGGCTCGTGGCGGAATCAGCGGCCGCGGTGGCAGTAGCGCACCAGCGGGTGGCGGGATCAGCGGTCGTGGTGGCAGTGGCGCACCGGCGGGCGGCGGGATCTCCGGCCGTGGTACCTCGGGTCCGGTCGGCGGCATCACGGACAGATTCGGCGTCAGCGGCAGCGCCGCTCGCGGTGGTTCGGGTCCCGCCCATTACGCGGGCCATCCGGGTGAACAATCGCGTGCCCTGCCGGGCGGGCGAACGGAGTTCCGCAGCGCCAATGGCCGAACCGTCACCACCAATCCACGCGGCGAGGTGCACCGGATTGAAGCGCCCCGCGGCTTGGCCGGCGGCAAGATGGTGATCAATCGCGGACCCCGTGGCGGCAGGGTGGTGGAAACCGGTCGTCCCGGTGCTCGTGTGGTGAGCTACGGGGCTCACCGGGGCTTCGTGGAACGTGGCGTCACCGGGCGGCCGGGCTACATTTCGCGTACGTACGTCGTTGGCGGGCGGTCCTACGCTCACGTGTATCGTGCATACCAGTACCACGGCATCGCGTACTACGGCTACGTGCCCGCCGTCTACTATGGCCCGCAGTTCTACGCGTGGGCCGTCAATCCATGGGCCGTGCCGGTGCGGTACGCATGGTTCGGGATGGCGACACCGGCGCCCTGGTTCGGCTTTTACGCGGGCTACTTCACTCCATATCCGACTTACGCTTCCCCGGATTTGTGGTTGACAGACTACCTGATTGCGGAAAACTTGAGACTGTCCTACGAAAGTCAGCAAGCGGGCAACGATGGTCAAGCCCCGCCGCCTGCATCCGACGTGCAGCCGGCCGCCGCCGCGCTTACGCCGGAGATGAAGGCGCTGGTCGCGGACGAAGTCAGGCAGCAGCTTGCGGCAGAGAGGGCCGCTGCGATGCAGCCCACCTCATCCAATCCCCCGCAGGCTGCCCCGGGAGGCGAACAACTGCCGCCGGCCCTTAACCAGAGGTTCTTCGTGGTTTCGTCAAACCTCGACCTAACCACAACTACGGCTCAGGCGTGTTCGCTGACTCCCGGGGACATTATCCAGCGGAAAGGTAAAGATGTGACGACCGATGGCGGCGTCGTGGTGGACGTCGTCAGCAGCAAACCAGGAGACTGCTCCGCCGACTCCGAAGCGGCCGTCCAGGTTGCCGACCTGCAAGAGATGCACAACCAGTTCCGGGAGCAGATCGATTCCGGACTCAAGATGTTGGCCGACAATCAGGCGAAAGGTTTGCCCAACGGGCCGGCTGCCGGCGCCCGTCCCGTGGCGGAAGGGACGGCAGATGCGGCCCCGGATGCTGCAGCGCAACTTGCGACGCAAGAAACCGACGCCGCCAACCTGGAGGCCCAGGTGAGACAGGGCGCCAACTAGCCGAGCCGCTCCTTACACAGGGCGAGTAGAGCACGATAGGAGATTCTCAACATGAATAGAATACGGCTATTAGCGGTATTCATCGCCAGCCTGCCTTTCGGTGGAACGCTGCCGCTGCTCTTAGGGCAATCGCCCAGCGGGGGCATCGAGCAGCAACTTCGGTCTCAGTATCGCATTGCAAGTGTAGGCAACAACGGTGTGGTAGTCCGAGCCGGAACTGTCCTTGTTGTTCAACAGGACGGAATAACAGCCCTTCCGGCCCCCGGAGAATACCCATGCAATTCACACAAGGAGGGTGGCCGCGTCAGCCATTCGGCGATGTGCGCGATTAACTACAGCATCAGCAAGGACAACCAACGTCCTCTCCAGGTCGGTGAGAAGGCCTATCTAACCGCGATTCAGGTTAAGCCCGCCGAGATCATGTTCAAGGTGCAGACCTGCTGCGGCGATGCGAATGACGCCCCGTTCAGAGCGGCTGTTTCCTTCCAGTTCCCGAAAGGGTATCTGGACTCCATGAAGTTAAAGGACATTCAGGAGGCGATCGGCCAGATCTTTGTACCCGACCCGAACAGCGCAGCTCAGGGATCGGACCAGTCGCAGCCCAACCTGTCACAGGGCGCCCCACAGACCTCACTTGCCGGTCTGTGGGACGTGCAAGGCACAGGCGCACAAATCCAACTCAATCCTGATGGCTCATTCGCGCAGCATGCCCCGGACGGCCTGGAAAGGCCCGGTCACTACACGGTCAATGGCGACTCGCTGGTCCTAACGTATACCGCGACTGGGCGCTCTGCCACGTTCAGCATTCGCGGAGATACGATATACGTCGGAGCCCGCCTGGCATGGGTTCGCCACGGAGGGGGGGCGCCCTCTGTGGTCATCGAGAAACCCCCAGTTGCACCCCTGAAGCTTCCGGCCGCTTATTCCAGCTCGCAAAATCCGGCAGACAAGCTTCAGTTGAACGCTGACAACACGTTTTCACTTCAAGAAGGCGGGCAGGCCTACCAAGGTACCTTTGCCGCCAATGGCAACACCCTGGAACTCAGTATCACCGGCGGCACCAGGACCACAGCCGCGATCCAGGGCAACAATCTCACCGACAGCAGCGGGCAAGTATGGGTTCTGGGCGAACAGCCTGCGCGGAGCGCTGCTGGTGATGCTGTGCTCCAGAACCAGGACATCATCAAGTTGGTCAAAGCGGGTTTGGACGACGCGATCATCCTGGCCAAGATTGCCGGTTCCAAATGCCAGTTCGACACCTCGACGGATGCCCTCATCCAGATGAAGCAAAATGGCGCTAGCGCGGCTGTGCTCAAGGCCGTGGTCGGCGCCGGAAAGTAGTGCGGCATACCGAAAGGGGGTGCTAGATGAATTCCAAAATGAACAGAGCCGGTTTGGTTATGAGAGTTGTCGGCGCGCTGATTCTGTCCGGAAGCCTGCCAGGGCTTCAGGGAGAGGTGCCGAGCCAGAGTGTCGAGCAGCAATTGCGGAAGCAATACGTACTCACGCGCGTGGGTACCAACGGCGTCGTTGCGCAGGCAGGAACGGTCTTAACAGTCCAGGCAGACGGGATCAAGGCTAGTCCGGCCTCGTATATGCTGTTTTGGCCTAATAACTATAAGAAGGGCGGCGGACGAGTCAAACAACCGCTGGTGTCCGCAAAAGCCGGCATATCGAAGGTAGATCGCGGGGCAATTCGTTTCTTCCAAATGGGAGAAAAGGCATACCTCGTCGAGATGGAGATCAGAGATGCCGATGTCGTCTTCAGTATTCAGTCCTGCGGCGTCTGTAACCCGTCGGGCACCGACCCGAACGATACTCCCTATCGTGCAGAAGTGAGCTTTCAGCTTGGGAAAGGCTATCTCAACACCGGCTCTGTCAAGGATATCCAGGAAACCATCGGGCAAGTATTCGCTATTGAAACTGGTACTGCCACCCGTGGGCCAGATCAAACCCGGCCGCCATCGGATAAACCCGCGCCGGCTGCGCCCTCTCCGCCCCCAGTCGCACCGTTGAAGCTTCCGGCTGCGTATGTGAGCGCCCAAGCCCCGGCGGACCTGCTCCAGTTGAACGCCGATAACACGTTCTCGCTGCAAGAGGCCGGGCAAAGCTATACTGGCACTTTTGCGGCTAATGGCAGCGCGCTGAAACTCAACATCAGCGGCGGCGCCGAGACCACGGCCACAATCCAGGGCAACAACCTCATCGATGGCAGCGGGCAGACTTGGGTTTTGCGAGAACAACCCGCGCAGGCTGCTTCTGGTGCGGGCGTTTTGCAGAACCAGGACATCATCAAGATGGTCAAAGCGGGCTTGGATGACGCGATCATCATGGCGAAGATCGCCGGTTCCAAATGCCAGTTCGACACGTCGACGGACGCCCTCATCCAGTTGAAGCAAAGCGGCGCCAGCGCAACGGTCATCAAGGCGATCGTTGGTGCCGGGAAGTAGGTTTTCGGCTCCTGGCTCGGTACTGGGCGGGGCTTTGATATGAATAGATCCTTATTCTTCGCCGCTATCATTTGCGCGATGGTATCTGAGGGGAGCTTGTCATCGATTCACGGCCAGGCGCCTAGCCCGGCACCGCCGGCGGCTGTGCCGGTTGTGCCGCTGAAGCTTCCGTTGACCTACGTGAGCGCCCAGACCCAGGCAGACCAGCTCGAGTTGAATGCCGACAACTCATTCTCGCTGCAAGAAGCTGGCCAGACCTACCACGGCATGTTTTCCCTCACCGGCAACACACTGGAGCTTAGAATCAGCGAAACGAACGCCAATACCACAGCCACCATGCAAGGTAGCACCCTCATTGACGGCAGCGGACAGACGTGGGTTCTGCGGGAGCAACCCGTGCTCCCAACTCCCGGCGCGGACGTCGTCAAGAACCAGGATGTCATCCGTTTAGTGAAAGCCGGTCTTGACGATGAGATCGTGATCGCGAAGATCGGGAGTTCCAGGTGTCAGTTCGACACGTCGCCAGTGGCTCTCATCGGGTTGGCGCAAAGCGGCGTCAGCGCGGCTGTGATCAAGACTATGGTTGCAATTGGGGCACCGGCTGCAGCGGACACGCCGCCGAGCCCGCCCGCGGCAGCACCTTCGGTGCAGCCGCCGGCTGGACCGACGCTGGTGACCGGCCGCGTGGTATGGGATGGCATCCCAGTCCCGAACGCGTTAGTCCAACTGTGGCAGTCTGGCGACCACAATTCCAGTTTCAAGCTGGTCAGCACTGCTAGCGCTGCCGATGGCACGTTTACGATGCGGGAGCCGCCAACCGGCAGGTTGAGGATCGGTGCTGTGGGACCGAGTCCCGACTACGGCGGGAATCATTTGCTTTATCCCGTAACCATTGTGGCTGGCCAACGAAAGAATGTCGGGGACTTATATGTCTTCAAGAAGCTGCAACTGCTTTCGCCGGCCAATAGTGCAACCATCACCACCACAACACCGACGCTTCAGTGGACGGGGTTCCCCGGTGCCGCTCGCTACGACGTCAGGGTGTTTAACAGCAAGACGCAACAGCTCGTGCTGTCGCAGTCCACTCAAAGCACCCAGATAAAGGTGTCGCCTGGGTTGCCGGGCGGTCAGCAGTATCAATGGGACGTAGGCGCGTATGGTTCCAGGACGATGAGTACTGCCGACTCGTCGACATGGTACTTCACTATTCCTTCGACGGTTGCTGACACCGCGGCAGGCCCACCCGGGCAAAAGTCGCAAGCGCCCAGCGCCACGGAACTAGCCGCCCCCAAGCCCCTGGGCGAGCGCAACTACATCGACATCAAGCTGGGCAAGACCAAGAAGCCACAACGCTTCGGCGACATCACCCTCCTTCTCAAGGATGTCGATGTTAAGACGAACACGTACACCGTCGAGGTGATGGCGGACGACAAGATCACAGAAAAGAGGGACAAGCGCATCAACGAGCCGGTCCAGTTCTACACCTCCAGGGGTGGGCGCCTGCCATACGAACTGGTCATCAACACGGTCGGGAAGAACGAGATCGTGGGCTACCTCTCGACGCCTAAGGAAACAGTCGCCAGATAGCCGGGTAAGCACCACCGCTCTCTAACGTTCGCGGCTCGGATCGGAGCCGCGAACGTTAGAGAGCGGTTTTCGTCACACCATTCCCTCCGTCTTCTCGACGAGCCTCTCCGCGTGGATGCAGTAAATTGCCGGTTTGCCGTCCCGGTCGCTCTGGAAATAGATGCGCTGGCTATCCGGCGCGAACACCGGCGCCACGGTTTCCGGGTGGCTGGCCTTGTGCTCGCAAAGCGTCAGTTCCCGCCGCGTCACGCGCAGCAGAATCAATACGTAGGGCGAGGCGGCATTGCGGCTGGCCCCCACGAACACGGATGTGTCGCGGTTGAATCCGAAGTGCGCGAACTGGCTGGTCTTGGCGACCAGTTGGTCGCTGGCCGTATCGGGCGTGTATTCGCGGATGGCGTTCAACTGCGTCCGGTCTTCGGGAATGTTCAAGTACAAGATCGTCTTTCCGTCCGGCGCCCAATTAGCCGGTCCCACACGCCCGGCCGCCAGCTTGAGCCGGCGGTTTTGTTTCCCGTCGGAATCCACCAGCCACAGCGCCTCGTCCGCCTGCCGGTACAGGATCTGCGCGCGCTTGGGCCGCGCGATGGCGTCGCCCATCTCGACCGGCGCCTCCAGCACCGTGCGCGCCTCGCCGTGCGAGAGCGTCACCGTGCGCAGCCGCCAGCCTGCGCCGCGCCGTTCCATGAAGGCGGCGTGCGTTCCGTCCGGCGACACGCTCATACCCACGCCCCGGTCCCAGCCCTCCGGGGCCTCGTACAGCTTGCGCTCCCGCCCGGTGGCGAGGTTGGCAATATGCAAGGAGCGCCCCGCGAAGTAGCAGAACGAGCGGTCATCCGGCAGCAGCGCGATGGACGCGCCATCCAGTTCCGCGGCCTCGGTCAACTGGCGCGTCTCGCCGCTCTTCAAATCCATGTGGAAGGCTTGCGGAGATCCGGCGCGGTCGCAGCAGAACAGCATCCACCCGCTGGACCGCGCGATGCCGCGGTTGTAATACGCGGGCATGGTGCTGGAATAAGCCGGGTCGGAAAGCCGGTAGACGTCCATCTCCGTGGCCGGATCGGAGTACCGGCGCCAGTCCGATGGAAACGTGGTTCCCTTGAGGCCCTGGGCCGCCAGACGGGTCCCGGCCAGTCCGGCAATCACAAACGATCTGCGCGAGAAGCGGCGCGCCGAAGCGGCCATAAGCCGATGGTATCCTAAGCCCAGATGGCCTGCCAACGCGTGGGGCAGATTGGCAAATCAGGTCGAGTGACGGGGATTGCGCCCCGCCACCCTCCCACACCACCGGACATGCGGTTTTCCGCATCCGGCGGTTGAACCCGGCAACCTTACTGGCTTGCAAGATCCGATGGAACGAGAAAGC
>Ga0326727_10018029_pt1 | contig 14502 bp, 7 predicted proteins | sample MB2enrmetagenome_FD_207643 | JGI IMG/M metagenome (GOLD analysis project Ga0326727, IMG submission 207643) | Lab enriched peat soil microbial communities from McLean, Ithaca, NY, United States - MB29MY | ecosystem: Environmental > Terrestrial > Soil > Wetlands > Peat | place: USA: New York...
CGAAGACCCGGAAAAGTTTGCGCAGGGCGATCATGTTGCGGGTCCAGTGCAGGAGGCTGGAATGGTCGCTGAGCTGTGCTTCCACGTTGACGGCCTGGTAGCCGTAGATGGGGTCCATGACCACGGGAAGATAAAGCCTGGCGGGGTCGCACCTGGAGAAACCGGCGTTGCGGTCGGAGTTCCACTGCATGGGGGTGCGGACACCGTTGCGGTCGCCGAGATAGATGTTGTCGCCCATGCCGATTTCGTCGCCGTAGTACAGGATGGGTGTGCCGGGAAAGCTGAGCAGCAGCGAGTTCAGCAACTCGATGCGGCCGCGGTTGTTGTCGACCAATGGCGCCAGCCGGCGGCGGATACCCATGTTGATTCTCATGCGGGGGTTGACCGAGTAAGCGAAATACATATAGTCGCGCTCGTCGTCGGTGACCATCTCCAGCGTGAGTTCATCGTGATTGCGCAGGAAGAGGCCCCATTGGCAGTTGCCGGGGATGGGCGGCGTCTGGGCCATGATGTCGGTAATCGGCAGGCGATCTTCCTGGCGAAGGGCCATATAGATGCGCGGCATCAGCGGGAAGTGGAAGGCCATGTGGCACTCGTCGCCATCGCCGAAGTAGGGACGAACGTCGGCGGGCCACTGGTTGGCTTCGGCCAGCAGGAGACGGTTGGCGTACTCGGCGTCGATGGCGGCGCGGATGATCTTGATGATGCGGTGGCTCTCAGGCAGGTTTTCGCAGGAGGTGCCGTCGCGCTCGACGAGGTACGGGATGGCGTCCATGCGCAGTGCGTCGACGCCCATGTCGAGCCAGAAGCGCATGGCCTTGAGAACCTCTTCGATGACGGCGGGGTTGTCGAAGTTGAGGTCGGGCTGGTGCGCAAAGAAGCGGTGCCAGTAGTAGGCCTTGGCCGTATCGTCCCAGGTCCAGTTGGACTTTTCCGTGTCTGTGAAGATGATGCGGGCGTCCTTGTAGAGCTGGTCGGTCGAGGACCAGACGTACATCTGGCGCGCCGGCGATCCGGGCGGGGCCTGCCGGGCGGCCTTGAACCAGGGGTGTTGATCGCTGGTGTGATTGATGACCAGTTCGATCATCACCTGCATGTTGCGCTGGTGAGCGGCGTCGAGAAACTGCTTGAAATCGTTCAGTGTTCCGTAGGAGGGGTTGACGTCGACGTAGTTGGCAATGTCATAGCCGTCGTCGCGCAAGGGCGAGGGGAAAAAGGGCAGGAGCCAGATGCAGGTGACGCCGAGGTTCTGGAGGTAGTCGAGCCGCGAGAGCAGTCCGGGAAAGTCGCCGATGCCGTCGCCGTTCGAGTCGGCGAAGGCGCGGACGTGGAGCTCGTAGATGATAGCGTCTTTGTACCAGAGGGGATCGGTTGCGCTGGCTAGCTTCTTCACTCTTTGGTTCTCCGGTTTAGTTGGATGCGCGTTTTCTTGTGATCTTTTCTGGCGCGGTCTGTTCTGGCGCAGTCAAGTTATTCAGCCTCCGGGCTTTATCGTGCAACCAATCGCGCCGCCCGGATGCCCAGCCTCAAGGCTGGCGGATCACGCGGAACAGGTGCGCCGGCTGAACCTGGGGTCGCAGCGCCACGAAGTTTCTGTGATCGTGCCATGTGTACCGCGTCCCCGTCAAAAGGTCTTCGACAATGAAGTCTTGATCGGAGGGAATGCCGAGCCGGTCTAAATCAAGGTTAGTCCAGCCGGCCTGTTCGTTGAAAGGGTCGAGGTTGACGGCGAGAAGAATCGTATTCTCGAAGCCAGGGGTGGACTTCGAGTAGCAGAGCAGATTGGGGTTATCGACAGGGTGGAAGTGCAGTGACCGATTCGTCTTCAGGGCCGGGTTGGCGCGGCGAATCTGGTTGAGCAAAGTGATAAGCGGGACAAGTGAACCGGGAGAGTTGCGATCGCGCTGGCGAATTTCATACTTTTCGCTGTGGAGATATTCTTCGGACCCGGTCTTGCCGGGTAATGGCTGGGCGGGAGCATTCTCGCACAGCTCGTAGGCGGGGCCATAGATGCCGTAGTTGGCGGTGAGGGTCGTGGCCAGGATGACGCGCTGCATGAAGGCCGGGCGGCCACCCTCCTGGAGCAGCTTGTGCAGGATGTCGGGCGTGTTCGGCCAGAAGTTTGGCTGGAAGAATTCGCTGATGGGAGGCCGGGTGATCTCTTCAAGGTAGGTCTGGAGCTCGGACTTGGTGGTGCGCCAGGTGAAATAGGTGTAGGACTGCGTGAAGCCGGCCTTGGAGAGCGAGTACATGACGCGCGGACGGGTGAAGGCCTCGGAGAGAAGTATGGTGTCGGGGTAGTTGTCGCGCAGTTTGCCCAGGCACCACTCCCAGAAGGGCAGCGGCTTGGTGTGGGGATTGTCGACGCGGAAGACGTGGACGCCGCGCTTGATCCAGAACTCGAAGACGGAGTAGAGCTCATCCCAGAGGCCCCGCAAGTCGGGCGACTCGAAGTTCAGCGGGTAGATGTCCTGATATTTCTTGGGTGGATTTTCGGCGAACTGAATGCTTCCGTCGGGGCGGGCGATGAACCAGTCGGGGTGCTCGGTGACCCAGGGGTGGTCGGGCGAGCACTGGAAGGCAATGTCCAACGCAATTTCCAGACCGTGCGCTCTGGCCGAGGCAACCAGCCGGTCGAAGTCGGCGAAAGTACCGAGCTGAGGGTGGATCGACTTGTAGCCGCCGTCATCCGCCTTGTTCTTCGAGGCGCCGGGGGACTTGTCGCCAATAGCCCAAGGGCTGCCGAGGGCATCCGGTCCGGCGGTAGTGGAGTTATTCGGTCCCTTGCGGAAGGCGTGGCCGATGGGATGGATGGGCGGCAGGTAGAGAATGTCGAAGCCCATGGCGGCAATCTCAGGGAGTTGCCGTTCCACGTCGCCAAATGTTCCGTGCTGGCCGGGAACAGGTGACGTGGAGCGGGGAAAGAGTTCGTACCAGGACGAGAAGCGGGCGCGCTCGCGATCGACCCGGAGGGGCAGCTCGGGTTCGAAGCGTGTGGCGTGGCTCAGGTCGGGGTAACGGGCCACAAGGGCATGGACTTCCTCGGTGAGTGGGTACTCGTAGAAAGCGGCCTCCTGGCCGGCCAGGCGGTTGAGCGACCGGGCGGCTTCGAGCAGGCGCTCGGCGTCGGCGCCACTGGCCCTTTCGGCAACCTCCTGGAGCAGGATCGCGCCGGAGCGAAGGGCGAGCGAAATGTCCTGTGGCACAACCTCCGCGCCGGGCTGATCGGGCTGGGGCTGATTCGGTTGGAGCTGGTGCGGGTCGGGCTGGGCGGCAAGCCACTCCCTCAGGTCGCTTGTCCAGGTGTCGAAGTGGTCGATCCAGCCCATGACGGTGAAGCTCCAGGAACCCAGCTTATCGACCGTGAAGGAGCCGGTCCAGAGATCGTCGTCGGCGGCGATCATGGGCGTAAAATGCCAGCGCTGCTCGGAGTTGTGGCGATAGAGCAGGCGCGCCGCCAGATGGTCGCGGCCGTCGGCAAAGATGGCCGCGGTGACGGCTACCTCGTCGCCGATGATGCGGCAGGCGGGATGGCGGCCGGCGTCGATCTGGGGAGAGACGTCTTCGATGACGACGCGGTTGCGGACGTAAGCAGGCTTCATGATCATCCCTCGACTGCGAATCTCGTGGTGGAGAACTTGGCTGTGGTGGAGACACTGGATGGCTGCATGGCGCGACTGAAGCTGGCGAATGAATTGGCTGGCGCCATAGAGACTGAGATGCAAGGGCACCGCCCCGGTTCCGGTTGTTCGGACAGATTTTTTGATTCTTGGAGCATTTTCGGCATACCTGCAGACTCTTTGAGATCTGTGAAGGGCGGCTAAAGCATTTTCACTTCTGCTCTTTACAGAAACCTCACACTCAAGTGGCTTTTTCCTCAACGGGGACCCCGGAAACCACCCCAGCGACGGAGACCTATCGCCGGGGACCCCGGAAACCACCCCAGCGACGGAGACCTGTCGCCGGGGACCCCGGAAAGAAAAAACACTTGAGTGTGTGCTTTCGGTCTAAGCCAATTCCGAAAATACTATAGACGGCGCTTAAGCGTAAGCGCGTACAATGGTAGCCGATCTTGAGCGAACGCCTTATGCGACGGATTCCCTCATCAACGTACCGGCTGCAGCTGCATGCAGGTTTCACGTTTGAGGATGCGGCCAAGGCAGCCGATTATCTGCAAGCGCTGGGCATCTCGCATGTGTATTGTTCGCCGTATCTTCAGGCGGCTCCGGGCAGTATGCATGGCTACGATGTCGTCGACTACCAGAGGCTGAACGAGGAACTGGGTGGCGAGGATGGGTACCGGGAATTCTGCCGGCGGCTGAAAGAACTGGGACTCGGACAGGTACTGGATATTGTGCCCAACCACATGGCGCTCGGGCCGCAGAACCGGTACTGGTGGGACGTGCTCGAAAATGGCCCTTCGAGCCGGTACGCTACCTGGTTTGATATCGATTGGCACTCTGCCGAGGTGAAGCTGCAAAATAAGGTGCTGATTCCGGTGCTGGGGGACCAGTATGGGCGCATCTTGAGCGCCGGCCAGATCAAGGTAGAACACACGGGCGAATTCTTCCGCGTGCGCTACATGGACAACCTGCTCCCGGTGGCTCCGCGCTCATTATCGATTTTGCTGTCCAGAGCAGCGTGGTATGCGCACAATGACACGCTGAGCTTCATCTCCGACAGCTTCCTGCGGTTGCCATCGCCGGAGTCAGCCGATCGTGAAGCCGTCATGGCGCGGCACCGTGACAAGACCGTAATCTATGGGCTGTTAAAACGGCTGTGTGAAGAGGTGCCGGAAGTGAACGCGGCGATGACCCGTGCCGTGGACGAGTTGAACGGCGATAAAGATGCCCTGGATGAGGTGCTGAACCACCAGCAATATCGGCTGGCTTATTGGCGCACGGCCGATCAGGAACTTGGCTATCGGCGGTTCTTCGATGTAAACACCCTCATCGGTCTGCGGATGGAGCGTGAGCACGTCTTCGAGGCGACGCATCGCAGGATTCTGGAATGGCTGGAGAATGGTGTGCTGGATGGTGTGCGCGTGGATCATCCCGATGGCTTGCGCGATCCCCAGCAATACTTCGAACGGCTGCGGGCACGGGTGCCGGATGCCTGGATTATCGGCGAAAAGATCCTGCACCCGGGAGAGTTTCTGCGCGCGAGCTGGCCGATCGATGGCACCACCGGTTACGACTTCATGAACGTGTGCAATAGCTTGATTGTGCGCGGCGATGGCTTGAAGGAACTGACGGCGATTTACAGCGGCTTCACGGGTCAGCCGGTGGATTTTGATGCGGTGGCGCACGACAAGAAGCTGAACGTGCTGCAGGAAGCGCTGGGTAGCGACATCAACCGATTGACGAGCCTGTTTGTGGAGATATGCGAAGGCAACCGCGACCGCCGCGACTATATCCGGGCCGAGATCAGACGGGCGCTGCGCGAACTGGCCTCTTACTTCGCAGTTTACCGGACTTACGTGGCTCCGGAGCGCGAGCAGGTTCTGGATGAGGACCGCGCCCAGATCGACCATGCGGTGGCGCAAGCCAAAGCGCGGAGACAGAATCTGGATGCAAGCCTGCTGGATTTTATTGCCGACGTGCTGACGCTGCGCGAGCGCGGAGAGATGACGAGAGAGTTTCTGCTGCGCTTCCAGCAGCTTACTTCGCCGGTGATGGCCAAGGGCGTGGAAGATACGGCGTTTTACTGCTTCAACCGGATGATCGGCTTGAACGAAGTGGGTGGCGCGCCGGGCCGCAATGGCCTGACGGTGGCCGAGTTCCACGAGTATTGCACGAAGATGCAGACGACCCACCCGCTGACCATGACAGCGCTTTCAACGCATGACACAAAACGCGCCGACGATGTGCGGGCGCGGCTGGCCGTGATCACCGAAGTTCCGGGGCGATGGAAGACCGCGCTGAACCGGTGGGCGCGCATGAATGCGGCCTTCCGGACCGGCGCCTATCCTGACCGCAACACGGAGTACTTCCTCTACCAGACGCTGATTGGCGCCTGGCCCATCAGCAAGGACCGGCTGCTTGCCTACATGGAAAAGGCGACCCGCGAGGCGAAGCAGCAGACCAATTGGACGCAACCGAACAAAGCATTTGAACAGGAGCTGCGAAGTTTTATCGAGCGGATTCTGGAGTCGCAGGAGTTTATCTCGGGCCTGAAGAACTTTGTCGGGTATGTGCTGGAGGCGGGGCGGATCAACAGTCTGGCGCAGACGCTGGTGAAGTGCACCGCGCCGGGCGTGCCGGACACCTATCAGGGCAGCGAACTGTGGGATCTGAGCCTGGTGGACCCGGACAATCGCAGGCCGGTGGACTACGAACTGCGGCGGCAGATGCTGAGCGAGCTCGAGGGCGGCATGGACGTGGAAGAAATTGTGCGGCGGATGAATAGCGGACTACCGAAGCTGTGGGTTATACATAGTGCGCTGTGCCTGCGGCGCGACCATCCGGAGTGGTTTGGCGCGGAGGCGGAGTACAAGCCATTGATGGCCGAAGGCTCGAAGAGCGACCACTTCGTGGGATTCTTGCGGGGCGATTCCGTGGCCGTGCTGGTGCCGCGCTGGCCGCTGAAACTGGGCGGCAACTGGGCCAAGACGACCGTGGAACTGCCACCGGGCCAATGGCAGAACGTACTCACACGCGATGCCGTGACGGGGGGGCGCCAGTATGTGCAGACGTTATTGCCGCGCTTCCCGGTTGCGCTGCTGGCGCGGGAAGCGGAGTAACCATGCATCGCTTTGAAGTTTGGGCGCCTCTGCCGAAGAAGGTTGCAGTCAGTGTGAATGGCACCGTGCCGCCGATGCAGGGGCGGCCGATGCGGGGACCGGACGAGCAGGGCTGGTGGCGGCTGGAGGTGGATGAGGCCGGGGCGGGGACGGATTACGGCTATTTGATTGACGATGACGAGAGGCTTTATCCGGACCCGCGATCAGAGTGGCAGCCGAATGGCGTGCACGGCCTGTCGCGCCTGTATGACCAGAATTCGTTTACATGGAGCGACGTCGGGTTTCAATCGCCGCCGCTCGCGAGTGGGGTGATCTATGAGTTGCACATTGGAACCTTCACGCCAGAAGGGACCCTGGACGCGGCGATTGCCAGGCTGGAGCATCTGGCGGAGCTTGGCGTAACCCATGTAGAACTGATGCCGGTGGCGTCGTTCGCCGGCCATCACGGCTGGGGCTATGACGGCGTGGCGCTCTTTGCGGTGCATCAACCATATGGCGGCCCCGATGCGCTGAAGCGATTTGTGAATGCGGCGCATGACAAGGGCCTCTCTGTGCTGCTCGACGTTGTGTACAACCACTTTGGTCCGGTGGGAAATTACACGGGGAAGTTTGGGCCTTATCTGACGGATGCGCATCGAACTCCATGGGGCGGGGCCGTGAATTTTGAAGACGCCGGGGCGCATCAGGTCCGGCGGTTCTTCTGCGATAACGCGCTGATGTGGATGCGCGACTTTCATATCGACGGGCTGCGGCTGGATGCCGTGCATGCGTACGTTGACCGGTCGGCGATTCATTTTCTGGAGCAGCTCTCGGCCGAGGTGGAAGCACTGAAAACAACGCTGGCGCGTCACCTGGTGCTGATTGCGGAGAGTGATCTGAACGATCCGCGGGTGGTGACTCCGCGCGAGGCGGGCGGGCTGGGCATGGATGCCCAATGGAGCGATGACTTTCATCATGCGCTGTTTGCGGTGTTAAATCCCGGACCGGCGGAAGGTTACTATGCGGACTTTGGTGAGTTGAGCCAGTTGGCCAAGGCCCTAGAGCGAAACTTTGTCTATGACGGGATCTATTCGAAGTTTCGCCACCGTGTACATGGGCGACCGGCGGGGAATCTGTCGCCACACAGGTTCCTGGGCTATATCCAGACTCATGATCAGGTGGGAAATCGGGCAGTGGGAGACAGGCTGCGGGAGATTGCCGGCTTCGATCGCGCGAAGATCGCGGCCGCGGTAGTCTTGATGAGTCCCTTTGTTCCGTTGCTGTTTCAGGGCGAGGAGTGGGCGGCTTCGTCGCCGTTTCAGTACTTTGCCGACCATGATCCGGAGATGGCCCGGCTGGTTTCAGAGGGACGAAAGAAGGAGTTTACGGCCTTCGGGTGGAACCCAGAGTCGATACCCGACCCGGAGAAGCGGGAGACGTTTGAGCGATCGAAGCTGAAGTGGGATGAAGTGAGCGCCGGAGAACATGCGGAGATGCTGGCATGGTATCGCCAATTGATCCGATTGCGGCGGGCTGCGACCTCTTTGCACAATGGCGAACCGGGGCAGACGCGCGTGTCCTATCAGGAGAGGTGGTTCTCGATGGAGCGTGGCGATGTAACCGTGAGCTGCAACCTGGGTGAAACCGGCCGGCGATTCCCGGTGGCGGTGGGCAGCCGGGTGGTTCTCGGTTCACGGGGAGCCGTAACGGTGACGGATGGAGCCGTGATGCTTCCGCCGAACACAGCGGTGATTATCAGCAAGAGTGGCATTAGCATTGGGCGTGGCACGGAGGACGTCTGAGGGCTGTTTCAAATTGCACTGGAAAAAAGGAGAAGTTTGTATAGAAGAGAATAGAGGGAGGTGACATGAAATTCTTTCGCATACGGTTGATCCTTGCGCTGGTGATGGGAATCACACTGATTTCGGTTGCCTCGACCTACTTTGAGGTGTTGGCCCACAAACACGTTTTACGGCAGGAATTGGAGCGCCGGACCGCGTGGCAGAGCAAGAGCCTGCAATTGGAGATGGAGAAGGCGTTGGCCGGAGGCCAGAGCGCGGAGATTGCCGCGGAGGCGGCGCGGCGGCGCTCGCAAAATGAGGCGTTGGGCCTGGCTGTCTATGACATGCAGGGAGGGTTGGTGACCGAAGCGGGGCCTGCCGGGGTCTTCGGAGCACTGCCGCGCGGCCCGTTGGACAAGGCCATCAAGCAGGGTATCGACTCGTCCGCCTTTGGCCACCTGGGCGATCAGCAGTGGCTGGAGGAGGCTATTCCGCTATATGTTGACGGGCGCATGGCCGGAGCGATGGTGGTTCTGGAGGATGCCCGCTTTATTCACGCGGAGGGCGTACTGGTGTGGCGGCAGAGCTTCTGGCAGATTGCCGCCTTTGTTCTGCTGATTGTCTGCGTGACGCTGCTGATGGTCCGCTGGTTTTTGATGCGGCCGATGGTCCAGGTGGCGGATCGGCTCAGGCGGTTGCGCCTGGGTCAAACAAAGGATTTTGCGGACGAGAATTTAGCGGAGCTGAGTCTCTTTACGCCATTGGCCCACGAGGTTGAGTCGATGGCCGAGAGCCTGATGGAGGCACGCGCCGCCGCTGAAACCGAAGCCCGGCTGCGCGACGCCGGTGAGCACCTGTGGACCGCCGAGCGGCTGGCCGTCCATATTCGGGAGCGCTTTGGCTCCAGCCGCATCTTTGTGCTGTCGAACCGCGAGCCATACATGCACGTGCTCCAGGGGCGGGAGACCGTGTGCATGGTTCCTCCCAGCGGCCTGGTGACGGCGATTGAGCCGGTGCTGCGGGCCTGTGACGGCGTGTGGGTGGCGCACGGCAGCGGCAGCGAGGATGCGCTGAATGTTGATGAGTTCGACCGGCTGCGCGTGCCGCCCGACGATCCCCGCTACACCCTGCGTCGGGTGTGGCTATCGAGCGAGGAGGAGGCGGGCTACTACGACGGCTTCGCCAACGAGGGGTTGTGGCCGCTCTGCCATATTGCGCACACCCGGCCCATCTTTCGCGCTTCCGACTGGGAGTACTACCAGCGTGTCAATGAGAAGTTTGCCGCCGCGCTTCTCCAAGAGATGGAGGGCAGCGCCAATCCCATTGTCTTTGTGCAGGATTACCACTTCGCGCTGGCGCCGCGGCTCATCAAGGCGGCGCGCCCGGACGCGCGTGTGGCCATCTTCTGGCACATTCCCTGGCCCAATCCAGAGGCATTCGGCATCTGCCCGTGGCAGGCGAAGCTTCTGGATGGGTTGCTGGGCGCGGACCTGATCGGGTTCCACATCCCACTGTTCTGCAATAATTTTCTTTCCACCGTAGACCGCGTGCTGGAGTCGCGTACCGACCGCGAACACATGACCGCTCGCCGGGGCAGGCACACCAGCAGTGTGCGCCCCTATCCGGTGAGCGTGGCCCTGGAGGGTGGCAAGCCAGAGCGGAAGACGCCGAGGCCCTCGCGCGAGGAACTGCTGAAGGAGTTCGGCCTGCGCTGCGAAACCTTGATCGTGGGCGTGGACCGCATGGACTACACCAAGGGAATCGTGGAGCGGCTGATGGCGATCGAAAAACTTCTCGAGGAGCATCCCTTTTACCTGGAGCGGCTGACTATGGTGCAGATTGCCGCGCCTAGCCGCTCGCGGATTCCCAGCTATATGAATCTGCGCCGCCAGGTGGAGGAGACCGTCGAGCGCATCAACCAGCGCTACCAGACGGCCTCATGGAAGCCCATCCTACTGATCGAGCGGCAGTGCAGTCACGCCGATGTGGATCTCTGGTATCGCGCCGCGGATTTGTGCCTGGTGACCTCGCTTCACGATGGAATGAATCTAGTGGCCAAGGAGTATGTGGCTGCGCGCGACGATGAGAACGGCGTGCTGGTGCTAAGCAAGTTCGCGGGCGCGGCCACTGAGCTGTTGGACGCGCTGATCGTAAATCCCTATGACGCTGAAGGCGTAGCCGAGGCCATCCATCGGGGCCTGGAAATGGACCGCGACGAGCGGCGCATGAGAATGCAGCGGATGCGCCAGCATGTCATGGACCACAACATTTATCGTTGGGCGGCCAGCATACTGGGCGACCTGCGCGATTTGCGCATGGATACCCCGGAGCCGGCCGATCCGGGCCGCGCCCTGCCGGCCTCTGTTTCGCCAACTGAAATCGTGCATCGTAAACTGGCGTAGAAAGCGGGCATCCGGTGACGGCCGAGGCGGGAAAAAAGCTGAAAGAGTTTTTTGGAGCCTTTGCGGGCGGAGCAACTCCGTTCCTACTGCTGGATTACGACGGCACGCTGGCGCCGTTTCGCGTGGACCGCTTTCAGGCGCGTCCCTGGCCTGGCGTGCGGGAGCTCTTAGTCCGCATCGAGCGGCAGGGGCGGACGCGCATGGCCGTGATCACCGGCCGTTCCGCGCATGAGATTGCACCGCTACTCGGCATTGAGCTGCCACTCGAGGTTTGGGGCCTGCACGGAGCCGAACACCTGTTCCCTGATGGACGACGGGAGCTGGAGCTGGCCCCGCTCGCGGCCCGCGAGAAGCTGGACAAGCTGCGCGCGTTGCTCAAACGCGATAGCTTGGGCGGACTCTTTGAAGACAAGGCCAACGGGGCGGTGATGCACTGGCGGGGCGTTTCTGCACGCAAGGCAAAACTCATCGAGCAGAGAACGAGGGCGCTCTTCGAGCCGCTGGCGGGGACCGATGGGCTGGCCCTGCTGGAGTTTGAGGCTGGGCTGGAACTGCGCGCGGGGTGCGGCAAGGGCGGTGCCGTTGAGGCGATCCTGCGCGAGGCCGATCCAGGTGCACCGGTGGCATTTCTGGGCGACGATTTGACCGACGAAGAGGCGTTTCGCGCCGTGAACCGTGCTGGCCCGCACGGCCTGAGCGTGCTGGTGCGCGGCCAATGGCGCGAGACCGAGGCCAATGTTTGGCTGCGGCCTCCGGTGGAGTTGAGGGGGTTTCTGGAGGATTGGCTTTTGGCTGCGCGCGGCGTCGATTGAAAACTATACCTGCTGTTTCCGTGCTACCTGAACTATGCACAAGCCCATCTTAAAACCCCTCAGAATTCAGTATTAACCTGCAAACGGCAGATCGATACGAAAGGAATCTTCCAGAAACCGTGTAAGTAATTGGAAATAATTGCTATTGACGCTCTGAAAAGGCCGGCGTCGACAGCCGAAGTCGAGGAAGCAGTAAGGGGTAGACGGCAAAAACCGTATGTGAAATTCCAAAGTTGGGACCGCCCGACCGAGGGCAGGTTATCTTGGAGTCCGAAAGCCACGTCTCCCAACGCGATGATGCTCCAGAAGATCAAGCGCGTGCTTGCTTGCCCACCAGATGGTTCGGTCGGCCCAGGAACACCTCAGAGGGAAGATACCGGCTCTGCTCTCCACATGAAGAACAGGAGACAGCTATTGACTTGAATGGGAACTCCTTTGCACCGGAGCGGTCACAACTCACCGTGAGGTTTGAGACCGAGTGGGCGGGGACGGGCACACTGAATGACGAACCAGACATTCTGCCCAACGGTCACAATGCGTCGTGCGAAACGCGAGGCCAAAGGTACTATGCCCATGGACATAATGGTTCACCACCGATTACGCCGAGCGAGATGAACTGAAAGCCTAAACGCTGGTGGAGGCATCGCACGGGTCGCCCTAGTTTGCTGGCAGCGGCGCATCGGGAGTTCGCTGGGGTGCCGCTGTTTCGCCTGGCCGCCGTGTACGACCGGCCCTTCGCATCCTTGCCCACGCGGAAGCCACGGCCACCGATGGAGTACCCCACCCGGACTTGGACAGGTTCAGCCGTATTGGCCCGAGTTTCAGGCTCTTGCGAAATCGCCACGCCATACGCTGCCCAGTGTAATGCGCAGAGCCGCGCAAGAGGGAGAACTGGCCACGTCAATCTGTGACAAGTCCGCCAGAAGATGCTACGCCGGGAGCCGCCCGAAGCCGGAGCCACCAGCGGCCTGCCCTGGCTCCCGTGGCACCAGCGCCAGGGACGATCCGCCCCAGTCACGCACATTCTGTCCCGCTTTCGTTCACCAGCGCCGGGGCTGGCTTCACCCTGGAGGCCAACCGGACTGCTGAGCAGTTTGAAAGGCTCCGGCCAGTAGTACCCCCTGATGTTCTGAACCCCAATGCACATTGAGCCGCACGGAGCCGGCATCGCCACGACTACCTTGCGGAGAAACCGCCGCTCGCCGTGTCAAGGCCCGTATAGGCGCCAACAATCCACTCCTGCAATGGACGTTGTTCTCCGCAGTCCAAGCACTGCGTCGTGGCAAACCGGGCCGCGCAGTGCGGACAAACCCCTCCGGTTTGGAATGTGTCGAACGGCTGCCCGCACTGCCCGCATTTCCAGTAGGCTCCAATCGGTGGCGCAGTCCGGCAGCTCGGGCAGGCAAATTCTTTTCGACGCGGCAACCTGGCAAGGCGTAGAAGCGCCTGCGCGTGCTTCAGGCCGCCCCAGCAATTCAAAAGCATAAAGATGGCAATTGCCCCAAGCCAGAAAGAATGCATCCACATGGCGAGGACGAAGAACCCAACAACGCCCACAAAGCCGAGGGCCGTGGCCACCATCAGGCTGCGGGCGCGTCCCAGTACGAACCACAGCAGAGAGCGAAGGATCTGGCCTCCATCCAGGGGATAGATGGGCAGCATGTTGAAGACCAGCAGCGACACATCTATCCACATGACCGTCCGTAATAACTGGTAGGCATCGGGCATCGCCTGCGCCCACCCCAACGACCGGCTCATCACAACCGCTGCGATGAGGATTGGCAGGAGCACCACGTTGACCAGTGGCCCCGCCGCGATGCTCCAGAGTGTCGCGCCCGGTCGTTGCGGCGGATTCACATACGCCACACCGCCCAAGGGCCATAGCACAATCTGATTTGCCGTCCCTCCCGTTTGCCGGCAAGCCAGGGCGTGCCCGAATTCATGCATCAGCACAATCAAGAACAGCGCCAGATACTCCAGGACGTTCCAGGTGACAGAGGTGTACCTGCCTTTTCGGCTCTGAATCTCAAATACTGCCACGACGAACCAGGACCAATGCAGGAAGAGATCAACTCCGGCGAGGCGAAACAGATGGATCGAACCTTTGCGAACACTCGGCATCTGGGTAGCTTATCCTATTCGGTTTGTTCCAGGCGGTGGATAGCCCTACTAGCGCTTGAGTCTGTAGGCACGCCAGCTGGTTCAAAAGGTTGTTCTCCGAGATACGCACTACTCCAGCGCCCTGCAGCCGTGCCTCGTGACCCCAAATCCTGCAAACGGCCTTGAAAGCGGTTGGCGGGACTTCCTCGCCGCGGGCGGCCGAGCCATTTCGGCGCGCCCGGCGGAGCGAGTTTTGCCTTTTTCATCGCCGGTTTCAACTTCGAAGTGCAAAGAACTTCGAGTAGTATTTCACGAAGTCGAAGTCTGGTAGGTAAAAACAGTTCTGCGGGGCATTTCCAGCCTAGCGATTATTTTGGTCTTGCGTTGAGCAGCCAGGCGAATATGTCGAGTTCTTCCTGCGAATGGATGCTGAGGTCTTCGCCTTTGGGCAGGAACTGGCGTATGAGTCCGTTGGTGTTTTCGTTGATGCCGCGCTGCCAGGGCGCGTGCGGGTCGGCAAAGTAGACCTTGACTCCGGTATGGGCGGAGAGGGTTTCGTGCCGGGCCATTTCCTTGCCGCGATCATAGGTGATGCTGAGCCGCTTCTGCTCTTCGACGCGCTCCAGCACGCGCGTAAAGCCCTCGACGGCGGCCGCGGCGCCCGTGCCCTCCATCTTGGCCAGCAA
>Ga0326727_10018030_pt1 | contig 14500 bp, 19 predicted proteins | sample MB2enrmetagenome_FD_207643 | JGI IMG/M metagenome (GOLD analysis project Ga0326727, IMG submission 207643) | Lab enriched peat soil microbial communities from McLean, Ithaca, NY, United States - MB29MY | ecosystem: Environmental > Terrestrial > Soil > Wetlands > Peat | place: USA: New York...
TGAGATCGGCGGCGGCTCCATCCGCAACCATACTCTCGATAAGCAGTCCGCCATGTTCGAGGCCCTGGGCATCGATGCGGCCGAGGCCGAGGAAAAGTTCGGCTTCCTCCTCACTGCCCTGCAGTTCGGCGCCCCGCCCCATGGGGGTATCGCCTTCGGCCTGGACCGGCTGGTGATGCTCATGAGCGGGGCCAAGTCCATCCGCGATGTGATCGCCTTCCCCAAAACCCAGAAGGCCACCTGCCTCATGACCGAGGCCCCGAGCTCTGTCGCCCCCAACCAGTTGCGTGAGTTGGGCGTCAAGCTGAGGGAGAACCTGGCCAAGGACGTCGCCTAACGTATGGCCCGCGAAATCATTAAGTATCCGAACCCGATCCTGACCCGGAAAGCCGAGGAAATCGGAGAGATTACCCCGGAGCTCAGGCAGCTGGCCGCAGACATGGCCGAGGTCATGTACGAAAAACGAGGCATCGGTCTGGCCGCGCCGCAGGTAGGCGAGTGCTGCCGACTTATTGCCGTGGACATCTCTGGTCCCGATGAACGCACCGATCTTAAGTTTCTGGTGAACCCGGTCATCGTCCACCGCGAAGGTGAGATCGAGGAAGAGGAAGGTTGCCTGTCGGTGGTCAACTTCCGAGCCAAAGTGAAGCGAGCGGAAAAAGTGGTGGTCAAGGCCAGGGACCTGGACGGCAACGACGTGGAAGTGCCGGGCGAGGGCCTTATGGCCGTGTGCCTGCAGCACGAGATCGACCACTTGGACGGTGTGCTGTTCATCGACCATGTCAGCCGCCTCAAGCGCGCCCTCTACGACAGCAAGGTCAAAAAATGGCTCAAGGCCAAGAAAGCGGACGGCTGAGAAGGGTAAGGCCATGCCCCTGAACGAGGAAAGCGCACGACTGAAAATCGTGTTCATGGGCACTCCGGATTTCGCCGCCGCAGTGCTGGCCAAGGTCCTTGCGTCCGGGGCCTTCGACGTGGCCGGGGTTTACTGCCAGCCCGACCGTCCCTGCGGCCGCGGCCACAAGTGCGCGCCCGCGCCAACCAAAATTCTGGCTCTCTCACTCGGCATGCCGGTGTTCCAACCGCTCCAATTCAAGGAGCCCGAGGCCGTGGCCGAACTGGCCGCGCTGAACCCCGACGTGCTCCTTGTTGCCGCCTACGGGCTGATCCTGCCCCAGGCTGTGCTCGACATCCCCCGGCTCGGCCCCTGGAACGTTCACGCCTCGCTCCTTCCTCGCTACCGGGGAGCGGCTCCCATCCAGCGGGCGATCCTGAATGGCGAGACTGAGACCGGCATCACCATCATGCGCATGGAAGCCGGGCTGGACACCGGACCAATGCTTCTAAAGCAGGCCGTGACCATCGGGCCTGACGAAACCGCCGGAGCCCTGCACGACCGCCTGGCTAGCCTTGGCGGGGACATGGCCGTCCAGGCCCTGAGACTTCTCGCGAAGGGCCCCGTGTCCACCATGCCACAGGACCACTCTCTGGCCACCTATGCTGCGAAAATTTTGAAGGACGACACCCGAATCAACTGGGACCAACCCGTCGCAAAGGTCCACAACCACATCCGTGCCATGTCTCCCCGGCCTGGGGCCTTCTTCACCCTGGCGGTACCGGGCGAGAATCGCCAGATTCGCCTTCAGGCGCGTCCTGGAGCCCCACGGCAGGCAGAGCCCTCCGTTTTGCCCTCAGGACGCGTCCTAGGGCTTTCTGACGGCATGCTTTCCATAGCGTGCGCCGATGGAATCTATTTGATACCTTCGCTCAAGCCCGAAGGGAAAAACTGGATGGATGCGCCCGCCTTCACTTGCGGCTACCTGAGCAAAATCGATCCAAACTTGGCTCTGGCCTGTCCACCTCCGCCCGAACTTTTCAAGCGATGACGTGAACGGACAGGGCTAAGATCTGAACTGTCTCGATTGCCCATGCTTCCAGTCGCTAGTTTGCATTTCAAATCAAACCGGATAGGTTGACCCTAATATGGAAAAAGTCGAGTCGTCCCGCAAACGCTTGTTCATCGGCTTGATCGCGGCCACATCCCTGGTGGTCTGCGGGCTGCTGGCCATGCTCTGGATCGTACCCACCATCGGGCTCTCCAACATCCATCCCTTCGCTCCAGCCGTCTGGGGCACGGTCATGGCCCTGATCATCGGTGTGGTTCTCTGGGCCAGCCTTGGGTTGGTACTGTCCATTGCCTCCGGACGCACCCTCCCCCTGACCAAACGGTTACGCGGGGTGACCATCAAGCTGTTTCTTCCCCTCATGATCATCCTGGCCCGCATCTTCGGAATTTCCAAAGAGCGCGTACGTAACTCGTTCATCAAGGTGAACAACGAGCTTGTGCTGGCCGAGGGCAGGAACTACCAGCCGCGCGAAATTCTTCTGCTTTTGCCCCACTGCCTGCAATCGAGCACCTGCGCCGTGCGTTTGACCTACGACATCAACAACTGCAAGCGTTGCGGATTATGCCCCGTGGCAGGACTCCTTGCCTTATCCGAAGCCTACGGCGTGCACCTGGCAATCGCTACCGGCGGCACCATCGCTCGGCGCATCGTTGTCCAGAAACGCCCCAAGCTCATCCTGGCCGTCGCCTGCGAACGGGACTTGGCCAGTGGCGTCCAGGACACCTATCCCCTCCCCGTCTTTGGCATCTTGAACGAGCGCCCCAAGGGCCCTTGTCTGGACACCCAGGTCCCGCTCGAACAGATTGAATTCGCTTTGCGCTATTTCCTTCAGGCGGAAGCCGTCCCAGCGGTCATCATTCCCAGGTTTTCCCCTACCGCGCAGACTTTCAAATGACTGCGTACGACAAGACCAACCCGCCGGCACGCGCGACCCCAGACCGCGAACATCTTGGAAACGGAACCAGCCAGGTCATACCCGCCGCGCGGGCTGCGGCCCTGACCACCATCGAAAAGACCCTTCCGGTCAACGGCAAACCCGGTCAGGATCTCCAGGCTGTCCTCGACCAATGCCTCGGCAAACTTTCCGATCCCAGAGACAAGGCGCTGACCACCGAACTGGCCTACGGCTACCTGCGGTTCAAAGGTCGCCTTGACCATCTTGTGCGCGCCCACCTGGACAAACCGGACCGTACCCCGCCCGGCCTGGTACGCATCGTCGGACTAGCCGCCCACGAACTGGTCCACCTGCACGTTCCGCCGCACGCAACCTTGTCCTGGGCCGTGGATGCGGTGAAGGCCCGCTTCGGCCAGGCCCAGGCCGGCGTTGCCAACGCCGTACTCAGGCGCATCCAGGCCTTGGGCCTCGACGCCGCCAATCCGGATTTTTATCAATCTTCCAGCACCTCCCGGATGCAGTTCCTTGCCGCATGGCATTCCTGCCCGCAGTGGCTGGTGCGCCTGTGGCTGCACGACTACGACCAGCGGACCGCTCTGTGGCTCCTTGGCGCCCAACTGCGCCAGCCCCTGACAGGTGTCAGGGTGAACGCCCTGCGACCTGGTGCCAGAGACCTTTTCGAAAACTTGTCCCAGCGCGCGGCTCCTCTTTTCTCCCAGTACCCCTGGCTCGGCTTCGACCCGGCCGAGACACCTGGATTAGCTGCTGAACTGGTTCCGGTGGAACGCGAGGGAAGGCTCACCCGCCAGTCTCCAGCCGTAGGGGACATTCTGTCCAGGCTGTCCCACCAGGAGTGGCCTGAGCCCATTTGGGATGCCTGCGCGGGCAGGGGCGGCAAGACCGCCGCCCTCCTCGAACTGGGTCATACCCGTGTCTTTTCCTCGGATGTCAACCGTCGCCGCCTGCGCGGCCTGGCTTCGGAAGCCCATAGACTGTCCCTGCCAACTCCCCTGGCATTCCTGGCCGACGCCAGTACTGGACCACTATCCGCGAGCAAGGGAGGCCCGGGTACGATTTTGATCGACGCTCCCTGCTCGGGTCTTGGTGTGCTGGCTAGGCGCCCTGACGCCAAGTGGAAGCGCGCTCCAGGCGACATCGCCAATCTGGCTTCCATTCAGGGCCGAATCATCCAGGCCTGTGCTCGATTGCTGCCTGAGGGTGGGCGCCTCGTATACCTGACCTGCACCATGACCCGCGAGGAAAACGACCGTCAGGCCGAAGCGCTGGAACCGCTTGGTTTCGCGCCGGTGGCCCTGTGCGAACCAACGATGGATGGGGACCTGAGGGAATTTTTCTGGGGGGGAGTATGGAGGAAAATCCGGTGAGCAGCGTTACCGCGCCAATTCGTAATACAGTATTTGTCCTTCGCTCAGTTTCCACTCATACCGCGTAAATCCTTGATCCGGTCCTCCGACATAAGGGCTTGTTGGTGCATGCGTGCATACTCCACCAGATCCGCATCGTTTGTGGTCTTGGCGGCCAGATTGCCCTCGGCCTCCCGCCAGCGAAACCACGCGTCCTGGGCCTGCTTGAGCGCGGCCACGAATTCCTTGTCCTCCGATTCCATCAACCCACCGTACACTTCGGACATCTCTCGGTCAGCTGCCCGCAGCCGCAGAGCGGCACACTCGGTCATGTCCTGGGGAGTCCCAGGAAGGTCGCAGTCGTCGGCCTGAGCCGGTCCAGAAATCAACACCACCAACAACGCCAACAGCAGGACCGCAAGCCAGGATATCGACCTAGTCATCGATCCCTTCCATATCGCCCCGGTCAACCGTGTCGCGGTACAGGCGCAATTGCTCCAGATGTTCCTGGGCGTTGGCCAGATCCGTATACTTCTGCACGAACGCAGCCACTTTGTCCGCCGGAATGATGAATTCACCCAGCTCACCGCGGCGCACATAGGGAAAATGCTCCTGGAGCAGTATATCCGCGGTGATCGACTCGCCCGTATCCTTCCACCGGATTTTCATTTACTTGTCTCCCTGTCCACCACTGAGATGCGTTCCACAACCTTAGCGTGGTAGGCCTCGTCCGTATCCAGTTTGAGCGACTGGCCATGCCGGCTGAGGGTTCTTGCTTCGATAACCTGGAGCTTGAGCATGCGACGGAGGGTTACGCGCTCCACAGAGTTGGCCGGCAGCAGGTCGCCGAGAGCGCGCGGATTATCTTCAGGCTTTCCCTGGCCGATCGCCTCTTCCAGATACCCCCCGTTTTTGAGGAGCTTGTAGGCCATCCGGAGATCCTCCGGCACATTGGCGTCCTCATCTAAAGGAAGAGGCCGCCCTGCCCCGGGCAAACCGTCAAGTTCGCCGCGTTCGACGGCTTCCTTGATGCGCATTTCAGCGATGATCGCGATGGCAGCGATCATTTCCCGGACTCCTTTCCCATAACGTCATCCACCCAGTCGGACGCTTCAGCGCCGAGTCCGGCCAGGACCTTGGAGGCGGCCTCGGCTATTGACTGCGCGTCCAGAAAAGCCACTGGAACCCCGGCCGAGAAGGTCCGCTTAGCGACCAGCGTTGTCCCTTCACCGTTCCAAACCTGAATGTCGACCGAGGCTTCCAGACGCATGGACTCACGCTGCACCTCGAATCCGGTGACCGTGCCCGTCAGCCTGCACGCTGCCTCCGTGTTTGAGCGCACCGGCCAGACCGCCGCCAAGCCTGGTCTGCAGTTTAGGGCGCCTACCAGAGCCTGCTGGAAAAGCTGCCCCGGAGGCGCTTCCCAGTACCAGCGCAAACTCGGGCTCATGACCCGGCCGCTGGCCAGCATAACCGCCTGACGGTCCAAAGAATCAGTCGCCTTGACCTTGCCCACAGCCACCACTCGGCGCGCCTTGGCCGACTCGGACGTTGTGATTACCGGTCCCGGCGTGAACGCTTTGGCCGGTGTTGTCGATATGGACGAATCCACCTGGGCGCAGTCACCGCCGGAAACCCGCAAGTACTCTTCCGCCGGTCCAGACCTGCCAAGGCACCCCCCCAGTCCAAGCGCGACCGAAGCCAGTACGCCGGGTGCCAGCCAGGCAAGCTTCGACAAGCCCTGGAACTTTACGAAAAACATGCTCATTTCTTCCTCTCCCGAGGTGGATTGATCAGCTCCCAAGGCCGCTCCTTTAGCCTGGAGGAGAGATATTTCAAGTCGGTGCTCAACCGATCCACATTCTCCAGGATGTCTTCAATCTGGGCCTGGTCGTACCCCACCGCCTTGTTCGCGGAATCCGTCAGCGTTCCGACCTCTTTCAACCGGCCCTGGACTTCGGCCAGGGTACGCTTGAGTTCCATCTTGATCTCTTCGGTAGCCTGGCGCATGGCAACCAGGGTCTTTGACAGTTCCTGGGCCGCCTCCCCCCCCCGCCCGGCCAGGGTGCTGAAATCGGCACGTACCCGGCTGGATGTTTTTTGTAGGTCCTCTACCAGAACCGGGGCCTTGGCCAAGAGTTCCGCGATGTGGCCCGAATTCTCGCTGTTCAGCACCGATTCCAGACTCGTGGCGATGCGATCTATCTTGGGGCGCAAGTCCTCAAGCACTTCTCCCGCGATTGCGGCCAATTGCGCCAAATCCACAGTCTCGACCGAGGGAATGTACGAGTCGGGAGGCAGTGGTGCTCCGAGGGGGCCCTGCGGGTCCAGAAACACATAGTAGTCCCCCACCAGGCCCTTCTGGGCGATGCGGGCCACCACGCCCTGGCGCAGGACCACCTGGCCGGTAAGTCCCACGACAACCCGGATCATGCGGGGGTCCTCATCGTCCACGCCAATGGACAGGATGCGCCCTACATCCAACCCGCCGTATTTCACGGGCTGACCGGCCGACAAGTCTTTCACGCTTTTGAAGCGGATGTAGTAGATGTCCAGCTTCTCCCAGAACCGGTAGCCGCCCAGCACCACCACGAACGCTCCCAGGACCGCAAGGCAGACCACGATGGCAGCGCTGGCCTTGATGCTGTTCTTGACGTGCTCCTTTTGTGAGAACACCGGCCACCCCTTAGATTACATTATGTATTACAAGTCTTGAATCCGGGCATGGAGGCCACTCGTCGGTTGCCTGTCCAGGAACTGCCTGAGGAAAGCGTCGCCGCTCTTCCGGAGTTCATTCGGAAGCCCCTGGAAAACCATGCCACCCTTGTTGAGCACTACCACATGATCGGCAATGGTGAAAACGCTTTGCAGGTCGTGGGAGACCACGACAACGGTCATGCCGAATGCAGCCTTGAGTTCCAGGATGAGGTGGTCCAGGTCGGCGGCCGTAATGGGGTCCAGCCCGGAGGTTGGTTCGTCGCATAAAAGGACACGCGGGTCCAAGGCCAGGGCTCGGGCCAGCCCGGCGCGCTTGCGCATGCCGCCTGAGAGTTGGTTGGGGAAATAATCCATGAACGCTTCCAGGCCTACCAGGCTGAGTTTCAATCTGACTATGGTTTCAATGATGCCTTCGTCCATCCTGGTATGCTCCCTGAGGGGCAAAGCGATATTCTCTCCCAAGGGCAGGGACCCCAACAGAGCTGCATCCTGGAACAGGACCCCCATGTGTTTGCGGATCTGCCGCAGTTCGGGTCCTTCCAAAGCATAGAGGTCCGAATCTCCCAGGTAAATGCGCCCACGAACCGGCGGCAGGAGTCCCAGGATGCTTTTGAGCAGCGTGGATTTGCCCCCTCCCGAGCCCCCCAGGATGACCGTGATATCGCCCTGGGGGAGCACTGCAGAAATCCCCGAAAGCACCTCCAGGTTGGGATATCCCAGAGCGACATCTTCCAGCCTGATTTCCGGGGCTTCGTGGGTTTTGGTCCATTCCAGGCTCATGTCAGCGGGCCACGTAGGTAAGAGCGGTGAAGAAAAGATCCAGAAGTACGATCAGGAAAATGGACTGCACGACTGCCCGGGTGGTCCGACGCCCCACGTCCAGGGCCCCTTCCTTGGCCAGAAACCCTTGCCAGCATCCGATGAGGGTGATTGCCAGGCCGAAGGCCAGGCTTTTCACCAGTCCAGAAAAGAAAATGCGTAAGCTGATGAATGTTGCGGTGTGCTCGTAATAGCCATGCGCCGAGAGTCCAAGCACGAAAACTGAAAAGATTCCCCCTGAAACAACTCCCGTGAAATCGGCCCACAAAGCCAGGAGCGGTGTCATGAGCACCATGGCCACGCATTTGGGCCACACCAGATAGCGCACCGAGTCCAGGCCCATGACCTCCAAGGCGTCTATTTCCTCTGAAATCTTCATGGTGGCAATCTCGGCGGTGAAGGCCGCGCCGGCCCGGCCGGCGAGGATCAAGGCCGTAAGCAGCGGCCCGAGTTCGGCCACGATGCTGATCCCGACCAGGTTGGCCACGTATGACAGGGCGCCCACTTTTTCCAGCTGGGCCGCCGCCTGGAGAGCCAGGATGATCCCGGTGCATGCGGCGATGGTGCTGACGATTGGTATTGAATCGGCGCCGATCCAGGCTAAATGCCGCCAGCACTGCCAGCTCATGAAAGGTTTTCCGGTGAAGGGGCGGCGCAAGCAACCCAGGAGACGGATGACCAGCCAAGTGAATTGGTCGAGATCTCCGGCCACCACCACCCCCTAGATCCCGAACAGTTCCCCGAGTTGGGTCAAGGTGAACAACTTCTGCACCTGGCCAGAGACGGCCTCGATCCTGATCACTCTGTTCGTGGCCTTCAGGTGTTTGCGGATCTCGATCAAGACTGCCAGACCGGAGCTGTCAATGTAGGAAAGCCTGGACAGATCCAGATGCAGGTCTCCCGGGGTTTCCTGGCAGTGCCTCTGGAGCCAGTCCCGAACGTCCAGGGAATTGGTGAAGTCCACTTCGCCCTCGATCAGGACCATACCCCGCTCCTGGTCCAGGCTTGCCTTCCAGGCGGTCTGACTTTCTTCGGCCATACAGGTACCCTCTCAATCGATGTCGAGCCAGGTTGAGACATCCGGCAGAGCGACGTTGCCCATTGTCTTGCGCAGAGCCTCGTGAGTGGCTACGGCCGTGCCGACCTGGCCGACCACGATCCCCGCGGCGTAGTTGGCCAGAATGCTGGCCGCCGCGAGCCCCAGCCCAGCCCCCAGGGCAGTGGCCAGGACCGACATGACCGTATCGCCCGCCCCGGTGACGTCATAAACGTTCCGAGCCACCGTTGGCACATGGTACACTTTGCCGGGGCGCTCGAATACAGCCATGCCTTCCGGCCCCAAGGTGATGCACAGCTGGCGGCAGCGCAACCGTTTGAAAATCGCAAGTCCGGCCTTGATCACCCCCTCCCGCCCGGAAGCCGCCACACCGGCCAGTTCTCCAGCTTCCTTGGCGTTGGGTGTCAAAAGGTCCACCCCGGCATAGAGGCCGGCGTTGACTACCTTGGGGTCCACCAGTACCAGCGGTCCGTCAGCAGAGCTTTGTTTCAGGGTCCGGATGGTGTTCATGAGGGTCTGGCACACCACTCCCTTGCCGTAGTCCGAGACCACGATCACCTTATGACGCGAGGCCGCCTGGCGCATCAAGGCGTCCAGGGCTTCCAGGCTGCCGCCATCCAGCTTCCTGGATTCCTCCCGGTCCACCCTGAGCATCTGCTGGTTGCGGGCAATGATGCGGGTCTTGATGGTGGTGGCGCGCTTTTTCTCCACCACCAATTGGCCCGACAAACCCTCCCTGGCCATCAGATCTTGAATGACCCTACCCGGATCATCCGCGCCGACCACGCTCACCAGTTCCGGACTGCCTCCTAACGCGGCTATGTTGCGGGCCACGTTCCCTGCTCCGCCCAAAAGATGACGTTCCCCGCTCACGCGAACCACGGGCACCGGGGCTTCCGGCGAAATCCTTTCGGCGTCTCCCGAGAGGTAATGATCCAGCATAACGTCACCGACCACGAGCACCGGCACTCCGACAAGTCGATCCAATGAGGCCATTAACTCCTCTCTCGTGGGTGCGCCAGGCCGATCAAGTTCCTGGTGGCCGGCACCTGGACCGGGAGGGAGCCTGTCACGCATGACTAGGCCCCGGGCGGTCGTGTCCTGGCCCTCTTCGACTAATTTCCCGCGCGCGGGAGGGTTAGGCATCGGTGACGCCCCACTCGGCCAGGAGGGCCTTGAGTTCCTCGGTGGTGGAGTAGGAGAAGGTGATCCTGCCCCGGCCTGGTTCACCGCCCAGTTTCACGTTGGTGGCGAATCTTTCTCTTAGTCTGGCTGCCAGACGGGCCATTTCTTCGGAAAGAGGAGCCCGCGTCCGTTTCGATTGTCCAGGTTTCGATGCCGGAGCCGGGACCAGGGCTACAGGCAAATCTCCGTGCTCCTTCCAGTGGTTGGCCAAATCCTCAGTCTCTCGTACGGAGAGCCCGTGGGACACGATCCGTGCCCAGAGGTCCTCCTGGGCGACGTCGTCGCTCACGGACAGAAGAGCTCTTGCGTGACCGGCGCTGATAGCGTCGGTGAACAGACTGTCCTGAATCGGCTGTGGAAGTTGCAGAAGGCGCAGGCTGTTGGCCACGGCAGAGCGGCTTTTGCCCACTTTCTGGGCCAAGGCCTCTTGGCTCAGCCCGAAGGCCTGCTGCAGCTGATCAAGCCCCTTGGCCTCTTCCAGCGCGTTCAGATTCTCACGCTGTAGGTTCTCGATGAGGGCCAAGGCCAGACTCTGCTCGTCCGTGACTTCGCGGACTATGCCTGGAATATCCTCAAGACCGGCCAGCTTGCTGGCCCGAAGCCGACGTTCCCCGGCCACGAGCTCGTAACCGTGGACCGAACCCGGAAGCGGCCGCACTAGGATCGGCTGCAGGACACCCTGCTCCTTGATGGAGCCAGCCAGATCTTCCAAGGCCTGGGGGTCGAATTCCAGCCGTGGCTGCCTGGGGTTTGGCCGGATGTCCTCAATCTTGAGCATGGTCACCTCGGGGTGTTCCTTGCCCACGGACATTCCCTTCATCAGCACGTCTAGGCCTCGTCCCAATCCTTTTGCTCCGGCCATTCCGACACCCTCCCGACCTTCCGATCGCTTCTTGACTTCACTTCTGAACACCTTACCCTCAAGAACACGCCCAAGGCAACCGCAACCGGCTGCCTGCCGCGATTCAATCACCCCGGAGGACGAACGTGCCTGGATTCGAGACCCACTTCCAGCCCCTTTTCGATAAGGACAAAAATTTGATTGGCGTCTGGCTGAGCCCAGAACTGTGGCGCAAGGCGGAAACTACCTTGTCCCCGGCCATCGACAAGGCCCTGGCGGAGCTTGATCCCAGCTCCATCCCTGAGCCCCCTGAGAACCTGAAAGACTGGGAACTTCTGGCCCAGTACTGGGACTTCCAGTACCCTCTGCCTACCGACGTCCGCTGCGAGCACTGCGGCAGCGACACGGAAGACTGGCAGCAGGATGAGCCCAGGAAATTCAAGCTTCGCTCGGCCACCATCGGCGGCCTGGCTAACTTTGAATGTCTGGCCTGCCGATCCCGGATCATCAAGAAGCATTTCAAACACAAGGTCGACGTGCAGTGCCGCCCCTATGTGGAGAAAAAGTAAAAGGCAGAAACCTTCGGTCTCTGCCTTGCCTCGCACCCCCCCTTCCGGCTTACCGGTTGGGGGGGGGTGGATATTGCCTGGTCATGCTCCTAAACCGCCCGTCTCTCACATAGGCACGCGGCACAGCACTTCCCTGGCCAACCCAAGATACGCTTCCGCACCTTTGGATTTCACATCGTAGGCGATGACCGACTGTCCGTAGCTGGGCGCCTCTGACACCCTGACGTTGCGGGGAATGAGGGTATCGAAGTGGTGCTTGGGGAAACACTTGCGGATTTCCCTTTTCACGTGCCTGTTGAGTTTGTTGCGGCCATCGTACATAGTCATGGCCACCCCCAGCAAATGCAGGCCGGTGTTGAAGCGCCGACGCACCAGCTCGTAGGTTTTGAGGAGCTGGGCCACACCCTCCAAAGCGTAGTATTCACACTGCAGGGGCACGAGCAACTCCGTGGCCGCGCACAGAGCGTTGAGGGTAACCAAGCCCAGAGAGGGAGGACAGTCCAGCAAGATGAAATCGTACTTCTCCCCGAGAACGGCCACCACACCCTTCACGTAGTTTTCCCGGTCCGGCTTGTCCACCAGTTCGATGTCCGCCGCCACCAGATCGGCCGTGGACGGCAGGACATGCAGATAGGGAATGGACGACTCGTACACCGCGTCCCAGGCTTTTTCCGGTTCGTAGAGCACGGAATAGAGGTTTTCGACGATCTTTTCCGGGTAGACGCCGAGACCGCTGGAAGCATTGCCCTGCGGATCACAGTCGATCAGCAGAGTTTTTTTTTCCATGACCGCGAGAGCCGCGGACAAATTGACGGCCGTGGTGGTTTTGCCCACCCCACCCTTCTGGTTGGCGATAACGATGCATCGGGCCATGCGCACCGACCTCCGGTTTTTCCGGACTGTTTCACGTGAAACAATCTACGATTTGAATGTTCGGTGGCAGAAATCCTGGGCATCCCGCAAGGAGTCAACAAGGCGAATGGCGTCCTGGCGCTCGCCCTTTTTGACCGCAATGAGGAGTTGATTCGCCAGATGGGCAAAATCCTCAGCCTCGCCGACCCAGTCTTCGTCAGCTTGAACGTGGAGCTGGGTAGAGAGACGGGAAAAATGAATGAGAAGCTTTTCCTCGGGAAGTTGCCCATCCTGGGTTACATCCAGGATGGTTTGGAAAGCCTCGTCCATGGAAGCTTTTAAAAAACGAAAATCCATCTCCGTTTACCTTCAGGACCAGTTGAGTTGAGCCAGTTTCCATTGTTTCCTAAGGAACGTATCGAGGGCTGTCAATAGAATCATGTCCCGTAATAGCTCTTATACCAAGAAATAAATTGTTGGACACCAAATTCGATGGTGGTGTTGGGAGCAAATCCAACATCACGCATAAGGTCGTCCACATCGGCGTAGGTGGAGGGCACGTCCCCAGGCTGCATGGGCAGCATAATCTTTTCTGCTGTTTTGCCCAGAGCCTTCTCAATGGCTTCAATGTACACGGACAGCTCGACGCAGTTGTTGTTACCTATGTTGTAGATCCTGTAGGGGCACACGCTGGTTGCCGGGTCAGGGGATTTTCCGGACCACATGGGATCAGCTTCCGGCTTACGCTGGGAGGCCCGGACCACTCCCTCGACGATATCGTCGATATAGGTAAAATCACGGCGCATCATGCCGTGGTTGAACACCTGGATGGGGCGATTCTCCACGATGGCCTTCGTAAACAAGAACAGGGCCATGTCCGGACGGCCCCAAGGGCCGTACACGGTAAAAAACCTCAACCCGGTGCAGGGCAGACCATACAGATAGCTATAGGTATGGGCCATGAGTTCGTTGGATTTTTTAGAGGCAGCGTACAGGCTGATGGGATGGTCAACGTTGGAATGTACCGAAAAAGGCATGTCGGTATTCAGTCCGTAGACAGAACTGGATGAGGCGTACACAAGGTGGGAAACTTTATGATGCCGGCAACCTTCGAGAACGTTGGTGAAACCTACGATGTTCGACTGCACATAGGCCATTGGGTTTTCCAGGCTGTATCGAACACCGGCCTGGGCTGCCATATTGACCACATGTGTAAATTGCTGCTGGGAAAAAAGGGCATCCATAGCCACGCTATCAGCCAAGTCGATCTTCTGAAAAGAAAACCGATCCATGCTCTCGAGGATCTTCAGTCGGTCATTCTTCAAAACAACCGAGTAGTAGTCGTTGAGGTTGTCGATGCCAACGACGGTGAACCCCAGTTCGAGAAGGCGTTTACACAGGTGGAAACCGATAAAACCGGCGGCTCCGGTTACGAGGAATTTCATGAAGATGCCTCTGAATAGTGTCGATGCCTAACGTATCTGGTTGCGGAGCCTGATTTAGAAAAGTGTCTGGAGTTGCTACAGATCGAGGTTATGGTTTGTCAAGATGACGATCCCAGACACACCTGACCGTTCTACCGGTTTGCGCTTCAGGCACGAGCCGAACCTTGAGCCGTTGGCAACAATTCAAAAATCGGCTCGAAGAAAATGACGCATCTTTTCTGCAAGCTCGCGCGTAAAACTAAAATCTGATTCGCAAATATCCAAGAGCAGCGGCACGGAGTGTACGTGGATCGACCGCAGGGACTGGTGGGCGGCAAGGGACATGGCCGAAGGTATCGGATTGTCAGAAACCGGGTCAAACACAACCAGCGTCTTTGGGGCGATGTTGGAAAGACCTTCCAGAAATGCGTCAAGTTGAAGGGTATACCCGCCGTCGTCACGAAGGCAGTATGGCCAAAAGGCCACGTATCCCCGAGGAAGATCAAGAAGGCGGATGACTTCGCGCCACAAGGCTCCCCGGGCGGGGTTGCCATTACCAGTTAGATCATCACCCAGTTCTTTGTAGGTCCAAACCGTGCATGGATTGGGTGGCACCTTGGAAAGGAAAGTAGCCCAGGGCTCGACCATGAGCAAAGAATCTACGGCCCGAGGAATGACGGCCGGGCCCGACTGTAAAGCCGGTTGCTCAGGCAGGAGTTGGCGAATCCCAGCTTGATGCAGCACGAAAAGGTCGGCACTCAGGGCAAAAGGTGCGTCATCCACTCCAGGAGCCTCCAGGCGACCTCGGTCTTGGCCAACAGGGGCCATTGTTCACTGCGACCAAGGGCGTCCACCACATAAACTTGGTT
>Ga0326727_10018031_pt1 | contig 14499 bp, 11 predicted proteins | sample MB2enrmetagenome_FD_207643 | JGI IMG/M metagenome (GOLD analysis project Ga0326727, IMG submission 207643) | Lab enriched peat soil microbial communities from McLean, Ithaca, NY, United States - MB29MY | ecosystem: Environmental > Terrestrial > Soil > Wetlands > Peat | place: USA: New York...
GGTTCAGCTTCTTCGTGATCTCGCCATTGACGAACTGACCGCTCTTGCCATCCGCTGCCTTATGAATCGATTTGATGTCGCGCCCGTAAAACGCGGGAAGCTGGGAAAAATCCGCATCCGGCACAAATCCGGTGATGGTCCAGGTGCCGGGACATGCCATGTCCACCTGGCCCTGCACCAGCGCCTTGACCACCTGCAAATCTGGGAACAACGATCCACTTTCGAACAGCTTGGTCTTCACCTGGCCGCCGGACGCTGCCTCGATCTTGCCCAGGAAATCGCGGAAGCCGACGTTCCGCGGATGCGACGGCGCGGTATCCAGCGAACAGCGGATCTCGATCGGCGCATCGCCGCGCGCATGGCGCAGAATTCCGAAACTCGTGGCTGTTGCGACAGCCGCACCCGCGAAGGTGCGGCGCGACATGCGCTGCTTCATTGACGCCTCCCATTTTCAGAACCGGCAACGCCCGCCGGCCATGGGAGTGATGGCGACACACCCGCCGCGCGTCAATGTCCGATCTTCAGGCGGCGGCCGGTGGGACGGTCGAAGATGTGCAGGTGTTCTGGGGCTGGGGTCAGCGTAAGCGTGTCGCCGGGCGGCGCGTAGCCGGGGACGCGGACGACGATTTCCTGGGCGGGGTTGTTGGTGAGGCGGCCGTGGATCAGGGATTCGGAGCCGAGCGGTTCGACCAGGTCGACCTGGAGGGTCAGTGCCTGAGCGGTGTTGGCGGTGGCGGGTTGGATGGTGAGGTGCTCGGGGCGGATACCGATGGTTACCTGGTGCTGATCGGGGCCGATCTGGTTGCCGAGCGCGATGGTTGGTCCGGCATCGAGACGGACCGCGGTGCCGCCGGTGGTGAGCGAGCCGGGCAGGAAGTTCATCGCCGGGGCGCCGATGAAGCTGGCGACATAGGTGTCGGCGGGTTGTTCGAAGACCTCCATGGGTGTGGCGAGCTGGGCGGGGCGGCCCTGGTGCAGCACCAGCAGGCGATCGCCGAGCGTCATCGCCTCGGTCTGGTCGTGGGTGACATACAGGCTGGTGACGCCGAGGCGGCGTTGCAGGCGGCGGATTTCGGCGCGCATCTGCACGCGCAGTTTGGCGTCGAGGTTGGACAGCGGTTCGTCGAACAGGAACAGTTTCGGCTCCCGCACGATGGCGCGGCCCATGGCGACGCGCTGGCGCTGGCCGCCGGACAGTTGGCGTGGCTTGCGCCCGAGGAGCGTTTCGATGCCGAGCAATGCGGCGGCTTCATCGACGCGGCGCCGGATGTCGGCGCGGGCGAGGCCGCGGATGCGCAGCCCGTAGGCCATGTTGTCGAATACGGTCATGTGCGGATAGAGCGCGTAGTTCTGGAACACCATCGCAGCGTCGCGTGCGGCGGGGTCGAGCGCGGTGATGTCGCGGCCGTCGAGCAGCACGCGCCCGGCGGAGGGTCGTTCCAGTCCCGCGACAAGTCGCAGCAGGGTTGATTTGCCGCAGCCGGAGGCGCCGACAATGACCAGCAGTTCGCCGTCGGCGAGTGTCAGGTCGATGCCGTGCAGCACGGCGGTGTTGCCGAAGCTTTTCTGCAGGCCGGCGAGTTCGAGCGTCGCCACTATTTCTCCCCCTCGGTCAGGCCGGCGACGAACCAGTGCTGCATCAGAACGACGACGATCACCGGCGGCAGCAGGGCGAACACGGCGGTGGCCATCACCGCGCTCCAATCGGTCTGGGTTTCGACGCCGATCATGCGCACGATGCCGATGACGATGGTGTCGAGCCTCGGGTCGGTGGCGACCAGCAGGGGCCAGAGGAACTGGTTCCAGCCGTAGACGAACAGGATGACGAACAGTGCGGCGATGTTGGCCGCCGAGACCGGGATGACGATGTCGCGCAGGAAGCGCAACGGTCCGGCGCCGTCCATGCGGGCGGCCTCCACCAGCTCGTCGGGGATGGCGGCGAACACCTGGCGGAACAATAATGTTGCAGTGGCGGATGCGATCAGCGGCACGGTCAGGCCGGTGAAGGTGTTGATCAGGCCGAAATCGGCCATCACGGCGTAGGTCGGGATGATGCGCACCTCGACCGGCAGCATCAGGGTGATGAAGATGATCCAGAAGGCGATCTTTCGGAACGGGAAGCGAAAGAACACGATGGCGTAGGCGGACAGCAGGGAGATAACGATCTTGCCGAGGGCGATCGCCAGCGCCATGCCGAGCGAGACCAGCAGCATGTGCCACACCGGTTGGGTTCCCATGCTGCCTTCGGTCAGGACCTTCCAGTAGGTGGCGAGGCCGCTGAGGTGGGGGATCAGCGAGAGCTCGCCGCGCGCGATGGCGTCGGAGCTTTGGGTCGATCCGGCAATGACAAGCCAGATCGGCAGGGCAAACAGGATGACGCCGAGGGCGAGGACGGTGTGGGCGAGCCAGTCGGGCTTGTCTTTCAAGGCGCGCGTCCGACATGCGGGCGCGCAACACGCGCGGCGACTGTGCTATGCTCAAGCTCCAACCAGGAGTGCCTGATGTCCCATCTGGTCGAGGTCGCAATCCCCGTCGACGCGAAAGTGGCGGACAAGCTGCGCGACCCACAGCAACGCGAGGCTGTCGGCCGCATGCTTGAGCCTGATGGCGGAATCGAACGCCTCATGGCCGCAATCGTCCGTCTGAAGGCGGACGCCCATGTGCGCGGCCTGACCGACGCGTTGGTGGACGAGGAGTTGGCGGCTTACAACGCGGAACGCCGGGCCTGGCGGCTGACGCATCGACATTGGTCGGCGCCGTGATCAAGTTGCCTCCCTCCGCCGCCCCATGAATCGGAACTGCAACGCCGTCAACGCTATAACACCGACCATCAGCACCACCGACTGCGCCGCCGACCCGCCGATGTCCTGGTTCACCATGCCGTCGCGATAGACCTTGATCACCAGGGTCTCGGTATCCTTGCCCGGACCGCCCTGCGTCAGTGCCCAGATCGTGCCGAACGTATCGAAAGCGGCATAGACCATGTTCACCACCAGCAGGAAGAACGTGGTCGGTGACAGCAAGGGAAAAGTAATGGTGCGAAACCGATACCATCCGCGAGCGCCGTCCATGCGCGCCGCCTCGATGACCGCGCGTGGGACTGATTGCAGGCCGGCGAGGAAGAAGATGAAGTCGTAGCTGACCTGCTTCCAGGCGCTCGCCAGCGCCACCATGGCGAAGGCCTGGCCGCCGTTCACGTGGTAGTCCCAGTCGATGCCGTGCGCGTTCAGCCATCGTCCGAGCAGGCCGAATTGCGGATGCAGCAGGAACAACCAGAGCACCGCCGCCATCGCCGGGGCCACGGCGTAGGGCCAGATCAGCAGTGTGCGGTAGATCGCGCGGCCGCGGATTTCGCGGTCGGCGAACACCGCGAGCGCCAGGGCCACCGCCATCGCGATCACGCTGACCACGGCGCAGAACACGACGGTGCGCAGGATGGATTGCAAATAGAGGGGGTCGGCGAAGAGCTCCCTGAAGTTCGCGAGGCCGACGAAGACCGATCCTTGGCCGAAAGGATCGGTGGTGGTGAGGCTGGACCACAGCGCCTCGGTTGCGGGCCAGAGGAAGAAAAAGAAGGTCAGGAGCAATTGGGGGAGGACCAACAGGGCGGGCAGCAGCCAGCCGTCGAAGGTGGTGCGGCGGTCCACCCCTCACCCGCCTCGCGTTCGCGTGGCGACCTCTCCCGCACCGCGGGAGAGGTGAACAGTATCAGTCGGCATCAGGCCTTTACCGACTTCTCGAAGTCCCGCAGGACCTTGTTGCCGCGTGTCACGGCGCTGTCCATCGCCTGCTGCGTGGTCTGGCCGCCCTGCAGGGCCTTCTCCAGCTCTTCATGGATAATATTGCGGATCTCCAACAGACGGCCGAGGCGCAGTCCGCGCGAGTTGTTGGTCACCGTGCCGCGGGTCAGTTGCAGAATCGGCAGGTCCGCGCCCGGGTTCTTTTCGTAGAAACCCTGTTGCTTCGACAATTCGAAGCCGGCGAAGGTGACCGGCACATAGCCGGTGTGCTGGTGCCAGGCCGCGGCATTCTCCGGCGTGCTGAGGAACGCCAGGAACTGCGCCACCCCTTTATATTCCGCAGGCGTTCGGTTCGGCGCGGTCATCGGCCACAGGCTGGCACCGCCGATGATCGAGTTCAGCGGCGCCTTGATGATCTCCGGATCATACGGCAGGAACGCCGCGGCCCAGTCATATTTCGCGTTCTTCACCAGGTCGCCGCGCATGCCCGACGAATCGAAATGAATGCCGGCCTGGCCGGATAACAGCAGCGGATCGGCGGCATTGTCGCGGCCACCGTATTTGAACGTGCCGTCCTTCGCCATGTCCAGCAGGCGCGTGATGTGCTTCACGTGGGGCTTGCTGTTGAAGGTCAACTGCGCGTCCAGGCCGTTGAACCCATCTGCTTCCGTTGCGAAGGGCAGATTGTGCAGCGCGCTGTATTGCTCGAGTTGGATCCAGACCGGCCATGCTGTGGTCATCGGGATCTCGGCGGCGTTCTTGGTCTTGATCGCCTGTGCCGCAGCCACCACCTCGGGCCAGGTCGCCGGCGGCTTCGCGGGATCGAGGCCGGCCTTGCGGAACGCGTCGCGGTTGATCCACATCACCGCGGTCGAGGAGTTGAACGGCATCGACGCCATGCGCCCGTCGGCCAGGCTGTAATAGCCGCGCACGGCGGCGATGTAGACCTTGGGATCGATGTTGACCCCGGTCTCCTTCGCGAGTTCCCAGATCTGTTTCGTTGCCTTGCCGGCGGCGAGCATGGTGCCGGTGCCGACCTCGAAGATCTGCGCGATGTGCGGCGCCTGACCGGCGCGGTAGGCGGCGATCGTTGCGGTGAGCACGTCGGCGTAGCCGCCTTTGTAGATCGGCGTGACCTCGACCTCGGTCTGGCTGGCGTTGAAGGCGTCGGTGAGGCGCGTCACCTCCTGGCCGAGTGCGGCGGTCATCGCGTGCCACCAGACGATCTTGGTCTTCGCCGCCTGGGCGTGGGCGGGGCGGAGCAGTGGCGTTGTCGCCAGGGCGACAGACCCGGTTAGCAGGTTGCGGCGATGCATTTGTGTTTCCTCGTGACCTGTCGATAACGCGGCCTAACGGTGGCGCGTTACCGACCTATTACGGCATGATGACGCGTTGATGAAGGGGCGTATCAGCCGCCCCCGTCCATCAGAAACTCAGCGGCTGCTGCACCACCGGCGTCCAGCGCGCGTTCTTCACCACCGACAGGAATGACTGGCTCGACGCATGGTGGCTTGTCGACGACAGCGTGAGCGGCGGTGAACCGAAGATGTCCTGCCAGTCCTTCATGCTTTCCATCGTCGCAATGAAGCTGTCCAGCGTCAGGTCGCGCCCCGCCTTGTCCAGCACCGCAACCATGAACATCGCCGCCGAGATCCCGGTCTCGCCCAGGTAATTGATGTCGAAACCATAGGTCTGCTTGTACTTGGTTCCGAGTGCGTGCACCGCCGGGCGCGGGTCGTCGGGATAGGCATACAGGCCGGGCGACATTGAATAGAACCCCTCGGCCGGGCCGCCCGGTGCCTCGGCGACCGCGGTGGAATAGCTGGCGAACTGGCCGACGAAATCCACGTCCCAGCCCATCTTGCGCGCGGTCTGCACGATCAGCGTGGTGTCCTTGACGATGGTGCCGAGGCCGATAAGGTCGCAGTTGGCGTCGCGCATTTTCGCCAAAGCCCCGTTGAAATCGGTATCGGTCGGCTTGTGAGAGGTCTGCGCCGCCAGCTTCATGCCCATGGCGTCGAGCTGCGCCACCACGCCGGCATGCACGTCACGGCCGAAATCGGAATCCTGATACATCGAGCCGATGGTCTTCTTGCCCCTTTGTTGCGCAAAGTACTTCACCGCGGCGCGCATCTGGTCGTAATAGGACGCGAACTGACCGAACTTGAACCGGTTGAACGGCTCATACATCGAGCGGGCGCAGGTCAGCGGGAAGACGTTGGGCACCTGCTTCTCGAACATCGCCGGCATCACCGCATCGTTCATCGGCGTGCCGCCATTCGCCAGGGCGAAGAAGATGTTGTCTAGGTTCAGCAGCTTGTTCATCGCCTGCACCGCTTTCGGAACGGTGTATTGGTTGTCCTCCACGATGTATTTGATCTTGCGGCCGTGGATGCCACCCTTGGCGTTGGCCTCGTCGAAGATCAGCCTGATCGCATTGGCGTTGTTCACGCCCTGCACCGCCGTGACACCGGACAGGTCGGTCATCGTGCCGATGATGATCTCGGTGTCGCTGACACCGCGCGTCGCCGCCGCGGCGTGGCCAATGATTGCGGGAGCGAACAGGGTCCCGGCAGCTCCGGCCAGAACGTGACGACGTGTGAACGCGCGTGATGGGGTCATTTTGTAGCCTCCCTGGTGCGGCTGGCGTTGGGTCAGCCGTCGATTTTTTCGGAACGTGCCGGCCATGCCCATCGCGGCGCGCGCGGCGGGACATGCGTGCTTTTGTCGCGGCCTGACGGCGTCGCGTTGGCTACCCTATTACGCCGGCTTGCGGTCGGGGTGAAGCGGGACCTTTCGCCCCGACGCCTTGCCCGCGGCGGTCAGGCCTTGCCGGCGACCGTGCACGCGATGTCGAGCGCCCTTCGCAACAAAGTTTCGCTGGCCTCGGGTGTGCGGAACGCGCTGTGCGCCGATAACGTGACGTTGGGCAGCGTGGTCAGTTCGTGGCCGGCCGGCAGCGGCTCGGTGTTGAACACGTCGAGGCCGGCGTGGCGGATGTGGCCTGATTTCAGCGCCGCGATCATCGCCGCCTCATCCACGACGGCGCCGCGGGCGGTGTTGATCAGGATGGCGCCGGGGCGAAGCTGGGCGATTCGTTGCGCCGACAGGAAGTCGCGGGTCTCGTCGTTCAGCAGCAGGTGCACCGACAACACATGGCTTTCCTTCAACAACGTATCAAGATCGACGAACCGGACATTGGGCGCGGTTTTGGCCGTGCGGTTCCAGGCAATGACATTCATTCCGGATCCGGCGGCGATGCGCGCGACCTCGGCAGCGATGCCGCCGTAGCCGAGCAGGCCGATGGTCTTGCCGGTGAGTTGCGTGCCCTCGGTGCGGATCCATTCTCCGCGGCGCATGCCGCCGTCCATCGCCGCGATGCCGCGCGCCGCGTCCCACATCAGGGCGATGCTGTGCTCGGCGACCGCGATGTCGCCGTAGCCCTTGATGATGTGGACCTTGATGCCGATGGCCTCGAGTTCCTCGGGATGCATATAGCTGCGCGCGCCGGTGCCGAGGAAAATGATGTGGCGCAGGTCTTTGCAGGCACGCAGCGCCTCGGTCGGCATCTGCGTGTGATCGTCGAGCACGAAGTCGTAGCCGGCGAGCAGCGCGGGCAGTTCATCGGGCGCGATGTGGGCACGTTCCTGGACCTCGACGTGCGGATCGTCGGGGCGGACGACCTGGCGGAACACCGCCGCGAGATCATCGACCGCATCCATGAACAGACCCTTCATCATCACGCCCCTTGTTGTGTGTCGCGGGGCAGCATGCGCGGCGGGATGCGGACGGGCAAGGCGGAAGACCTTTCACCCGTTGAAGCGAATCCCTATCAGTGCGCTATCTGGAACCTGGATGTCCCGCGCCCCTCGCCTCGTCACCGCCGTTCGGACCGTGCCGCGCCGCCCACCGCCACCGGTGCGGCGTCGCGTGCCGGCTGTCGCGCCGCCGGTATTGCGCCGCCGGGGTTGGGCGCGACCGTTGCGCTGGGCGATCATGTTGGCGATCTGGGGCGTGCTGGCGCTGGCCGGCGTGCTGCTATGGTTCGCCCGCGACCTGCCGCACCCGGAAGCGGCGCTGGATGCGTTCCGCCGGCCGAGCCTGACCTTGGAGGATCGTGGCGGGCGCGTGTTCGCGACGTTCGGCGACGTGGTGGGGGAGCCGCTGCGGCTGACCGACATGCCGGCCTATCTGCCCGCCGCGGCGGTGTCGGTGGAGGATCATCGCTTCTGGCATCATCCCGGTATCGATCTGATCGGCCTGGGGCGGGCCGTGGTTACCAACGTGCTGGCCGGGCACCTGGTGCAGGGTGGCTCCACCATCACGCAACAGGTGGCGAAGAACCTGTTCCTGACCAATGCGCGCACGTTCAAGCGCAAGGTGCAGGAGCTGATGCTGACCTTCTGGCTGGAAACTCATTTCACGAAGCGGGAGATCCTGGAGATCTGGCTGAACCGCGTCTACCTGGGGTCCGGTGCGTGGGGAATGGACGCGGCGGCGCATATCTATTTCGGTGTCTCCGCCCGGCATGTGAGCCTGTGGCAGGCCGCTGTGCTGGCCGGGCTGCCGCGCGCGCCGTCGCGCTTCAATCCGCGCAGCAACGCCGTCGCCGCCGCGGCGCGTGGGCGGGAGGTGCTGGCAGCGATGGTCGCCGCCGGTGCGATCACCGAGGCGCAGGCGAAGCAGGCCGCCGTGGCGATCGCGTTCCCGCAGACACCGCCGATCGCGCCCGGCTGGTTCGCCGACTGGACCGCCGACCAGGCGCAGGCGCTGGTGCCGCCGGACACCGATGCGACGTTGCGCACCACGCTCGATCCGCGGTGGCAACAAGCCGCCGAGCAGCGGCTGGACGCGCTGCTGGCCGGACCTGGTGCGGCCGAGGGCGTGACGCAGGGGGCGGTGATCGTTCTGGATGCGGCGAGCGGCGCGGTGCGCGCGATGGTTGGGGGACGCGACTACCGGCAGTCGTCGTACAACCGCGCGGTGGTGGCACGGCGGCAGCCCGGGTCGTCGTTCAAGCCGTTCGTCTGGCTGGCGGCGCTGGAGAAGGGCGAGACGCCGGACACGACAGTGGAGGATGCACCGATCCGGATTGGCAACTGGAGTCCGGAGGATTTCGAGCGGCGTTATCTGGGCGAGATCACGCTGGAGGAGGCGTTGGCACAGTCGATCAATACAGCTTCGGTGCGATTGCTGCTGCTGGCCGGCGGGCCGCGCGTTGTCGCTGCGGTCGCGCATCGACTGGGGGTGACCGACAAGCTGCCGGACAATGCGTCATTGGCGTTGGGGACCGGCGAGGTCGGGTTGCTGGAGATGTCCGCGGCCTATGCGGCGTTTTTCAATGGCGGGCGGCGCGTCGTGCCGTTCGGCGTGGAGCAGGTGCAGGCGGGTGGGCGATGGGCCGCGGCGACGCGGGCTGATCCGGTGGCGGTGATCGATCCCGACAAGGCGGCGGAGATGGCGCGCATGCTCGCCGCGGTCGTCTCGCGCGGGACCGGGCGGGCGGCTGCCGTGGCGGGGCACGCGGTGGCGGGGAAGACCGGAACGACGCAGGATTACCGCGATGCGTGGTTCATCGGTTGGATCGATGGCGAGATCATCGGGGTTTGGCTGGGCAATGACAACGATTCGCCGATGCGCGCGGTGCAGGGCGGATCGTTACCGGCGCGGTTGTTTCACGACGTTGCTGTGGGGGGGCGGGATCATTGATCGAGGAACGCGCGGACCGGCACAAGCGACCTGTCCGGTGCCTCCTCCTGCGGGAGATGGCCGAGATCGGGGAACGTCACGACCCGGCTGTGCTGCAAGACGTTCGTGTAGTCGCGCGCGTTGCCGACCGGGATCATCGCGTCCTTCTCGCCCCACACCAGCAGGGTCGGTGCCTGGATGCGTGCAAGTAACGATTCGGGCGGCTGCAGCTCGACCTGCGCCAGCCGCGTGATCATGGCATCGCGGACACCGGGTGCCAGCATCATGTCGCGGTAGCGCGTCAGCAGATCGTCCGTCAGGGCCGCCGGATCGCCATAGGCCGGCGCGAGGTTCATCCGCACCATGAACGTCGGCAACGTGTAGGGCAGCAGCCGCACGAGCAGCGGCACCTCGGTCTTTTTGCCGTACTCGAACCCGGGACTGGCGAAGCCGTCGGGCGACACCAGGATCAGTTTCGTTACGCGTTGCGGGCGGTCGGCGGCGAACATCCAGGCCAGCTTGCCACCCATAGAGTTGCCGATCAGCGCGGCACGTCGGATCGACAGCGCATCCATCAGGTCGGCCAGCACCTGCATGTCGCGCCGGTCCGAGTAGTCGCCGGTCGGATCCGCACCGGTCAATCCGAAGCCGGGCAGATCGTAGCGGACCACGCGATATTTGTCGGACAATGCGTTCGCCCACGGCTCCCAGGTGTGCAGGCTGGACCCGAACCCATGCAGCATGATGACCGCCGGACCATCCCTGGGACCGGTGTCGCGCACGTGCAGGCGCAGCCCGTCGACCGGGAGGAATTCGGACGGTGGTGCGGCATAGCGTGCCTCAAGCTGGCCACGCGGTTTGTCGGGCGTGTAGAGCACGGCGGCGGCGGTAGCCAGGGCGGCGATGCCGAGCAAGCCGATGATGGCGGCGATATTCATTGCGCGGGCGGTTTTCCCGGCAGTGGGATTTCCGTTTCGGTCTCGGTGGGCGCGAGGCCATAGGGCCGCACCAGCGCCCAGACATGCGCGGGGATCATCGAGCGCATTCGGCGCGGATGGCGTTGCCGCAGATGCAGCACGGTCTCCACCGCCTTCATTTCCACCCGCGCCCGCGCGAACTCCAGGCCGCGCGGGCCGATCCGTGGCATCAGCCAGCCGACGAGGGGGCGAACCCAGTTGGGCATGCCGCGCAACGGCAGACCGCCGGCCGCGCGCTCGACGTTCTTGAGGAAGCCCGCGACGGGGCCGCGGCGCTTGCCGGCGCTGCCTGGCGCCGCGATGTGGATTTCATTGCCGAGTGTGCCGAGCAGTTCCTCGCCGCGTTCGTTGCGAACCAGCAGCCATTGCGCGCCCTCGCCGCCCATGTAGCCCACGGTGATGTCCGCGAGCACGTTGGTGTAATCGACGCAGGTGCGGCAGGTGAGCGGGAAAAAGTCAGGCGGCAGCTTGGAGATCGGCAGTTGCAGAAACGGGATTGTCCTCACGCGACCGTCGGTGAAGCGCAGTTCCACATGGTAGTCGGCGCGGAATTCGAGGTAGGTGATGGTGGCTGGATCGGCTGCCAGCAAAGCGAGGAATTTGTGGAACCGTTCCGTTGTCGTGTTGTCCGAGCATGGCGTGCCGATGACGTAAAGCCGGTCGAACCCCAGCTCCTGCTCCAGCGCACGTAGCGCGTAGACCTGGCAGGGGATGCCGATCACCGCGAGCCGCTTGAAGCCGCGCGCACGTGCCGGTTCCAGCAGCGCGAGCAACGGGGCGTAGCCCATGCGCATGCCGCGGCATTGGGCCATGCCGGCGGCCTGCGTGACCAGCACGGGCACCGGCCGCCAGCGATCGGCCGAATCGGGCGCCATGGTCAGGACGGCCTCGACGGCGCCAGTCTCCAACAGCCGCTCGGCGATGCGCGTTGCGATACCGGTCCATTGCGCACCCGGACGGGGTGGTTTGAGCGAGGCCCGCAGCATGCGGCGAAACGGGCCAAAGAAGATTTCATCCGGGCGGTTGGGGTCGCGGGTGCGGCCGTGCACGCGCTGCTCCAGCGCGGGGTAGTCGGGCTTGATGAACTGGCAGGCGCGCCCGCAACGTTTCGGATCGGCGGTGCGCGAGATGCCGCAATCGGTGCAGAGGCCGCGCGGCGCGGCCTCGGGCAGCGGCGGCGCCCACACCGGATCGGTCGGCGCCTGATCGATACGCACGATGTCCACGCCCTCGCCCCTTCTGATTTTCGTCATCCAGGCTTTACGATGCGCGTCGGGTGGTTGGCCAGAGCCGTGAGGTGCGCAGCGTCGTTCCGGTGCTATAAGGCGGCCTGTGGCCCGCCTGGCGGAATGGTAGACGCAGCGGACTTAAAATCCGCAGCCGAGATGGCGTGGGGGTTCGACTCCCCCGGCGGGCACCAGGCGCGTCGCGGTGCGTTCAGTCCTTGTCGAGGCCGCCGCTGGCGTTCAGCCGCTCGGCGGTGATGTAGTCGGGCGCATCGAGTGCCAGCCAGACGACGGTCCTGGCAACCGTTTCGCAGTCGGTGCGGCGGCCCAGCGGGATGCGACGCGTGCGCTCGGCCAGGAACATCTCGAAGTCGTTGCGGCCTTCCAGCGCTGCGAGCTGCTGTTCGGTGATGCGTTGCATCGGCGTGTCCATCATGCCGGGCGCGACGGCGTTCACCGTCACGTTATAGGGTGCGAGGGCGACCGCGGCGGCGCGGGTCACGGCGTCGACGCCGGCCTTGCTGGCGGCGTAGGCCAGGTAGTTCGGCAGCGCCATGCGGGACGCGGGGGACGTTACGTTGACGATGCGGCCGCTGCGTTGCGCGCGCATGTGGCGGCCGGCGGCGGCGCAGATGAACGCCGTGGCCTTGAGGTTCAGGTCGAGCGTGCGGTCCCAGGTTGCGGCGCGCATTGCGAAGAAGTCCTCGCCGGCGCCGTAGCCCGCGTTGTTCACCACGATGTCGAGACCACCCAGTGCGGCGATAGCACGTTCGACGGCGGCCTCGGGGCCAGACTCTGCTGTCAGGTCCTGGATGATTGTCGTGGCTTGCGCGCACTCGGCCGCGACGGCCTCGGTTGCCGCGGCGTCGATATCGACCAGGGCAAGGGCGCAGCCGCGCACGGCCAGGGCGAGCGCGGTGGCACGGCCAAGGCCACTGCCGGCACCCGTTATCATCACGCGTGGTGGCATGGCGTTACTGTCCTTGCAGGGCGCGCCAGATTCGTTCCGGGGTCGCGGGCATGTCGATATGCGTCACGCCGCGCGATGCCAGCGCGTCGAGGATGGCGCAGATGATGGCTTGCGGCGCGGCGATGGCGCCGGCCTGGCCGGAGCCCTTGACGCCAAGCGGATTGGCCGCGGTCGGCACGCCGTTGAAAGTGATATCGAGCGACGGCAGATCCGATGCCCGCGGCAGGGTGTAATCCATGAACGAGCCGCTGAGCATCTGGCCTGACTCCGGGTCGTAGACCGTGTGCTCCAGCAGCGCCTGCCCGATGCCCTGCACGACGCCGCCCTGGATCTGTCCGAGCGTGAGCATCGGGTTCAGCAGCGTGCCGAAATCGTCGACGGCGGTGTAACGTTCCAGCGTGAGCGCGCCGGTGTCGGGATCGACCTCCACCTCGACGATGTGGCAGCCGTTGGGGTAGGTGATCAGGTCGAGCTTGTTCCAGACATAGGTGTCCAGGCCTGGGGATTCGCCTTCCGGCACGTTGGCGGGATCACGCGCGGCGCGCGCCACGCTGAGCAGGTCGATGCGGCGCGACGGGTCGTCACGAACGACGAACGATCCGGCGACGAATTGCACCTGCGTGGGCGAGGCCTGCAGCAGGCGAGCGGCGATGGCGGTACCTTTGGCCAGCATGATGTCCACGGCCTTGCACAACGCCGCGCCGCCCTGGTGCATCGAGCGCGCGCCGCCGTGACCATTGCCATCTCGCACCGTTGCGGTGTCGGCCTGAATGTAGCGGAACGCGTCGATCGGCAGGCCGAGCAGGTCGGCGGCGATCTGCGGATACGTGGTCTCGTGGCCCATGCCGTTGGACTGGGTGCCGACCAGCAGCGCCACCTTGTCGTCGGGGTCGAAACGGATTTCCGCGCCCTCATTCGGGGCGCCGCGGGCGGTTTCCATGAAGCATGTCACGCCGATGCCGCGCAGCCTGCCGGCGGCGGCGGATGCGGCGCGGCGGGCGGCGAAGCCGGCGTGGTCGGCGACTTCGATGGCTGCGTCGAGGTTTTCAGCAAAGCGGCCGCAGTCGATGACCGTGCCCAGGGCTTTGTGGTAGGGGAATTGTGCGACCAGGTTGTGCCGCCGCAGCGCGATCGGATCGAAGCCGCAGCGATGCGCGGCCGAATCGATCAGGCGCTCGATCATGTAGTTGACTTCGGGTTTGCCGGCGCCGCGGTAGGCGTCGATCGGCACGGTGTTGGTGACCGCGCCGCGCACGTCCATGAAGATCGCGGGAATGACGTAGCCGCTGCCGATCGCGTTGGCCGGCGCATTGGTGGAACTGCCGGGGCCGCCTGATGACAAATAGGCGCCAAGGTCGGCGATGGTATCGACATCGAGCGCGAGGAAGTTGCCGTCCGCGTCGAGAGCCAGGCGCGCCCGCGTGATGTTGGCGCGGCCTTGCGCGGTGGTGACGAAATCCTCGGCGCGGTCGCCGATCCATTTGATTGGGCGATGCAGGTGGCGCGCGGCCCAGAGCAGCATCACCCATTCCGGGTACAGTGCGTTTTTCACGCCGAAGCCACCGCCGACATCGGGGCAGGACAGGCGCATCTGTTCGGGCGGCACGCGGAACACGGTGTCGGCGAGCTGCGATTTCAGCGCGTGCACGCCGGCGCCGGAAAAGCGGAGGTGGAAACCGTGGTCGTCGTGGGTGGCGATGGCGCCGCGCGGTTCCATCGCGGCGATAACGATGCGGTTGTTGATCAGTTCGAGCTCGACGACATGGGCCGCTGCGGCGATCGCGGTCTGCACCGCGGCGGCGTCACCTTTCTGGAACCGATATGACAGATTGCCCGGCATCTGGTCCCAGAGTTGCGGCGCGCCATCGCGGAGCGCGGCTTTTGCGTCGATGACGGCG
>Ga0326727_10018032_pt1 | contig 14498 bp, 25 predicted proteins | sample MB2enrmetagenome_FD_207643 | JGI IMG/M metagenome (GOLD analysis project Ga0326727, IMG submission 207643) | Lab enriched peat soil microbial communities from McLean, Ithaca, NY, United States - MB29MY | ecosystem: Environmental > Terrestrial > Soil > Wetlands > Peat | place: USA: New York...
CCTTCAAAAATAACTTGGTGCCTTCGCGACGGCAAAGGCGGCAAACTGCTCCGGTATAACGTGCCATTTCTTCTCCTGACTTCGGATGCCGGCCGGTTTACATCCTCGGCGGACTTCGTCCCGGCCCATATTAGGTTTCAGGTTGCAGGTTTCAGGTTGCAAATGTCGGCGAAGTGAAACCTGACACCTGAAACCTGATCCCTGGCGCGTCCTAGACGCGCCTCCGCTTCGGCGGACGGCAGCCGTTGTGCGGCACCGGCGTCACGTCGCGGATGGTCTTCACTTCGATGCCCGCGGCAGCCAGCGCGCGGATGGCCGATTCGCGGCCCGAACCCGGACCGGCGACCCGCACATCCACCGTGCGCACGCCGTGATCGCGCGCCATGCCGGCAGCGTTTGAAGCCGCCTGCTGCGCCGCGAAGGGCGTGCCCTTGCGCGAACCGCGGAAGCCCAGCGAGCCCGAGCTCTTCCAGCTCAGCGTGTTGCCCATCTGGTCGGTGATGGTAACGATGGTGTTGTTGAACGAGGCCTGAATGTGCGCAATGCCGTACGGCACATTCTTGCGCTCGCGCTTCTTGAACTTCTTGGTCTTGCCCTTCTTGCCGGAGTCGGCCTTCTGCTCTGGTTTCGCCATTAGGTCTTCGCCGTCGCTTTCTTCTTGCCGGCAATCGTGCCCTTACGCGGGCCCTTGCGAGTGCGGGCATTGGTGTGGGTACGCTGGCCGCGCACCGGCAGGGACTTCCTGTGGCGCAGGCCGCGATAGCTCTGGATGTCAATGAGGCGCTTGATGTGCATCGAGACGTCCTTGCGCAGGTCGCCTTCCACGTCCCCTTCGTCCTCAATGACCTGGCGGATCCGGTTCACCTCGTCCTCGCCCAAATCCTGGACCTTCTTGAAGGCGTCAACGTTCGCCTTATCCAGTATCTTGCGCGCGCGAGGCTGGCCGATGCCGAAGATGTAAGTCAGCGCGATCCGTGCCTGCTTGTTGCGGGGCAGATCGACGCCAGCAATACGTGCCATTCTCAATTCCTCTGTACTTCAGGTTGTGTGCCCCCGGCCTCAACCGGTTCGCACGGGTTTTTGGGAGCGCCTTCCGAGGTTCATCGCAAGCCTTGACTCCGGCTAACTAGCCTCTTGTTGGAAGTCCCCGTTCCTGCCAGGCCTTGCCTATCCCTGGCGCTGCTTGTGCTTCGCGTTCTCGCAGATGACCCGCACTACGCCTTTGCGCGTAATCACCTTGCACTTCACGCAAATCTTCTTTACCGATGCCCGGACTTTCATTGCCTTTGCTACCCCTCTTTGCGCTGTAAAACAGTAGTTAGTGGGTAGTGATTAGTGGGTAGTGGGCGATCTTACTAACCACTAATCATTAACCACTCATCACTTATATCTGTAAACGATCCGGCCGCGATTCAGGTCGTATGGACTCAACTCCACGGCCACACGGTCGCCGGGCAAAATCCGGATGAAATTCTTGCGCATCCTTCCCGAGACGTGAGCCAAGACCTCGTGGTTATTCTCGAGCTTGACCTTGAACATGGCGTTGGGCAACGTCTCCAGGACGGTTGCCATGACCTCAATCGCATCTTCCTTTGACAATCAGTGTCCACTTCTGGCGCTCGCGCGCCTTTGGGTTTTGGACCTGAGTATTGCTACTCGGTCAAAATTCTCGCTCCGGTTGCAGTCACCGCAACCGTGTGCTCAAAATGAGCGCTCATACTGCCATCGGCCGCCACGGCCGTCCAGCCGTCGTCCAGCACTCTCACATCGGGCTTGCCGGCGTTCACCATGGGCTCAATCGCGATCACCATGCCCGTCTTCAGCTTCATGCCCCGACCCGCTTCGCCAAAGTTCGGCACCTGCGGATCTTCGTGCATCTGGACGCCGATACCGTGGCCCACAAAATCGCGCACCACGGAAAATCCCTGGCCTTCGACGACCTTCTGCACTGCCGATCCCACATCGCCCAGGGTCGCCCCGGGACGAACCGCCGCAATGCCCGCCTTGAGCGACTCTTCGGTCGTCTTCAGCAACCGCGCGGCCTTCTCATCAATGGCGCCCACCGGCACCGTGATCGCCGCGTCGCCGTAGTACCCGTCCACCACGACACCAAAGTCCACCGAAACGATGTCCCCTTCCTTCAGGACCCGCTTGGGCGACGGTATGCCGTGCACCACCTCGCTATTGACCGAAGTGCAAAGCACGCAGGGATACCCGTGATATCCCTTGAAGGCTGCCTTCACGCCCAGTTCCTTCAGCCGCGCTGCGGCGGCTTTCTCCAGATCGAACGTGGTGGCGCCCGGCTTCACCTTGCTGCGCACCAACTCTAGCACCTCACGGACAATCTGCCCCGCGCGGCGCATCTTTTCGATCTCCTGGGACGACTTCAGTACAACAGCCACAAAACCAGCTTTCAGGTGTCAGGTTTCCGGTGTCAGCGTTCTTGCCTCGTTAAGGTCTGCGGCCAAATCCAGCACGGTCTTTGCTGACCCTTGATCCCTGAAACCTGAACCCTGCTCTCGCACGCACAAACCCGCCCCGAGAATTACGCCGTATGGCGCAACTGCTCGACGGCGGCGATGATTCCGGCTGCGATCGTAGCGATCGGCCGGTCTCCATCTACTTCCGCAAATCGTCCCAGAGCCCGGTAGTGCTCGACAACAGGCGCGGTGAGGGCCGCATAAGCGCGCATGCGCTCCTTGAAGACCTCTTCCGTGTCATCGGCTCGCTGGATCAGCGCTGCACCTTCTACATCGCAAAATCCATCCCGCTTGGGAGGATGCATATACACGTTGTAGATGGTCTGGCAGACAGGACAATTCCGGCGCCCTGTAATGCGCCGCAATAACTGATTATAGTTCACTTGGATGCTGACGGCAACCACAGGCAGACACTCGGGTTGCGCCGCCAGACGCCCGTCCAGCCAGTGGGCCTGGCCCAACGTCCGGGGGAACCCGTCCAGAATGTAGCCCCGGGCCGTGTCCGGCTCCAGCAGCCGCAGTGCCACCATCTCATTCACCAGGGAGTCTGGCACCAGCTCGCCCCGGCCCATGATCTGCTTGGCCACCGTGCCCAGCTTCGTCCCCTGAGCCACGTTGGCCCTCAGCAGGTCGCCCGTCGAGATCTGGGGGATGTTCCAGATCTTGACCAGCTCTTTGGCTTGGGTTCCCTTGCCCACGCCGGGTGCTCCCAGCAAAAGAATCGGGCCGGGTACGGTTTTCGTTTCCGTGTCCCGGCCGCTTTCCATTGAAGCCTCAGATGAAACAGATGAAGACATTACCAGGTTTTCCTTCCGCGAATGCGACCGGAGCGCGGGGAAAAGCCATCATAGTGACGCATGATGAGCTGCGATTCGATCTGGTTGACGGTGTCCATGGCCACACCCACCACGATGAGCAGCGAGGTGCCGCCAAAGTAGAAGTTCACATTCATTCCGTGAATCATCCAGTTAGGAAGATTCTCGAAAAACCTCCCGATAAGAAAAATCTTGTCGAATCGGATGCCCGAAATGAGGAAAGTGGGCACCATCTGCACCAGAATCAGGTAGAGCGCGCCCACCAGCGTGATGCGCGTCAGAATGTCGTTGATAAAGTCGCTGGTGCGCTTGCCTGGCCGGATGCCCGGAATAAACGAACCCGACTTGCGGAAGTTATCGGCAATGTCGTCCGGCCGCATCACGATCGACACGTAGAAATACGCGAAGAAGATGATAGCCAGGACGTTCAGTAGCTCGTACCAGGGATAGCCGGGTGTGAGCGCCAGCAGGAGGGGCTGCAGGAAACGGTTGTTCTGCACCCAATCCACCTGGCCGAAGAGCAACGGCGCCGAGAGAATGGAGCTGGCGAAGATGATCGGCATCACGCCGCCTGAGTTCACCTTCAAAGGCAGGTGGCTGGACTGGCCGCCCATCATGCGCCGGCCCACAATGCGCCGCGCGCTCTGGATGGGAATGCGCCGCTCGCTGCGCTCCACAAACACGATGAAGCCCACTACCGCGGCCATGCCAGCCACGAGTAGCAGCACCACCACGAACGACATCGGCCCCCAAGCTTCGGTCTGCACCTTCTGCACCAGATCGACCGCGCCGCGGGGCAGGCCCGCCACAATGCCGGTAAAGATCAGCAGGCTCATACCGTTGCCGATACCGCGATCGGTAATCTGTTCGCCCAGCCACATAATGAAGGCGGTGCCTGCGGTGAGCGTGATCACGGTCAGCATGACGAAGCTCGGACCCGGATGCAGCGCTAGTCCCTGCTTGGTGAGAATGGCCGCGATGCCGATCGACTGCAACGCGCCCAGAACCACCGTCATGTAGCGCGTCCACTGCGTGATCTTGCGCCGCCCCAGTTCGCCTTCCTTCTGGATGCGTGCCAGCGGCTCATACACCACGGTCAAAAGCTGGAAGATGATCGACGCGGTGATGTAGGGCATAATGCCCAGCGCGAAGATCGACATGCGGCGTAACGTGCCGCCGCTGAACAGATCCATCAGCCCGAACATGGAGCCGTTCTGCTGGTCGAATATTCGCTCTAGCTGGGCGTAGTTTACGCCGGGCGTGTAAATCCACGCGCCCAGACGGTAGACAGCCAAAATACCCAGGGTGAAAAGCACCCGCTTGCGCAGGTCGGGAATCCGGAAGATATTGAGAAACTTCTCAAGCATATCAGGTTATCCGCTTCAGGCGCCTCGTTGCGCCGGCCAATTCGTGCCTTGATCGTGCCTTGACTCGTGCCCTCAGTCGTGCTTTCGTCCCATCTTACCTGGGGTTCCCTGGCGTTCTCAGACTACCGAACCTGAGGGAACCGCGGACGTGCGTTGCATCACAGAAGAGCAGCCTTTAGCTCTTAGCTGTTAGCCTTTAGCCCCATCGTGCGACCTCGAGCGTCGACCGGGAATGAGCTAAGAGCTAAAAGCTGATAGCTGTCTTTCTACGCTGCCGCTGGAGCCGTCTCGCCGCCCAGAACCACGGCCTTGCCGCCGGCCTTCTCGATCTTCTCCGCCGCCGACTTGGAAAACTTGTGCGCGTGGATCGTGACCGCCTTCTCGAGCTCGCCCGAACCCAGGATTTTGATCAGCGCCTTCTTGCTCGAAGCCAGCCCCAGCTTGCGGTAGTCGTCAAGGCCGATCTCGGCCACGCCCAGCTCCGCAATGCGGTCTAGGTTCACCACCGTGTATTCGGTGCGGAAAATGTTGGTAAATCCGCGCTTGGGCAGGCGGCGGTGCAGCGGCATCTGGCCGCCTTCAAATCCCCGCATCAGGCTCGAGCCGGAACGCGACCCCTGGCCCTTGTGGCCGCGCGTCGAGGTCTTGCCCATCCCGGATCCCATGCCCCGGCCCACGCGCTTGCGCCCGGTGTTGGCCTTCCGCGGCGCGCGCAAATTCGATAAGTTCTTTGCCATATTCTCCTCGCTATAACGCCGGATGGCCTTGTTGATCCATCCGACTCGCGTTTCGTAAGTTGTCAGTCGTCAGTTTTCAGTGATCAGTTCCTTCGTGACGCCCCAGCCGCACGGGCTGACAACTGACAACTGATTACTGACAACTAGTTCTCCAGAATCCTCACCAGGTGCGGCACCGCCTTCACCATACCCCGCACCGAATCCGTGTCCTCGCGCTCCACGATCTGGTTGAGCCGCGTAAAGCCCAGCCCCTTGACTACCAGCTTGTGCTTGGTGGGCGTGGCGATCTTGGAACGGTAGTACTGAATGCGAATCTTCTTGGTTGCAGCCATCACAGATCCTCCACCTGCTTGCCGCGCGCCGTGGCCACTTCGCCCCGGTCGCGCAACTGCGCCAGCGCGTCGAACGTAGCCTTGATCACGTTGTGCGGATTGGGTGAGCCGATGCTCTTGGTCAGCACGTTCTGCACTCCGACCGAGGTCATCACCGCGCGCACCGCGCCACCGGCAATCACGCCCGTGCCTTCCGGCGCCGGTTTCAGCAATACCTGGCCCGAGCCGTAGCGGCCCAGCACCTGGTGCGGAATCGTGGTCTCGGTCAGGTTCACCCTCACCAGGTTCTTCTTGGCGCTCTCGATTCCCTTGCGAATCGCCTGGGGAACCTCCTTGGCCTTGCCCGATCCGTAGCCCACCACGCCCGAAGCGGCGTCGCCCACCACCACCAGCGCGGCAAACGACATGTTCTTGCCGCCCTTCACCACCTTGGTCACGCGATTGATGGACACCACCTGATCCTTCAGGTTGTACTGGTTGGCATCGAGTTTCTTCGTCAACATCGTCATGTATCTCTCGTTTTCTCTTCTCGTGAATCGTGGTTCGTGGATCGTGGCCGCGCTATGGATTACGAGTCACGAATCACGAATCACGGCCATTAGAATTCCAGCCCCGCTTCGCGCGCCGCATCGGCGAGCGCCTTCACGCGGCCGTGATACAGATAGCCGCCACGATCGAAGACCACCTGCTTGATGCCCTTGGCCACGGCCTGCTCCGCCACAGTCTTGCCCACCTCTTTGGCCGCCGCCACATTGCCGCCTGTCTTCGACTTCATCTGCAGCGTCGAAGCCGAGATCAGCGTCTCGCCCTTCTGGTCGTCGATCACCTGCGCGTAGATGTGGTTGAGCGAGCGATACACGTTCAGCCGCGGCCGCTCCCCCGTCCCCGACAGCTTCTCGCGGATGCGCGAGTGAATGCGCTTGCGAATCTCGTTTCTCTTGGTCTGCGTAATCATGTCTTCTCTCACCTATCAGCGGAACCGCCTCGCGGCCCCGTTCGGATTCTGCCAGGTTCCAGGTGTCAGGTTTCAGGGATCAGTTGAAGCTGCGTTCACCTGCACAACCTACTGACACCTGAAACCTGGTCCCTGACACCTGCTTTACTTCGCGCCCGTCTTTCCGGCCTTCTTCTTCAGCCGCTCGTTGGAGTAGCGCACACCCTTGTTCTTGTACGGATCCGGCTTGCGCAACGAGCGCATGTCGGCCGCCACCTGGCCCACCTTCTGCCGGTCCACGCCGCTGATGGTCAGGTGCGTCTGCTTGGGATCGATGGCCACTTCAATGCCCGTCGGCAGCGGAAACTCGATGGGATGCGAGTAGCCCAGTGTGAACACCACCGTGCCCTTGCCCTTCAACTCGGCGCGGTAGCCGATGCCCACGATGTCCAGCTCCCTGGTCCATCCCTTGGTCACACCCTGCACCGCGTTGTTCACCAGGGCGCGGGTCAGCCCGTGCAGCGCGGCCTTGTCTTCGCTCGCGCGCTCGATCTCCAGGTTCCCGTCCGCCTTCTTCAGTGTGATGCCGTCGGCGATCAGCGCCGTAACCTTGCCCTTCGGGCCTTCGACCAATACGGCGTTGCCTTCGACCTTGTACTTCACGCCCGCCGGCAGCGGGATCGGCTTCTTTCCAATGCGCGACATTCTTCAAATTCCTTCTTGGCTTGCGAGTCCCGAAAAGCAGTTGGCCGTGATCAGTTGCAACGCGCCTTCGTTCCACTGCAGCCGGCCGGACCAGCGGCCCGGCAGTTATCAGTTGTCAGTTCTCAGCAAAACCCTCAGGGCTTGTCCCAACAGCGAATCAGAGGACGAACCAACTGACCACTGACAACTGATCACTGACAACTGTTCTTACCACACTTCGCACAGCAATTCGCCGCCTACGCCCTCGCGGCGCGCCTGGCGGCCCGTCATCACGCCCTTGGGCGTGGTCAAAATCGCAATGCCCAGCCCGCCCTGCACGCGCTTGATCTCGTCGCGGCCAACATACACACGGCAGCCGGGGCGCGAGATGCGCGCCAGGTCGCGAATGGCCGCTTCCGTGCCGCCGTACTTCAGATACACGCGCAGCACCAACTTGCCTTCCTCATCCTGGACCTTGTAGTTCGAGATGTAGCCCTCTTCCTTTAAGATTCGGGCAATCTCGGTCTTCAGCTTCGAAGCGGGTACATCGAGCTTCTGATGACGCGCCCGGATCGCATTTCGGATTCGCGCCAGAAAATCTGCTACTGGATCGGTCAGACTCATTCCTTCTCCTTCATCCCCCGTTCGCCCGCCGCTCTTCCGTCGGGAACCTGCGGGAATGTCTACAAATAGCTGCTAGCTTCTAGCTGCTAGCCTCTAGCTTCATCTCGCCTCTGCCACAGCACCTGCCCTAGCATAAATAGCTAGAAGCTAGGAGCTAGCGGCTAGAAGCTACCTTTTCTACCAGCTCGACTTGTTGACGCCGGGAATCTCGCCCTTCAGCGCCAGCGACCGGAAACACAAACGGCATACGCCGAACTTGCGCAGGAAGCCCCGCGGCCGCCCGCACAATTGGCAGCGATTGTGCTTGCGGCTCGAAAACTTCGGCTTCCGCGCGTCCTTCACTCTTTTTGCAGTGGTTGCCATAAATCCTCAACTCTCTCTTTACGCGCCCTGGCGGAAGGGCATGCCGAAATGCTTGAGCAGCGCACGCGCCTGGTTGTCGTCCTTCGCCGTGGTCACAATCGTGATGTTCATGCCTTTCAGCTTTTCCACCTTCGCGTAGTCGATCTCCGGAAAGATCAGCTGGTCGCGCAGGCCGAGCGTGTAATTGCCGCGCCCGTCAAAACTTTTCGTGGACACGCCGCGGAAGTCGCGCACTCTCGGCAGTGCAATCGAGATCAGGCGGTCGAGAAACTCGTACGCCTTATCGGAACGCAGTGTCACCATCGCTCCGATCGCATTGCCGGTGCGCACCTTGAAGGCCGCAATCGACTTCTTCGCCTTCGTGGTCACCGGCTTCTGGCCGGCGATGTGCGCCAGGTCGGCCACCAGCGGATCCAGCAGCTTCGAGTTCTGCGTGGCCTCGCCCAGGCCCATGTTGATTACGATCTTCTTGAGCTGTGGCACCGCCATTGGATTCTCAAGCCCGAGCTCCTTCTGGAGCGCCTGCTTGATCTCCTTGTGGTACTTCTCCTTCAACCTTGCCGCCATCTCTCTGCTCTCTTTCTTCCGGCTCTCGGATTGGTCGACGCGGCGACCGTTTACCGTTTCGGAAGGGACTTAAGAACCAGTTTTCAGTTCTCAGTTCTTAGTTTTCAGTTCCTCGCTCTCGTGAACCGTTCGCTCCGCCGGGAACAAACTGACCACTGACAACTGATCACTGACGACTGTCTTTTTACTTCTTCGTGGGCAGTTCCTGCCCGCACTTCTTGCAAATCCGCAGACGCGTGTCGCCCTCAACCCTGTGGCCCACCCGTGCGTCGCCGCAGCTGGGGCACACCAGCACAACATTCGACACGCTGATCGGCGACTCCTGCTCGGCGATACCGCCCTTAGTCCGCTGGCCGCGCTTGCTCGAGACCGTCTTCTTGACCACGCGCACGTGCTCCACCAGCACCGTGCCCTTGTCGGGGAAGACACGCAGCACGCGGCCCGTCTTGCCCCGGTCAGTGCCGGTAAGCACCTTGACCGTATCGTTGCGATGAATCATCAAACTCGGCATTTTCTCTCCAAGTACAGCCGCTAGCCTCTTGCTGCTAGCTCCATCCCGCTTCTGCTTCCGTCCTTGCTCCAGCACGAATAGCTAGTAGCTGGAAGCTAGAGGCTAGGAGCTGTCCTTACACCACTTCGGGTGCTAAAGACACAATCTTCAAAAACTTCTTCTCGCGCAGTTCGCGGGCCACGGGTCCGAAGACGCGCGTGCCCACCGGCTCGTGATCGTCGCTGATCACCACCGCCGCGTTCTCGTCAAAGCGGATGTAGGTGCCGTCGCGGCGCCGATGCTCCTTGCGCGTGCGCACGATCACCGCTTTCACCACTTTGCCCTTCTTCACCGTGCCGTCGGGGGAAGCTTCCTTCACCGCCGCCGTCACAACGTCGCCCAAACCGGCCTTCACACCCAACCCGCCGCCCAGCGGCAGAATCACCTGCAGCTTGCGCGCGCCGGAGTTGTCGGCCACCGCGAGCATGGTTCTCATTTGCACAGCCATGGTTTCTTTCTCCTCTCGGCAGCCTTACTTCTCTGCGGGAATGGCTTCACCCGGAAGCACGGCGTCTTCAATCTGGCCCAGCGCCGACCGCCGCACAATCTCTTCGAGCGACCACCGCTTCAGCTTGCTTAGGGGGCGCGTCTCGCGGATGCGCACCACGTCTCCCAGCCGCGCCGAACTCTGCTCGTCGTGGGCGTAAAACTTCTTGGTCGAGCGCACGATCCTCTTGTACTTGGCATGGGCCTTGCGCATCTCCACCGCGACCACAATAGTCTTCTGCATCTTGGTGGAAACCACCTGCCCGACCTTCTCATTGCGCCTCGAAGCGGGTGTTGGCGCGGATGTTGCCGTGGGCGCCGCCGCCGCCGATTTCTCAGTCGCCGTCATTTGCGCGTCTCCTTCGCTTTCGCTGTCTTCGTCTTCGCCGCCGCAGCGGTCTTCGGAGCAGCCTTCTTCGCCGTCTTCGGCGCCTTGGTCTCAGCCGCCGGAGCGGGCTCTTCCGCCTTCGCGGCTTGCACTTCGGCGGCCGCAGCGGCCTTCTTCACTTCTTTGACCTCACCGTGAATGCCCAGCTCGCGCTCCCGCGCCACGGTCTTGATCTGCGCAATCTCCTTGCGCAGCTGGCGCAGCTTCTTCACTCCGTCGTTCTGCCCCAGCGAAACCTGGAAGCGGAGCCGGAAAAGCTGCTCCGCGGAGGTCCTCTCCTGGTGCCTGAGCTCTTCGTCGCCTAAATTCCGAATCTTTGCGAGTTCCATTTCTCTAAGCTCCCCGCTATCAGCTCTTAGCCTTTAGCTTTATCCTGCTCCGGCTAACAGCCCAGCCATCGCCTGAATCTTTTCCCTGCCGCAGCCGAAGCTAAAAGCTAATAGCTAACGGCCGGTTATTACTCCGCCGCCTTCACCGCGGTCTTCTCCGCGCCGGGCCGCTGCACGAACTTGGTGCGGAGCGGCAGCTTGTGCGACGCCAGGCGCATGGCCTCGGCCGCTGTCTCCGGCGTCACGCCTTCCATCTCGAACAGGATCTTGCCCGGCCGCACTACCGCTACCCAGTGGTCCAGCGCACCCTTGCCCGAGCCCATGCGGACTTCCGCGGGCTTCTTGGTGATCGGCTTGTCCGGAAACAGACGTAGCCAGATCTTGCCGCCGCGCTTGATGAAACGCGTCATCGCAATACGGCTGGCCTCAATCTGCCGGTCGGTGATGTAACCGCACTCCATCACCTTCAAACCGTACTCGCCGAACGACAGCGTCGAACCGCGCCACGCTTTGCCGCGCCGCTTGCCCTTCTGCTGCTTCCGGTACTTCACTTTCTTCGGCATCAACATAACGAAACCCTCAAAACCGGGGATCAGAGATCAGAGATCAGGGATCGGTTTTCGATCCCGCCCCGAAAGTCTTTCCCGGGCAACTTGCAACTCCACTTTCAAAACAGCCAATTCAAGTTCAGGGGCCGGTTTTGCTGATCTCTGACCCCTGATCTCTGATCTCTGTTCTTAAAACGCCGTCTTCCCAACCGGCGGAGCCTGGCGGCGCTTCTGCTCGTAAATGTCGCCGCGATAGATCCACACCTTCACGCCGATCACGCCATAGGTCGTGTTGGCTTCCGTGAAGCCGTAGTCGATATCGGCGCGCAGCGTGTGCAGCGGCAAACGCCCCTGCAAATACCATTCCGAGCGCGCGATTTCGTTGCCGTTCAGCCGGCCGGAAACGCGCACCTTGATTCCCTTGCAGCCGAAGCGCAACGCCGAATCGACGCTCTTGCGCATGGCACGGCGGAAGCTCACGCGCTTTTCCAGTTGCAGCGCGATGTTCTCGCTCACCAGCTGCGCGTCCAGCTCCGGCTTGTTCACCTCGATGATGTCGATGAACACGTCGCGGTTGGTGCGCTTGCCGAGCTCGGTCTTCAGCTTCTCGATCTCCGCGCCCTTGCGGCCGATGATGATGCCGGGACGCGCCGTGCGGATCAGGAAGCGCAGCTTGTTGCCCGGACGCTCGATTTCCACCGAGCTCACGCCTGCCGCTTTCAGCTTCTCGCGCAGCTCCGCCTTCAGCTTCACGTCCTCGACAAGGAGCTTGTCGTACTCGCGCTCTGAAAACCAGCGTGACCGCCACGGCTTGTTGACTCCCAGCCGGAACCCGTAAGGATGGACTTTTTGTCCCATACTTTTCCTCTCAAAAACTCCAGGCCTACTTGCCGGCCTTCTTCTTGGTTGCCGCAGCCTTGGCTGCCGGCTTGGTTTCCCCGGTCTCGGTCGCCTTTTTCTTTGCGGCCCTGGGAGCGGCTTCCTTCGCCTTGGCGCCCTTCGCGGGCTCCGGCGCAGCCGCCGGCTCCTCCGCCTTGGTCACCAATCCCGACGCCGCCTGGCGCTCGGCCACCGAAAGCACAATGTGCGTGAGCCGGCGCTGGTAGCGGTACGCCCGCCCCATGGGTGCGGGGCGGATGCGCTTCATGCGCGGCCCGTCGTTGGCCACCGCATTCTTGACGTAGAGATTGTCCACGTCGAGATCGATGCCTTCCTCACCGGCCACATACTTGGCGTTGTCGATCGCCGAGGTCAGCAGCTTGTGCACCACCGGAGCGATGCGCTTCTTGGTGAAGGCTGCCGTATCCAGCGCCTCCTGCACTCCGCGCCCTTTGATCATGTCCAGCACCAGCCGCGCCTTCTGCGGCGACACGCGCTGGAATCTCGCCTCGGCCCGGTATTCCCTTGTTTGAACCGCCATACTCATGCCTTCCTCAAACCCGAGCTTTCAGCCCTCAGCCTTCAGCTCTCAGCTTCTTCCGTGCGGCGCGCACTTCCTGCTCCCCGCGCCTTAAAACTCCGCCTTGCCACCGCTGCCTGCTCAACCCGGATAAAGCTAAAAGCTGACAGCCGATCGCTGCTCCTACGCCGGCTTGGCCGCGGTCTCTGCAGCCTTGGCTCCGCCGGTGTGACCCTTGAACGTGCGCGTCGGCGCAAACTCGCCCAGCTTGTGTCCCACCATGTTCTCGGTCACGTACACGGGAACAAACTTCTTGCCGTTGTGCACCGCAATGGTGTGGCCCACGAACTCGGGAAAGATCGTCGAGCGCCGCGTCCACGTCTTGATCACTTTCTTGTCGTTGGCCCTGTTCAGCGCCTCCACCTTCACCATCAGGTGCGCATCCACAAACGGCCCCTTCTTTGTCGAACGTCCCATAAAACTTAGCTCCTAGCTTCTGGCCTCTAGCTCCTAGCTTTGAAACGCTCCCGCTATCGGCCGGCTATTGCCTGAAATCTCTCATTCGCAACCACCAGCTAGAAGCTAGAAGCTAATAGCTAGTAGCTGCTTTTTCACTTCGCCCTGCGGCTGACAATCATCGCGTCGGTCCGCTTGTTGTTGCGCGTCTTGTAGCCGCGCGTCGGCTGGCCCCACGGGGTCACCGGATGGCGTCCGCCCGAGGTCTTGCCTTCACCGCCGCCGTGCGGATGGTCGACCGGGTTCATGGTCACGCCGCGGTTTGTCGGCCGGATGCCCAGCCAGCGATTGCGTCCCGCCTTGCCGATCGACACGTTCTCGTGATCGGTGTTGCCTACCTGCCCGATGGTCGCCATGCATTCCACCAGAACCCTGCGGGTTTCGCCGGAGGGCAGCTTGAGCAGGGCGTAGTCGCCCTCCTTCGCCACCAGCTGCGCCTGCGCCCCTGCGGAGCGCGCCATCTGCGCACCCTTGCCCGGACGCAGCTCGATGGCGTGCACCGTTGTGCCCGCGGGAATGTTCTTGAGCGGCAGCGCGTTGCCCACCAGGATGTCGGCCTCGGGACCAGAGGTCACCGTGGCGCCCACCTTCAGCCCTACCGGCTGCAGGATGTAGCGCTTCTCGCCGTCGGCGTAATTCACCAAAGCGATGCGCGCTGACCGGTTGGGGTCGTACTCGATCGTCGCTACCTTGCCCGGCACGCCGAACTTCTCGCGCTTGAAGTCGATCGCGCGCAGCTTCTGTTTGTGCCCTCCGCCGTGATGGCGGATGGTCAGATCGCCCGAGTTGCGGCGTCCGCCGGTGCGCTTGCGCGTCGTCAGCAAAGGCTTGTGCGGCGTCGATGTCGTCAGATCGTCGGTCGTCAGCGAGGTCTGAAACCGCAGCGTCGGTGTGACCGGTCTGTATGTCTTGATTGCCATCGTCTTTGTCCTAAAAACAGTTGTCAGGTTTCAGAGATCAGAGATCAGTACCACTCTGCTCAATCTCGTGTTTTCTTGATCTCTGACACCTGATCTCTGATCTCTGTTACAGGTTGCTCACGTACTCCGGCAGCTTCTCGCCGGCCTTCAGCTTCACGTACGCCTTCTTCCAATCCGGCTTGTAGCCGGAAAACTTGCCGCGGCGGCGCTCCTTGCCGACAAAATTCGCAGTGCGCACCGCGGCCACCTTCACCTTGAAGAGCGCTTCCACAGCCTGTTTCACTTCGGTCTTGGTGGCATTGGGCGCTACATCGAACACCAGCGTGCCTTCGGTTTCTTTTACGCCCAGTCCCTTTTCGGTGATCACCGGGCGGCGGATCACGGTATACACGGTCGGCATTACGCAGCCTCCTTGTCAACATCAGCATGGGCGGCCTTGCGTTTCGACGCGGACTTCAC
>Ga0326727_10018034_pt1 | contig 14496 bp, 10 predicted proteins | sample MB2enrmetagenome_FD_207643 | JGI IMG/M metagenome (GOLD analysis project Ga0326727, IMG submission 207643) | Lab enriched peat soil microbial communities from McLean, Ithaca, NY, United States - MB29MY | ecosystem: Environmental > Terrestrial > Soil > Wetlands > Peat | place: USA: New York...
TCGGAAGGCTTGACCTTGAGAACGCGCCCGTAGAAATCGATAGCAATCGAATACTGCTGCGCGTCGTAATAGAGGTTGCCGATGCTGGTCAGCAGATCCGGATTATTGGGATCCGATTTGAGCCGCGCTAGTAGCGGTGCCGCCTGAGCGTCAGCCATTTCTTTCAATCGAGCGGCATTTGGCATCTGGGAAACCGATCCGGGATTGGTTTGCGCCGGCGTCGCGACCGCGGCGACTTTTGTAGATCCGGCGGCCACTCGGCTTTGCCATGTGCGGCCCAACCAGCCACCGCCGACTCCCAGCAGCAGGCAGCCAGCCATCAAGGCAATCGCCCCCTTGCGTGTCCATTGTTTAACGGGAGTGTGGATTGCGTTATTCAATGCTCCGAGCTCCATGCGACGTTGTTTGATCCCTCAGCATTGCCTGCACGCCGGCAACCTGCTTTAGCACTGCAGCTTTGCGGTCCGCGCTCAATTGCGGATTTGACTTCAACAATTGCTGCCAGGCCGCAAGGGCGCCCTTGCCATCTTGTTTATCGTGCAGTTTGATCATGCCGAGGTTGAACAACGCATTGGCGTCACCGGGGTCATAGGTCAGCGCCTGATTCAACTGCGCGATCGCTCCATCGACATCGCCATTGCGGTAAAAACTGAGGGCCAGCTTGTTGCGAATGGCGACGTTCCTAGGGTCCACCTGGAGGGCGCGGTTGTAGTAAGCGGCCGCCTCGGTGAACTGGTGAAGGTAGTGGTAAACAGACCCAATCTGGTCGAGCAGAGCGGTGTTGTTTGGATCGCTCTTCATCTTTTCGAGCAGAGGCTGTGCCTGCCTGTCGGCTGCCTGTTTCAAGTCTGCCAGGCTGGGCGTTTGACCGCCGGCATTCTGGCCCGCTCTGACAGATGGTTGTCCGGCGCGGGCATCGGGCTGGGCAGCGGATGCAGGCGCGGGCGAGTTCGATCCGCGCAACAGATATCCCATTGGCAGGCCAATCATCAGGGCGAGCACTGCCATCGCGTAGACATAATTCGACTCCAATGCCGTGCTCGCATTCGGCGCCGCGCTCGCCTCGTTGGTCATGCAGGCTGTTTCCCCGTCAACATTGCCCATGGATCAGACTCCTTCGGTCGCAACATCGCGCTCCAACCACGCCGACCGGGCGCCGATCCGTCGTGCCGGGCTTGATCCGCGCCCTGGGAGGCTGACCATCTAAGTACAACGTGAACCAACTACAGGAGAGCACCCGGCGCCCCACGGGGAAGTGATCATTATCACATGAAATCGGCAAGTCCGACCAAGAACGGGACGACAGTCACGCTGACCCGGCGATTAAGTACTTAAATGTGATGGAGATGGCAAAGAGACAGGTAAGTCTATGCACGAGAGTGATCATCGTCACGTAAATTCCATGTGCGAGCGTGACCTCTATCACAGGAAGAAACCTTTTATAAATTTACTCTCATGGGGACGATCGCCGGAGGCTTTCTGCTGGAGTCAAGCTTTGATCCCGAATCCCGGGACGTACTTGGGACCAAAGGTAATAAAGAGACTCCAATCAGGCCGACCTCAAGCTCAGATCGTACAAAAAGGACAAAGGCCTAGGAGGCTTTCATCGATGAAACGGTATTTTATAATTCCTATGTTGTTTCTGGCAACTGCGGCCTTCGCGGGAGCCCAGATCACGGCGCCGGCAACTGACGTTCTCGGCGCTCACCTCAACTACGGCCGTGGCTGCGCAGCTTGCCACGCACCTCACAGCGGCGCACAGGGCAACGGCGCCCTCAAAACCAGCGATCCATCCACGGGCAACTCGATTCTCTGGGGCCAGGATGTCGCCAGCCTGTACGGCGCGACCATCAAGACCGGCGGAGTCGCTCGCAATGGCGCTATAAGCAGTTACTCAGAAACGCTGCCGACGAGCATGTCGGCTGTAACGCCTGACGTTAATGACTTGATCACGTGCCTGAGCTGCCACGACGGCAACCTTGCCAAGGGCGCCATGATGAAGGGCATTATATATGAGTCGCTGCCCGCAACCTACGGAACCTTTAACAAACCCCCGACCCTGCTCGGAAACGACGGCACCGGCGCCGGAAACTATCTCAACGACCACCCCGTGGGATTGGCTGCCAAGTTCGGTTGCAACAGTACCACAGGGGGAGTGTATACAGAATCCGGTTACAACTGGGATTGCGTCCTAACCACTGGGGTCGTATCCGGTACCACCACGACCTACCTAATCCAGGCCGGGCCAAACATGTCGAACTTCATCCAGAACTATGGCTTCTTTGTCGCCCTCGACAATAACGCCGGCACTCCCGTCGTCAATTGCACCACCTGCCACAACCAGCATTTGATGAACGTGGTGTCTGTGGCGAACGATGGCGGCGCCATCGGCCAGGGTGGAACAGTGTCCCACGGCGTGTCAGGTTTGGCGCCCGGCAACTACGCGACCATGTTCTTTATTCGCGGTCCGTATAATCCGGCAAGCGGCACCGCCGGCTCCAACCAGACGGCGCAGTTCTGCCGCCAGTGCCATGGTGGCGAATCGAATGAAATGAACGGCGGCACCGCTGGAACGACGTTCTAGAACCGTGTTCTAGTCACTTCTCAATGTACGAGGGGGAGGGGGCGATATACTCCCTCCCCTTTTTTGCCCGATTCTGAGGTCAACGATGCATTACAAACTTCCCTTTTGCTCTTTCCTTTTGCTGGCGATTACTGCGGCCGGCGCGCAGGTAGCCTCTCATTCCCCCACGGTCTTTACGCCGGAGCCCGTTGCAGAGGGAGGAATGGTCCCGCTGACCGCGGTGGGGAAGCCGGTAGTGAGCGTGAACGGTTCGGTGCTGACCGATATCGACCTGCTGCGCGAGGAATACTCGATGTTCCCCTATGCGCGCCAGCACAACGGAATTCCAAAACCGCTCGCGGCGGGGATCCGCGACGGCGCCCTGAAGATGATTATCTTCGAAGAGCTGGTTTACCAGGAGGCGCTGCGCCTCAAGATTACGGTTCCGGCCGCGAAAATGCAACGCGCCGAGGTGGATTTCCGTGCGCAGTTCGCTACGCCGGACGAATTCAATCAATTGCTGCAGACCGAGTTTCACGGCTCGCAGCAGTTGCTGCGCGAGAAGATCCGGCGCTCGCTGCTGATCGAAGCTTTTCTGAAGCAAGAAATTGCAGAGAAAAGCGGGGTCAGTCCGGCTGAGCTCAGGGCTTACTACGATAAGGATCCCGCCCGCTGGGAATATCCTGAATCGTTCACCTTCCAGACTATTTCCGTTCTCCCCCCGGCCAAGGCCACCGCCGAACAGTTAACGGAGGGACGCAAGCGCGCGGACGACGCGCTGCGCCAGGCCAAAGCGACGAAGACGGCCGAAGAATTCGGAATGTTGGCCGAGAAGATCTCTGACGACGATTACCGCGTGGTGATGGGCCAGCATAAGCCTCTTCCCGTCAAGGAATTGACGCCCCAGGTTTTAACGGCGCTGCGCGCCATGAAGCCGGGCGACGTCAGCGATGTGATTCAAATCCAACAGGCCTACACCATCGTCCGCCTGAATGAGCACACACCGGCGGGCAAGACGAAGTTTGAAGCCGTGAAGACGCAACTCAAGAATGAGCTGCAAAGAAGCAAGGCCAACCAGCTTCGCGCCGCACTCGATCAGAAGCTGAGACAGAACGCAAAGATTCAAGAGATGTAAGTCGCTTTTTAGGCAGGTTCCACGAGGCGGCGAAAGGGGCCGAGAAAGAAACCCGAGATTCTTAGCGGCGAGCAAGAGCTGTGAGAAGCCGAGGATGGCATAGAGTGACAAGTTCTCAGCGAGTCGCGAGGTGCGTGCTGGTCGGGCTTCTGCTGCCGGGCTTGCCCGTTGCTGGGCAGGTCAAGTTCGGCGAGGTCAGCACAAACCTAAGCGGCGCGGTCTCCGCGGGATATACCGCGGATTACGGGAATACGACCAGTTCGGACCACAGCTTAACGGCTGGGGGCTCCGGCACACTTTCCGGCTTTTTCTACAGTCCCGGCTTTCTATCCTTCGCTGCCTCCTACTTTCTAAACCAATCGCGGGCGAACTCCAGCTTCCAGTCCATCTCCGATGCCAGCGGGATCAACCTCTCCACCCACATCTTCGGCGGCAGCCACTTTCCCGGCTCGATCACCTATTCCAAGACTTACAACAGTGAAGGAAACTACTCTGTTCCGGGCCTGTCCAACTATGTGACCCATGGCGACAGCGATACGCTTGGCATCGGCTGGGGCGAATACCTCCCCGGCGTGCCCAGCTTCTCGGCAGCTTTCGAGATGGGATCCGGCACGTATTCGGTGTACGGGACGAACGATGAAGGCGGTAACGCATTTCATTCGCTCAACCTTCATTCAGGTTATAGGGTGGCAGGCTTCAACATGAGCGGCTACTACAACAACGGAGGCGGCCACTCGCTGCTTCCGGAAATTGTGACCGGCGAGCCGGCCGAAGAAACACATTCAGACGACACCGCCTACGGGTTCAATGTCAACCACCGGCTGCCGCTGAATGGCTCAGTCACGACCAGCATCAACCGATCGGAATACAGCAGCTATTATGAGAATTACACCACCAGCGGCGCCATTGACATGGTCAACAGCTCCGCGGGGCTGCACCCCACCAGCAAGTTGTCGCTCTCGGCGAATGCGAATTACTCCGACAATCTGAGCGGACAACTGGTTCAGTCGGTAGTTGCCGCCGGCGGGGCGGCTCCGGGGCTCAACTCGAACGGGGCGTCAAGTTCCCTTGACCTCGAGGGCGTCGCCAGCTACACGGTCGACAAGAATATGCAGGCCTCAGCCTACGTCGAGCGCCGCTCCCAGTATTTCCTGGGAACGGATTATGTAGCGAACTCCTACGGCGGAAGCGCCGATTACGCGCGCCAGCTTCTTAACGGCAATTTCAACGCTTCGGTAACTGTGACCGGCACGAACTCGAGCACCAGCAGCGCGAATTCGTTGGGCTTTTCGACGAACGCAAACTACTACTGCGAGGTTCGGGGTTGGAAAGTGAACGGGTCGCTGGCCTATGCGCAGGACGTACAGACCTTGCTGGTCACCTACATGAACTCGTACTACAACTATTCGGGAAGCGCAAGGAAGCGCTGGGGAAAACTAAACTTTGGCGCAGGCGCCGGTGGCGGCCGGACCGCGTTGACCGATCAAGCCGGGACGTCGAGTGGCGAGCAGAGTTACAACGCCAGTCTGGGGTATAGCCCCTGGATCACACTCAACGGCACCTACTCCAAAACATACGGGCAGGCGCTAGCGACCGGGGCGGGTCTGGTGGCTGTGCCGGTGCCCTTGCCCATTCTGCCTTCGAGCCTGGTGACCCTCTACGGCGGAGATAGTTATTCGTTTGGGCTGGGCAGTTCCCCGGCAAAAGGGCTCATCATCGGCGCCAGCTATTCCAAGTCGCTCAGCAATACTTCCGTGAGCGGGCTCGCGTCAACGAACGAGAGCGATGAATATAATGCAATCATCCAGTATCAGGTCCGCAAGGTGCAGATCGTCGGCGGATACTCGCGGCTGGACCAGGGCTTCAGCGGCTCCGGGACGGCGCCGCAAAATATATCATCATACTATATGGGAGCAACACGGTGGTTCAAGTTCTTCTAAAAGGAGAGCGGCGGCAACGCCTGCGCGCGGCCCTGATCCTGGCTGGAATTGCGCTTCTGTTGACTCCCATCTGGGCATCCCCAAAATTCAAGCCCCAGGCCGCGCCCGTGAAGTGGGAGATGTCTCTGGAGGGCGGGCGCAAGCTCTCGTGGGAACGCAGTTTCGACTCGGAATCTCAAGTCAAGCCGGAACGCAGCTTTTGGAACAAGGTGATAGACTTCGTCGCCGGCGCGCCCGACTACCGCTCCATGGTGCGTCCTTACAGCGTTGCCGTCGATTCTCGCGGACGAATTATTGTCACCGATCCGGGCGCGGCGGGCGTGCACATCTTCGACTTCACGCAGCATAAGTACAAGTTCATCGAGCGAGTGGCTGCAAGGAAGAATCCGATGTTGACGCCGCAATGCGTCGCGGTCGATGCCGAAGACAATATTTATGTGACCGACTCGGAAGAGGGCATGATCTTCGTTTTTGAACCGAGCGGAAAGTTTGTGCGCGCCATCGGCAGCCTGAAGGGCGGCGAGGGTTACTTCAAGCGGCCGACTGGAATCGCCGTGGACTCGGCAGCGCAGCGGATTTACGTAACGGACACGCTGCGCAACAAGGTGTACATCCTCGACATGCAAGGCGCCGTGCTGAAGACCATCGGCGACAGGGGTCAAGCCGAGGGCCAGTTCAATTACCCCACCGAGCTGCGGCTGGATGGGCCAAACCTGATTGTGGTCGATGCCATGAACTTCCGTGTGCAGGTGTTTGACCGCTCAGGAACTTTTCAATACGCCATCGGAAAGATCGGCGACAGCACCGGGACCATGTTCCGGCCGAAGGCGGTAGGAATCGATTCGGAAGGCGATCTATACGTGGTGGATGCCTTGTGGGGTGTGGTGCAGGTCTTCAACCGCCAGGGGCAACTGCTGTACTACTTCGGTTCGCGGGGCGCGCAAGCGGGAGAGTTCCAGTTGCCGGCAGGGTTGTTCATCGACCATGACGACCAGATTTTGGTAGTGGATTCGTACAACCGCCGCGTGCAGGTGTTTCATTACTTCGGCCTGAAACAGCCAGCGAGAGAGGGGGTACAGTGAAGCCCGGAATATTGCTTGCCGGACTGACGATTCTGCTGAGCGGAACCACTTTGCCTGCTCAAATCGTAGGCGAGGTGATCGGCGTGCATGACCTGGGTCCAGGCAGCAAATCGCCCATCACCGGCGCCCGCCCCGACTTCTGCGCCTACTGCCATGCTCCGCACACCGGGCTGAATACCGGCCTCTGGAACCAGAAGCTAACCAACCAAGTCTACTCGTTGTACGCCAGCACAACCGAAGTGAACGTCAGCAGACAGCCCACGCTCGGCTACTCCAGCAATCAATGCCTGAGCTGCCATGACGGTACAGTAGCGGTTGGCGACACCGTGGCCTATGGCCAGGTTACCACTCAAGGAACGATGTACTCGCAGGACGTGTTCGGCAGCAGCTTGCAGCCATCTCACCCGTTTAGCCTCACGTTGCCTTTGAAAGACAATATCGATCTGGCCGCCTCACTGGTAGGGAGCCACCAGACCGAGGATACAACCGGAGCAGTGAAGCTGATCAACGGGAACGTCGAGTGCATTTCCTGCCACAATCCGCACGTGCAAGCCAAAGACCTTGTGTCGCAGAATTTTCTGGTAAAGGACAGTTCCAGCGGCCAGATGTGCCTGGCCTGCCACGATCCCGTCCGGCAAATCGGGGGCCAGGTCAATCCGCTGGCCGATTGGCCCACCAGCGCGCATGCCGTGTCCGCCGACAAGATTTCGCCCCAGGCTTTGGTGGGAAGTTACCCCACGGTGGCTTCCAATGCGTGCAGTTCCTGCCATGGGTCGCACAACGACAGTGGGACGGCGCGGCTGCTGCGCGGACAAAACGAGCAGGATTGCATTGCCTGCCACAACGGAGGCACGAACATCTCTCCGGCAGCCCCCAATGTGTTTTCAGAGTACGCTACGCCCAAGGTCGGGCATCCATTTTCCACTTCGACCAACCCACACGATGCTGCTGAAACCACATTGCTCAACAACAACCGTCATGCTACGTGCGTGGACTGCCACAATGCACATGGGAACTCCCAAGTCGGGACGTTCCCTCCTCCGCCGCTGATTCGCGTCTCTCAGAAGGATATCGCGGGCATCAGCGCCACCGACGGGATCACCGTGCTAACCCCCGCCGCAAATCAGTATGAAAACTGCCTGCGCTGCCATGGCACCAGCACCGGCAAGCAGGTGTTGCCAATTTATGGATACTTACCGGTACGCGCGGTATCGGCGAGCGATTCTCTGAATATTATCCCGCAGTTTGCGGTTACGGCCACTTCCAGCCATCCCGTCACGCATACCCGCAGCAGCGCTCTCCCGCAACCCAGCCTGCTGGCCAACATGTTGGATCTCGACGGCGTTACCCAGGGCCGCGCCATGGGCACCCAGATTCTTTGCACCGACTGCCACAACAGCGACGACAATCGGGAGTTCGGCGGCGCCGGCCCGAACGGTCCTCACGGTTCCAAGTGGACCCACATTCTGGAGCGCCAGTATCAATTCAGCCAGGCGCCCGCACCCGGCCAGCTGATCACCAATCTCTTCCCCAATCCCGACACGAGCATAAATGGGCCCTATGCACTGTGCGGTAAATGCCACAATATAGCGAATCAAATCCTTCTGAACACCAGCTGGAACCAGCACAGCAGCCACATCAGTGCAGGCTTCAGTTGTTCGGTATGCCACACCGCCCACGGCATGAGCGCTACAAGCGGCAACTTCACCGGCGAGCGAATGATCAATTTCGACGTGAATGTCGTGGCCCCGAATAGCACGCTTCCTATTTCCTACAACCGCGCTTCGAATACCTGCACCCTGGTATGCCACGGCACTGCGCACAATTCCGACGGCACGGTCGCGGCCTCGGCTAGCTTGCGCAGGCGAATTGGGGGCAAGAAATGATCGTGCCCAGCATTCGTCTTCTCGTTTCATCCCGATTTTTGCGCAACCTTCTTCTTTTTGGCGAGGTCCTGTGAGACCATTCCTCCACCGCATTCGCTCCCACAAAACTGTCGCCTTTCACGACGGCCGCAGGTATGCTCTTTACGCCGGGATTCTCATTGCCCTGATCGCGCTTCTGCCGGCACACGCCGCCGCCACCACGGTCCATCCCGTCCCGCTGGACAAAGGCACTGATGCGGCGAAGTGCCTGGAGTGCCACGAGGACAAGACCAAAGGCAAATTTGTTCATTCCGCCATTGCCACGGGCTGTCTGAGCTGCCATGAGGTTCGCGTCAACAAAGACACTACCCGCGTTAAGTTAATCACCGCTACTCCGGCCGCACTATGTGTTACTTGTCATGCGGACAAGAAAGCAGCCGATATCAAGGGCACTGTCCACCCGCCCGCGGTTCGCGACTGTCTCGCCTGCCACGATCCGCACTCCAGCGACAACAAGAATCAGCTCCTCAAGCCGGTTTCGGGCGGAGAAAAAGAAAATCTTTGCCTCGATTGCCACCGCATCGGCCTCAACGTTTCCGACAAGGGCAGCCGGCACGTCGCTCTCGATATGGGCTGCGACACCTGTCATGTCACTCACAAGACCGGAGAAGAACTGAAAGTCGAAAACCGATTCCATTTAACCAAGCCGGCGCCGGCACTTTGCGTGGATTGCCATGATATAAAGGATGCTGATCTGCAGAAGGCGCATCAGAACCAGCCCTTCGGCACAGCCGACTGTCTGCAGTGCCACGATCCCCATCAATCGGACGCTCCCAAATTGATGCCCAAGTTTGTGCATGCACCCTTCCAGGGAAATGGCTGCGACACATGTCACGCGCCGGCAAAAGACGGAAAAGTGGTGTTGACGCAAACCGACGCCAAGTCGTTGTGTGTTATGTGCCACGACGACAAGGCCAAGCTGATCGATTCGGCCAAGGTGCCCCATCCTGGGGCGGCAGGCGATTGCACCGATTGCCACAACCCGCACGCCAGCAACCAGCCCGGATTGCCCAAGAGCGACGCGGTGAGCATCTGCCTGGGATGCCACAGCGACATCAACGATGAGCGCAAGAAATCCGTCCATCATCAACCGGTCTTCGAACAGGGCTGCGCCACCTGCCACACGCCTCATGGCGGAGACAACGATCATTTGCTGCGCGCCACGGGAAACGCCCTTTGCCTGGAGTGCCATGGTCCTGACGCGGCCCCGCAGCGGGACGAAGCGAATCGCCTTCTGACGATCTTCAACGGTACAGTGAAGCTACCGGACAACTATTTCACAAAAAACAAAATCCCGGTTCTGCCTCTGCGCTTTGGCCTGGGGCACCCGGTTGAGAATCATCCCGTCTCTGACGTGATGGACCCAAGCAATCAAAGCAAGGTGAAAACGCCGCTCAGTTGCCTTTCCTGCCATCAACCGCATGCTTCCATCCATGCCGCACTTCTGGTGAAGGATCAGATCAACGGCATGGCGTTTTGCGACATGTGCCATAAGAACCGGCTCAATATGATGGAGACCATCGTCCCTGCAAACTAACTGGAGTTTAAGATGATTCACTGCCTTCTCAATTCGATTCGCAGCCACAAACAACTCGCCGTGCTTCTCCTGGTCGCGTTGAGCATGACTTTGCCGTTTTCAGCCAATGCCGGAAACAAGAAGAAAGCCGACACAACCGCCGCGCCAGAGGCTGGTCCGCGTAAGTATCCCTTCGATCCCACGAAGTTGGTGTGGCCAAGTCCGCCGAACATTGCGCGCGTGCACTGGGTCGATTACTTTGCCGGGCAAAAGATCGACTACACTCCCGCAGCCAATAGCAAGCCGAAGGCGTCGTGGATGGACCGCCTTGCAGGCGGCCAGTCTGACGCAGAGAAGGTCAATCTCAAGACCTTTCCATTTCAAATGATAGGCCCCGACGGGATCGCCGTCGATTCCAAGGGTTTGGTGTATGTGGCCGATCAACGTGTCGGAGCTGTCTTTATCTTCAATCCTGAAACCCACGATACCGAACTCATCCGGAACGGTTCCGAAGCCCACTTCGGATGGATCAACGGGCTCGCGATCGACGACGACGACCGGCTTTTTGTCTCCGACGGTCAAATGCACCGCGTGATGATCTTCAATGCCAAGCACGAGGTGGAGAATCAGATCACGGAGGGACTGGTGGATCCGGTTGGTCTGGCAATCGATACCGAAAACCGTTTGCTTTACGTTGTGGACACACAACAGGATCAGGTCATCGTCTACGATGCGGACACTCTCAAGCTTTTGCGACGCATTGGCACAGGCGGCAAGAACCATTACCTCACAACGCCGGGCGATTTTGGTGCGCCAGAGGGTGTGGCGTTGGATCAGGATGGCAACGTGTATGTGACCGACACTCTCAACAATCGGGTCGAGATCTTCGACGCCGACGGAAATTTCATCAGCCTTTTCGGCAAACACGGCGATGGTCCCGGATACTTTGCCAGGCCCAAGGGCATCGCTGTCGATAGCGATGGGCACATCTGGGTAGCCGACGCAATGGAAGACCGGCTTCAAGTCTTCAATCGGGAAGGTCAGTTGTTGACGTACATCGGCCAAGGACACGGAGAGTTGCCGGGCCAGTTCAAGGCGCTGGTGGGAGTCGCAATCGACAAGAAGAACCGCGTCTTCACCTCCGAGCAGGAACCGGGACGGGTGCAGATGTTCCGCTACGTTACCGATGCCGAAGCCGCAGCGGAAAAAACGCGGCACGATGAGGAATTGCAGAAAAAGGTCGATCAACGCGGCAAAGCCTCGGCCCCGGCGCCTGCGGATAAGCCGGCGGAAACGCCTCCCCAGAGTGCTCCCGATAAGGCTCCAGCAGCGCCCGTTCCGCAGTCGAGCGCATCACCCATCCCGCCGGGATAATAATGCACTTTTCAAAATACGGTGGTGTCGGTCGATGGGATTGATCTAACCGGAAAAAACTCTGCCAGCGAAAACTCGAGTTCTCTCGTAATTCGAAGGACATCGCCCAGAAACTCTCAGTCAATGGAGCCCGCGGCGCGTCTGCATTCTGGCGATTCGGTCCGGCAGCGGCGCCAGTCCAGAGCAGCCGTCAATGCCTTCCATCGATTGAATGGGTCCCGGGGGCGTAATCTGTGTCTTCAAGAGAAAAGCCTTTTGTCGACCTCGGAGGGTTTGTGTGTCCACAAAATTGCCTGCGGGAGTTTGAGGTGAACCCCTTCGTTGAGACAGTTTCCTGTTGCTACACTCGCAGCGTTTTCGATTCTGAACCCTTCACCTGAGACAGATCGGGGTTCATACAGGTTGGCTGATGCCACGTAAAATCAGGATTCAGCAGCAAGAAGATCGACCTTAGCTGCCATGATGAAGTCGTTCCGATGCAGACCACGAATCTTATGCGTCCAGAGAGTCACCGTTACCCGACCCCATTCGGTAAGAATCGCCGGATGATGACCTTCCGCCTCGGCAAGAGCACCTACGCGATTCGTGAACGTTAGAGCCTCCGCAAAATCCTTGAAGGGGAAAACACGCTCTAACCGTAAAATGCCCTCACGATCCGCCAGCTTCCAATCTGGGATTTGAACCTTCAGTTCCCCAATCTCCGCCTCGGTTGCCCGTGGGGAATCGCCGCGACAGGGAGTACATTTTCCACTCGAAAGCATGCTCATAACAAGTGCCCGTGCAACCCTTAGGAGTCAGGTTGGAGCAAAATGCCGCGAGTGTCAAGGGCTCTTCGTCTGCGCCCGATGTGCGTTTTGTAGGCTCAAAATGCCTATGGGCTCCCTCCGCATACGCTCCTGCATCAAAATACTCATGAACAATTTAAGTACGCGCAACAGTGACCCGAGCCTGATTGTTCCCGTGTAGCTCCGCAACCGTAAACCTGTCACCCGCCCCTGTTCGTTCTCGGCCAGTCAATTCGCCAACGTTCTCCAGAGACGGGAGCCCAAAAGAGACGTTTGTACGGCGTCTCTCGCGCATGATGGTAGAGAACGGCGGTGCGTTCGTAGAAGCCTCGCGTGTGCCACGAATCGCTGAACTTGAACAGGTGGTAATCGAGATGGTGACAGAACTCGTGGCACAGCGTGCTGAAAAATGTCCCAAACGATGTAATCTCCTTCTTTCTCGCAGTACGCATCCACAACCGTATGAGCATCGTCTTGGGATCATAGTCGCCGAACAGTTCAGTCACCCATTCGCGGCCTCGAAGCGGCCGTGCTGCCAGCACCCGGACGCCGCACTTTGGGACTTGATAGAAGCGTGAGGCTTGGGAAAGGAACTCCGCACAAGCCACTCGAACCTCCGTCGTCTTGCCAGTCCGCATCGCTGCTTCAATGTTCCTCGCAATTTCTTGCAGTCGCAGTGAGTCCTGTGGCAGGTCGAGGGCATTGATGCGGTCGCTCTCCAGAAAGCCTGGCTGGTCTTTGCTTCGAGGAGGGGCATCGGTAAACATGATCGACTCGTGGGTCAATTATCGCGCCACCGGCTCTGCGTCACTGGCGAGAACGATTCACCGGGCGGCAACGAATGACCGGGCTCACTCTGAGAAGCAAGAAATTTTTGAGTAGGGGGCTAGAGGCTGCTATTAAATTTCCCACGGCCGGCGCTGGGAGCCAAATTCTTCTCAGTTCCAGGAGTGAGGAGCGACGCAAGCCGGGTGTCTGCTAGTGTAGTCCGCCATAAATAGAATCATTTATATATGTCGGGTCATCTCATAGTATGAGGGGACCTGATATGCGCGTAGCGCCAGCGATAGAATTGAGCTCCGAAGCGCGGCTTGAATTGGAGAAGTTGTCACGCCGACGCACCACGCCGGTGCGCGTGGCGCAGCGGAGCCGCATCATTCTGCTGGCCGCCGCGGGCATGCAGAACAAGCAGATTGCCGAGCAGCTGGGCGTGGCGCCACGTATGGCGGCGCTGTGGCGGAGCCGGTTTCTCCAGCTTGGCGTTTCCGGACTGATGAAGGATGCACCGCGCCCCGGGCGGACACCGGCGATTCAGTCCGACATAATCGCCGAAGTCATTGCCCGGACGACGCAATCGAGCCCGGACGAAGCGACGCATTGGTCGCGCAGCAGGATGGCGCGCGAGATGGGCATTTCCGACTCCAGCGTGGGCCGCATCTGGCACGCCCACGGTCTGAAGCCACATCGCGTCGAGAGCTTCAAGGTCAGCAACGATCCCAACTTCGCCGAGAAACTGGACGCCATCGTCGGGCTCTATCTGAACCCGCCGGAACATGCGCTGGTATTGAGCGTGGACGAGAAAAGCCAGATTCAGGCTCTGGACCGGACACAACCCGGCCTGCCGATGAAAAAGGGCCGCGGCGCCACCATGACGCACGATTACAAACGCAACGGAACAACCACTTTGTTCGCTGCCCTCGATACCGCCACCGGCGAAGTCTACGGTCTGTGCCAGCAGCGGCATCGCCATCAGGAGTGGCTTCGCTTCCTGCGCATGATCGACCAGACGATCCCGGCAGAGAAGGAAATCTACCTGATCTGCGACAACTACGCGACCCACAAACATCCTCGCGTACAGCGCTGGCTGCTGAAGCACAAGCGATTCCACGTCCGCTTCACGCCGACCTCAGCTTCCTGGGTCAACATGATCGAGCGGTTCTTCCGCGACCTGACTGCAAACCAGATCCGGCGCGGCGTCTTCCACGACCTGGAGCAACTGATCACTGCCATCGGCAATTACATCGACCATCACAACAGGAATCCAAAACCCTTCATCTGGACCGCCAAAGCCAACGACATCCTGGAAAAAGTCACCCGAGCTCGCACAGCTCTGCATAAATGACCATCTGTGTGGCGGACTACACTAGCGACGAACGACGGCGAAATGAGGAAAGTT
>Ga0326727_10018035_pt1 | contig 14495 bp, 9 predicted proteins | sample MB2enrmetagenome_FD_207643 | JGI IMG/M metagenome (GOLD analysis project Ga0326727, IMG submission 207643) | Lab enriched peat soil microbial communities from McLean, Ithaca, NY, United States - MB29MY | ecosystem: Environmental > Terrestrial > Soil > Wetlands > Peat | place: USA: New York...
AAGTATTCAGCCGCATCCCCCGCATGAAACAGGAACGCAGCTTGAGGATAGGACTCTTCGACGGCTATCTCCTTGATACGCTGCAGCGTCTGTTTGTTGATATCGCCGAATAGATAGGAGTCTTCGATCGACATAGTCTTTCTCCATTTCCCTATAGGCCACTAGAACAAACCACTCACTTTACCTGTCCTAACATCAACGTCGAGCCTTCGGAAGCCGGGATTCGACGATGTCCCCGGCATCAGGCTGATACTGCCGGCACAGGGGCAGAGGAATTTGGCCCCGGAATAGACCAGGACATCACGGATGGGAAGTATCCACCCCTTTGGCACGCCTTTCAAGGCGGGGTCATGGCTCAGGCTGAGGTGAGTCTTGACCATCATGGTGGCGTAATCGGCGAATCTTGAATCCGACTCGATCTCCTTGCACTTTGTTTCGGCCTCCGGAGTCCAGGCCACCCCATCAGCGCCATAGATATCCTTGGCAATGAGTTCCACGCGATCACGCAACTTCATTTCCAGCGGGTAAAGGTACCGGAAATCAACTTTGTCGTCGCAAGCATCCATGACGGCATCGGCCAATTCGAGGGCTCCATCTCCGCCTTCCGCCCAATGCTGGGAAAGCGCGCAACGAGCCCCGGCGCCCTCGGCGGCCTTCCGCACAATTGCGATTTCATCCTTGGTGTCCGTCTGGAATTGGTTGATGCACACCACGGGGTTGATCCCTGATTTGCGAATGATGCCGATGTGATGCAACAGATTCGCCGTGCCTTCTTCGGTCAGCGCCAGGTTCTCTTTTGTGTACTCTTCAGGCAAGCGAAGACCCGGCGTAACGGTCGGTCCCCCGCCGTGCATCTTAAGGGCTCGTATGGTTGTCGTCAGGACTGACACGTTCGGCACGAGACCGCTGTAACGGCATTTGACGTTCCAGAATTTCTCAAAACCGATGTCGGCGGCGAATCCGCTTTCGGTGACGTGGTAATCAAACATCTTCAAGCCAAGGCGGTCCCCAATGATCGAGGACTGCCCCACGGCAATGTTCGCAAAAGGTCCGGCGTGGACCATGCAAGGTTGGTACTCCGCCGTGCAGCACAAGGTCGGGTTGATGCAATTTCGCATCCAGGCACACATGGCGCCGGCAACTTCGAGATCGCCCGTGGTCACCGGGTTGCCCTTCTTATCGTAAGCCACCGTAATTTCGGCCAGACGTTTTCTCAAATCGGCCAGGTCCCTTACGATGGAAAGGATCGCCATCAATTCGGAGCTGACAGCAATGCCAAACTTGGATTGCATCATGTAACCGTCTTGCCTGCCGCCGATGCCGATAATGATGTTGCGCAGCGCCTGCGCACAGAAGTCGATAGCCCAGCCCATTTCAACGCGTGAGGGGTCAATATCCAACCTGCGCATCCTGGTCAGGCGTTCGAGATGAGCGTCGTCGTAATTTCGCTCGTGTTGCATTCGCGCGGTCAGCGCCACCATGGCGAGATTGTGGGCGTTCATGAGGTCGTTGATATCGCCCGTCAGCCCCATGGAGAACTCGGTCATGGGGATCAGCAGGGCATTGCCGCCTCCCGCCGCGGTTCCCTTGATGTTCATTGTGGGACCGCCGGAGGGTTGGCGCAGGCAGCCGCCGACATTTTTCCCGCGCTTTCCAAGACCTTCCAGGAGACCCAACGAAGTCGTACTCTTGCCCTCACCCAGCGGGGTGGGTGTTATGGCGGTAACTTCGACATATTTGCCATCGGGACGATCTTTGAGCCGATCAATGATCTTCAGAAAATCCAGCTTGCACAGCCTCCCCATGGGTATGACCTCATCCTGGCATAACCCCAATCTTTCCTGCCACTCCCGGGGAGACGGCATCTTCTCCTCAGCCGTCTGGGAAATCTCCCAGTTTTGCAAGCGAGTTGCGTCGTAAGGCATTGGTATATCCTTGATACTCTATGATAGGCAGGCAAATGGCCTGCCAAAGTCGTCATGAAGCTAAGCCGTGACCGCACCTACATCAAAACTCCATTCAGCCGTGCGGCTGGCTGTTCACTGGGTGACGCGACTGAGTGGGACCTCGGCCCCCTTTTCAGCCTTGCTGATGTCCGCAGCCTCCATAAAAGCGAATATCTCCAGGGTTTCACCAGGACTGACAGGAGGAATACCTGTGCGGAAGAACTTCTCGATCTCAAGCAGCATTGGCCGATAGCTGTGGCGCTGCTGCGGCTCGGAGCGCAAGACAGCCTTATCGGTGAATACGGTGATCCCATAATCATAAAGGCCGCTTCGGAATCCCCTCATCACTCCCAGACGGCCATCTTTCCATTTCCCGATCACAACGTCCTGATCATCAGTGCTCATACGAGTCACCGACTCGCACCCGGGACCCATCTCTGTAAAGAGCATTTCCACGGCGTGAATGCCATACCACATCAAGTCAGGGTGATGAGGTTCGGTAGGGGAGGGACCGTAAACGCTGTAGCCCAGGATGCGTCCCAAGCCTTGGGGGTTTCTGAGGCGCTGGGTCTCCTCCCAATACCTCAAAGAAGAGGCGCTGAACCACGGCACCCCTGCTTTGCTTGCAAGCGTCGCGATCTCTTTGGCATCCCGGTAACTGGCGGCAAGGGGCTTATCAATGAAGACAGGCTTCCTGGCGGCGAGCACGGGCTTCACCTGCTCCAAATGCGTGCGACCGTCCACGCTCTCAAGCAGAACGGCGTCGACCATGCTGCAGAGCGTCGGGATATCATCCACCATTGTGATCTTCCATTTGTCCCGCAACTCGGTTGTGAACTTCTCGATGCGGTCCTTGCTCTTGGCAACATCCGGGCTGCCTCCCTTGTAAGCGGCAACCACGCGCACCCCGGGGACGTGTTCAGGATCAGACGGGTCATTGAAAATTCGAGTGAACTCCACAACATGGGAAGTATCCATGCCGATGATTCCAACTCGAATGACCTGACCTGCGTCGCCCTGCGCACTGCCGGCCGTCTGCAGGAACAACATCGCGGGAATAAGAAACAGGAGCCATTGCCAAACTTGCCGTGACGGACACTTCATGATCTTCTCCAAATCACTGATTTTGGGGGTCGCAAAATTCTGGCGACACACATAGTGGATCCCAGGCAGCGTGTCTCCAGGCTTTCCGCGATCCCGCTGGGACAGCCTGAAATGCAGCCTGCGCCACGCCGCGGCCCGGGACGCTGGAAATCTGCGCAAACAACTACCGAGTGGTAAACGGACCGGGGACGCTGATAATATCCGTCCGGCTCTGCCCATTCTCATTAACGCGGGACAATGCGTAAACCGTCCCGTCCTTGCCAACCGCAATGGAGTTCACATATGCCGGCCGCTCACCGTTCGCAAAGAAGATGGCCCCCTGGTCGGTGTATTTCCCGCTGGGAATATCATAGGTAATCAAGTGCAGGTCCTCTTCTCCTTTTGATTCACCCTTGGCCGTAGAACTCTTTCCCGCCACTCGCTTTCCCTCACGATAGATAGGACCGCCGGTGAGGTAGTTCAAAGTTCGTCCGTCCGGGCCCAGAGTGAAGCCCAAATATCCGTAACTGAATTCGTCGTACATCCCGCTACGCTGGGAGGGTTGCGACGTGATCCGGTCGAGCACCTCTACGCGCGGAACGCGGGGGTCGAACCGGAAAAGATATCCCGAGTTCCCGTGGACTCCGTAAACCATCTTATCGGGTGCATACCAGACCGTCTGCCGCCAGTTATATCCCATGGTTCCAGGTGACACCGGGTCATACGTGCCGAAGTAATCCTTCTTCAGATCTTCGCCCTCAACTTTCTCGATTGCATCGCGGTCGTAACGGTACCGGAAGATCCAGCCCTCGGAGGTCGTGAAGTACACCGAGCCATCCCCAGGATCGACAGTAAGCGAGCGGCAGATCGTGCGGTAGTTCGCGCCTCGAACGCTCTCGCCTAATGCCGTTACCCGTCCCAGATCCTTCAACTCCTTCTTGGCCAGATCGTAACGGATGAAGTAGCCGGTGGGCCAAGTCAGTCCATAGAGACGGCCTCGTCCCGGGTCCATGGTCATCGCGATGATGCCCTCCCCATGCGGGGCAGTGGCGTAGTTCTCAAACCGGCCCGTGGTCATATCATAGGAAAGGAAATGCCCGCCCGGATAAGGCTTGTAACCGGAGGGCGGCACACCCATCGTCTCCATGCCGTTCCGTATGGTGTAGTACCCGATGTGCGATGCAAAATAGAGTTTCCCGTTGGATTCCCAGAAGCGGACATGCGACTTATTTTGCGGAATAGCTTTGAGGCCCTTCTCGCCGCAGGCTTCCGTAAGGTCGCCGAGGTGCGTAATCTTATTGGCTGCCGGGTCATACACATAAATCTGGGCGCCCACGTCAATTGATTCCGAGGAAAGCACGTAGTAAATCTTCCCGTCACTTGCCTCGCTGATCCCGTTGTAGCTGTCGTGCGCCAGTGGAAATCCGGAGTTGTGAATTTGGGCAATAAGCCGGCCATCGGAGGAAGGCCGGGGAGTCTGTTTAGGAGTATCAGAAACCTTGCAAGCAGCAAAAGCCATGCAAAGGACTGAAACCATCATAAGATATTTAACAGAAGTGTTTTTTCGCATAGTTCCTCAAAGGTATCCAGAATCTGATGGAAGCCGGAGCTCAGTCACTGCATCAAGTCCCTTTTGCTTCCACGATGTTCGCCTGCTCTCCTCGGCGTCCGCAACAAGGAGGTTCCTTCAACAGTCACCGCTCATGCTCCAAGCCCGCGAATTACGTCAATGCTTCACGGATGGCGGCTTTCAGCAGTTCTTCACTCGGCGGCCCCACGAAGGCTTGCGTGGGTTCGTATCCTCCTTCGGAGAAGGCCTTATCAGTGCAGATATAGCCTGTACCAAGCTCCCCGTACGCGGCCGCGGCAACAAAATCTCCGCCCGGAAGGTGCAGGATGGTGGCGGGGCCAAGGCGATAACAACTCAGATCGACTGAGGGCCGCAGCCTCAGCCGTCCGTACCAGGCCAGCGCAGATGCGGCTCTTGCACGCTCACCATAGACCTGCTTGACATCCGCTATCAGGGTGCGGAAGTGTTCCTCCGAGAAATCCGGCTCAGTACGCAACGCGAATCGAACTCCCGCCGTCTTCCACGAGATTTTGGAGCAACGATCCCTTTTGGTCCCGGCGATGGCGCCTTTCATGCCTTGATAGAGCCGCTCAGCCATTTGAATTCGGGATGCGGGAGAACCGTCGTTATACTTCCCAGCGCCGATGTTGCCGCCACAACCCGTAAAGTATATCTGTGGAATCCCTTCTTCCTTTTCCAGCCGCTCGCGGGCCAAGCCGGGAGTGTCTGCGTTCATATGCCCCTTGCCATAGTAACTCTGGGGGTGCGAAGCATAGTAGTGAAGCCGCGCCAGCGGCCGATCCGCCTGGAAAAACGTGATGGTTCGCAGCCAGGGATCGATCAATCCCTCCGGCGCTGCGATCAGAACGGGATTGTTACAATGGCTGTAGCGCACCCCGATGGAACCGTCCGGCATCGGGACGCGCCGATTCGAGGCAAACTTCTCGACCTTGGCTTTGCCGCAACCGACATGAGTGCACGGCGCCAGCCGCTGCCCTGCGTCCGCAGCGGCGGAAGCCACACGATCTGAAGCCGATTCCATGAACTGCACGTCGCCGCTCAACGCCGGAGACGGCATCAGTTGCATCAGCGCATCGGCATCCGCGTCATAAAACGGCGCGTCATGCTGGTGGATGCAGTGCACCTCGACTTGCAGTTCGTTCACCTGCAAGGCATCCGCGATCTTCCTGCGAAACAAATCGTGGGCTCCCGCGTGCAGCTCACAGTAATCGAAAGCGCAGAGGGCGTAACGCGTTTCGCCGTCTGAAAGGATGACACCCTTGGCGAGCAAAGGAGTATCCACGCTGGTCGCCACCGGCGGGTGGCACATCAGGAGCGGGCTGCCGACCGGAGGCGTAACATCACAGGAAAACGCGGCAACCTTCAACCCGTGAGATTTCCCGGAAGACTTGTGTGAGCTTTCACCCTGCGCCGAAGCGTCTGCGAGCAACGACGTTGCGCCCAGCGCAGGGACTGCCTGCATGAAGCTTCGACGACTCAAGCTTTTCAAATGTGGACCTCCGATCCTCTCCTGTCTGCAAACCCGCATCAAGCTCACCCGCGGACCATTTCAACCACCTTCAGCCGGCATCCTCGCCCGCCGCACGGTCTCACAATGCGGCGGCGTTCTTTTGGATCTTCGCGAAGGCTTCAACAATATCATCCACGTCGCTCTTCGAACCAATCAGTACGGTCTGTTCGAAAAAAAGGCTGGTAGCGCAAAGCTCGTCGTTATGAGGGCACTGATTCTGTTCCCGGTACCGGTCGAGCCGAGCTTGGCCATAGATGGCTCGATATCCCCGTGAACCAAGGTTGTCCTCGAGGTAGGGCTCTTTATTCAGCGGAGGATACCCCGCTTCGGTGGGGATGCCTTCCGCGATCAAAGCGTCTATAAGCTTCTGACGAGATGCTCCGCTAAATCTCGACTTGTCATAGCGGAAGCCAAAGACGTAATAATTCTGCCGCGTCGATTCCAAGTAGTGCTCTTGCGGCATGATTCCGGGTATTTTCTTAAGCTCCGCGCGCAGATAGGCGGCATTCTTCTCGCGAATGGCGGCAAACCCCTCGGCTCGTTCCAATTGGGCCATCAGCACGGCTGGGGCAAAATCTGAGATGCGGTACTTTGTCGCCCGAGCCACATAGTGTCCCGCATTCTTCGGATCCCTGCCAAAATTCCGGAACATATAGGCCTTGGCGATCAAATCTTCTCGATTCGTGACCAACGCACCCGCCTCGCCTCCCGGAATGTTCTTTGTTTCCTGAAAGCTGAAGCAGCCGATGGTCCCCAAGGCGCCAAGTTTCTTTCCTCGCCATTCGGCCAAGTGCCCCTGGCAAGCATCCTCGATCACCGGGAGATTATGCTTTTCCGCGATCGCCAGAATCTTGTCCATGTGGGCGGAACCGCCGAAAATATGGACGGGCATGATCGCGCGGGTGTTCTCGGTGATACGGTGTTCGATGTCATCGGGATCCAACTGGAACGTCCGGATATCCGAATCCACAAACACCGGCAGGGCATAGGCCATCGTAATGGCGTCAATGGTTGCAACGAATGTGTAGGGGGACACGATGACTTCATCCCCCGGACCAATTCCCAGGATTTCGAGCGCCATGTGGAGCGCGTGCGTTCCACACGGAGTGCTGACGCAACCCTTCACTCCCAACTTTGCTGCCCAAGCCTTCTCGAACTTGGGAACAAACTCTCCGTCCATGGTGCACCACCGCCGGTTGCGAACTGACTTAACGACGTTCGCCTCGTCGAGTGCACTTGCCTGCGGCCAGGACGGAAAAGGCTTCGTCCGCACTGGAGTTCCCCCACGGAGCGCCAGAACATTCGGGTTGCCTGAAACGGCGGCTGCTTTGGGAACAACACTCGCGACTGCGAGTCCAGCGGAGGTTCTTTCGAGGAATTGCCGGCGTGTTAAACCGTGATCGCGCATTGGGTCATCATCCTTGATTCAATGCTGCCTGCATCTATCGTTCAATGGCAGCCGTGCGGAGTATATTACTTCGAGCGACGGTCCAAAGCCAAGGCTGCGTTTGGTGGTGGGTCAGTTTGGTTGTAATTCTGGCGGCGGTCCATGGCGGGGGCCGGTCAAATTAGCCAACGATTCGAGCGTTGAGAGCGGCGTTGCTGTTGGATTCGGCGACGTTGCGGGAGGCGCGCTCGGCGAGGTAGCGGGCGACCGCTGCGTCGACGGGATCCGGCCCGGTGATCCCGCGCCGTTCGCGAATCTTCGCCCTGAGCCAGATGTACACCGAATTGGCGCTGTAAAGAATGTTCCCCACCGGCTCCCCGGTGCGGGTGTTGATCGACTCGTTAAATGCGGGAACGTGAGTGAGTTCCTGGCGGATGCGGCGGATAAGGAGGGAATCAACGGTCCGGGGATCAAGGCCGTGCACCAGGCCGGAGAGCCATGTGCCCGCGTCGCAGAAGAACCAACTGCCGCCCTGGACGTAGCCGCCGGCGCGCTCAGGCGGCAGGCCGTGCGGGTTGCCGGGGCCGTACTGGTCGGCTTCGAGCAGGTCACCGTTGGCCTTGCAGACGACCCGGATGCCGTAAGGCGACTGGATCTTCATTGCATGCCGGCAATGCTTCAGCACGAGATCGTCAGGGAGTGACTTACGGCCGAAGGCGGCGAAAGAAATGGCCTCGCCGTAGAGGGTGTCACCGCCGAAGACTTCGGGACGCAGTGCGCTGGTAGGGAAATAGCCGCCCGAGGCGTTGAACATGGCCGCATAGGCGCGGCAGGCCCGCGCGATCATGGGTTCGCTGACGCCGAGTGACAATTCCCGCGCGGCCATCAGCGCCCCGCAGTGGAAACCCTGGTTTGAGGTGGGCGAGTCGCCGTCAGCATAATAGAAGAGGTCCATGTAGCTCTTCCAGCCGAGCGACTGGAGGCCGGAGTTGCCGCCGGCGACAGGGGGGATGTAAGCACCCTCCTTTTCGTTATCGCAGATAAATTCCAACGAGCGGCGGCAGAGCGCGAGGTCAGGGCGATACCCGGCCCGCGCGACGAGCGCGGAAATGATGAGGTACCACTGAGCGTTGTCCTCGTAGTTGCATCGATTCCAGAAGATACCGCGCAGCGCCTCGGTGAGGATCTCGGGATCCTCCAACCCGAGGCCGGTCATGGCCATGTCGGAGACCCACTCCTTCCAGCCGTAGGTAACGCCGCTGATGATGATGTAGCGGCTTTCGGAGCGGAGCAGGTTCCGGCGAACAAGAAAATACGCGGTGTTGCGCAGAATCCCGGTGAGTTCGGAGTCGCCGGGGCGGAGCGCGCGGGCGAGAGCGTGGTGGGCAGCAAGCTGGATGGCGTAAAGGCTTGGCGCCTCGGCGGAGAATACCCACGTGCGGAACCGGCGCGACTGTCCGGCACGGATGTGCTGCCACCCATCGAGTTCGCCGCTGTAGTAGCCGCTGCTATCACCGGGGATCGTCGAGACGAGATGCGATGGAGCGCCGTCGCCCGCGCACAGCGAAATGCGATGCGCATCGGGGTCGATGACCTGCTGGGAGCGGTTTTCCCAGAACGCGGGAGTGTCGCCGAGGATACCAGTCAGCACTCCATTTTCGACAGCGCCGGCAAACGCGAAGAGTTGTGTCGCGCCGCCACCGAGGGGCTTGCCGCGCTCGTCCACGTCCTGAACGAGCGTGAGTCTCGCCTGTTCCTTGCGGTGCCAGCTATAAAAGGAATCTGCGGCGGGGAACTCGTAAGGGACCTCGAAGGTGAAGGCGGTATCTCGATCGGCAAGTATTTCAATCGACCGTTCCAGGAGACCGGGGCCAAGCTCGTGCAGGATTTGCCGGACGGCCAGCGGCCCTGCTTTCGGAAAGTCAGCGCGCAGGACATCAAAGTCTCGCCGGGCAGCCGATGGCTGCAGCGTGAGCGGCGGCTTGCCAGGCAACTTGATCAGGATGGGGCCGGAGGCGAGGCCGAGGAGCGAGCGCGACGGATGCTGTGCCGTCCAGGCGGGAGCGGCAACCGCAGCCGCAGCAGTCGCAAGAAACTCTCGGCGCGTGATTTTCATGGCAGGTGTTTGTAGCATGTTTCCAGGGGTAGCATCAAGGCTCTTGTCAAAAGCCGAACAAGACGGACGAATACCCAACTGGAAGGCTGTGAGGTATGCTATGGGAACCGCGCGCGCGCGATTTTAGGGGGAGCTGTGGCTAAAACTATTGAAAGGGAAGTCGAGAGGCTACGCGACGATATCCGCCGCCACGAACACCTCTATTACGTCCTGGACGCCCCGGAGATATCAGACTTCGAGTTTGACCAGCTCATGCGCCGCCTGCAAGAACTGGAAACGGCGCACCCCGAGCTTGTCACGCCTGATTCCCCCACGCAGCGCGTGGGCGGCGCGCCCTCGGAAGAATTCCCCAAGGTCAGGCACTCCGTACCCATGATGAGCCTGGACAACACTTATTCAATAGACGAGCTGAGGGATTTTGACCGGCGGGTGCGCGAGCTTTCAGGCCGGGCGCAGGTCGATTATGTAGGAGAGTTGAAGCTGGACGGGCTTTCCATGGCTTTGACCTATATCGATGGCGTGCTCGCGAGTGGCGTTACCCGCGGCGACGGCACGGAGGGCGAGAACGTCACGGCGAATGTGAAGACCATCCGCTCCGTACCGTTGCGAATCAACTCCGGCAAAGCGCCGGGGGGCATCGGTGAGGCAAAACGGTTCGAGGTCCGAGGGGAAGTCATCATGCCGCGCAAGGCGTTCGAGCAGACGAATGCCCAGCGCGAGGCCGCGGGCGAAGCCCGATTCGCCAATCCGCGTAATGCCGCAGCGGGCTCAATAAGGCAGCTTGATTCGCGCATTGTGGCGCGACGCAAGCTGGACATGTTTCTCTACTACCTCCTGGTGGACGGCGTCGAGCCGCTGGCCGAACACTGGCGGAACCTCGATGCCCTGGCCGCAATGGGCTTCAAAGTGAATCCCAACCGGCGGCTGTGCAAGTCATTCGATGAATTGATGGCTTATATCCAGGAGTGGGAGTCGAAACGCGACAGCCTGGATTACGATATCGACGGCATTGTCGTCAAAGTGAATGACATCCGCCTGTGGGAGGAACTTGGGACGACGGCCAAGTCCCCGCGCTGGGCCATCGCCTACAAATATCCCGCCCGCCAAGCCAAAACGCGAGTGCTCGACATCCGCGCGCAGGTGGGCCGTACGGGAACATTGACTCCCGTGGCGGACCTCGATCCTGTGGACGTAGGCGGAGTCACCGTGAGCCACGCCACACTCCACAACATGGATGAAGTCGCGCGACTGGACGTGAAGATCGGCGACACGGTGCTGATCCAGCGGGCAGGTGAAGTGATCCCGCAAGTGGTCAGAGTGATCGACCATGCGCCTGACGGCCGGGAATTCCGAATGCCTCGGAAGTGTCCTGTGTGCGAAGGGGACGTACACCGCGCGGAAGGCGAGGTCGCCTTTCGCTGTGTCAACTCGGCTTGTCCCGCAAGGCTCAAGGAATCCCTGCTCCATTTCGCGGGACGCCGCGCTATGGATATTGATGGTCTGGGCGAAGCTCTCGTGGATCAGTTGGTCGACAAGGGCTTGGTCCGCGACTTTGCCGGTCTTTACGATTTGACCCGGGACCAGGTGGCGAATCTCGAACGGATGGGCGATAAGTCAGCCGCCAACCTGCTCGAAGAGATCGAAAACAGCAAGAAAGCCGGGCTGCCACGGCTGGTCTTTGCCTTGGGCATTCGCTTCGTCGGCGAACGCACAGGCCAACTCCTGGCGGATCACTTTGGTTCATTGGACAAGCTCGCGCAGGCCCAGGAGAGCGATCTTCTGGAGGTTCAGGAGGTCGGGCCAAAAGTGGCGGAGGGCATCCTGGAGTTCTTCCGCGAGCCCCGGAACCGCCAGGTCATCGACAATCTGCGCAAAGCGGGCTTGCAATTCGAACAGGAAATTGTCGCCAAACCCACTGGCGTGCTCGCGGGAAAGCAGTTTGTTCTTACCGGCACACTACCCCGCTATTCCCGCGACGAAGCCAAAAAGATGATTGAAGAAGCCGGGGGACGCGTCACCGGCTCCGTCAGCAAGAAGACAGACTATGTGGTCGCGGGCTCCGACCCTGGTTCGAAGCTGGATAAGGCCCGGTCACTGGGGGTCAAAACGATTGGGGAAGATGAGTTACTGAAGCTGCTCGGCCTCTGAGTTTTGATGTAGGGGCGGGGCTTGCTTGCCCCGCCCAGGCATGGAACGGACGGAAGGGCGAGACCCGGCACCCTGTGGTACAGGGCGGGGCAAGCCCCAGGGCTGTCCAAATTAGCGACCTCTTCGAGTGGTCAGCGCGGCTCTGCGCCTGCTGTGCGGAATCCCAGATTACCCCCAACGCCGAATGCCTCCAAGAACGCACGGTCAGCACTGCACTGACTGTAGCTACCTGCTGTTATTTGGGGACGAACTCTGTTCGTTTGTGCATGCACCACGTCCCGACTGGACGCACCCCAAGGTGGAATTCGCGCCGCAGCGATTGAAGCAAGAGTTGACAAGCAAACCCGGCGGGCAAGGCCCGCCGGGTAAAACGAAAAGGAAAGAGCTATTGGCTGATCGCCACCCCATTAAAGGCGGGCACGCCGATTGAGTTTGACGTCGCCACAAGGGTGAGGTCGCCGTAAGCGTCGATGGAGAAAACGGCAATGTGACCTTCGCTGTCGGCTATCCCCGTGTAAATGACGGCGAGCCACTTGCCATCAGGGGACACCGTTATGTCCGTCGGCACGCCCGGGACGGGTACCGATTTGTAGAATGCCCCGCCTTGGCCGTCGCTGAAGAATATGGAAATAGCCATGCCGGGAGAATTGCCCGTATACCACAGGCTCCCCGGCCCTTTCGCCACCCAGCAGGGGGCCTGGCCCGAGGAAAACGGCGTCCCGGGTATCGGGTATTCAACCCCGTTGTTCACGATGGCGAAGTTTTCCTCACTGTGGGCGGGAGTGAACCCCAGAATGTCTCCCCAGAACGCCTCCCCGAGCGGGACCGAGTCCGCATCGGGCTGGAGCGTGACGGGGGTGTATGTCCCGCTGAGCGCCCCGTGTGGCGTGAGCGGCAGTTGCAAGAGGGATCCTGACGACATGGTGACAGCCGCCCATTTCTCGCCAGCGGCTATTTGCGCGGCCGAAGTATCACTCAGTCGAACTATCCCATCAACATAGCCCGATGGCCACGCATGACTCTCGGCGCAAGTCGTGCCGACCACAAAGAGTTGTTGCGCGGTGAGCGCGACCGAATCGGGGTTCATGCAGCCATGCGCCAGATCAATCGTTGGCCCAACGCTAATGTAGTTGCCATCCCGCACCAATTGGCTGACGGTACTTGATCCGTAGTTCGCAACCGCCCCGAGATCTCCACTGAACTGAACTATTCCGGCGTTGGTGCTCGCGCCGCCCTTACCACCGGTGGGCAATGTGTTCGCCAACGATAGTGAAGGTGTACTTCCTGTATTCAGTTGGAATACCACAACATCGTTCCCGCTGGGGTTATTCGTGCTCGTGAGCACGAACACACTGCGTCCATCCTCGCCTGCAACCGCTAAAGCGGTTGTGAGAAATACGACCGCCAGCATACCGTTGGCGCGACACAGATTGATTTTCAAGGTAGTGTTCTCCTCTCTTTGAATTTACAAAGCCCTTTGTGCCTATCATTACCTGGTGGCACCGCTGAATCAGTCGGCAACTCACCCCACATTATGGAAATACCATTCACATCAGTTTTTATTCCCGGGAAGAGGAAATCTGATCTAGCCGGAATTTTCAATATTGACAAAATGTCCGACCGATAATATACACCTGACCACCGCTAAACGCAATTGTCAGTCGGATTTGAAGTGCCAGGTGCTTCCACAGGCCACGGAACGGCCAGTTTTGTTCCTCCGGAGAACCCCAAGGCCTTGCTTCGACCCTTGCCTTCTACACTTTTCCGACCCCAGCCTCCCTGCTCACTGAAACCCGCTTCAGTGAGGCATTGAAGGAGATCTGAAAGGGCTGATTTTGCATCTCACCCATTGGGTATTGACCTCCGGGGCGGCTTCATCGCGTTCACACCCACATGATATTGATGATGGGGACGACCCGAAGATTCAGAAATATGATTCAAATTGGAAATGTGGGGGAAGTTGTTCGGCACGCCCGGGCCACGGAAAGGCGAAGCCTCCGCACAATAGGCGGCGGAGCCGCAGGTTGTCAGCCACCGGACCAGGCGTAATTTGGACAGGGCGGGGCAAGCAAGCCCCGCCCCTACGGATCAGGAGGTCATACCCGCGAAAGAAGGAAAACACCATGCCGCTGTTCTTCTGGACTCCCACCATCGCCGCCGCGCTTCACATCTTTGAAGAATTCGTGTTTCCCGGGGGCTTTCTCGCCTGGGACCGGCGGTACCGCCCCCAGTATGCAACGAGCATTGGCTCGCGCTTTGCCATCATCGCTAACGCTCTGTTGCTGACCCTGTGCATACAGACCGGCTTCCTGGGCGCAAGGCCGGAGGGGGTTGCACTGTGGCTTGCGGTTATGGCGCTCCTCTTCACGAACGCCTTATATCATCTGCGCGGCACTATAGCGGGCAGATCATATTCTCCCGGCGTAGTCACGGGCGTTCTTCTCTATATTCCGCTGGCGGTGGCAGGTTATTACCACCTCATTCATTCCGGCCAGGCGACAGTGAGGATGGCCGTTCTCTTCTTCCTATTGGGCGGTTCTTACCCACTTATTTCGGCGGTGCTGCATCGCGCGCGCAGCAAGGGCCAAGCAAACAAAGACGTAACAAACTGACCCCTCACCTGCCTGCGGGCCGAAGCCCCAGCCGTTTACGGCTGCCGGGTGCCCCTTCGGCAAGCGTAGGCCTGCCTGCGGGCCGAAGCCCCAGCCATTTAC
>Ga0326727_10018036_pt1 | contig 14494 bp, 9 predicted proteins | sample MB2enrmetagenome_FD_207643 | JGI IMG/M metagenome (GOLD analysis project Ga0326727, IMG submission 207643) | Lab enriched peat soil microbial communities from McLean, Ithaca, NY, United States - MB29MY | ecosystem: Environmental > Terrestrial > Soil > Wetlands > Peat | place: USA: New York...
TGGGCTATATGGATCCCGGCAACTGGGCCACCGACATCGCCGGCGGATCGCAGTTCGGCTACACGCTTCTGTTCGTCATCATGCTCTCGAACCTGATGGCGATCCTGCTGCAAAGCCTCTCGCTCAAGCTCGGCGTGGCCACCGAGCGCGACCTGGCGCAGCTATGCCGCGAGAGCTACGGCCCCAGGACGAGCTTTGCGCTGTGGGTCATGGCCGAGATCGCGATTGCCGCCTGCGATCTTGCTGAAGTCGTCGGCTCCGCCATCGCCCTCCTGTTGCTCTTCCACATCCCGCTCTTCTTCGGCGTGCTTATCACCGGCCTCGATGTGCTCCTAATCCTCGTCCTTCAGCGCTGGGGTTTCCGCTACATCGAAGCGCTGGTCATCGCTCTCATCGGCGCCATCATCGCCCTCTTTGGCGTGCAGATGTTCCTCTCCCGCCCCGACTACTGGCCCGCCCTGCACGACCTGTTCGTGCCCTCGCCGCACATCGTCACCAATCCCGCCATGCTCTACATCGCCATCGGCATCCTGGGCGCCACGGTGATGCCGCACAATCTTTATCTGCATTCGTCCATCGTGCAGAGCCGCCGCTACAAGCGCACCCCCGAAGGCAAGCGCGAGGCCATTCACATGGCCAACATCGACTCGGCCCTGGCGCTCACCATCGCCCTCTTCGTCAACGCGGCCATTCTCATCGTGGCCGCGGCCGTCTTCTATCGCAGCGGCCACTTTGAAGTCGCCGCCATTCAGGACGCCTTCAAGCTGCTGAGCCCTTTGCTTGGCGCGGGCGCGGCCAGCACTCTCTTCGCCATAGCGCTTCTCGCCAGCGGCCAGAACTCGTCGATTACCGGCACATTGGCGGGCCAGGTCGTCATGGAGGGCTTCATTCATCTCCGCCTTTCGCCGTGGCTGCGCCGCCTCGTCACCCGATCGCTGGCCATCATTCCCACTATCATCGTGGTCGCCTTCATGGGCGAGCAGGGAACCGAAAAGCTGCTCATCCTCAGCCAGGTGATTCTCTCCTTCCAGCTCAGCTTTGCCGTGGTCCCGCTGGTCATCTTCACAGGCGACCGCAAGCGCATGGGCGAATTCGTCAATGCCCTTTGGCTGCAGGCGCTGGCATGGACCACCGCCGTCGTCATCGCCGGCCTGAATGTGTGGCTCCTGGTGCAGACCGCGCTGGGGCGTTGATTCTTCTTCCCCTTCATCGACTTTTCCGGAGGTTCGAATGCAACAGAGCAGGGTAAATTGGCATTTCTTCCTCCTTTCTGTGTTGTTAATAGCAGTGAACCCGCGTGGGCTTAGCGCGCAGAGCGGCACATCCGGCGCCATCTCGGGCACGGTGACCGATGCCAGCGGCGCAGTCATCGCTAACGCCTCCATGACGGCGACGGAAGTCGACACCAAGGCCACGCGCGTCGGGCAGACCGACGCCGGCGGGCATTATCTTTTTTCCCAGGTGAACCCTGGCACGTACCGGGTCACGGTGCGGCTTGCGGGCTTTGCCGGCGCGGAGTCGGAGCCGACGCTGGTGGGCGTGGGGCGCAACGTGGCGTTGAATTTCACGCTGCAGGTGAATTCCACATCGCAAACCGTGGAGGTGACCGCGCAGCAGGGCCTGCTGACCCTCGATAATCCCAACACCACCAGCACCATTGAAGCCAAGACCATGGAAAACCTGCCCAATCCCGGGCAGGATCTCACCTATGTCACGCAATTCGCGCAAGGCGCGTTGATGAATACGGCCGGCTCGTCGAGCGACGCCAAGGCCCCCGGTGGTTACGGCAACGTGGAGTTCAACGGCCTGCCGGCGACCTCGAACGGTTACATCCTTGACGGATACGACTCGAACGATCCCTGGCTGGGCTTGAATATCGGCCTCTCCACCAACCTCGTCATCGGGCTCGACGCCTTGCAGGAATCGACGGTGAACACCAACTCGTTTTCCGTGGATCAGGGCCGCTACGCCGTGGCCCAGGTGAACTACTTCACCAAGTCGGGAGCCAACCAGTTTCACGGCGACCTCTACGAGATCTGGAATGGCTCGCTGTTCAACGCGGAGGATTATTTTCTCCATGCCAACGACACGCCGGGCAATATCGCAAAGAAGCCGCGCTCCGTGGTGAATGAATTCGGCGTCAGCGTGGGCGGGCCAATCCGCAGGGACAAGCTTTTCTTCTTCGGACACTATGAGGGCGTGCGCATCGCTTTGCCCGTCGTTTCATCGACGACCTTACCCACGCCCGCTTATCAGAATTATGTGCTGGGGCAGCTTGCCACGGGCGGAACCGATCCGGTCACGGGAACCAGCCTTCCGGCGCAAGCCGCCGAGATTCCTTTCTATCAAAACATGTTCTCGCTGCTGCCGCCTCCCGGCGGGTCGACTGTGCAGATCGCAGGCTGTCCACTGTATGTATCCGTGTCTCCCCCGGCCAATGGCGCCCTTCCCGATGGGGACGGCTGCGCAGCCCAGCAGCAGCGGTCTCTGAACAACAGCGACAGCGAGAACCTGATCGTGGTGAAGATCGATCACACCATCAACAGCAAAGACAGCATCTGGTATCGCTTTCAGCAGGACACGGGTTTGCAGGCGGAATGGACGGACCCCATCAACTCCATCTTTAACGCCTATTCGCCGCAGCCGCAGCGCACGCTGGTGGTGGGCTATACGCACATCTTCAGCCCGGGGCTGGTGAACCAGTTCAACCCCGGCGCAAGCTGGTACTCGAGCATCTTTGAGCCCAACAACTACCCCCAGGCGCTGCAATCGTTTCCCATCATGCTCGCCTCGGGCAGCGACAGCGTGCCCTTCACGACCATCGGCGGCCTGAACGATACATTTCCGCAGGGGCGCAAGATCACGCAGTGGCAGATCAACGACAACCTGACCTGGACACGCGGACGGCACACGTTGCACTTCGGCGTCAGTACACGCCGCGTCGACACCAGCGACTACGACCTTGGAGAGGGCACAGTGCCGACCGTCGCCTTCAACGACCTGGCGGAATTCACGTATGGAGCCGCATATACCGCCCAGCAGAACTTCCCGGTCTCTCTCAAGGAAAGAGTGGCCGCCGGCAATCTTGAATACTACGGGATGGATACCTGGAAGCCTTCGCCGAAGGCGACCTTCACCTACGGCATGCGCGTAACCTGGAATACCAACGTCACCAGTCCGCAGGCACTATTCTCCCGTATGGCCGGCTCCTTCCTGGATGCTTCGCACGCAACCAATCAGCCGTTGAATCAGGTCGTTTTGGGCAATGTTCACAATCTCTTTCCGGCAACGCCGCTGTTTGTCTCGCAGCCGCGCGCCTCATTTGCGTACCAGATTCGCGCGCATACCGCGGTCCATACGGGATTCGGCGTCTTCAACGACATCGTCCCGCAGCAGATTGCGGATAGCGGCCTGATGAACGCGCCCAACGATCCTTCCTTTACTGGCGGTATCGGGGGACAGGTGGGCGGCCTGGCAATTGCTCCCGGCGTTCCGGGGAGCGCAATCGATGCGGCAGCCGGCGCCAATAAGGCGTTTCAGACGACCTTTAGTTCCGGCGGCGCGCCTTGTGCGGGCATTCAGCCGGGCGCCCCAACCTGTCCGCTGGCCGTCAGCCTGAACACCTTCCCCACGGGAACGCTCAAGACCCCGCATTACTACCAGTACAACCTCGGTATCGAGCAGCAGATCGGCTCGCGCGGCAACCTGCGCGCCGACTTCGTGGGCACGCGCGGGCTCCACGAACCCTACCAGGTGCAACTCAACGGCTACCAGAATGTCTGCAATGGATGCTTTGCGCCGTTTCCCTACCAACAGCCGCTCGATCGGCGATTTGGAAATGTCACCGAGTTCCAAACCGGCGCGAACAGCAATTACAGCGGATTGCAGACCGTCTACACGCAGCAATGGGGCGGCTTGACCCTGCGCGGCAACTACACCTTCAGTCACTGCCTCGACGAAGTATCGAATGGAGGCTTGCTCGCCTTCTCCACGCAGGGGCTGGAATCGCCGTTACCGGGAGAGCTAAGCCGGCAGTATGCCAGTTGCGACTACGATGTGCGGCAGAACATCTCCGCGTTCGGCATGTATCAGGCGCCGTTCCACTCCGGCAATGCGATCTTGCGTCAGGTCTTTGCAGGTTGGTCCTTTTCGGAGACAGCGTTCCTTCACTCCGGATTGCCCTTCAGCGTGTTGAGCCAGCAATATAGCGCACAAGTTCCCAATTATCCCTATACGGCATGCGATCCGGCCAATCCTGCCAGTTGCCAGCAAGGAGGTGTCTTTCAAGCGTCCAACCCCGCCGAGACCATTCAGTTCGCCGTACCGAACTACGCCAACCGGGTCCCCGGCGCGTCGCTCTATCGCAAGACTCCCTATCCCGGCGTGACCATCAACGGAACCAAGCAATGGCTCAACCCCGATGCGTTCGTTTCGGTGGTCGATCCGACGACTGGGGCATGTTTTAACGGCACGCTCGGCGACAGCAGTTCAGCGACCGATAACCCGGCGATCTGCCAGTTCGGCAACTCCGGCCGCAACTCGGTGCGCGGACCGCACTTCACGTATTCGGATATGTACATCACGAAGGCTTTTCCGATGCGGGAGGGGATCAAGGTGCGCATTGACGGGCAGTTGTTCAATGCCTTCAATCATCCCAACTTTGCGCTCCCCAGCACGGTCGAGGCCGGCGTGCCCGGTTCGGTTCCAGCAAGATTCGGAACCCTGCAAAGCTTAACCATGCCGCCCACCGGCCTGCTCGGTGTCGGCCTGGGCGGTGACAGCTCGCCGCGCATGATCGCCTTTCAAGGAAGAATCGAGTTCTGACGGTGCAGCAGCGGTACGCCTGCCTGGACCACCGCCGTCGTCGTCGCGGGCCTGAATGTGTGGCTTCTGGTGCAAACCGCGCTTGGCCGCAACTAGACTGCCAACCCCGCAAACAACCTGTGCATATCCCCCGCTCCATTCCGCTCCAATCCCAGATCCTCCTGCGGTTCTGTTTTGGCAAACCCATCCCCGGCAATGGCTTAGCGTATCAGGGGAACAAAATCAGGTAAGGGTCCTGCCACCTCTTTTATTGACCTGCCGCAAGGGGTCTGCTACCCTTTGGTAACATTCTCGTATTTGCCCTGTGGGGCTGGAAGGGTTCTGCGCGGGCAGCAATGTCCGTGCGCTAGTCGCCCTGGATTCGAATGCAATGCGGCCTGAGGGCCGACGGGGATCGAAGGCGCGATGTTACGCAGACGATATTACATAGTCTTTATCGCCCGGGATGAGGACGGCAAACTACGGAGAGTTCCGCTTCCGCTGAAGTATGCCTACGGATTCGTGCTGGCTGCGATTGTCGGCGCCTTTACCATTGTGGGCCTGGCCGGCTCTTACACGCGCATGCTGCTCAAAACCGAGAGCTACAATCAGGTCCGCGCGGAACGCGAAACCCTGCGCCAGAATTACCAGCGCATGGAGCAGATTGCGCACAATCGCAGTGTGCAGGTCGCGTCGCTGGGGGCGTTGGCCAACGAGGTGACTGCGCTCTACGGATTGCGCCAGAACCGGCTCGAGAACCGGCCTGACGCGGCCAAGCCTGCCCCTCCGGTCAGCTCCAAAGCTTCGGCTCCGGCGCCCTCCGCGATTGCGCAACCTGACGACATGAGCCAGCAGCAGGTCGCCAACTCCATCGACATGTTTTACAACTTGCGCGAAGAGGCGCTTTCCGGCCAGATTTCGCGAGCCCTGGAGAGCGGACTGACTTCGAGCTTTACCGGCGACTGGACCGAGCTGGCCGATGCGCCTTCCATGTGGCCGGTGGAAGGCCGCATCGGCTCCAGCTTCGGCGAGCGCGAGGATCCGATCAACGGCGAAGGCGCCTTCCACTCCGGCGTGGACATCGATGCGCCGTATGGAACTCCGGTGCGGGCGGCGGCGGACGGCGACGTCTCCGGCGCCGCAATGGGCGCGGGATACGGACGTGAAGTGGTTCTGAATCACGGCCACGACGTGCTTACGGTGTATGGGCATCTCTCGGCGATCGCCGTGGTTCCGGGCCAGCATGTGACGCGCGGCCAGGTGATTGGCTATGTGGGCCAGTCGGGCCGGGCCACCGGGCCCCACCTGCACTACGAGGTGCGCTTGCACAACGTGCCCGTGAATCCCCACAAGTACCTGCGCGTGACCTACGAGCAGGCCGCCAACCTCGAACCGGATTCGTCTGCCGGTCAGTAACGGCAAGCCAGCCAAGCAAAAAGCTCCCGGCGAACGGGAGCTTTTTTTTGTGGGCAACGCGCGGCAGGAACGCGCTGGATTGATCCGGCAACAAAATGCTGCCCCGCAAAAGAATGTCACCGTGCCCCATCCTTTTCCGCATTTTGTGCGGAAAAGGGTGGGAAACCGAGCCACTGCTTATCTGCTGGATCTATAGATTGTGCGCAACGCACGCCCGCGGAATTCTGTGGCCTTCAGCGTTGCACCGTGCAGCCGTCGAGGGCGAAGTGCAAGGTTGCGGCGCCGGTGACTTCCATATCGAGACGCGCGGGAATGGGAAAGCCATCGATCCATTGGTAAGCGATCTCCACGCTCATCTCCTGAACCTTCTTGGGATCGTTCACCGGCTGGATCAAGGCATGGAAGTGAGTGACCAGCAAACCGTGATCGCTGGGAGAATATGTAGGCGTCAATTCGATCTTCGTGCCCTTCATTACAACAATGTAATGGCGCAGAATGCGGCCGCTGTCGAAGACCTCCGTCACTTCCACCTGGGACGTTGCGACGTGAATCTGCTTGCCGCCATCGGCGGTCGCCGTAAAATCCAGTCCGGCGGAGGAATCGGGGACGACCTGGTTCTCGACGAAGGGCGTCCAAAACTGCATGAAGCCCTGGAATGTCTGGTTGATCCCGCCGTGCATGGCGTCGAGCAGGCTGGTCTGGTCGGCGTTGAACTGTTGCGCGGGCGGGTTCCAGTCCAGAATGCTGCCGCCAGCCATGTGCGCATGGAGAGCAATCTTTACTGAACTCAGCAACGTCACTTTCGCCTGGTCATCGGCGCTCACCTGGCCGCTGTTTTGCGTGGCAAAAACCGCCTGCCAATCGGGCCGCACCGTGCAGTCAAAACCCTTCAGCCCGGCCTTGGCACTGGAATAGTAGAGTTTCGCCGTTTGCCCGAGCCACGCGTCGTTGTCGGCTTGCGGGGTCGGGCCGGAAGGCGGGTTTTGCGCCAGGGCGAGTGCGGCAAAACACGATGCCACAAGAAGGATGGCGCAGCGCGCCGGCCTCAGGAAGGTGCGATTTTGCATAAGAGCGATCCTGCTTTCTCCGGATTTCTGCCATTGTCCCTCCCGCCGCGTGCGATGCGCAACAGAAAAGCACGCGCGCTGCGTGTGATATGGCGGCTGCGGATCGCGCCCCTGCGCCCGATTCACACCGGATGCCAAAATCGCTTACACTCATGAAAACGCCTTCACATCTGGACTCTCACTTGAACGGTCTTCCATTGAAGAACTCGCCGTCTCTTTTGAGGGGCCATGAGGCGGTCGCACTGGCCGCGCTCGATAAGGACTGGCGCAATGAAAGCCGTACTTGAATCCAACGAAGCCAACTGCCACCCGGCCTCCGCGCCGGACTTCACTCCGGTGGACGAGTTGCGCGCTCTCCAACTCGCGCGCCTCCAGGCCGTGGTTGACCGCTCCTGGAACCACGTCCAGCTCTTTCGCGAGCGCATGGACGAGCGCGGCCTCGCTCCCGCCGACATTCGCTCTCTCGACGACATCGCCAAACTTCCCTTCACTCAGAAGGGCGACCTGCGCGACACCTATCCCTTCGGCCTCTTCGCCAGCCCCATGAAGGACGTGGTCCGGCTGCACGCCTCCAGCGGGACCACAGGAAAACCGATTGTCGTCGCCTACACGCAGCAAGATGTGGACGTGTGGACGTCGGCGATTGTCCGCTGCCTGGCGGGTTGCGGCCTGCATCGCGGAGACGTGATTCAAGTGGCCTACGGTTACGGCCTCTTCACTGGCGGCCTGGGCGCGCACTACGGCGCGGAGGGCCTGGGCGCCACCGTGGTTCCGGCCTCGGTGGGCCACGCCGATCGCCAGATCATGCTCATGAAGGACTTCGGCGTAACCGCGATGTGCTGCACGCCCAGCTATTTTCTGCACCTCATCGAGCGCGCCGCGGAGATGGGCATCGACATCCGGGAACTGCCGCTGCGCGCCGGCGTCTTCGGCGCTGAGCCGTGGAGCGAAGCCATGCGCCAGCGCATCGAAAGACTGAGCGGCGTTGAAGCCTTCGACATTTACGGGCTCTCGGAGATCATCGGCCCCGGCGTGGGCTGCGAATGCCGCCGCCATCAGGGCCTGCACATCCTTGAGGATCTCTTCTATCCGGAGATCGTCGACCCCGAGAGCGGCGCGACCTTACCCGACGGCGAGCTGGGCGAGCTCGTCCTGACCACACTCGCCAAGCAAGCCATGCCCATGATCCGCTACCGCACCCGCGACATCACGGCCATTCTCGCAGGCCGCTGCGATTGCGGCCGGACCGTCCGCCGCATCGCACGCATCGGCCGCCGCAGCGACGACATGCTGATCATTCGTGGCGTCAACGTCTTTCCTTCGCAGGTTGAAACGGCGCTGCTCGAGGTCGAAGGCACGCTGCCGCACTACCAGATTTTGCTCACCCGCGAGCATGGCCTCGATCAGATGGAAGTCGAGGTCGAAGTCACGCCGCGGATGTTCGAGGACAAAATCGGAGCCCTGCAGGAGCTGAATCAGCGCCTGCAAGCTTCGCTCGACCGCGTGCTGGGCATCCGCGTCCGCGTCTCGCTGGTCGAGGCGCACACCATCGAACGCAGCCAGGGCAAAGCCAAACGCGTCATTGACAGGCGGACATCATGAAGATCAAACAGATTTCGCTGTTTGCCGAAAACAAGCAGGGACACATTGCCGCTCCCGTGCGCTTGCTCGCCGGCAACGGCATCGACATTCGCGCCCTGGTCCTGGCCGAAACCCAGCAGTACGGCATTCTGCGCATGATCGTCTCCGACTGGGAGAAGGCCGCTACGCTTCTTGAAGACGCCGGATTCACCGTCAAAGTCACCGAGGTGCTCGCTGTCGAGGTGGGCGACCAACCCGGCGGCCTGTCCCATGTGCTGGCCACGCTCGACGCCTGCGGCATCAACATCGAATACATGTACGCCTTCCCGCGCTTTCGCGCGGACAGCGCCATTCTCCTCTTCCGCTTCACTGATCCCGACGCCGCCATCGCCTGCCTCCAGGCCGCGGGCATCAATATTTTGGCCAGCGAAGAGATCCTCCAATAGAAAGTCGAACTATGCCCGTCTCCCGCGCCCTCGCGCAACAACTCGAAAACGCTTCCTGGATTCGCCGCATGTTCGAGGAGGGCGTGCGCCTGAAGCGCGAGCGCGGCGCGGACAAGGTCTTCGATTTTTCGCTCGGCAATCCCGACGTCGAGCCGCCGGCGGAGGTTCTTGACGCGTTGCGCCGCGTCGTGGCCGGCAACCGTCCCGGCTCGCACGGTTACATGCCCAATCCCGGCTATCCCGAGGTTCGCGAGACCATCGCCCGCAAGCTCGAACGCGAGACGGGCCTCGCGTTCACGGCCGATGACGTCTTCATGACCGTCGGCGCGGCCGGGGCCTGCAACGTCATTCTTAAATCCATCCTCGACCCCGGCGACGAGGTCATCGTGCTCACGCCGTTCTTTCCCGAGTATCAGTTCTATATCGCGAATCACGCGGGGCGCATGGTCCTGGTCGATACCGATGACGCGTTCCTGCCCGACGTCGAAAAGATTGCCGCGGCCATTACGCCGCGCACCCGCGCCCTCATTCTCAACTCGCCCAACAATCCCACGGGCCGCATCTATCCCGAGAGCATTCTGCGCGAGCTCGACCAAATGCTCGCGCGTGCCGGTCAGCCCATCGTCGTCCTCAGCGACGAGCCCTACAAATCCTATGTCTTTGACGGCAAGCACCAGCCCGAAGTCGCGTCGTCGATCGCCAACACGGCCATCTGCAACTCCTGGTCGAAGTCGATGGGCCTGGCCGGCGAGCGCATTGGCTATCTGGCGCTCTCGCCGCGTTTGCCCGATCTTCCCGCCCTGCGCGGCGCATGCGCCTTCGTCAATCGCACCCTCGGCTACATCAACGCGCCTGCCATCTGGCAGTGGGTCATCCGCGAAACCGCCGGCAAGACCATCGACATCGCGCCCTACGAGCACAAGCGCAACGTTCTCTGCGCCGCGCTCAAAACCATCGGCTACGACGTCACGCCGCCCGAGGGCTCGTTTTACGTCTTCTTGAAAACGCCCATTGCGGACGATGTCGCCTTCACGCGCCTCCTGGCCAGTTTTGGTGTCCTCGCAGTTCCCGGCACGGGCTTTGGCCGCAAGGGCTACATCCGCCTCTCTCTCACCATTCCCCTGGAGCAGATCCAAAACTCCATCGGCGGCTTCGAGCAGGCGTTTCAGGCCTCGGGCAAGAAGCAACTTTCTCGATCCGGCCCTCAAGAATAAGATTTGGAATATGGCCTGGGTGCCCCATCCTTTCCGCGCTCCTTGCGGAAAGGATGGGAAAGCGAGCGCTAGGCGCTCTTCGGGGCGGTAACCAGCCGCTCGGCCACAGCCTCCACAATCTGCTCGTGGACCTCGTCGATCGTGAGGTCGCCCTCGATGAGCACCACGCGCTCCGGCTCGCGGGCGGCGATCTCGCGGTACTTCTCCCAGACGCGGCGGAAGAAGGCGTCTTTTTCTTGCTCGAAGCGGCCTTCGCTCGCGCCGGTTTCTGTCTCCACGCGCTGGTTGCGGCGGCGCGCGCGGGCGAGCGAAGCTTCGAACCCGGGCAAGAGCAGCAGCGTGAGGTCGGGCTGGAGTCCGCCGCAGACGATGCGGTGCATGTCGAGCACGATTGCGGAGCCGAGCTCGCGGCCGCCGCCCTGGTACGCCTCAGTTGAATCGGTAAAGCGGTCGCAGACCACCGTGCGGCCGGCGGCAAGAGCGGGTTCGATGACCTCGGCGATGGCCTGGGCGCGATCGGCAAACATCAGCGCCATCTCGGCCGTGGGCGCTATTGCGCGGGAGCGCGAGTCGAGCAGGAGCTCGCGGATGCGGTCTCCGGTGGACGTTCCGCCGGGCTGCCGAAGCACAACCGGCTCCTGCCCGCGCCGCGCCAGCCATGCCGCCAGGCGCTTGATCTGCGTGGTCTTGCCCGACCCGTCGAGGCCTTCAAGCGTGATGAAAACACCGCGCGGCATGGGCTGAGTCTACCACCGCGGCTAAGGCAATCGCATGAGGGGAAAGGCGCGAGTGCGGGTCAGGAGACCCGCGGTACGCAAACTTGGCGGCGGGAGGTGCGGTTTTGGTTCCACCCCCTCCCTGGCGACAAAAAAAGGAACTTCGCGAGGGTGGGGCGCCCGCGGCAGGAGACAACTCAGTTCCATTTGTGTTACAAGAGGTTGAATTCCTCAAAACACTATGGGATTCGGGCCCGCAAAGGCTTGGGTCCTGCTGGAGTGAATCATGCGTTTGCCAGTCACGCTCAAATTTGTTCTTTGCGTCCTCTTGCTGGGTGCTTTGCCGGCTAGCCGGCTCACCGCCCAACACCTGACATTGGAAGGCCAGACCGGCGGGTTTCTGACCCCGACCGCGTATGTGGTCTACACCGATAAGGGCCAGTTCTTCTCGCACCCGGCCGTCGGCTTCCATTTCATTGATGCTGCGGCGGTCATCGGCGATATTGAAACCTTCAGCGCCACCGAGGGTTTTGCCAACCGGGCAGAGGCCGGCTACACCCGCAGTGTTCATCAGTTTGGAGACCAGCCCACCACAACGGCCACACCGCTCGGCCTCAGCAACCTGTGGAACTACTCCGGCATGAACGTCTTTCACGGCAAGGTCGTCGCCTTAAGGGACGGGCAGTTCGGCGCGTGGATGCCGGGTGTCGCGTTCGGCGGCGTCGTCCGCACCGGCGACCACTTTGTTTCGGGCGCGGCCAATAAGACGCTGACAGGCACGGACAAGTCCTACACCAACGGAGACGTGTACGTTGCCGTCACCAAGACCTGGGCGAAACCTCCTGTGCCGTTCCTGGTGAATCTGGGCTGGAAAGCCACCAACGCCACCATCTTCGGCATCGGCGGCCAGAGCACTCGCTTTGGCGGACGGTTTTTCGGCGGTTTGGGCATTCCGCTGCCTCTCTTCCACGGAATCGTGGCGGTACCCTCGGCGGGATTTACGCAGGAGCCCAAGACTTCGGTCAATCTGAACACCCTGCTGAACGCGGCGCTCTATGAGTGCGAGCTCTTAACCTTCTGCAATCCTGCGTCGTACCCGCTGATGAGCGCCCATATTCCCACCACGCTCGACTACGCGGTGCGCGTGACGCAGAAGGACAAGCCGCACTTTGCCTTCGATATCGGCGTGGGGCAAGTGGCGGGGAACATCGGATCCATCTATGTTCCGAACCCCTACTTCAACCCCTACAGCACCGCGGGTGGGCCTCCGGTTGTCACCACGCCCGTGAACCTGCAGGCGCGCAGCGTGGTGGGCATGGGGCTCAGCTACAGGTATTAGGTCTCTGGCCGCGTGAATAGGAACCTTCCGGTGCCCCATCCTTTCCCGCGTTCTTCGCGGGAAAGGGTGGGGAGGAGATGTCGCTATTCTATTGCCGGATCAATTGTCCGCGCCCCTTACGCGTTGCGCAGCACGTTCGTCGCGTGCATCCACTCGCGCAACTTGCGTTGCGCCGGCTTCTCAATAAAGTGCAGCGCAAGAATCGCCAGCGCAATCAGCAGCACGTAGCTGATCCAGGGATCGAAGCGGCTCAGGTGCAACGTGTCCAGCACGTGCGAGCGGTGAACGATCTTCCACAGGCTGAATTGCAGCAGGTAAAGGCAAAAGCTGCATTCGCCGATGAAGACCAGCGGCCGCACGCTCAGCGCGTGCGCCAGAAGATTCTCCCCGGCCAGTCCCAGAATGACGATGCCAAACAGTGGCATCAGCAGCCCGTCGTGGACGATGGCGTATGGCACCAGCGGCCCCATGCGCACCATCGCGTAGATGCCGCCGAATCCGATGAGGCCCAGCCACGGCCGCACGCGGCTGGCGCGCGGAATCATCGCATTCAGATTGGCCAGCATCACGCCGAAGACAAAGCTGAACATGTGCGCATACGGCGTGTATTTGAGCGCCCACAGCCACGGCCCGTAGCTCCAGCGGTCGGGATGCGCGATGCCGTCGGGGTTGAACGCCATGTAGAGCGCGCCCGGCGTCATGCCCAATGCCCACACCACGGCCATCTTGGTCAGATACGGCGTCATCCGCTCCGGCTTCTTCCAGCGCGCCAGCCAGGGAAAGATCGCGTAGTAGAAGGCCTCGGCCGACATGGTCCACGCCGGCGTGTTCACAAACGTGGCCACGGCCGGAACCCAGCCCTGCAACAGAAATGGAGTGAGAACCACGCCTGTCCAGAACATGGCGTGCGTGTGCGTCGTGTACTCCAACCGCAGATTGACCAGGCTCAGCAGGAGGCTGAGAAAGTAGATGGGATAAATGCGCGTGAAGCGCGCCTCCCAGAAGCGCTTGCGGTCCAGCTCCCCGTTCCGCGCCCGCTCGTTGTAGTTGTAGCCGAGCACGAATCCCGACAACAGGATGAAGTAACTGACAGAGACATATCCGGCGTTGACCACCGGCGCCAGAAATCCGAACCATTGGGGGTTGGAAAAATGGAAAAGCACGATGTTGATGGCCGCGAAGCAGCGCAATCCCGTCAAGGCATTCAGCGGCGCTGGCTTCTGAGTCTCCACGAACAGTTTGACGCTCCAGCAGTCTGCCAGCCGTTAGCTTTTAGCTCTTAGCCATTAGCTTTGTCTTGCTGGTAGGAGATGTGTTTCCATCCGGCATCCGAATACGAATCCGCGATGTACGACTCAATCTGTGTCTCGACGCGGTTCGTTCAGCACGCCACAAGCTAGAAGCCAAAAGCTAATAGCTAGAAGCTGCCTTTACGCCGTCACCAGCGAACCCACCTTTTCGCCCAGCACCACGCGGCGTATGTTGCCCGGCCGGTTCATGTTGAAGATGATCATGGGCAGGTTGTTGTCTTTGCACAGGCTCACCGCGGTCAGGTCCATCACTTTCAGTCCCTGGCGCAGAATGTCCATGTAGGTGATTTCGTCGTACTTCACGGCATCCTTCACCAGCACCGGGTCGGCGTTGTAAACCCCCTCCACCTTGGTGCCCTTCAGGAGCACATCGGCCTTGATCTCCATGGCGCGCAGGCTGGCCGCCGTGTCGGTCGAGAAGAAGGGATTTCCGATGCCGGCCGCGAAGATCACCACGCGGCCTTTTTCCAGGTGCCGCACCGCGCGCCGCCGGATGTACGGCTCGGCAATCTGGTTCATGAACACCGCGGTCATCACCCGGCACTGCACCTTGCGTTGTTCCAGAGCATCCTGCAGGGCCAGCGCGTTGATCACCGTCGAAA
>Ga0326727_10018037_pt1 | contig 14493 bp, 12 predicted proteins | sample MB2enrmetagenome_FD_207643 | JGI IMG/M metagenome (GOLD analysis project Ga0326727, IMG submission 207643) | Lab enriched peat soil microbial communities from McLean, Ithaca, NY, United States - MB29MY | ecosystem: Environmental > Terrestrial > Soil > Wetlands > Peat | place: USA: New York...
TCAAGCCGATTCAGGAAGGCCGGGCGGACGTGGTGTTCGGCTCGCGGCTGATGGGTATGAACCCCATGAAGCAGGGGATGCCGTGGTGGAAGTACATTTCGAATCGTTTTCTCACCATGGCGGAGAACCAGGTCTTCGGGCTGAAACTATCGGAGTATCACACCGGATACCGGGCCTTCCGGCGGGAAGCGCTGGAGGCGGTGAATCTGCAGATGGATTCCGACAAGTTCATTTTCGACCAGGAGATAGTGGCGCAACTGGTGAACATCAAGATGCGGATCACGGAAGTGCCGGTGCCCACGAGGTACTTCGCGCAGGCCTCGTCGGCGTCGTTTTTGGCGAGCACGCGGTACGGCATCTCAATTCTGTGGCTGCTGCTGCGATACGTACTGCACCGGGCGGGCGTGATCCACCAGAACCAGTTCGACAGCCTGCAACGGCGCTACCAAAGCGCCACCGACATCAAACCCCAAGCCAACTAGGAGTGCGTCCCAAACTCCCCTGATTATGCGTCGGTCAGGAACTGCTCGGCTGAAGGACATCCTGGAGTCGCCGGGCGAGTTGCGCTCGTCGGTCGGGCTGAAGCCCTCCGCGGACTGAAAGTCCGCCCCACGGAGCTTCCAGTTCTCTGAGCCAGGGAGTGGTCTTCTGACATAATAGGCATTCTGCATGACGCACTACACTAGCAGGTTGCGGAAAAAGGGCATTCCCGGATCGCTCCCTCACGGTCGCGGCTCTGTAAGTGCCTGCAAAAGAACGAGCGCGTTTCTGAGCCGCGCGCGTAAGCAAACGGTTGACGGGCTTTTTCCGCAGCCTGCCAGGAGTGCGCGCCGTAATCGTCGTTCGAGTACTTCTCACGATGCCGACTGGGCCTCGCTTCGCACTCCGGGCTCAGATCGAACAGATCTTCCTTTATCCAACTCCGTCAGGTAGCGCACGCGCGCGTCGACCAGATCGAGGAGGTGATCGATGGCCAAGAATATGCCCAGGGTTGCGACGAAGCCGAAACAGGTTGTGGCCACGACAAACCTCGACCAGTGCACGTTAGTGTGGCCAGTTTGCCAAAGCTGGTGGGCGGCAGGATAGACCAGAGCCGCACCGGCCCCGGTGAGCAGGCCGGTCACCACCCAAAACCAGGGCGTACGAACCCAGCCGTAGAAGAAACCGGGGGTATTGCGGACCTCCCGCTGAATGGCGACGCCCACGATTCTGGACGTGACGCCGCTGGCGCCCCAGAGCAGCAGGGAGACCTGCGCGAAGAGAGTCGAAACCAGAAAACGGTAGATCATCCATTCCGCCACGGTTCGCGTCGCCAGGTAATGAACCACGGGAGTAATCATGAGCAGAGCGCCCATGAGTAGAAAAATCCCGGAGCCCAACATCAGCAACTTGCCTGGACGATAGAGCAGCGCCGTAGACAGGATCACCTTGAGAAAACGGAATCCGTCCCGCAATACGCTGAGTTTGGAGCGCCCTTCCCGTTCGGCGTAGGGCATGTCGACTTCCACGATGCGCATGTGATCGCTGAGCATGGCGCGGGCGCTCATGGCCGGGGTGAAATGCAGTCCGGAAGGCAGGGGATACAAGCTGGGGAGCGCGGACCGGCGGACGACGCGCATGCCGCTGGCGGTATCCTTCACCATCTTGTTTGACAACGAGGCGAGTAGAAGCGCAAAGATTCGGTTGCCCAGGCGGCGGATAGGCGGCATGGGATTGGCCTCGGCCATGCGACAGCCCAGAACGATATCCGCCTTTTCATCGGCCAGTTTCCGGCAGAGAGGGGCGAAAATGCGGGGGTCGCAGGTGCCGTCGGCATCGAGAAAACCCAGCAGATCGGCGTCCGACTGCGCCCAAGCCTCCATGATGGCGGCTCCATAGCCGCGGTTTTTGGGGAAGACAATGACTTTGATACGGCCGCTGAACTCCATCGCACGCTCGACAGTGGCGTCCGTGGAACCGTCGCTGACTACCGTGATCTCGACGTCCGTAACCGGCGAGTTTTCTATGATGTATTGCCGCGCTTCGAGTGAACGTTGAACAATCCCGCGGATACTCTCTTCTTCGTTGAGCGCGGGAATTGCGATGAGTAGATTCATATACCCGTCTTTAGCGCCTGCCGGCGGTGGTCCAGGCCTGTAAGGTCAAAGGATTCCCGAATCGGTCCCAACCCAAGCATCTCAGTCTAACAAAACCCGCACATCCCGGTTCTGCACACTCCTCGACCTCGACCGCCAGAACACGTGTTCAACGTGGAAAACGCTGCCGGGTTGCTCATACACTCAGCGCGAGTTACAATGAAAGCCCTTAACCGGCGAACAGTTACAATCCGGGAAATACTCTTCCTAAAGATAGCGACAGCCACATGCGGAGAAACTGCCGAAGCGACGATGGCAGCGAGAGGCGATGCCAAAAGTGATTGAATACTGGCTGCGGGGCGATGCCCGGCGCTGGGCTGTCTTGTTGGTTGTCCTGGGGTTGTTGAAGGGACTGCTATTCGTCGGACTCACCGGCCTGGCAGTGACTAAACCGTTTGTCGGCTTTAATGCCCAGGACAATTTTCTCCCGATTGCAGACCGGTTATTGACCGAGGGCCGCTTCAACGGTCCGGACAGTCGCGGGGACAGCAAGGTAGCGCCGCTCTACCCCGTTGCGATCGCCGCCCTGAAAGCCGCGAAGCTGCCCGGTCCGCTGGTTGTCCTAGTGTTTCTTCAGATGCTGGCGGATACGGCGACGGCCCTCTGCATGCTTTGGCTTGGCTGCAAGCTGTCGGGCGTCCTCACGGGCGGGGTAGCCGGCCTGGTATGGTCACTGTACCCGCCGGCGATTGTGATGTCCGCGTGGATCACGCAGGAATCGTTTTTCACGACGGTGCTGATAGCCAGCGTTGCAGTCCTCGTGGCCGCCGTTTCTTCCGCCAAGCCGCAAGTCCGATGGACTTTGGCCGCTGGGCTGCTGATGGGGCTCGCGACGCTGCTCCGGGCAACGCCCCTAATGATTCCGGTGTTTCTGCTTCCCGTGTGGATCTGGAAACGAAGGCCATTCGACGCCGGCGCATTTGTGTTGGGAATGGCTCTGCTGATCGTTCCGTGGACGGTGCGGAACTGGGTGGTTCTTCAAGACCGGATCGTGGTGGCGACCGGAACGGGCAGTGTAATCCTGCTGGGTTCGGAAGAGGAGCAGATCACCGCCGCAGACAAGAAGGGGCCATTTTATGAAGAGGCCGCAGCCGATGGGATCAGGCACGGCCTGGCCAAGCCGAAGCCGGAGTACGGATCGGCCATCGATCAATGGCTGATTCGCATCGCGTTGATGCGTTATAAGCGACGTCTGGAAAACAGGCCGCTTTCCTTGGTGAAACTCTCCGCACTGAAGCTGTTGCGGCTCTGGTATGCGACCGACACGGCCACGTGGCGGGAAGAGATTATATTGGCTCTGTGTTCTCTGCTCGTGGTACCGCTAGGACTCTTGCAGATCTGGGGCTGGCGGAAAGACAATAGGCTGTTCTTTCTGATTATGGGAGGAGTGCTTCTGTACTTTATCGCCATGCATTTTGTGCTTCTCCCGCTCTTACGTTACATGATACCTATTTACCCGATCTTGATTCTGGCAGCATCGCAGCGGGTCTGCGAAGTGCTCTTGCCCCAGGCTGCCCGGCAATCCAGCCTAATCCCGGAAAGGGGCGGAACACCTCGATAGCACGTGTGTTAGCCTAAGTGCAAAAGCATGAGTGAATTGCTCAGAACAGGTGCTGCCGCCGGGAATTCGGAGACCCGGTTGGCCGAAAATCGCCTATGAGGATTCTGGTAACTGGCGGCGCCGGCTATATTGGGAGCCACACCGCCAAGGCGCTGGCGCGGGCCGGCTTCGAGCCTATTGTGTTCGATAATCTCAGCGAGGGCCATGAGTGGGCCGTCCGCTGGGGGCCCTTGGTCCAGGGCGATTTGGGGGATCGTGAGGCTCTGGCCGCGGCGTTCGACGCTTACCGCCCCGAAGCGGTCATCCACTTTGCGGCCCATGCCTATGTGGGAGAGTCCGTAGAATTACCGCGAAAATACTTTCAGAACAACGTGGCGAACACGCTGAACTTACTCGGCGCCATGCTCGATCACGGGGTCTCGCGTATCGTTTTTTCATCGACATGCTCGACTTATGGAGAACCGGTTGGCATCCCCATTACCGAAGATCACCCGCAATGCCCCCTCAATCCATATGGCGAATCGAAGCTGTTTGTGGAGAAGGTCCTGCGCTGGTACGAGAAGGCCTACGGATTGAAATGGGTCGCCCTGCGGTATTTCAATGCCGCCGGAGCAGATCCGGAAGGCGATCTCGGCGAAGATCACGATCCGGAAACGCACTTGATTCCGTTGGCCATCCAGGCGGCGCTTCACGTTCGTCCGGAAGTTACGGTGATGGGGACGGACTATGCGACGCCGGATGGCACCGCGATTCGAGACTACGTCCATGTCACCGATCTGTCGGAGGCGCATGTGCGGGCCCTGGCGTACCTCATCGAAGGGGGCCAGCCCATTGCGCTGAACCTGGGGAGCGGTATCGGTTCCTCAGTCCTTCAAATCATCGCCGCCGTCGAACGGGCCAGCGGAAGAGTCGTGCCCGTACGGCACTCCAGCAGGCGCTCCGGCGACGCCGCCATCCTGCTGGCCGATGCATCCCGGGCGGTGCGGACACTGGGATGGAAACATCCGTATTCCTGCCCCGAAGCCATAGTCGACACCGCGTGGCGGTGGCACCACACCCGCTACTTGCGGCGTGAAGATGGCCGCTAGCGGAATTCGAGAAGCTCTACGGGCACGCCGTCGGCAAGAATCATGGCCCCGGTCACGCCTTCGGAAGGAGAGTTTGGCGGAATGAGAATCTCCTTTCCGGCGAGCGCCTGCGCAAGATCGTCCACCGCAAAGGCGACGTGGGGCGCCGACCTGACGATTTCGGGAAAAGGCGAATCGGCGTCGAAGCGCATCCACTGTATTCCGTAGGGGCTCGATTCAAATCCCGAAACGTACACTTTCAGGCCAGGCAAGTATCGCTCCCTAGGCCGTTCCGTTTCGGTTGGAACGCCCATGTGATGGTATCGCCAGCCATCCTTCGTTACCGCTAATGGAAGTTCGCGATCGCCGCGCGTATACTCCCCCGCGGAATCGACATTTGCCGCTCGTTGGCTCACGCGTACGAGACTAGCACGACGCACTCCCACCCGAATCGCCGAATCCCGCTAGACTCAAAAAGATGACTCTGGCAATCGACGCAAACGACGTGCGCGCCGCGGCGGAACGAATCCACCCTCTGGCGCGTAAGACTCCGGTGATGACTTCGGCGGGTTTCGACGCCGCGGCCGGCACCCGCGCCTTTTTCAAGTGCGAGAACCTCCAGCGTGGCGGCGCCTTCAAGATCCGCGGTGCGGCCAACCTGGTTCTATCGCTCACTCCCGAGGCCGTTGCGCGCGGAATCGTGGCCTATTCGTCCGGCAATCACGCGCAGGCGACCGCCATTGCCGCGCAGTACGTGGGTGGCCAGGCCACCATCGTCATGCCCGAAGACGCGCCGCGCTCGAAGATGCAGGCTACGCGCGCGCGGGGCGCCCGCATCGTCACTTACAACCGATTCACCGAGAGCCGGGAATCCATAGCCGGCGCCATTCTGAAAGAAAGCGGCTCCACGCTCGTGCCGCCCTTCGACCACCCCATGATCATGGCCGGGCAAGGCACCGCCGCGCTGGAACTGCTCGGTGAGACCGGTCCGCTGGATGCGCTGATCGCGCCCGTGGGCGGCGGCGGACTGCTCTCCGGCTGCGCCACAATCGCCAAGGCGATCGACCCCGCCATCCGCATCTTCGGCGCGGAGCCCGAGGGCGCCAACGACACGTTCCTTTCGATGATCGCGGGCGAACGCGTCGCCGTGCCGCATCCCGATACGATCGCCGACGGTCTACGCGCGCCAAAGCCCGGCGAGTTGACGTTTCCGATTCTGAAGAAACTCGTGGAGCGGGTAGTCCTGGTTAGCGAAGAGGAAATTCGCGCCGCGGTGAAGTTTCTGCTGTTGCGGCTGAAGATTCTGGTGGAACCCAGCGGAGCGGTTCCCGCGGCGGCCGTGCTGTTCCACAAGTTGCCCCCGGATATCGGCTCGGTGGGCGTAGTGCTGTCGGGTGGGAACGTGGACTTTGAGGACTTAGCGACTTACTAAGTCGGTCGTTTCAGAAATACGCTAACGTATTATTGCCGGTCCGCTCTCTTACGGTCGCAGCTCAGAAAGAGGCCGCATACAGAGCCGCGGCCGTCAGGGAGCTGTATGTGCACATCGAGTCGGATACGTGACGGTATTTCCGAAACAGTGTACTACACAAGAGATGTGGGGCGACTTACCGCTGATTGGCTTTCAAAATCTTCTTCCGCAGCCTGATCGAAGCCGGCGTCACTTCCACCAGCTCGTCTTCGCGGATGAATTCGATAGCCTGTTCCAGATTCAGAATGCGCGGCGGCACCAGCCGAATGGCTTCATCGGCTGTGGAGGAGCGCATGTTGGTCAGCTTCTTCTCTTTGACGATATTGACGTCCAGGTCGGCATCGCGGGAATTTTCGCCCACAATCATGCCCTCGTATACTTCCGCCCCGGGAGCCAGGAAGATCTCGCCGCGCTCCTGCAGGTTCCACGTGGCGTAGCCGGTGGTCTTACCCGCGCGATCGGCGACCAGCGAACCGGTGGGGCGCGTCGCAATCTCGCCCTGCCAATCGATGTAGCCGTGGAACAGCGAATTCATGAGGGCCGTGCCGCGCGTATCGGTGAGAATCTCGCTGCGCAGGCCGATCAGCCCGCGCGAGGGAATGTGGAACTCAAGCCGCACGCGGCCTGAGCCATGGTTCACCATCTTGCTCATCTTGCCCTTGCGCGAACCCAGCTTTTCGATCACCACTCCCAGAAACGTCTCGGGGCAATCGATGATCAGCAGTTCCAACGGCTCCTTCACCTTGCCGTCCACGGTCTTGGTGATGATTTCCGGCTTGCCCACAGCCAGCTCGTAACCCTCGCGGCGCATCATTTCGATGAGAATAGCGAGCTGCAATTCGCCACGGCCCATCACCTTGAAAGTGTCGTGGCCCAGTTCCTCCACTTTGATGGAGACGTTAGTCAGCAGTTCCTTGTCGAGCCGGTCGCGCAGATTGCGCGACGTCACCCACTGCCCCTCGCGCCCGGCGAAGGGCGACGTGTTGATGGTGAAAGCCATGGCGATGGTGGGCTCGTCGATGTGGATAGGCGGCAGCGGCTTGGGTGTTTCGGCGTGAGTCACCGTCTCGCCGATGAAGATGCCCTCCACGCCGGCAATCGCCAGGATGTCGCCCGGACGGCCGATGGTTTCATCCACTCGTTTCAGCCCTTCGAAGGAGTAGAGCTTGGTGATTTTGGTGGTGTGGAAGGTGCCGTCGCGTTTGGCGATGGAGACCGGGTCGCCGTATTTCAGCGTCCCCTGGAAAACCCGCCCGATGCCCAGACGTCCGAGGTAATCGCTGTAATCCAGGTTGGCGATGAGCATCTGCAGGATGGCGTCGGGATCGCCGGCCGGCGCGGGAATATGCTCCAGGATGGCGTCGAACAGCGGACGCAGGTCGGTGGACGGATCGTCCATGGTTTTCTTGGCGACGCCCGTCTTGGCGACAGTATAGAGCACCGGGAAATCGAGCTGGTCTTCGGTTGCGTCGAGATCGATGAACAGGTCGTAGATCTCGTTGAGCACTTCCGGCACGCGCGCGTCGGGACGGTCGATTTTGTTGATCACCACGATGGGCGGCAGGTGCGCTTCGAACGCTTTCGAGAGCACGTAGCGCGTCTGCGGCAGCGGGCCTTCGCTGGCGTCGACGAGGAGCATGACGCCGTCGACGATCTTGAGGGCGCGTTCCACTTCGCCGCCGAAATCGCTATGGCCAGGCGTGTCGACGATGTTGATCTTGATGCCGTGATAGCGGATGCCGGTGATCTTGGCGAGGATGGTGATGCCACGCTCGCGCTCCAGGTCGTTGGAATCCATGACGCGGTCGACGTGCTCCTCGTGGGAGCCGAAGATGCCGCTCTGATTGAGCATGGCGTCGACGAGAGTGGTCTTGCCGTGATCGACGTGGGCGATGATGGCGATGTTGCGGATACTGGTGTTGCTGCTTTTCATGGGAGGGGGGACTACCGTCGGGGGTGCTACTCTTCGAGTCTAGCACGGGTCAGCGTCGCCTTCACTTCGTTTCCGGGTCTTGTGCCGTTGCAGGTTCCGGCCCGTAGTGTTCGTGGATCACCATGGTCTGGTCGGAGTAGAAGGTCCGGCTGCCGGTAGAGTTGAACGCGGCGGGTCTGGCGTTGATGGTGTAACCGTCCTGGGTTCCCGCCATTTCAAAGCTGTAACCGAGATTCGCGCCAGTTGCCAGTTGGATCGTACCAGCGGCCGCAAGTTCCTGGAGAGATCCAGCGTAGCGGTGGAAGTTGGAACGATACTGGGTTTGGGCCGTGTGAATCGTGCGAACGGCGGCGATGGCTGCCACTTCCTGTTTGTACATCCTGGCGCGATTGGGCGGACACGCGATGCTGCCCGCCAAAATCCACAAGATGCAGGCGCCCAGGACACAGTTGACCACGCTTGTGAGCACTCTGGCTGCCTTTGACGGCGGTTTCATCTGGAACCCATCTCGCAAACAGGTGACGTGTTCGATCCGGGAATCGTGCAGAGGGAAGCCCCTACTCCTCCTGAATCACCTCAATGGGATTCATCCGCGAAGCTACCCGCGCGGGATAAAGTCCCGCCAGCACGGTGACCACCCAAACCAGCAGCACCGCGCCTGCGAGCAGTCCGCCGGGGAGGTGAAACTGGATGGTCCACCCGAAGCTTTGCCTATTTACCACGTAAATCAGGAGCAGCGAGAGCGCCATTCCGAGCGCCAGCCCCAGAATCGCGGCTAGCAGCCCCAGGAAAGCCGCTTCCGTGAGAATCATACCGCGCACTTGCCGGCTCGACGCGCCCAGAAAACGCAGCAGTCCCAACTCGCGACGGCGATCGAGCACCAGCGCCAGCAGTGAATTCGCCGCTCCCAGCATGGCCACCAGGATCGCCACCGCCTCGAGCGCCCAGGTGATCGCAAACGTGCGGTCGAAAATCTCGATCGACGCGCGGCGCAGTTCGGAGTTCCGCGCGATGGTGACTCCGTACCCCGCGGTGCGCAGTTGTATCTCCTGCCGGACGCGTTCGGCATCGGCGCCCGGCGCAAGATAGACGGCGGCATTCGTGACCGGCAAGTCGGGCAGGTATTTGAGCATGGTGGAGCGGTCTACAATCACGTAGCCCTGGCTGCTGGAGTAATCGTAATAAATTCCCGCCACGGTAAGTGCGACAGTCTGGCCGCCGATAGGCACAATAAGTGGATCTCCCGCGCGGATTCTGTGTCTGAGCGCGAAAGGTTCGCTGATGACGGCGCGGTCGCGGCCGGGGAGCGAACTAAGAACGGCGTCGCGATCCTCTCCGGCGAGAAAGCGGAGGCGGCCGTAGCGGCGGACGATCTCCATGTTGCCGGCGCCCAGGGTGGCGCGCTCCGCCTGGTAGTGGAACTCGGTGCCGCGGAAGTCGTCCACGGCGGCGACTCCCGGAACGGCGGCCAGAATCGCCGGAATGCGAGCGTCCATCGGCGGGTATTGGCCGGCGCCTGAGCGGATGGCCGGACGCACGTAAAGATCGGCGCGCAGTTGCACATCGAGCCACAACGCCACCGTCTCGCGGAAGCTCGCCACCATAATTCCCACGCTGGCCATCATGGCGATCGCCGTGGCCAGCGCCGCCACCACCACCGACGTGCGCGAAAGCGATGCCGTCAGGCTGCGTCCCGCCAGCAGGCTCTCCGCGCGGCGGCGTGTAATGCCGCGGGTGGCGCGATTGACCGCCAGCACCACCGCGGGCGATGCGAACGCCGCCGTGGCAATCGCCAGCAGTGCGCTCACGTATCCCCCGACCGGATAGCCGCCCCACGCGGGTGCCTGTGAGATGCCCCCCGCGGCGGCCGCGAAAACCGCCGACCAGCCGAGACTGCGGCGCCAGCGCAGCCGCGCGCGATGCTCGTGCGCGCCGCGGCTCATCGCCTCCGTCGGCGCCACCTGCATGGCTTCCCGCGCCGGCTTGAGCGCCGAGACGAACGCTACCGCCACGCCCGTCAGGACGCCTGTCCACGCCTCGCCGGCCGTCAGTTCCACCGGCGTGGGACGGCTGCTGGTATAGAGCGCGTTCACTGTCTCGGCGATCAGCCCCACCACTCCGCCCGCCAGCACGCGCCCCAGCAACACTCCAACCACCGACCCCACCACGCCCAACAGCAGCGCTTCCACCAGAAACAACCCGAACACGGTGCCCCGGCTGGCACCCACGGCGCGCAGCGTGCCGATCTCCGCCCGCCGCCGCACCACGCTCACCGCGATCGTGTTGTAAATGAGGAACGCCCCCACCACCAGCGAAATGTAGCCCAGCACGCGCAGATTCCAGCGGAATGCGCGCAGCATGCGCTGGTTCTCCTGGTTGCGCACGCCGGGTTTTTCGACCAGGTATGCCGCCGGCAGCGCGGCGCGGACCGCCTTTTCGACGCGCGCGAAGTCTTCCGATTCTGCCACCGTGACGTCGATGCGGTCGAGCTTACCGTAGCGCCCGAGAAGCTGCTGCGCTTCGGCAATATCGAGCACCAGGAATTCCGCCGGCCCGCCGTCCACGGTGCTGCCGATTGCGAGGCGCGAGCTGCGCCCGCCGATCGCGACCGTCAGGGAGGCCGGCGGCGCAAGGTGCAAGCGGCCGGCGAGCGCCTTGCTGATTCCAGCGCCGGCAGAATCGCCCGCAGGCTGGTGGCGTGCGCCGGGCACCAGGTCGACGCCGTAGAGCGGAATGCTCCCGACGCCTTCCACGACGCCTTGCGCTTCGATAATTGGCGCAAATGTCGCGTTCACCGGCAGCGAATCGAGCACCCCGATCCAGGTTTCGTCAATCCCGCCGTTGGCCAGAATCTCCAGATCCGTCTTGCCGGAAAGGGTCTCCATGGACGATCGGAAGGAGCCGGTAGCCGCGTCGCCCGCCAGGTCGATGGCCACCACTACGGCCACTCCCAGCGCCACCGCGAGCACGGTGAGCAACGTGCGCGCCAGATCGCGCCGCAAAGGCCGAAGGATGAGCCGCCGCAGAAGCTTCATGAGATGGATTGAATTCGGCCGTCGCGGAGGTGCACGCGCGCCTGCGCGATGGCGGCCGCTTCCGCGCTATGGGTGGCCAGCAGTACGGTGGCGCCGAACTTCTCGGCAGCCTCGCGCAGCAGATTGAGCACCCGGTCGCCGCTCGCGGTGTCGAGATTGCCTGTAGGCTCGTCGGCGATGAGGATATCGGGCGAATGGACCAGCGCGCGGGCGATGGCGACACGCTGCATCTGGCCGCCGGAGAGCTGGTAAGGCAGGCTGGCGGCTTTCTCTTCGAGCCCCACCCAGCGGAGCCGGTCGCGGGCGGCCTCGGTGGCTCCTGGGGTGCGCGCCAGCAGGAGCGGCAGCTCCACGTTTTCGAGGGCCGTAAGCGTCGGAAGCAACTGGAAAAACTGGAAGACGAAGCCCACGCGTGTGCGGCGGAGGGCTGTCAATTCGGCCTCGGAGAGCGACCCGGTGGCGCGGCCGTCGATCCGCACTTCACCCGCGGTGGGGAAATCCATGGCGCCGGCGAGGTGCAGCAGGGTAGTTTTGCCGCACCCGCTACGGCCAACCACGGCGGTGACGGCGGCCGGAGCGGGTAGCAGCGAAATGTCGTGCAGCACCTCGGTGGGCTGGCTTCCGTTGCGATAGGTCTTGGAGACTCCGCGAAGCTCCAGGCGGGGAACAGGCATCCTTTTTGATGCTAGCGGCCTCCGGGCAGAGGCGTCAAAGAGGGAAAATCGCGTCCGGATCTACGGATTCTGTAAAAAACAATTTGCACTTGCAATGTTTTCTGATATTCTAGAAACGCTCTGGAACTCAATCAACCGCGTATCGTATGGATACAACTGCTGAAAGCATACTGACTCGCGATGAAATGGAGAGCAGGCGCCTGTTGGCCGCACAGGACCTGCAAAGGGGGCTCACGCAGTCCCAGGTTGCACGTAAATTCGGGGTCAGCCGCACTACGGCTTCCCGATGGTATCGCGCCTTGAGCGGGAAGGGAATGGAGTCGTTGCGCAAGCGGCGTGCTCCCGGACGGCCCAGCCGTCTTACCGCTAGCCAACTCGCTGACATCGCCGCAGTCTACCGCTCTGGCGCCCGGGCGGCGGGTTTCGACTCGGATCGCTGGACCACGGCGCGCTTCGCCGACACGATTTTTGTGCGTTTCGCCGTGCGCTACGACCCCGATCACGTGGGCCGCATCATGCACCGGTTGGGATTGCGCGAGCGTACACGCCAGCGCAGTCGCGTTACCGGGGTGGCGTACCCGCAGTTTATGCCGGAAGTCACCAGCGGAGCCGCGTAGGCAACTCGGCGCTGGGATTGCGAGGCGCCCGATGGCGCGGTGGTGTCTCTTGCTCAAGAGCATGGTATAGTACGCGTTTTGATATGCTGAAGCCTTGGCGATTCCGCCCAAACGGCTTCAACCGCGCTCCTATCACGCTTTTCGATGCATCGGCGCCGATTGCGAAGACACGTGTTGCTCCGGGTGGCTGGTCAACGTCGACAAGACCACCTACGAGGCGTATCAGGGCTGCGAAGATCCGGAGATGGGTCCGCGTCTGCGCGAACTGGTGACCGTCAACACCGCCGGCACGAGCGACGACAGCTATGCCCGGATCGGGCTTTCGGGCGCCAATTGCCCGTTTCTTGCGGAAGGCCTCTGCAGCATCCAGGAAAAGCTGGGCGAAACATACCTGGCAACAATCTGCTCGAAGTATCCCCGCGTGGCGAATGTAGTGGACGACGTGCTGCAGCGATCGCTCGACCTGTCCTGTCCCGAAGCGGCTCGCCTGATGCTTCTCGACCCCAACCCCATGGAGTTCGACGACGAGGAAGGCCCGCCGCGCGATCCCCGCACGGGAGAGCTTTCCGTGCTGACCACCGCGGACCCGAATTCCCGCAAGCCGTACCGATATTTTCGCGAGATTCGCGGCTTCGCGATTGAGTTGCTGCAATACCGCGCTTATCCGCTGTGGAAGCGGCTCATAATCCTCGGGTCGTTTTGCGATCAGCTCGATCAATTGGCCGCGGCGGGCCAGAGTGCGCAAACTCTCGCCGCGGTCGAATGGTTCCGGGATGCCATTCATGGCAATCGGCTGGACGACGCGATCCACAAACACTCCCCCAAGCCGGTAGTGCAATTGGGGATTTTGCTGGAGTTGATTGTCGCCCGCATTACCGTGGAATTCGTCTCTCCGCGGTTTTTGGCGTGCTACCAGGAATTCAAGGATGGCATCCGGTGGAGCGCGGAATCGAGCATGGACGACATCGGAGAGCGTTACGCGGCGGCCTTTTCGCGGCACTTCGCGCCGTTCCTGGGCCGGCACGAGCATATGCTGGAGCATTACCTGGTGAACTACGTTCATCGAACGCTGTTTCCATTGCGGCCGCAACAGAGCAATCGCGATCGCAACGTGCATCACGCTGCCGACTCGATACGCGATCAGTGCCTGTTGATGCTGGTCTACTATGGCGTTGTTCAGACGGTTCTCATTGGCCTCGCCGGCTTTCACCGGGCGGAGTTTGGTCCCAGCCATGCGATCCGGGTGATTCAATCGGTCACCAAAGTGTTTGAGCACAATCTTTCTTTTCCCGAGCGCGCGCTCAAAATTCTCGAAGAAAAGGGCGTGCGGAATTGCGTGAGCATGGCGATTCTGATTCGGAATTGAGAATTCACCGCAGAGACGCGGAGACGCAGAGTTTTTGAGGAAAAGACGAGAGCCAAAATCAGAATGGGAGAGCGCAGAGGGGGCAGAGGTAACCTTTACTCCCCACGCTCCCCGGTGGCTTGAACCCGCGGGGTCGGACCCTTGAGAAGCCCGGGGTAGCGCAGGTTACGTCCGCCCCCTCAGCGCTCTCCTATGTTTGTTTTTTTCTCCGCGTCTCTGCGTCTCGGCGGTGAATCATCTTCATTACTTTTTGAGCGCAGAGATTAGCTTAGTAGAAATCGTGCGATGCGGGGGCGGCGCCTTGCGGGAGGGCTTGGACGCGCGCGGCTAACCTTTACTCTCCACGCTCCCCCGTGGCTTGAACCCGCGGGGTCGGACCCTTGAGAAGCCCGGAGTAGCGCAGGTTACCTCCGCCCCCTCAGCGCTCTCCCTATGTTTGGTTTTTCTCCGCGTCTCTGCGTCTCGGCGGTGAATCATCTTCATTACTTTTTGAGCGCAGAGATTAGCTTAGCCCAAGTTCGTCACCAAACCGACCACAAATGACCTAAACCATTGAAAACAGGTTTAGGCGATTGCCGAGTCTACACTACATTCGCGATTGAACTGGAGATGGTCGGGCAGGCTGATGCCGAGT
>Ga0326727_10018038_pt1 | contig 14492 bp, 13 predicted proteins | sample MB2enrmetagenome_FD_207643 | JGI IMG/M metagenome (GOLD analysis project Ga0326727, IMG submission 207643) | Lab enriched peat soil microbial communities from McLean, Ithaca, NY, United States - MB29MY | ecosystem: Environmental > Terrestrial > Soil > Wetlands > Peat | place: USA: New York...
GGGCCGAAAGAAAGGCAACCCGAAGAAGCGAGAAACCACAGCATTGACTATTTGGCGGGACGCGCCCACCATGAAGGCATGAGGAAAATGGCTGTCGTTGCCGCGGCGCTGCTGGTCTGGGCAGGGGTGTGGACGCTGGGCCGCGCTCAAGACGCCGCCCCGCCGCCTGCCTCAGGCGTGCCGTTGTGGTCAAGCGCGGATTTGGACCAAATGCTGGGGCCTATCGCTCTTTATCCCGATCCTCTCATCGGCGTCATCTTGCCCGCCTCGACCCTGCCGCCGCAAATCGTGCTCGCTGACCGCTATGTGAGTGGAGGCGGCGACCCCAATCAAATCGCCTCGCAACCGTGGGACCCGAGCGTACAGGGGTTGGCGCATTACCCAACGGTTTTGAAATGGATGGATGACAACCTGGGCTGGACGACCGAGCTGGGGGAAGCGTTCGTCAATCAGCAAGCCGAGGTCATGGACTCCATTCAACGCCTCCGCGCCAAGGCGCAAGCTTTGGGGAACCTGCCCAGCACACCGCAGGAAAACGTGGGGAGCGCCGATGGCGTCATCGACATCAGCCCCGTGGACGAGAACGAGATTTACGTGCCGGATTACCAGCCGGATGTGATCTATTACCAACCGGGCGTGTTTTGCACCTACGGCATTGGTTTTCCGATTGGGCTTTGGCTGGGTTACGATTGGGATTGGGCACATCATCATCTCATCACATGGGGCCCGGGCCATTGGCGTCCGCAAGGTTGGTGGCATCTGCCCCCGGGCCAGCGCTCCCAGGGAATCCTTGCCAACAAACCCGGCTTCTGGCAGTCAAGGCCGCGTCCCGTCACGGTTGTTGTCGGCGGCGGGGACCGCGGCTATGAAAATCGGCCGGTTTACAGGACCTACGCGGCGCCCAGGCTCCCCGCGCCTCGGTCCTCTGCGCCTCGCGCCAGTGTCGTTGCGCCGAGCCGCGCGCCGGAAATCTCGCGCCCGATCGAGCGCCCGGTCGAGAGAGCCGAGCCGTCTGAAAGCGTGTTCGGCGGCTCGCAAAGTGCCCGCGAAGTCCGTGAATCCAGTTCCCGCGGCCAGACCAGCCGGGGGAGCAAGAGCGTTGGATCGTCCCACTCCGCAGGTTCTGGCGGCCGGCATTGAGACTATATGAAATCGCCTGTCATCAAATTCGTCTGTTGGGCCTTCGTCTTCGGCGCGCTGCTGTCCGGGCTGGCGGCGCCACAACGGGCGGGGGCCGGACAACAGGAGCAATTCCCGACGCCGGAAGCGGCAGTCAATGCCCTGACCGCGGCGACCCTGGCCAAAGACACCAATGCGTTCAACGCGATATTTGGGCCGGAAATTCGCAGTCTGGTGTCCGCCGACGCCGTCCAAGCCAGCAACCGCTTCGCGCTCTTTGCGCAACGGATTTCCGAGAAGATAAACCTGGCGCGGCAATCCGAGGACAGGTTGGCCTTGGATATTGGCGACGATGCATGGCCATTCCCGATCCCGCTGGTGCGGCGGGACGGCCAGTGGTCGTTCGATACCGCAGCGGGCAGGGAGGAGATTCTCAATCGGCGTATCGGCATGAACGAACTGGGGACGATCCGGGTTTGCCAGGCCTATGTCGAGGCCCAGCGCGAATACGCCAGCCGGGACCGCATGGGCGATGGAGTCCTGCAATACGCCCAGTACCTCCGCAGCAATCCGGGCAGGCACGACGGCCTTTACTGGCACGCCGCCGAGGGGGAAGAGATCAGCCCATTCGGGCCGCTCATTGCAGAGGCGCGCGGGGAAGGTTACCGCCATGAATCCAAAATCATGACCAGCGCCCAGCAGCCTTACCACGGCTATTACTTCAAGATTTTGACGCGGCAAGGGTCGCGCGCCGCCGGGGGCAAATACGATTATATCATCAACGGCCGCATGATCGCCGGTTTCGCGCTGGTGGCGTGGCCGGCGCAATGGGGCAACTCCGGCATCATGACTTTCATCGTCAACCAGCAGGGCAAGGTCTATGAAAAGAACCTCGGGCCCAAGACGGAAAAGATCGCTTGGTCGATGACCGCTTTTGATCCCGGTCCGGGTTGGAACCTGAGCCAACTGCCTTGAAAGACCCCTCCTTGCGCCGCGCCCGGCTCTGACCTACCCTTCTTGCGGATGCCGACATTGCTCGAAAAAATCGAGGCGAGCGCAGCGGCGCGCCTGACCCTGCCCGCCCAAACCCATCCCCGCGGGGAATTGGCGCGCTTCAAAAACTTTCTCAAGGTCGAAACCCACCGGCTCAAAATTGTGCATCGGGCCGGCGGCGAAGGACGCGTGGTGTGCCGGGCCCGCTCGGCCATTATTGATCTGCTGCTGCGTTATATCTTGGATGGAGTCAGGAATGCCGCGCCCCCAGGCAAGACGCCCTGGCCGGTCTTCACGCTGGTCGCCACGGGCGGCTATGGCCGGGCCGAACTCAATCCCCATAGCGACATCGACATCATGTTCCTGCACGAAAACGACATGGTGACCCAAGGCAGGGCGCATCCGGCGCTACGCGCTCTGGTCGATGGCGTCCTCTACACGCTGTGGGATCTGGGGTTCAAGGTGGGGCACGCCGTCCGTTCCGTGGACGATTGCGTGAAGGTCGCCAACGGCGACATGCAGTCCAAGACCTCCCTGATCGAGGCCCGGCTCATCACGGGGGATGCCGGACTTTTTGACCGTTTCCAGCGCAACCTCCTGGCCAAGTGCGTCATGGGGCATGAGAACGAGTACATCAGTATGCGCCTGGCAGATCAGGCGGCGCGCCGCGCCAAATTCGGCAATTCCGCCTGCATGCAGGAGCCGAACATCAAAAACGGCTGCGGCGGCCTGCGCGATTACCAGAACCTGCTGTGGATGGCCTACTTCAAACATCGCACCCGCACCCTGGAGGAACTCAAAAGCAAGGACATGATCAGCGCGGGCGAAAGCAAGCAATTGGAGGTGGCTTACAGCTTCCTGCTCCGCGTCCGCACCGAGTTGCAGTATTACCTGGGCCGGCCTTCCGACATCCTGGCCAAGAGCCTCCAACCCTCCATCGCCCTGAACCTCGGTTACGAGGAGCGTTCCCCCGGCAAACGGCTGGAAATATTCATGGGCGATTTTTACATGCACAGCCGCAATATCGATCTGATCACCCGCACCCTCGAGCGCCGGCTGGCCCTGTTCCCGCCTCCTTCCCAAAGCCTCCTCTCCTTGCGCCGTTTTTTCCGCGCCAAACCCAGCCGCAAGACCGAGCCGTCGGTCGATGGCTTGAATTTCATCGACGGCGAAATCCGGCCCGTGGCCTCGACCATTTTTCGCGACAGTCCCAAGCGCCTCATGCGCGTCTTTCTCCATGCCCAGCAGTTGGGTTTGAAGCTGCATCCGGACCTGGCCCAGCTCATCCGCAACCAGTTGTCGCTGGTGGACAACGCCTTTTTGCGCGACCCGCACGTGCGCGAGACCTTTTTGGAAATCCTCGACCAGCGCGGCAACGTCGCCCCCGTCCTCCGCCTGATGCATGAAGTGGGGTTTCTGGGAAAATTCCTGCCCGAATTCGGGCGGCTCACCTGCCTGGTGCAGCATGAGTTCTACCACCAATACACGGCGGACGAGCACACCCTTTACTGCATCGAAAAGCTCGACCAGGTGTGGAACGCCAGGGAGCCGCCCTTCAGCGCCTATGCCGAACTGTTCCGCAGCGTTGAAACGCCTTTTATACTTTACCTGGCCCTGCTGCTGCATGACGCCGGCAAGGCTTTTCGCACCGGCCATCACGAGGAAATCGGCGGCAAAGTGGCCTTGAGCGTCTCGCGCCGCCTCGGCCTGGACGGCGCCAAAACCCACACCCTGCGCCTGGTCATCGAGAACCACCTGGCCATGGCCCAGATCTCGCAACGCCGCGACCTGGACGACCCCGCCGTCATCAACGCCCTGGCCCGCCGCATCCAGAGCGTGGAAAACCTCGTCCTGCTCACCCTTCACACCTTCGCCGATTCCATGGGAACCAGCGACCAATTATGGAACGGTTTCAAGGACGCCGTGATGTGGCGCCTCTATGAAAAAACCCGCCACGTCTTGTCCGGCGGCTCGGAATTCCTGCTGGCCGAAGCGCGCCAGCGCGAATTGCTGACCGAGGAAGTGCGGCGCCTGGCCCCGCACACCTTTGATCCGGCGGAAATCCAGGCCCATTTCAACAACGTCCCGCCCCGCTACCTCCAGATCAGCGATGCCAGGGAAATCCTGCGCGACATCACCCACGTCCATCGCTTCATCCGCTTGCAATTGTCCGACGAAGACAACGCCCTGGCGCCTGTCATTTCCTGGCACAACGAGCCGGATCGCGGTTACACCGTCGTCATCGTCTGCACCTGGGACCGGGACCGCCTGTTCAGCCAGATCACCGGCTGCCTCACCGCCGCCGGCCTCAACATCTTGAGCGCCGAAATCCTCACCCGTTACGACGGCGTCATCCTGGACACCTTCTGGGTCACCGACGCCCGCACCGGCCTGTTGGCCAACCGCGAGGAGCGGGACATCTTTGAAAACCTGGCACACAAAGTCCTGACCGGCACGGCGGTTGACCTGGCCGCCTTGATCGCCAAGACCAAAACTGCCCCCTCCCCCTACAAATCCATCGACGGCGAGCGCATCCCCACCGTCATTGCGCTGGACAATTCCACCTCCGAATCCCGCACGGTGATTGACGTCCAGGCCGAGGACCGGCCGGGATTGCTCTACGACATATCGCGCACCCTGGCCAACTTGAACATCAGTGTCTATTTGGCCAAGGTTTCGACCGAAAAAGGCGCGGCCATCGACAGCTTCTACGTCACCGAGCGCAACGGCTCCAAAATCCTCGCTCCGGAGCGCGAAAAGACCATCCAGCAAAAACTGCGCCAAGCCGTCCCGCAGGAAATGTAAGCCGGGGCGCGGCGGGGACGGCAATGGCGCAAAAAACACGCTAAAGGGCGGCTGGCATCCTGCCGATGGCTTACCAGTGCGGATGTGTTTGAGTATTTGAACAGATAAATGGACATTGACCCTCAATTGAATCGCCGGATTCTTGTCATCGACGATAACAAGGCCATTCATGCCGATATCCGCAAGATCCTGCTCCCTCCTCAAAGCGGCCAGGATGACTTGCGCGCCACCGAGGCCGCCTTATTCGGTGACTCGGACTTCCAATCCAAGCTGCCGCAGTTTGAAATTGATTCGGCCTACCAAGGCAAGGAAGGGTTCGAGTTGATCGAGAAGAGCCTGGTCGAAAAGCGCCCTTACGCCATGGCTTTCGTCGATGTGCGCATGCCGCCCGGTTGGGACGGGGTCGAAACCACCGCCACCATTTGGCAGAAGTACCCCGACCTGCAAGTGGTCATCTGCACCGCCTTCTCCGATTATTCCTGGGAACAGATGTTGCAGAAACTGGGCTACTCGGACCGGCTGGTCATCCTCAAAAAGCCCTTCGACTGCATCGAAGTGCTGCAACTGGCCATCCTGATGACGGAGAAATGGCGCCTCTACCAGCAGGCCCGGCTGCGCCTGAGCGATCTGGAGCGCATGGTGCTGGAACGCACCGCCGCCCTGGAGGCCACCAACACCAAGTTGGCCCAGGCCAATCACGAACTCATCCTCGCCACCGAAAAAACCCAGAAACTGGCCCAGGCCGCCCTCATGGCCAGCAAGGCCAAGGGCGACTTCCTGGCCAACATGAGCCATGAAATCCGCACCCCCATGAACGGCGTTCTGGGCATGGTCGATTTACTCCTCAACACCAAGCTCACCTCCGAACAGCGGGATTCCTGCAAGATCATCAAAACCAGCGCCGAATCATTGCTCTGCATCATCAACGACATCCTGGACTTCTCCAAGATCGAAGCCGGCAAGATGCCCGTTGAAAAAGTGGATTTCGATCTGCTGGACACCATCGTCAGCTCGGTCAAACTCCTGGCCCCGCAAGCCCGGGACAAGCGCCTGGATCTGGCCTATGACATCGACCCGGGCGTCGGCCCCATCCTGCTGGGCGATCCCACCCGCATCCGCCAGATTCTCCTCAATCTCCTCAACAACGCCGTCAAATTCACCGAGTCGGGCAAAGTCTTTCTCGAAGTCAGGCGCTTGCAGGAAACCGACCAGGATGTTCAATTGCGCTTTGCCGTCACCGACACCGGCATCGGCCTTTCCGAGCAAGACCAGAAGAAATTGTTCCAATCCTTCAGCCAGGCGGACGCCTCCACCACGCGCCGTTACGGCGGCACCGGCCTGGGATTGGCCATCTGCCGCAAACTGGTGGAACTGATGAACGGTTCGATCGAGGTGGAAAGCGTCCTGGGCAAAGGCTCCACCTTCTCGCTTACCATCAAACTGGGCAAGCCCGGCTGCGCCTCCCCCACATCCGCTCAACCCGCCCTCCCCGGCGCCGAGCCAGTGCCCCTGCCGGAACCTCCCGACCACGGCGCGGCCCCCCCGCCCGTTGCGCCCGAACACTGTCGCATCCTGCTGGCGGAGGACAACGTCATCAACCGCATGGTGGCTGTCAAACAACTCGAAAAGCTCGGCTTCAAGGTCGCCACCGTCAATAACGGACAGGAAGCCGTCGAAGCCCATCGGCACCAGCCCTATCATGTCATTTTCATGGATTGCCAGATGCCGGTGATGGACGGCTACGAGGCCACCAAAAAAATCCGCCAGATGGAAGCCGGTCAGGACCGCCAGCCCGTCCGCATCATCGCCATGACAGCCAACGCCATGGAGGGGGATGCCGAACTCTGCCTGGCCACGGGCATGGACGATTACCTCGCCAAACCGGTGGACCACAACAAGCTGATTTCCGTCTTGAACCGGGCGTGGAACAGCCGCAAGACCGCCAGCCCGCCCCCGCCTTGTCCCGTCAACGCGTAGCTAGCCGGCCTCACTCCGCGGTCCGGCTTATCCCTGCATGACATCGGATTCCTATTCCGATTAGTTGCAATTTCAAAAGCATAAGCGAAAGCGCGCCCGTTGCAATGGACATGCTTCGGAGAGTCACTGTCACCCGCACTTACAATGCGGCGCAAATTTATGTGGCGCCGGGCAAGCTACAATATCACCCAAGCCACTGTTGGAAACAATGTGAATATCTTTTGAAAGAATTGTGACAAAGGATGTTGACACGCTCAGGCCGGCCATTTATTAGTCATTCATCATGTCTAATATAAAAGACCTTACGGTGGCTCAATTAAAACGAGCCGTTGAAATCATGGAAGAAATCGAGAGCCTGCAGTCGCAGCTCGATTCGCTGGGCAGTGGAAGGCGCGGACGGCCCCCCGGCGGCCGGGGCCGGAAACGGCGCATGTCGGCCGCGGGCCGCGCCCGCATTGCCGCGGCGGCCAAGGCCAGGTGGGCCAAGTACCGGCGCGGCGCGGGCAAGGCGCGTCCCGCCAAAGCGGCGAAACGCAAACGCTTCAGCGCGGCCGCCAGGGCCAGGTTGAGCGCCGCCGCCAAGGCGCGCTGGGCCAAGGCCAAAGCCGCCGGCAAATCCACGCTGTAGGGTTTCCCCTCCCCCAGTTTCAGCGCTTGTCCAAGAGGGCGATCGGGAGTTTCGCGGCATTCTCGTGTAACTCCCGCGCTTGTATTTTAGCCCGGCCGCCGCGCGGATTAGTGTGGCTGCCTTGGGCTGATGACTGAGTCCAGGACGCCTTTCTGGAACTCATCCCAGGTGGGTGACATGCCGCGAAGTTTGCTGACAACCTTTGCAAATGTTTCGATGACATAGTCCATCTCCTCTTCCGTGTTATCCTTGCCGGGTGACAGGATGATGGCGGCCTGGGCCAGGGCATGGGGCAAACCAATCGCGCTCAGAACATGCGAGCTTTTGAGTGACTTGCTGACACAGCCGGTCGGGCCCGCCACCGCGATGCCTTGCATGTCGCACAGCAGCACCTGGCCTTCCCCTTCGATGAACTCCGTGGAGATATTCAGGTTGGTCGGCGCCCGTTGCGGGCCCGGCTCTGGTCCGTTCAATTGCAGGCAGGGAATCCCGGCTTTGAGTCCGTTCCAAAGACGCTTTTGCAGGCGCTGGCAATGCGCGCTCCGTCGCGCCCCGTCGCGCATGGCGATTTCCGCCGCCAGGCCGGCCCCGACGATGCCCGGCACGTTCTCAATGCCGGCGCGCCAGCCGTTCTCCTGCGCCCCGCCGTGCAGCAGGCTGGTGAGCCGCGCCCGCCGGTTGCGGTAAAGCACGCCCACCCCCTTGGGCCCGTGGAAACGATGCGGCGAGAAGGAGAGCAGGTCCGCGCCCAACTCCTTCACGTCGATGGGCAGCCATCCGGCCCCGGCCTCGGCATCGACATAGAGGGGGATGCCTTTCCGCCCGGCAATCCCGCTGATCTCCCGGATCGGTTCTATCGTGCCAATGTCATGATTGACAAGGTGGACGGCGATTAAAATGGTTTTGTCCGTCATGGCAGCCCGCACGTCCGCCGGATTGACAAATCCCTGGCGATCCACCTTGACGCGCGTGGCGGTGAAACCGTGTTTTTCGAGAAATTCCGTGGAGTGAATCACCGCCGGATGCTCGATCTCGCTCAACACAATATGATTGCCCCGGCGCTGGCCCGCCCAGGCCGCTCCTTTGACGGCCAGATTCGCCGATTCCGTGCCATCGGAAGTGAAAATGATCTCTTCCGGCGAATCGGCGTGAATCAAGGCGGCGATTTGGGCGCGGGCCGCCGCCACCGCCTCGCGCGCCCGCAGGCCATGGTGATGCAGGGATGAAGGATTGCCGAAGGCTTCGGCAAAAAACGGCCGCATCCCCTCCAACACCTCCGGCAACAGGGGCGTGGCGGATTGGTGGTCGAGATAAACCTGTCGCATGTCGCTCCGCCCCGGCTCCGGTTTCAGTTGGCGTGCCGCTTCTGGCTGCGTCCCATTCCCGTGATTTTCCGCCGATGGATCAGATCGACCAGCGTCGTGCGCAAGAGCACGTCCTTGACCCCGTCCTGGGCCTGCTCGAACAAGCCGCACAGCGCGCAGCCGCCGGGGTGTTCGCAATCGCGTTTGAGTTGCTTGCAACGTTGGAACACGATCTTCCCTTCAATCGCTTCAATAATTTCCAGCACGGACACCTGCGCCGGGTCCTTGACCAGCACAAATCCGCCGCCGGCCCCCCGAATGGACCGCACCAGGCCGGCCTTGACCAGGTTTTGGAAAATCTTCGCCAGGAAACTCTTTGGGATTCGCTCCGTCCGGCTGACCTCGTTGATCATGGCCATCTGCCCCGGCCGGCGCCGGGCCAGGTGCATCAATCCCAACACCCCATACTCACCTGCGCGCGTGATTTGCATCGGATAACCTGATTCAAATAGACTCCATCCTATAACTTATAACTATATAGGAGCGCCGCAGGCTGTCAAACCGGCCCGCCCACTCACCCGCCGTCCGGACGCGGAATGACGATCTTTTGCCCGACCCGCAGGCGGTTCCAATCGACGTTGGGATTGGCCTCCTTCGCCTGCCGCAAGGTGATGGTTTTCATTCCCTTGCTTCTGAAATCGGCGTTATAGGCTTTGACGATCAAATCCAGCCTGTCGCCTTCCTGGACGGTGTAGAGGTAACCTTTCTCCGAGGCGGCGGTTTCCGGCGGGGCGGAAGTTTTCGCCTCGGTCTTGCGGGCTGGTGTGGGAACAGCGCCGAGGGACCGTTCCAGTCCGCCGATGGATTTGCGGATTTCCTCCGAGATGGCTTCCTTGTCTTCCTGGCGCTTCTTATCCACTTCCTGGATGGCGTCGGCAAGCCGTTTGAGGTCCTCCTGAATCCCCGACGTGTCGGCGGCCCGGGACTGGGCCGCGCGCAAGTTCTGAATCTCCTGCTCCAAGGACGCGATCCTGGCGTGAAGGGCCTCATTGTCCGACTGGACGGCCTGGAGGTCGGCGGCCAGCCGTTTGTAGCGCTCCTCCGCCTCTTCCCTTGCGGCGATGGCGGCGGCGGCGCCGGCCCGGGGGCTGGGCGGCGGGTTGGTGGGCGGGCCGGCCTCCTGGGCCGTGACGGGCAGGCGCAGCAGGAAAATGGGAAAGGCAAACAGAACGAACGCACGTTTCATGCCGCTGAAAATAGGAGCGCCGCCGCGCAAGTTCAAGGTTCAAAGCAATGCTCACTTTGCGCTTTGCTCTTTCCAGTTTGAACCTATTTTCATGGGCGTGACGATTTTGGAAGTCATCCAACGCAGCGCCGATTTTCTGGACAAACGAGGCGTGAGCGCGCCGCGCCTGCAAGCCGAATTGCTTCTGGCCCACGTCCTGAACATGCCGCGGATGAATCTGTACTTGAATTTCCAGCGGGCGCTCTCCGCCCAGGAAGCGGACACCTTGCGCGAATTGGTGCGGCGGCGCGGCCGGCGCGAACCTGTGCAATACATCGTCGGCTCGGCTTCCTTCTGCGGTTTGGAATTGGCTGTCAGCCGCCATGTCCTGGTGCCCCGTCCGGAAACGGAACTGCTGGCTGAACGGGCCTGGACATTTCTGCGGCAACTGCCCCCCGACCGCCAGCCCCGCGCGCTGGACCTGGGCACGGGCAGCGGTTGTCTGGCCATCGCCCTGGCCGCCCAGGCGCCGCAGGCGCGCGTCGATGCCACCGATCTCTCCGGCGACGCCTTGAACACGGCCCGCCAGAACGCCGCCCGCCACCAGGTGGCGGACCGGATCGAGTTTCATCTGGGCGACGGCTTCGCTGCCCTGGAGCAAGGGGGCTGTTTTGATCTGATTGTTTCCAATCCGCCTTACATTGCCACGGCGGAAATCCAGGCTTTGGAACCCGAAGTGCGCGATTATGAGCCGCGCGTGGCACTGGACGGGGGAGCCGACGGGCTGGATTTTTACCGGCGGTTTGCGGCCGAGGCGGGGGCGTTCCTCCGGCCGGGGGGACGGGTCATGCTCGAGCTCAACGACAACGGCGCGGCGCGGGTGGGCGCCATTTTCGAACAGAACGGCTGGGCCGTCCAAGCCATCGAGCCGGATTACAATCGGTTCCAGCGAATTTTCATTGCGCGCCCGGCCAGCCAACCACACGATGTCGCCGCGCGAAGCGGAGTTGTTTGAATGGACCGGTTTCTTATCAAAGGCGGCATACCGCTGCACGGCGAGGTCATGGTCAGCGGCGCGAAAAACGCCGCCTTGCCGATCATGGCCGCGAGCCTGCTGACCGCCGAACCCTGCGTCATTCGACGCGTCCCCAATCTCAGCGACGTCCATTTCATGGGGCAAATCCTGGCTTCGCTGGGCGCGACGGTCCGGTTGCAGGGCGATGAGTTGCGCTTGCAAGCGGCCGGGATCAAAGGGGTGGGCGATTATGAATTGATCCGCAAAATGCGCGGCTCCATTTGCATTCTGGGGCCGTTGCTGGGGCGCACCGGCAAGGCCCGCGTTTCCATGCCGGGCGGCTGCGTCATCGGGGCGCGCCCGATTGACCTCCATCTCAAGGGCCTCAAATCGCTCGGCGCAACCATTCGCATCGAAGCCGGCTACATCAACGCCTCGGCCCGCAAGCTCAAGGGCGCGGAAATGTTCCTGGGCGGCCGATGCGGCCCAACCGTGCTCGGCACCGCCAACGTCATGATGGCCGCCGCGCTGGCCGACGGCGTCACCACCATCGAAAGCGCCGCCTGCGAGCCGGAGGTGGTGGATTTGGCCAATTTCCTCAACGCCATGGGCGCCAAGGTCTGCGGCGCGGGCAGCCCGACCATCACCGTCACCGGCGTCCGTCGCCTGCATGGGGCCGAGCATGAAGTCATCCCGGACCGCATCGAAACGGCCACCTTCGCCGTGGCGGCGGCGGCGACCCAAGGCGAGGTGACCATCCGCGGCGCGCGACCGGACCACTTGCACGCCGTGCTGGACAAGCTGCGGGAGGCAGGAGTGAGGGTGGAACGGAGCGGCCCGGCATTGAAGGTTTCGCGCTCCGGGCGGTTGAAGGCGGTCGATGTCACCACCCTGCCTTACGCCGGCTTCCCGACCGACGCGCAGGCGCAGATGATGGCGCTGATGGCGTTGACTCCCGGCATCAGCATCATCACGGAGCGAATTTTTGAATCGCGCTTCATGCACGTCAGCGAACTGGCCCGCCTGGGCGCGGACATCGCCATCGAAGGGCCCAGCGCCATCGTCAAGGGCGGCCGGCCGCTCAGCGGCGCGCCGGTCATGGCCAGCGATTTGCGGGCTTCGGCCGCGCTGGTCATCGCCGGGTTGGCGGCGCGCGGCACGACGGAAGTCAGCCGCGTCTATCATATCGACCGCGGCTACGAGAACATTGACGGGAAACTGCGCAAGCTTGGCGCCCGCATCGAACGAGTGGAGGATGCATGAGGTTTTTCACGGGATTGATTATTGTCGTTGGCCTGTCATTGGGCGCCTGGCAACTCTACAAGTATTGGCAGACGTTTGAGGAAAAGCCGCCGGTGGCAGCCGCCCCGTTGCCGATAGCCGACGGCGATCAACTGCCCGGCATGCCGCCCAGCCTGCGGCCCGTCCTGGAGGCCGCCCGCAAGCGGGGCGCGCCCGGCTTGCATGATTTTCTGGTCATGTACGGCAATACCATCAACGATCCGCGCCGGGCCTGGATCGAACTGGATTATGTGGTCCTGCTGGCCCAGAGCAGCCCCGGGGAGGCGCGCCGCGAATTTGCCAAGGTCAAGAGCCGCGTGCCGCCCGATTCGCCGGTTTACGATCGGATCAAGCAATTGGAAAAGACCTACGAATAGGCCGCGCGGCGTCAGTTGATCTTCTCCGCGACGACGTAGCGGAACATGCGCCGCTTCATCCACCGCACCGCCAGCAGATCGTAAAGCGACGCAAAGAGCCGGTTCCAAACCCCATAATGGCTTTGCCCGGCGTGACGCGGATTGTTGGAGACGGGAATCTCCGTCACGCTGAACCCCTCCATTTTGATCAAGGTCGGCAAAAAGCGGTGCATACCCTTGAAAAACTTCAGGTCGGCGATGCACTGGCGTTTGAAGGCGCGATAGGTGCAGCCGGCGTCGGAGATTTGTTCGCCGGACAATTTGTTGCGCACCCAGTTGGCGATGCGGGAGGAGGCGATGCGCACGAAACCGTCCCCCTGCGCGCGCGAGGCCACGCGGGTGCCGCACACGCAGTCGAATTTCTCCAGCGCCTTCAGAAAGGCCGGCAGGTCCTTTGGATCATTTTGCAAATCGGCATCGACGGTGACGATGCAACGGCCGCGGGCCGCCTTCATGCCCGCCCAACTGGCGGCCGATTCGCCGCAGTTGAAGGCCAACCGTTGCGGGCGGATGCGCCGATCCGCCGCCGCCAGTTCCTTGAGGATTTCCCACGACTTGTCCCGGCTGCAATCGTCGGTGATGACCACCTCGTAAGGCAGCTTGAGCGGGTCCGCCGCCGCGCGGATGGCCGTGATGAGCGCGCGCAGATTGTCCTGCTCGTTGTAGCAGGGGATGACGAAGCTCAATTCAGTCTCGTTCACAAAACGCGGGCCATCATTGGGTCGCGCCGCTTAGAACCGCAAGCCTGAAATCGGGCCCTCCGGTGCTGTTCCTGCGCCAGAAACGATGAAATAATGATAGAAGTTTTAAAACCCGCAACATCCGCTACATCGTTGATAGCCAGGCATTTAAGGTGCAACAAAAGCCTCAACAAAGCCTCAACAGACCCGCAACATTTTGGCCCGTCAGGAGAAAGGCTCAAGTGTTACCTGTGTTCTGAACCTGCACCATGCAGGCTTTACCCGGGCCGGGAGATTTGAGATAATGTTGCCATGCCGAAGCCGCTCACAGTTTCGCTGCTGCAAAAGGAAGCCACCTGCTTTGCGAAGGCGCAGTCGAAGCACGCCGAACCGAGTTTGTTCGGCGTCACGGACGGCAAGGCTGTCGGCACGTATCTGGAGCACAAGTTTCAGGCGCACCTTCAGAGCCTCTACACCTACGCACGAGGCAGTTCAGCAAAGGGGATTGATTTCCCGGAACTCGGCGTGGACATCAAAGTCACAAGCATCCGTCAGCCGCAGTCGTCCTGCCCCTTCAAGAGCGCCCGCCAGAAGATTTACGGCCTCGGCTACTCCTTGCTCGTGTTCGTATATGACAAGCATGACGACGAAAAGACGCGGACCGGACAGCTCGACATGAAGCACACAATCTTCGTTCAGAAGGAACAGACGGCGGACTTTCAGACGACGACCGGGCTTCGCCGGTTGGTTGAGAACAAGGCAAATCGGGACGATATCCTCGGCTTCTTCCAAGAGAGGATGTTGCCGGTGGACGAGGTCGAGGCCGAATCACTTGCCGATGAGGTGCTGCGCGACCCGCCGGAAATCGGCTATCTCACCGTCTCCAACGCGCTTCAGTGACGACTGCAATACGGTCGCGTCATCGAGCAAGCCGGCAAAGTTGGCGGCATCCTGCGGCTGGTATGAGAACCAAGACCAAAATCGAGTTTGGCGATTTTCAAACGCCGCTGGCTCTGGCGCGGGAAGTCTGCTCGTTGCTGGCCCAACAA
>Ga0326727_10018039_pt1 | contig 14492 bp, 13 predicted proteins | sample MB2enrmetagenome_FD_207643 | JGI IMG/M metagenome (GOLD analysis project Ga0326727, IMG submission 207643) | Lab enriched peat soil microbial communities from McLean, Ithaca, NY, United States - MB29MY | ecosystem: Environmental > Terrestrial > Soil > Wetlands > Peat | place: USA: New York...
GAGTCCAACCTCAGCGGCGCCGTCGCTGGTGGATGCTCCGGGGTGGTCCCATTACTGGCGAAAGGGTGGTCCCATGCTGCTGGCGAAACTCACCTCAAGGTGGTCCCATGTCGCTGGCGGGCGACACGCGGGGAGCACTTGAAGAGGAAGGTCAGATAGACCGTGTGGTCGGGATCATCCCCGCTCACGCGGGGAGCACAACATCGCCCGCTTCACGAGCTACGCCCAGGTGGGATCATCCCCGCTCGCGCGGGGAGCACGCGGAGATCGTCGTCGTTGCCAATATGGCGGGAGGATCATCCCCGCTCGCGCGGGGAGCACGGCATCTTCTTCTTCGACTTGTTGTTGGCATTCGGATCATCCCCGCTCGCGCGGGGAGCACACCATGACGATGACGTTCGGGATCGCCGTGTTGGGATCATCCCCGCTCGCGCGGGGAGCACGTCTGGGGCGGCTTCAGCCTCACCCCTCAGCCGGGATCATCCCCGCTCGCGCGGGGAGCACACGTTCAACATCCAGCCTGGGAAAATGGAAGGCGGATCATCCCCTCTCGCGCGCGGAGCACTCTCTCCGGCGTGTCGGTGTCCTCGCAGAACGGATCATCCCCGCTCGCGCGGGGAGCACGCGCAGAACAAGTTCCGCAACTTCGGCGAGTCGGGATCATCCCCGCTCGCGCGGGGAGCACCTACCAAGGATTGCTGTTGGGAGTGCCCATACGGATCATCCCCGCTCGCGCGGGGAGCACGACGACGGTCAGAAGGCCGTCTTCGTCGGGACCGGATCATCCCCGCTCGCGCGGGGAGCACTCGACCCAGAACCAGTACACGGCCCCGCACGCCGGATCATCCCCGCTCGCGCGGGGAGCACAGCTTCGCACTCGTCGTTGACGGGCTGACGTAGGGATCATCCCCGCTCGCGCGGGGAGCACAGGCTGTCGAACTGGGGTGGCATCCTGAACACGGGATCATCCCCGCTCGCGCGGGGAGCACGGCTACGGGGCCGACCAGGCGCTCACCTACCCGGGATCATCCCCGGGGTCGCGTCTCATCCCCGGTGTAAATGAGCAACGGGCGTAGGTTCCTTCAAGAGCTCCAAAACTCAGAAGGAGGACCTACACCCGTGGCACCACGAGTATCGCCCAGTGAGCGCGTCCGCGCAGAGATCGACGCGCTGTTCAGCTCTGACCAGGACCTTTCCACCGTGCTCGAGGAGGTCGGGCGTGTCACCGTCCGTCTCATCATGCAGCAGGCGATCGAGGCCGAGGTCGACACGTTCTTGGGTCGGCGGCCCTATGAACGGCGAAGCGAGGACACCCCGGCCGGATCGCGCAACGGCTGGCAACCGCCCGTGGCGGTGAAGACGACGATGGGACCGGTCGAGCTCAGTCGGCCGAAGCTGAGAGACACCGACGAGAAGTTCTGCTCCCAGCTGTTCGGTCTCGGCGTCACGCGCACCAACGCCCTCGAGGCACTCGTCATCTCGGCCTGGGTGCGGGGGTTGTCGGACCGCGACGTCGAGGCCGCCCTTCGTGAGGTGCTCGGTGACGAAGCGGCACTCTCGCGATCGACCGTGTCGAGGATCTGCCAGCAGGTAAAAGACGAGTTCGCCGCCTTCAGCACAAAGGATCTCTCCAGGCTCCGCATCGACTACTTGTTCTTGGACGGGACGAACTTCAGGTTCCACGAGCACTCCCCGGCCGAGCCGGTGCTTTGCGCCTGGGGCATCGACACCGACGGCAAACCGCATCTCGTCGGTCTCGGTGCGGCCAGCTCTGAGTCGACAGACGCCTGGGTCGACTTCCTCGAAGGACTCGTCACCCGCAGGCTCGCCTCGCCGCTTCTTGTCATCTCCGACGGTGCACCCGGGCTCATCGCCGCCATCGAGCAGGTCTTCCCCCGTTCGCTTCGCCAAAGATGCGTTATCCATCGACTTCGCAATGCAGTCGCCAAGGTCTCCAAGGCCGACCAGGAGACGTTCAAGGCCGACTGGTGGGAGGTCTTCGACAAGATCGAGGAACCGCCCGGTGAGCGGGCGGTCGGCGAAGCCCGCCGGCGCATCGACGGCTTCAGGGCCCAGTGGGAGCGTGCCTACCCAGGAGCTGTCGCCTGCCTGGTCGAGGACTTCGAATCGCTGAGTGTGCACCTGCGCTTCCCAAAGGAACATTGGAAGAGATGCCGGCACACCAATCTCATCGAGCGCACCTTCGGCGAGACACGCCGCCGGACCAAGGTGATCGGGCGGCTCCCCGGAGAGAGGACCTGTGTCGCCCTCGTCTTCGCGGTGCTTGACCGGCAAAGCCGCGGCTGGCGCGGGGTGACGGTGACGCCGCGGGCGCTCAGGCGCCTGCAAGATCTCCGGCGCGAGCTCCTTGAAGAACAACAAGATCCCGACTCAGAAGACACGATCACAGCAGCGGCATAGGCTCTCGTTGGAACCTGCGCCTCGAGCTATTTACACCGCGTCTGGGACGCCACCATCCCCGCTCGCGCGGGGAGCACCCGCGGTGCCGCTCGGTCGTGGTCCCAGGGCGGGGATCATCCCCGCTCGCGCGGGGAGCACGGTTCGGCGGTGCGGGAGACAAGGTCACAGAGCGGATCATCCCCGCTCGCGCGGGGAGCACGCAAGCCCGCGGGCGATCGCCTCTCGCTCTTCGGATCATCCCCGCTCGCGCGGGGAGCACACCCGGTGGTGAGCTATGACGGGCCGAGCGGATGGATCATCCCCGCTCGCGCGGGGAGCACGTCATAGGTCGCTCGAGCGTGATCGTGCACTTCGGATCATCCCCGCTCGCGCGGGGAGCACCGGTCATGCTGACTGCAGTCTGGCGAGAAAACGGATCATCCCCGCTCGCGCGGGGAGCACATCGACTCGTTCGAGTCGGGCGGCGCCACGTCGGGATCATCCCCGCTCGCGCGGGGAGCACCTGGTCGGCAGCTTCTTCGGCCTGACGGCCATCGGATCATCCCCGCTCGCGCGGGGAGCACGGTGTCGCCCTTAAGGGCGCGGACACGAGCAACGGATCATCCCCGCTCGCGCGGGGAGCACGCCGACGATTCGACGCACGGTCACGGCTCCTCCGGATCATCCCCGCTCGCGCGGGGAGCACAAAGCTCATGCCGCGTTGCGGAGTGCGGCGGCCGGATCATCCCCGCTCGCGCGGGGAGCACTCTTTGCCCGAGTGGGGCCTCACGACGGCGTCGGGATCATCCCCGCTCGCGCGGGGAGCACAATAACTGGCGTACTGTCACGTCTTCGTCTCCAGGATCATCCCCGCTCGCGCGGGGAGCACGCGCTCACCAAGCCGATCCCGCTCGGCTACACCGGATCATCCCCGCTCGCGCGGGGAGCACTGTGCCGAGGATCTCATGATCCTCCGAGCACACGGATCATCCCCGCTCGCGCGGGGAGCACTACAACACCGGCATCTACGACCACACCGTCTACGGATCATCCCCGCTCGCGCGGGGAGCACCCGGTATCGCCCGAGGACGCGAACTGGATGTCGGGATCATCCCCGCTCGCGCGGGGAGCACCTCGGAGCTTGCCCACCCAATAGATCCATGCCGCGGATCATCCCCGCTCGCGCGGGGAGCACCTATACGACGGTCAGGACTCCAACGGCCAACTGGGATCATCCCCGCTCGCGCGGGGAGCACTCTTCTCTACCTGGATTATGTTGTCAAGGAACGATGGATGAGCATCAGTCCGTCGTGATCCACCGGTTGCCACGAGCTCCCGGTGACTCGAAATGTCAGGCCCTGCTCGTTTCTGGCCGCGTGAACCATCACCGCGCGGCCATCGTCGGTGACGTACTTACAGATTCTCGTCCATAGGTGCTCTCGGACACGTGCCGTTATCGACCCGACGAAAACACCCGGCGCGATCTCCAGCAGCCACCGCGTGAGGTGACCCCGCAACCCCGGTGGCACGGCGATGAGCACCACTACCGTCATGTCGCCGGCCCATAGGCAGTACCTGGCTTCACCAGACCTACCTCTTCGTCCCAAAGGGCAAGATAGGCGTCCTCGACAACTTCCTCCTCGCTCGCCCCGAGAAGAAGATGGATGTCGTCGACCGCCCGTTGCAGGATGCGAGCTTCGTAGCTCCGTTCCCGCACGGTTCTGCGCACACGACTAGCGAGGTCTTCCGTACCCGCGGCGACCATCTCGAAGGCGGCGGGAAGGGAGATCTCGACTTTGTATAGGTCGGCCATGTCATAGACGAAAGAAAGGATGTGGCCGGTATGGACGAAGCCCAATCCGGGACTGCAGCCTGTCGCGACTATCACGGTATGAACGATGCCATAGAGCACGCTGTTGGCGGTCGACAGGGCCTTGTTGAGCGGATCACCGGCCGCCCAGTCGTCGGGGTCATAGTGCCGGCCTTTCCACTCGAGGCCGTGCTCTGTCGCAAGCTGTTTGTAGGCTCGTCGCACACGCGCCCCCTCCATTCCTCGCAGTTGCTGCATGGTTGCATGCTGCACCTCCTCGCCGGGAAAGCGCATTTGGTACATCTGCCGGGCGACAGCGAGGCGGCTTGTCCTCCGCGACACGAGCCTCGCCTGAGCCTCGAGCAGGTGCGTCGAGCGAGATAGTGACGGAGCCGATGCGTAAAGGCGCGCTCCACCTTCGCCGACCCAGCAGGTGACGACCCCTGACTCCCCGAGCAGGTTCATGGCCTGGTGCGTTACACGGGTCCCAGGGCCGAGCAACAGGACACCGAAAGAGGCCGCCGGCAGATAGGTCGTGCCCGTGTCGCTCATGGCAACGACCGCGTTCGCGTCCCTGTGAACGACGCAACGGTCGAGGTAGACGAACGAGTAGCGCCTCGATACCGGCTGCAGGGCCCCTATCGGTAGGCGCTCACCGCTGAGCGGCACACCGGACGACTGTGTCACCTTCTTTTCGGAGCAGCGAGGGTCAGTAGGCCACAACCATAAGCACGGCCGTGGCCCATCCCTCTAGTCAGAGTCCTTTGCAGCAAAGCAGCGTCGCAGACTTCGAGGTGACCCATGAAATCACTTACCGTCAGAGTGACTCGGCCGTCTCTATGACCGAAGACGAAGCGACGCCGGCCTACCACGGCCGCATCGGGCTCGCCCGTCGAGGACTTTCGCAGCAGGAATCCGTGCGCTTCACAGCGTGACTCCAGCCACGAGAGTTGTTGGCTGGCGGTGACATGTGCAAAACGCTGCGTCTCGGGCGAGTCTGGAGTGCGACGCCCGCTGTGCACGGCGTTCGCCGCGAGGCGGAAGGCATAGACCTGGCCGGTATCCAGGCGCGCGAGAAGCCGGTCATAGAGCTTTGACTCGTAGACGACGCCGCTGACCTCCCGACCCCCGTCGGCCGCGAAACCATCAAGCTCCGGCCGAAGCGGACTCACGATCCAGAGCAGTGGATCGGCAGGGCTGTCCCGATCCAGGCGCCAGAGTGTCCGCCCTGATGCCTCGTTGTCCTGCGGATTCGGCTTCGCCGTCGCCTCCGCGACGACCTTGTGCATCCTTCGTGGATTCTCGAGAACCCCAGCCCCCGCGCGCGAACGAGGGTCTATATGGAACCGGGTGAGAAAGGTCACGACTCCTCCAGCAGCGTCATCGGGTCGTGCTCAGAAGCTCCGGTACCTGCCGCCTGGGTTGGGTTCGGTACTACAAGGTAGTGATGGCGCACTCGACGCCGTCCGTAGGAGCGAGCGATCGAATCGAAGGTCCGCACCTGGTCGACGAGTTCTCGATCGCCACCCGCGTCCTCGACGACGGCCTCACAGCGAACAGACGGCCCGGGCGGCATGACGCCCCCGCCGTCCTGGAACGGAATGGAGCCGAGAACGGTCAAGAGGTCGCCATCGTGCACGCCGAGGCGAACCGGCCTGTCCGGTGGGCAGGAGCGTCTCCCCAGATAGAGAGGAAAAGCCGGGCGCCGAAGTGCCTCGTCTAAATCTCGGAGCGTCTCCGTCGGGCCCTCGAAGCCAGCGACGAAGCAGGCGTCCGAGAGGTAGAAGCGCTCGGTGACCTGGGTGCTCGTCGACGCCGGGCGGTAGGCGCCAGATGCCGTGGGGAGCCTGCCTCTCTCCGGGGCAAAGCGCCTGTTGTCGTCGAACAAGCTCGACAGGGTATGGAAGTCCCGGAGCAGTTCGCCCGGCCGGTCCGCCCGCACACCGAAGCGGAGAGTCACGAGATCGTCCACGGGGTCGCGTCGATCCCGACCGAGAGCCGCCACCAACATGCCAAGGACGGCCGACTTTGTCGGGAACAGCTCTGTTCGTCGGTAACGCTCGAGCCGTTGGCTGCCACCCCAGGCCTGAAGAGGCCCGCCGAGGCGGAGCGCGAGAACGCTCATGGGTTGATCTGCCCGGCCACCGCCTGCTCAATGGCGCCGAGCAGCTCGGGGAATGGGAGCGACTCACCGAGGTGGTCATTCACGTCCTTGAGCGCCGAGAGATAGCTGGCCCAACCTGCCACACGCTTTGTCCCGTAGAGTCCGTCGATCTGGTCCGCGTATTCGGCCAAGCGACGAGCGGACTCCGAGACGTAGCCGGCGCCGCTCTCGACAGGGCTCTCGAAGGCTCCGACGAGACTCACGGGCTGGTCGTTGCGAAGCGAGACAAACACGAGGTCGGGCAGCGTGATGGCGGCAAAGGTGTTCTGGTGCCCGGTTGGCAGGCTGTGCACGAAGCCGTCGACGAAAGCCACTACTCCTGGTGCCACCGCGGAGACATCTCCGAGGTTGTCCGCCAGGCGGCCGAGGCTCACGGTCGCAAAGCGGTACAGCGTCGCCGAGTTGAACTCGACGTATCCCATCATCGCCGCCCCGGTCTCGTCGCGCTCTGCAAGATCGTCGACTGCCGTGTAGAAATCGAACTCGGCAGCGACGCGGTGAGTCGATATGGCGTGGGCGACCTGACAGGCGGCGTCGATGTTGAGGTCTGGGGTGTCGGCGATCATGCGCCCGAACAGAGCCACGTCGAGAGAGTGACCACGGCCCATCGCCTCCTTCAGGGCGTCGGGGTTCAGTTCCGCGCCACGAGCCGCCGCCGCGAGTTGCTCGAGGGTCTCTGCGATGGCGCTCTCGGAGATGAACAGGGCGTACTCGAGATCTGCGAGTCCCTTCTGTTCGCTGTGCTTCTTGAGCTTGTCGCCCTTGAGGCCGAGCAGAGCACCTGTGGCGGTGTTGACGAGACTTACGATTTGCTCCTCGTCGAGGCCGGACTCCGGTCCTAGCCGCTCACGTAGCCTTTGCGCGAGCAACTCGGCGAGCTTGCGCGTGCGAAGACCCTGTTGGGCTTCCTCGAAGCGCTCGTTGAAGTATCGCCGGGTGGCGCGTTTCCAGGACTGCGAGGAGACCCGTGCCCGGCGGGCGCCGCCGTAGAGGGCGGTCTTAGGCGAGTTGGTGTCGTCGCGGTTGAGACACGACGGCGGCAGGGTCTGAAGCACGTGCACGTCGACGACGGCTCTGCTCGGGTTCATGACTCCTCCTGTTCGTTGTCCTCTGGGCTTGTAGAGAAGTAGTCACGTGCCCATGACAGACAAACCCTGTCACGTCGATTCGACCACAGCCATGCGCAGAGATCGCGATACAAGAGCGTGTAGTCGAGAGGAATACCCGCCCCCCTCAAGAGGGTCACGAGTCCGCGAAGGTGCACACCGAGAGCCTCTGGCGTCTCGCTCGCAAGGGCCGCACGAAAGCGGCGCTCGATACCTTGTTCGGACGCACCCGATGTCCCTCGACGTTGGCCCAGCACGCGGCACGCGCGTCCAAGGCGCCAACCCTGGAGGTTCATCGCACCTTGTGACTGGGACTGTTGGTGGAGAGCGAAGAGACTCAGGGTCAGATGCGCCGCGGGTTCGCGCCAACGCTGTGTGCCGACGACGTCAATGACATAGGGCCAGGAGTCCGGCGACTCCTCCAGGCTTCTTCCGACGCCTCGCCGCAGTGCGGCGAGCGCCCCGGGGTCAGCACGCACACGCGACAGAACCCGCTCGATCGAAGGCGTGCTCGAAGCAGTTGTCGTCATGCCACTCCTTTCTCCTCCGGCAGGGGATTGAAGTCTTCGCGCGCCTTTCGTAAGGCGCGCTCGAAGCGCAGCTCGCAGGAGGCTCCCGCGAAGGCCTGTGACGCCGGGAGTTCGGCGAGGCGTCGTCGAGCCACCGCTCGGGCGGCTGCGGTGACCGTGGCGGCCCAAGACGCGATGGCCATAGCTCTCAGCTCAGATGATCCGAGCTCCATCAGAAAGTGGCGGTAGGGGGCGTCAAGAGCGCTGTAGAGCTCCTCTGCCAGGCCATTCCTCGAGGCGCTTGCCTGTATCCTCTTCCCCTCCGGCACCTCGTAGCGATCAGTCTCGTCGTTGTGCTTGACGAAGGAAGCATCCGAGACAAAGCCGAGAGCTCGCGCGGCGGCGTCGGCGAAATGGACGGCGTATCCCGCGAGCGTCGCCGCCTCCAGGTCTTCGGTCCGCAGCACGGCCACGGGAGTGTCCAAACGGTCCGAGAGGAGGTCCTCGATCGTCGTAGACATGTTGCCGAACTTGGTCGAGGTGACTAGCAGCGAAACACTCTGCACTCCGCGAGCCTCGAGCGCGGCTACCCAAGAGAGTACTGCCGCTCGGTTCTCTCCCTCGCTCAGGGCCAACAGCGCGCTGAGGCCGCGCCAAACCTGCTGGCCTGTCCTGGCGCGAAGCGGCGAGTAGTCGATCGAGCCCTGGGTGATCCGGCGCCAGCCCGTGTGGGGGTCGACGCCTCTCGCCGCCTCGCGGTCGACGCTGTCGCCGGCGCATATGACGACACCTGTGACCACGACTTCGTCTGCTCGCATCTCCGGGCACAGGCGAATCCTCCGGCCTTGCCAGGTGTAGAGATCGCAGACACCCTCCGGTGGGCGGGTCTCGTGCATCGGTCCAAGTGGAGGTCGTTCCCAGGCAGGTAGGTCCTCAGACCCGCCGCGAATGAAACCGGTGCGGCTCCAGGGCACAAGGTTCAACAGCAGCGTCTCGCGAAGGGTGGGCCCAATCGGGGCGACGAAGCCGATCCAGCCCACATGGCCCACCTGGGGAGCGTCCTTTCCCGCCTTGACCTTGGGATTGCCCTCGGCGCCTGTCTTGTCCGAGGTCGTCCCCCAAGCGTGGCGCTCGACGAGCCAACGACCAGCCTCTGCCGCGCTGAGGGCGAGGCCAGTGGCATCGGTGACGGGAGTAAAGAGCGGCACGTTGTTGCCCGAGGGGGCATAGGAGATCAACTTGTTGGCGGTCTTCGGGCCGCCACCGCCGACGGCCCCCAGGCCCGGTGACTGGAAGAAGGGAGCTTCCGAGTCGAAGAGGTCGAAGCGGTCCGCCCACCGCTCGAAGTAAGCCTCGATCACCTCTGTCGGCAACACCGGTGCCTCCCACAGCTTCCGCCAGGCTGTGTCGTCGGCCGGCCCGCCAAAAGCGCGATAGCAACAGGCGAGAAGAAGCCTCAGAATCGGTGGCTCCTGGGTCGGGAACTCGATGTCGAGCCCGGAGATCTCGTGCGCTCGCGTGAGTGCCTCAGCGAGGCCAACGGAGCCCGACCGCCCGTCTGTAAAGCGCACGGGCAGCCAGGGCTCGAGCGCGAGGTCGAAGCTGAGCTCACCCGCCATGACCGTCCACCTCCAGACCAAGCGCGCTCGTGTAGCGGACCCGATTATGCCCGAGGCCTGTCTCACCGGTCGTGTCGAGGCGAAGGACTCGCTGTCGGCGCAGCCAGGAATGCTCTCTCCAGGACACCGGCACCTCCAGCGCGAGCGCGGCGGAAGTGAGAAAAGAAGGCAGGCGAACCACCGAAGAGAGCACCGCGTCCACCTGATATGGATCAGGGGCAGTGCCGACAGGTACATCGATGCCAGTGAAACAGAGATAACCGGGACGACTGGACGCGCAGGCGAGCGCCACCTCCACGCTTTCGGGCGCGTCCCGCACCGCCGCCTGGACGACCGGGTCATCGTCGTCGGGATCGCCGAGCCCGATGCGGCACAACTCGAGCAGGTTCTCTGCTAGGTCGGGCTTCGCGATGGCGAACGTCTCCGCCCTCAACTCGCGGGCATGTTGGGCAGCGGTCCAGGCCTTCTGGGCCTCGGCTGCCCGTGCGGACCACGACGTCGGCACCACATCGTCGTCGCCGTAGACGGAGGAGACGAGGGTCGCGAGGTCCCCGGGGAGAGCTATCTCTGTCCGGCCGTCCAACAAGGCCACTGTGCGCAAGAGGAGGTGCTCACCGTAGACGGCGACCGAGCCCCGAGGCAGAGCCGGCGGGGCGCCTTTTTGGCGATGGGCCCCTGCGATGATGACGCCGGCCCGTCCGAAACCAGCCGGGCGAGAAACCCCTCGGTGGCGCTGCACACGACCGAGACGCTGGAGCACGAGGTCGACGGGCGCCAAATCGGTGACGAGGGCGTCGAAGTCGATATCGAGTGACTGTTCGAGCACCTGTGTGCCGACGACGATCTGACCTTTCAGGCGCTCTCCTTTCGGTCCGAAGTGATGCGCGAGCCAGGTCTCCTTTTCGAGCCTGTCGGCGGCCGTGAAGCGTGAGTGGAGAAGGTGCGCCGATGGAGACATCTGAGCAAGGGCACGATAAGCCTCCTGCGCGCGGCCGACTGTGTTGCGAACGACAAGGACATTGGCACCCGTCGCCGCCATGGGAAACACCCTGGCGCACAACCGGGCGCAGGTAGAGTCGTCCAACTCCTCGTCGAGCCATTCGATCTGCGCGGACGTGGCGAACTCGTCGAGATTGACGGCGAGAGACGACGCAGTTCCGTCTCGGGCAACGGCCGTCACCGACGGGTAGTTGACTGCGCCGAGGTCTATCGCTCGCCCCGCGTAGGCCTCGGCGAGTCGAACACTGGCGGTCGGAGGAAGTGTCGCCGACAAGAGCACGACGGGCACGCCGGCCGATCCCAGCCAACTGAGTGCCCGACGGAGGAAGACCGACGTGTAGGCGTCATAGGCGTGCACCTCGTCGATCACTACGACCTTTCCGACCAGGCCAACCTGACGAAGCGCCACGTAGCGAACCTTGGCCGCACACATGAGCGCCTGGTCGACCGTGCCGACGACAAAGGGTGCCAGCAGGCGCCGCTTGGACCCGGCGAACCAGGCCGCGGCGACGACCGAACCTTCGTGTTCTGAGTCCACATCGATACAGCCAGGGGCGCCGATTTCTGCCAGCTGGCGGTATTCGCTGACTTGATTCGCCCTGCCGTGAGCCAGCTGGAGCAGGAAGTCCCCGGGCCCCATTCGTTCCAACCAGGTCTTGACGCGGTGGAACATCTGGTTGCTGGTGGCTTGTGTGGGAAGTCCGATAAAGACGCCTTCCAGGCCTTGCCGAGCGCCGAGCACCTCGACCGCCGCTAGTGCCGCTTCGGTCTTGCCCGCTCCCATGGGTGCTTCGACAAGGAGAAGGCTCGGCTCTCGCGCCAATGCGGCAAGTTCGATCGTGGCGCGCTGTAACGAGTTGGGCGAATAACCAAAGCGCGCGGCGAACCAACCCTTTTCCAGTCCGGCCAAGAGGAACTGGTGCCGGCGCCAGCCGATGGTCGCCAGGGCGGATGTTGCTCTGTCGCGTGAGGTGCTGACGTAGTCGTCGCGGGCGGGCGCTGACAGATAAGGAAAGAGCTCTGCGTTGCTTGCAATCCAGTCGGCCAGGATCACATAACCCGTAAGCGCCATCTCCCGAGCCCGGCCAAGCTGCAGCTCAGGAAAGCGCGTGAGCAACTCCTCAGCCTCGCTCACATGGACAACGAGGTCGAACAACTCACGCCGTGCCACCATCCAGGGGGCGTCCTCGCTCGTGGACCAGCCGTAGAGGTCGGGGCGGCGTCGTGGCTCGAGGGTGAACCCCTCAAGTGGGAACCAGCCATGGTGGCCACCAAGGATGGCCGCGACTGCCTCTATGGACCCGGGCCGCCAGCCGTAGCCCTCCAGAATCGGAACCAGGCCGGCCGCGGAAACGAGCGCGTGGGGCGCTTTGCTTCGGTTGGCAAGCGCCTCTGGCAGCTGGAAGCCAGCCGCTCGCACGGCGTCGGCCAACCAATCCACTTGGATCTGGAAGGCAGGACTGGCCTTCCCGAGGTCGTGGCAGCCGGCGAGCCAGGCGAAGAACGAACCCGCGGCCTCGAGATCATGGTCGAAGGACTCCGAAAGCCAACTGCAAGTGGCAGGTGACACCCAGCGAACCCAGAGCTCTTGTGCCATCGAGACCGTGTCCACCAGGTGGGCCGCAAGCGGATGCCAGGCGCGGTCAGGCCCCGTCTTGCCCCAGAGCGCGGCTGCGGCGGTGCTGATCGCTCCGCTGGGCTGTGGCAGGCCTTGCCCAATCGCTAGCTCCACTGAGGCCGCACGCTACTTCTCGGGTGTGTTCCCGTGTACAAGGCGGTCGCAGCACAGAGGCAAAGCCAGTAGCCAGCGAACCGCTCGACTGTGGCCGGACTTTCTTTGTCGGGCTGGCCGGATTTGAACCGGCGACCTCTTGACCCCCAGTCCATGAAGCATCCTGACAACGGCTACCGTCCGCTGACGTTTTACCTGGTCAGGTGCAGTGCGTCCTAGCCTCGCAGCGGCCGACATGCCACCCGGTGACGGTTGCTGGCAAGCAGTTCGGTAGCAGGTTCGGTAGCAAGCCGTAGCCCATGGCGGGCGTAACGTCCCATTCCTGCCAGTAGACGGGTTCTGTCCCGATTCGGGTCCCAGCACCAGACGCTCGTTCCTCTCCAGCCGTTCCCCCGCCCCACGGATGAGACCTAACATCGAACGTGTCTCGCCCCGAGAGATATCGGCCCCAAAGGAGGTGGCCGGACAATGGGTGGCAAACCGACCGAAAAGGAGGCGCTCGACCGGTTCCTCGAGGAATGGGACGGGCACCGAACACGGAAGTCGACCCTTGAGGCTGGACTGCGAGACGCGCGCGAGACGATGAAAGCCGGGGTCGCTTTATGGCTGGCGACGCTCGGCTACCTCGTCGTAGTGGAACATCTTGGCTCCTCGATCGCACGCCAGTCGACTGTCTACCCGGAACGGCTTGCTTCAGAGGCCGCATTCAAGGCCGCAGCTTTGGAGTTCTCCGACGGTGGGATTGCCGAGGATGAAGCCGAAGCTCTCTACTCGCTGCGGTGTGCCCTAGGGCACCAGTACGGGCTTCGAAACCGAAGGCGGCACATCTTCACCCTCGATCAAGTCAGTCCTCTCGTGGTGTTGCCGACCATCCCCTGGGACGGCACGAGGTCTAACGCCTCACGGTCGCAGACAGTCGTCAACGTGCGTGAGGTCGGCCGCTTCGTCGAAGGGCTCGTGTCGAACGCCCGGCGCGACCACGCGGCGGGCCTGGTCGCTTTGGCTCCCGGCAAGAGCGCCGAAGACCTCGACCTGTTCGGGGGCCTCTATTCCTGACTCGCCGAGGTTCGAGATCAGGCCTCTGCCGTGGGCCCCTAAGTCCCCTGCTGTGTCGGCGGGCAACCTCGTCAGGATCGAGAACGCGCTCGCTGAGCGCGTCCTGCTTGAGGCCGTCGTCCGGACGCCGAGGGAGAGACAACCAGACTTGCTTTGGCAGGTCGGTCGCGCGTTCCAGCCGGACCAGCTTGCGGCGGCAACTCGCCTACTTCTGGCCTCGGAAGTTCCCTGCATTGACCCTGCGCGATCATCAATGAGTTGCTCTTTTCGAGTTCGCCGGCTTTGTGTGCGACGACGGACTGCCACGACCGACAGAACCTGCCATCGCCTATAGAGCGACAGTCACGAACTCGCAGGACTTGGTCTCGCTTTCACTCTGGACGAGGAGCTCGCCAACCGCTACTTCGATCTGTACCGGGCGGAATGCAATACCAGTCTGTATGAAACGACGATTCCCCCTGAGGCAGTCCTCGGTCGCCTGCGCCGAAACGACGCGCAGGAGGTACTCGCCAATCCCTTCAAGCTAGGTAGGACGCTCCGCGAGGTTCGTCGCGCCCCGCGACGCGATGCGCCACGCGCCGTCGAGAGCCTCTGAGCTCCTCCGATCTGGGAGGTACTGGTGTGCATTTAAGAACCTATGCGGAGCGGCTGCTTGCGGCGACCGATGGGTGGTTCCCGCTCACGATCGACCCAACAGCGGTCACAGCAGAGGAGCACGCCCTCGCAGGCGTAGTGCGATGTCGGCGCCTGCTTGAGGGGATGAGCCGAGTCCACGATGCGCCTGACCTCGGGGGGGCCTCGGCCAGCTCGGACAGCAATGCCGTGCCGGCATGTGAGACGAGGTTCTTGCCGTCGGTGGTTACCTCGACGCGACGGGCCGAGCAGCTAAGATGCACTTGCAAGGAGCCCTACTCCTGGGTGTAATGGCTGCTTTAGCAACCGTCATTCTCCCAGTTGAGGAGGGCTATTTCGGCTCTACGCGAATTGAGGTTGGAGAAACCGGGCTCCTTCACCTCGTGGCACCGAGCGTAGCGGGACGATCTCGCCCGTTTCGGGGTCGACCGCCTCACCAAAGCACCACAGGATCTGGCCTCGGA
>Ga0326727_10018040_pt1 | contig 14491 bp, 9 predicted proteins | sample MB2enrmetagenome_FD_207643 | JGI IMG/M metagenome (GOLD analysis project Ga0326727, IMG submission 207643) | Lab enriched peat soil microbial communities from McLean, Ithaca, NY, United States - MB29MY | ecosystem: Environmental > Terrestrial > Soil > Wetlands > Peat | place: USA: New York...
GCCTGCAACGGGATCTGGAACATATGCGGCGGGATCAGGTCGCGCAGCTTTTCGACCATCGCCCGGCCGCGCGTCTCCGCGCGGTCGCGATGCACCAGCATGGAGAGCGCGTCGACCGCCTCGCCGTTGACCAGGATCGACATCTTGACGAGGTCGCCGGCGCGATAGTCGGTGAGCTGATAGTCGAACGAGGCGTAGCCCTTGGAGATCGATTTCAGGCGATCGTAGAAGTCGAACACCACTTCGTTGAGCGGCAGATCGTAGACCACCATCGCGCGTTTGCCGACGTAGTTGAGGTCGACCTGCTCGCCGCGCCGGTCCTGGCACAATTTGAGCACGGCGCCGAGATAATCGTCGGGCGTCAGTATCGTCGCCCTGATCCACGGCTCCTGGATCTCCGCGATGCGCACGACGTCGGGCATGTCGGCGGGATTGTGCAGCGCGATCGTGCTCTTGTCGGTCAGCGCGATGCGATAGATCACCGACGGCGCGGTGGCGATGAGGTCGAGGTTGAACTCGCGCTCCAATCTCTCCTCGATGATCTCGAGGTGCAACAGGCCGAGGAAGCCGCAACGGAAGCCGAAGCCGAGCGCCGCGGAGGTCTCCATTTCGTAGGAGAAGCTGGCGTCGTTGAGCCTGAGCCTGCCCATCGCCGCGCGCAGCGCCTCGAAGTCGGCGGCGTCGGCGGGAAAGAGGCCGCAGAACACCACCGGCTGCGCCGGCTTGAAACCGGGCAGCGCCTCTGCAGTCGGGCGCTTGTCGTCGGTGAGCGTGTCGCCGACGCGGGTGTCGGCGACCTGCTTGATCTGCGCGGTGATGTAGCCGATCTCGCCGGGGCCGAGTTCGGCGACCTCGGTCATCTTGGGGCGGAAGACGCCGATGCGGTCGACCTCGTAATGCGCGTCGGCCCCCATCATGCGGATGCGCATGCCCTTCCTGAAGAAGCCGTCGACGACGCGCACCAGCACCACGACGCCGAGATAGGCGTCGTACCAGCTATCGACCAGCAGCGCCTTCAGCGGCGCCGCCTCGTCTCCTAAAGGCGGCGGCAGGCGCTTGACGATCGCCTCCAGCACGGAATCGACGTTGAGGCCGGTCTTGGCCGAGATCGGCACGGCTTGAGAGGCGTCGAGGCCGATGACGTCCTCGATCTGCTCCCTGATGCGCTCCGGCTCGGCGGCGGGCAGGTCGATCTTGTTGAGCACCGGCACGATTTCGTGGCCGGCGTCGAGCGCGTGATAGACGTTGGCGAGCGTCTGCGCCTCGACCCCCTGGCTGGCGTCGACGATGAGCAGCGAGCCCTCGCAGGCGGCGAGCGAGCGCGAAACTTCGTAGGCGAAGTCGACGTGGCCGGGGGTGTCCATCAGGTTGAGGATGTAGGTCTTGCCGTCCTTGGCCTGGTATTCCAGGCGCACCGTCTGCGCCTTGATGGTGATGCCGCGCTCGCGCTCGATGTCCATCGAATCGAGCACCTGCTCGACCATGTCGCGCTCCGCCATCGTCCCGGTGAGCTGAATCAGCCGGTCGGCGAGCGTCGACTTGCCATGGTCGATATGGGCGACGATGGCGAAATTGCGGATGTTGGCGATCGGGTGGGCGGGCATGGGGCGGGGATAGCAGGCTAGGCCAGGGAAAGGAACCTCAATTGGCGGCGGCGCACGCCTGCGCGTTTCGCCATGCCGGCGCAGAATTCCGGGCGCTTTGTAGGCGCGGCCGCCGGCCGCGCTCGTTCGGCCGCCTCGACATAGGCAGAGCGAGGCGCTGCGCGCCGGACGCGCTCATCGCGCGCGTCTACAAGAAACCGGCGACCGCTCGGCAGGGAGCGCCGTCGACCTCATGGGAGCCTCTTTTTTCCGAAGTCTTGCGGCCGTCAATGGTTTTCGACCGCCGGAGGCGGCGCGCGAAGAGCGCGCCATTGACAGCCTCAAGACTTCGGAAGTTCATGCTTCCATGAGGAAAGACGGCGCGGTGTGCAGCGGAGGGGGACCGGGGCGGTTGTCGCCGAGAAAAACTGGAGCCGCCAGCGCGGATCGGATCACGAAACGCCGCAATGCGCATCCTGTCCTGTAACCCCCTGACCCGCTGTAACCCCAGAGGTCGGGCTGCTTCGACACGCATCGACTCCCGCGCCCCCGCGCACTGGCAGAGTTAATCCGGCGGAAGGAGGTAGACCATGCGCAAGATAATCCGCGTCGCTCTTAGAGGCGCATTCTTGATCAGCGCGTTGGCCGCGATCGCTTTGACGCAGGCGCATTTCGCCACGCCGGCCGCCGCTCAGCCGACGGCAAGTCGGATCGAGGCGGCGCAAGCGGATCTGGGCCTGCGCCTGCTCGTCGCCCTCGCCAAGGATGACCAGACGCGCAACGTGCAAGCCTCGCCGGCGAGCGTCGCCGCGGTGTTTTCCTATCTCGACCTCGGCGCAGGTCCCGTTATGAAGGGGGCGATCGCCAAGATGCTGGGATTCAGGCCGGAGGAAGGCGAAGAAGCGATTTCGAGCTTCAGGCGGAGCGCCAAGACCCTCATTGGCGCCCCCCAAGAAAAGGGACCACTGGCCTTCGCTTATGCGATGTTCGTCCGTTCGGCCAATACACTGAAGCCGGGAGGGTCAGACCTTCTTTCCCGCGAAGGCATGAGTACTTCACTGGCGGACCTCCGCACGGAGGAGGGCGTCGCTATCGTCAACAAATGGATCGCCGACCATACGGCCGACCTCATTCCGCACCTCATTCGTGAACCGATGCCCGACGCGGTCGCAGCGGCCATCAACGCTCTCTATTTCAAGGATAAATGGGCCGAGCGGTTCGACGCGCAGCACACAATGCGCCGGCCGTTTCATCTCGTCGACGGCAAGATGACGGACGTTGACATGATGTCTCTACGCACCGAGTTCGCCACGCGGGAAGACGGCCGTTTCGTCGCCGTGAAGCTCCCGTACGTGACGCCGGGTTTCAGCCTTGTCGTCGTGACGACCGGGGATGAACCGGCTCCGAGGGCCGCGTTCGCCGGCGTCGCGGACTGGCTCGTTGGCGCGGATTTCCAGAAGCGCAAAGTCGAGCTGTTCTTTCCCAAGTTCAAGGTCGATACGAATTTCGACATCTTCCCGATCCTCGCCGAGGCCGGACTTCGAGAGGGCTTACAGTCGGCCGATCCTTTTCCTCTCCTGTTCAATCCTCACGATCTCATCACCAAGGTCATCCAAGGGTGCGTGATCAAGGTCGACGAAGAGGGGACGGAAGCGGCAGCGGCGACTGCCGCGATAGCCCGCCATTCCGCGCCCGAGCGCATCATACGCATCGTAGTGGACAAGCCCTTTGTCTACGCGCTTCGCGACGAGAAGCGCGGAATGATCCTGCTGACCGGCTATGTCGCGAATCCAAGCGCGCAATGACCCGGGGGAAAATCATACGGCTCGAAACAGCGGAGATGCATTGGAAATAAAATACCCGGCCCTTCTAATATTGAATGGACAGACGCGACCTGGAACCCGGTCATCGGCAGCGCGATGGTCCCGACGGGGTTAGGTTACGGTTACGGTGACAGTGCGCTTAACTACGGACGCCAGTAGCCTGTTCGACTGTGCGCGTTCGGGCGCAGCCCCTTCTACTCCAGCCAGTTCTCCACCTTGAGCCCGGCGACGCGCCCGAACTCGGCCGTGTTGCGAGTCACCAGCGGCACTCCTAACGCGCGCGCATGGGTGGCGATCAGCAAGTCGTTCGGGCCGATCATTTGTCCGCTTCGCTCAAGCTGATTTCGGATGTCGGCGTATTCGGCGTCCGCCGGCTGATCGAACGGCGCGACGAGCAAAGCCGAAAGCACGGCCTCGACCTGGCGCGTCAGACAGGAGAGCCGCGCTTGGCGCAGCCGAACCGCAGTTCCGCGGCGACGATGACGCTCATGCCCAGACCCTGGTCGCCGACTTCGCGAACCTTGCTCGCAACCCTTCCCGACGGGTTCTCGACGAGGTCGGACACGATGTTCGTGTCGAGCATCGTGCGGAGCGCGGTCACAAGGCGACGTCGCGCAGCGGCAATTGACCTTCGTCGACGTCCGGCAATCCCTCCTCCAGCGGAGCGAGCGTCGCGAGGACCTCCAGCAGCGTTCGTTTGCGGAGGGGTTCAATCACCAGGCGGTCGCCCTCGCGGCGGATCAGCGCCTCATTGCCGGGAAGCTCGAATTCCACCGGGATTCGCACGGCCTGATTGCGGCCGTTGCGGAATAGTCTGACGCGGCGTTCGTGCTGCATCGGGCGCGCCCCAACATAGGCTTAGACATAGGCCGGGTCGCGCGAAACCGCAAGCCGGCCCCGATTGCACGGCTCTGCGTCGCCACGTAAGAACCGTCGTCGGCTTAGTCGCCGCTCGTCGGTTTCGCCGAGCCCGCGATCGTGGCGTCCGGCTTCAGATGGGCGTTGGCGATTCGAACCCGATCGCCGTCCGCAATGCCGTCCGGGGGCGCGGCGATGATCCGGTCGTCGGCTTGAACGCCCGACCCGATCTCGATTTCGCTCCCCAAGTCTCGCGCGATCGTCACCGTCTTGAACAAGACGCGGTCGTTCGAATCGACCGTCGCGACGCGCAGCCCGGCCTGATCGAAAACGAGCGCGCTGACGGGAATGCGGAACGATCCGGCGTCGCCGGCGAGATCGGCATGCACGTTGGCGTAACCGCCCGGCATCAGTTCGCCGCTGGCGTTGTCCACCGTGAGCTGCATATGCGTCGTGCCGGAGCCGATGTCGACCGAGCGCGCGGAGGCTTCGACGACGGCGGGGAAGGTCCGGCCGGGATATTCGGGCACGGTGACGGTCGCTTTGTCGCCGATCCGGATCGCCGGCGCGTAGTTTTCGGGAACATTGATGGAGACGCGAAGCTTGTGCACGTCGGATATGACGAACATCGCGAGCCCCACGCTCGAGCCCGCGCTGATCAGCGCGCCGACATCGGTGTTGCGCTCGGTCACGACGCCGTCGAATGGCGCGGCGACATTCTTGTAGGCGGCCAGAACCTGCAGGCGTTCGACATTGGCTTCGCCGGAATGGACCGCGGCCTGCTTGTTGGCGAGGTCCGCCGCGCGCTGATCGACTTCCTGCTGGGAAACGGCGTTCGAGCTTAGCAGGCTGCGCCCGCGCCGCAGCGTGACCTCCGAGAGTTGGGCGCTCGCTTGAGCGCTGGCGAGATCGGCGCGCGCCTGCAGCAACTGCTGGTCGAGGTCCGGCGCCTCGATCTCGGCGAGCGTCTCGCCGGCCTTGACCGAGGCGCCGATATCGACCTTCCAGTCCTTCACGTAGCCGCTGACCCGAGCGTAAATCGGCGCGCGCAGATTGGCTTCCAGACGGCCCGGCAAATTCAGGCTCGCCACGCCGGGCTTGGCGTTCAGCGCGACGATCGCCACCGTTGGCGTCGCCTGGGCCTCCGTCCATTCTTGCAATCTCGCGCTGCTCTTCTCGCGCTCGCCAACGCCGGTGACGACGAGCGCCGCGACGCCTACGCCTGCAAGGACCCCCGCAAGGCCAAGCCTGCCCTTGAAGCGGCGTCGGACGGCGGGATCAGACATGTTGCAGCGACTCCGACGGCTCAGGATCCGTCTTTGGCCCGCGCTTATGCGCCAGACTGAAAACGACGGGAACGAAAACCAGCGTGGCGATCGTCGCGAAGATCAGGCCGCCAACGACGGCGCGGCCCAGCGGGGCATTCTGCTCGCCTCCTTCGCCGAGCGCCAGCGCCATCGGCGCCATGCCGATAATCATCGCCAAGGCGGTCATGACCACCGGTCGGAAACGCACGAAGCCGGCTTCGAGCGCCGCCGCGACGGGATCGCCGAGCGCCGCGAACCGTTCGCGCGCGAAGCTGATGACGAGCACGCTGTTGGCCGTGGCGATTCCCATGCACATGATCGCGCCCGTCAAGGCGGGCACGGAGAGGGTGGTCTGGCTGACGAACAGCATCCAGACAATGCCCGCCAGACCGGCCGGCAGCGCCGTGACGATCACGAAAGGATCGGCCCAGGACTGGAAATTGACGACGATGAGCAGATAAATCAACACGATTGCGGCGATCAAGCCGAGCAACAGGCCGGAAAAGGCGCTGTTCATCGTCTGGACCTGTCCCAGCACCGCTACGGCGCCGCCCTTGGGGACGCTTCCCGCGGTTTCCTGAAGGAGTTTGCCGATGTCCTGCGCGACCGCGCCCAGATCGCGTCCTTGCGGCGTCGCGTAGATCTGCACGATCGGCAGGATGTTGTATTGAGAAACGACCGCGTTGCCAACAGTTCGTGTGATTTTGGCGAGGCCGCCCAGAATCGGCAAGGTCGTGGCGCCCGCGGCCGAGATCGGAACCGTCTGCAACGCGCTCAAGGTGTCGAGCCGGTATTGCGGCGTCTGCATGACGATCGAATAGGAAACGCCGTTGTCGGGATCGAGCCAATAGGTTGGAACGACCTGACCGCTGCCGGCCAAATTGACGACAAGGGTGTTGGTCACGTCGCGCTCCGTCAGTCCAACATATTGGGCTCGCGTGCGATCGACGTCGACGTCCAGGGTCGGATTGGCGGGGGATTGCTGAATGCGCGCGTCGGCGACGCCGGGAATATGGCGCATCCGCCGCAGCAGCAGATTGGCGTAATCGAAATTGGCGGCCAGATTCGCGCCGGATATTTGCACGTCGATCGGCGCCGGGGCGCCGAAATTGAGGATCTGGCTGATGATGTCGGCCGGCAGAAATCCGAACACGACGCCCGGGAACCGGCGCGGCAGCTCCGCGCGCAACTGTCGGACGTAGTCCGCGGTCGGCCGATGATCCTCGGCGAGCTTGATCTGAATGTCGCCGTCCTGCGAGCCGATGACGCCGGTGTTGCTGTAAGTCAGATTGATGCCGCTGATCGGCATGCCGACGTTGTCGACCAACGCCGCCAGTTCCGTCGGCGGAATGATCGTGCGGATCGCGTTCTCGATTGCGGCGAATTGCTTGGCGCTTTCCTCGACGCGCGTGCCGACGCGAAGACGCGCGTGCATGAGAATCTGGCCGGTGTCGACGGAGGGAAAGAAGTCCCGGCCGAGATAGGGCGTCAGCAGGAAGGACGCGGCGACGAAAGCCAGGAAGCCGACGACGAAGGCCGTCCGGCGCCCCATCGCTAATTCGAGAACGCCGCGGTAGCCCTCGCGGATATGCTCGAAGCCGGCTTCGAAGGCGCGTTGGATACGCACCACGGGGTTGCGCGAGGCGTAGCGGGCGCCGTCTTCCAAGTGGGGCGGATGCGGCCTGAGCAGATAATTGGCCATCGTCGGCACGAGCGTGCGCGACAGCACGAAGGAGCAGATCATCGCGAACATGACCGCTTCCGCCATCGGCACGAAGAGAAAGCGCGCGACGCCGTCAAGGAAGAACATCGGCACGAAGACGATGCAGATGCACAAAAGCGAAACAAAGGCGGGGGTCACGATCTGACGGGCGCCGTCCATGATCGCCGGCTCGACCTGCTTGCCGTGCTCGAGATGCCAGTTGATATTCTCGATCGTCACCGTCGCGTCGTCGACCAGAATGCCGACCGCCAGCGCCAGACCGCCGAGCGTCATGATGTTCAGCGTCTCGCCGATCGCCGAAAGCGCGATGATGGAGCCCAGCACCGCGAGCGGGATCGAAGTCGCAATGATGACGGTCGAACGCCACGAGCCCAGGAACAGCAGGATCATCAGGCTGGTCAGCGCCGCCGCGATGGCGCCTTCGCGCGCGACGGACGAGATCGCGCCGCGCACGAACAGCGATTGATCGCCGAGCAGGGACACCTTGAGACCCGGCGGCAAAGCGTCCTTCAATTCGATCAGTCGCCGCTTGACGCCGGCGATGATCGCCAGCGTCGAGGCCGATCCGTTCTTGAACACCTGCAACAGCACCGAACGATTGCCGTCGACATGGACGATATTGGTTTGCGGCGCATTGCCGTCTCGCACTTGCGCGACGTCGCGCACATAGACCATGGCCCCATCGACCGTCTTGATCGGCAGGTCGCCGAGTTCTTCGAGTTTTGACGGCGCGCTGTTGAGCTGCACCGCATATTCAAAGGCGCCGATCTTCTCGGAGCCGACCGGCGTGATCAGGTTCTGGGCGGCCAAGGCGTTGGCGACGTCCTGGCCCGAGAGGCCCTTGGCCTGCAACGCGGCGGGATCGATATCGATCTGAATCTGGCGCAATTTGCCGCCGAAGGGATAAGGAATGGCGGCGCCGGGAACGGTGACGAGAGGCGTGCGCACCTGGTTGATGCCGATATCGGCCAGACTCTGTTCCGTGAAGCCTTCGCCCGACAGCGCCACCAGCAGAATCGGCACGGTGGAGGCGCTGTAATTGAGGATCAGCGGCGGCGTCGCGCCGGGCGGCATCTGTTTGATGAGGGTCTGCGAAATCGCGGTGACCTGGGCGTTGGCCGTGCGAATGTCCACATTCGGCTGGAAGAAGATCTTGATGACGCCAAACCCACTGTATGAATTGGCCTCGATATGCTCGATGTCGTTGACGGTGGTCGTCAGGGCGCGCTGGAACGGCGTCGTGATGCGCCCGGACATCTGATCGGGCGGCATTCCCGTATATTGCCAGACCACGCTGATGACGGGAATCCGGATGTCGGGGAAGATATCCGTCGGAGTTCTCAAAGCGGCGAGCGGGCCGATGATCAGGATCAACAGCGCGAGCACGACGAACGTATAGGGGCGACTTAGCGCTATGCGGACAAGGGCGATCATCGACAGGGCGTCTCGGCCAGCGCAAAGGAAGATTGATCGGGCGGCGCGATTATCCGCAGGCCTAGCAGAATTGCCGGCATGTCCGCCATCACTTTGCGGTGAAAACTTGGTGGGCCAGGCGCCGTCTCCGGCGCGTGCGAAGGCTCAAGGCCCCGCGGAGCGGCGTCGGCGCGCCAGATTTGTGGATCGACCACGCCGTTGGAAGCGGGACAGTTCTTTGCGCTCCCCAACGTCCAGCCGACACAAGCCGACTTGCTCGCGGGAATGGAAAAGCGGCTGATGGCGTAAGCGGGGAGGCGAGAGCGTCGCGAATGATCGATTCTATCCGATTGAGCCCTCGCTCCAGTCGGCGCCGTCACGGCCTCCCTGTGTGTCTTGCCAAGTTCACAAGCCATCCCCTAGGCTGACCCCCAGCGCACTTCGAGCGCGTCCGTTCGGGGGTTTCATGGCCCACATCGACTACCGGTGCCTGCGCGGCAAGGTTCACGCGTTCGCGCCGGCCGAGCCGCCGAGCAACCCGCACCTCTGGGTCATCCTCGAAGCCGGCGGCGCGCAATGGTTCGCCACCGTCAACGTGCGCTCCGACACGGACGCGCCGGGCGAGCCGGTCGGCAAGTCCTATCTCTACTACTATATCGACCACGACTTTGCCCACCCGATCGTCCCCTCGGTGCTGGCGCGCCCGCAAGGCCTCACGCCGGTCGAGCGCTCCTACGCGGGCGGCGCGATCGATTTTCTGCGCGGCAATCTGTTCAATCCCAACGCCATGCGCATCCTGCCGCCCGAGGGCGCCGGCGACGACGGCCTCGTGCATCGGCTCGGCGCGATGCTGCAACTGGCCAAGGCGCAGGACTGCGACGCGTTCTTCTACGGCAACGCCTTCGCCAAGGACAATCCGCACCAGACCGACCCGGCGTTCGGCTATACGCCGGATACGCCGTTCGGCCTGGACAACGTCCATATGGCGCAGGGCGATCCGCGCGCGATCGACGTCCGCCTGCATGAAAACGGCGTCTGGCACGACGGCGCCTGCTTCATCTGGGACGCGCGCGCGCGATGCATGAGCGCGATGTTCCTCGCGTTTCAGAGCCAGGCCTGGCACACCAACGACAGCGGCGATCTCCTCTACGGCTCGACCGGCTGCGAAGCGCCGCCCTACGACTTCAGCGGGGGCGCCTTCTCAGCCCTGCCGATGCCGAAACGCGCCGCCGAAATCACCTCGGCGCATCGCGCGCCGGACGGAACCGGCTCGGTCATCGTCGCCAATATGAGCGCCGGGGCGCTCGATCTCGCCCATTGGCGCCTGCTCGTCGACGCCGAGCGGACCTACCCCCTCCCCGCGACGCTCCTGGCGCCCGGCCAGCCCATCGCCGCGGCGCTGCCGGCGGGCGCCTTGAGCGACCGCGGCGGCCTGATCACCCTCGTCAATTCAGGCAATCTTCGCGTCGACGGCGTCGCCTATCTCGGCGGCGACGCGAAAGCCGGCTGGAGCACCAGCTTCGCGTGAGAGCCCGCTTGGCCCTCGCGCCCGCCGACTTTCGTCGGGACTTCCGGCGGTTGCGCGGCGAAATGTCCTATGTTAGGCCACCCGCGCCCTGGGGTTGGGGGCCTCGACCCCGCGCCGCGGCGTTCGACGGATCAATGGCGGATTCACGTGGGGGTCGACGTCGCCTGGGAGCGCGGCGGCGGTCGCGACGCCGAGTCCGTAAAAGAGCAGTGAATTGGGCGAACAGAACGAAATCGTTTGGGGCTTGGCGGGGCGCTATGCGTCGGCGCTGTTCTCGCTGGCCCGCGACGCGCGTCAGACCGACGAGGTCGCCGCCGCGCTTCGTTCGTTCGACGCCATGATCGCGGCGAGCCCGGACCTGCGCCGCCTGCTGCGCAGCCCGTCGTTGTCCGCCGACGAGCAGCTCAGGGCCCTGACCGGCCTGCTCGACCAGGCCGGAATTTCCGGCGTCGCCGCCAACTTCATCAAGCTCGTCGCGGCTAAGCGGCGCCTGTTCGCCATTCGCGAAATGATCGCCGATTACGGCAAGCTCGATGACGCCTTCCGCGACGTGGCGCGCGCCGAAGTCACCAGCGCCGCGCCGCTCGACGAGCCCAACCTCGCCGCGCTGAAGCAGGCGCTGCGCGCCGTCTCCGGCGGCAAGCAGGTCCACCTCACCGCCAGGGTCGATCCCGCCATCATCGGCGGGCTCGTCGTCAAGCTCGGTTCGCGCATGGTCGACGGCTCGCTGAGGACCAAGCTCAACGCCATTCGCATGCGCATGAAAGAGGTCGGTTGATGGATATCCGCGCCGCTGAGATTTCCTCCATTCTCAAGAGCCAAATCGCCAATTTCGGCAATGAAGCCGAAGTGACCGAAGTTGGCCAGGTGCTTTCGGTCGGCGACGGCATCGCGCGCGCCTACGGCCTCGACAAGGTTCAGGCCGGCGAAATGGTCGAGTTCGAGAACGGCGTGCGCGGCATGGCGCTCAACCTGGAAAGCGACAACGTCGGCATCGTGATTTTTGGAGCCGACCGCGAGATCAAGGAAGGCCAGACCGTCAAGCGGACGGGCGCCATCGTCGACGTTCCCGTCGGCAAGGCGTTGCTCGGGCGCGTCGTCGACGCGCTCGGCGTCCCGATCGACGGCAAGGGTCCGATCAACGCCGCAAGCCGCGCCCGCGTCGACGTGAAGGCCCCCGGCATCATTCCGCGCCGCTCCGTGCACGAACCGATGGCCACCGGCCTCAAGGCGATCGACGCGCTGATCCCCATCGGGCGCGGCCAGCGCGAGCTGATCATCGGCGACCGCCAGACCGGCAAGACCGCGATCGCGCTCGACACCATCCTCAACCAGCGGGCCCTCAACCAGATCGGCGACGAGAGCCGGAAGCTCTATTGCGTCTACGTCGCGGTCGGCCAGAAGCGCTCGACGGTGGCCCAGTTCGTCAAGGTGCTCGAAGAGCACGGCGCGCTCGAATATTCGATCATCGTCGCCGCCACCGCCGCGGACCCTGCGCCGATGCAGTTCCTGGCGCCGTTCTCCGGCTGCGCGATGGGCGAGTTCTTCCGCGACAACGGCATGCACGCGGTCATCATCTACGACGATCTGTCGAAGCAGGCGGTCGCCTATCGCCAGATGTCGCTGCTGCTGCGCCGCCCGCCGGGCCGCGAAGCCTATCCGGGCGACGTGTTCTACCTGCACTCCCGCCTGCTGGAGCGCGCCGCCAAGCTCAGCGAGGACCATGGCTCGGGCTCGCTGACGGCGCTGCCGGTGATCGAGACCCAGGCCAACGACGTTTCCGCCTATATCCCGACCAACGTGATTTCGATCACCGACGGCCAGATCTTCTTGGAGACCGACCTCTTCTACCAGGGCATCCGCCCGGCGGTGAACGTCGGCCTCTCGGTCTCGCGCGTCGGCTCGTCGGCGCAAACCAAGGCCACCAAGAAAGTCGCCGGCCGAATCAAGGGCGAACTGGCGCAATATCGCGAACTGGCCGCCTTCGCGCAGTTCGGCTCCGATCTCGACGCCGTCACCCAGCGTCTGCTCAATCGCGGCGCGCGTCTCACCGAACTGCTCAAGCAGCAGCAATTTTCGCCGCTGACCATGGAAGAGCAGGTCTGCTCGATCTATTGCGGCGTCAACGCCTATCTCGACAAGCTCACGCTCGACAAGGTGAAGCCGTTCGAGGACGGTCTGTTGGCGACGCTGCGCGCCAAGCACCCCGACATTCTCCAATCGATCCGCGCGACCGGCGACCTGACCGACGAGACGGCGGCCAAGCTCAAGGCGGCCGTCGACGCCTATGCCGCCAGTTTCGCCTGAAATTCCGTTTCCGTAGCCGAGCTTCGCGATGCCGTCCCTGAAGGATCTGAGAAACCGGATCGCCTCCGTCAAGTCGACGCAGAAGATCACCAAGGCGATGCAGATGGTCGCGGTGTCGAAGCTGCGCCGCGCGCAGAGCGCGGTCGAGGCGGCGCGTCCGTACGCCGAGAAGCTCGAGATGGTGCTCGCCGATCTCGCCGCCGGGATCGCCGAGGGCGCGCCGGCGCCGGCGTTGCTTGCGGGCGCCGACTCGGACCAGACGCATCTCTTCGTCGTCTGCACCGGCGAGCGCGGCTTGTGCGGCGCCTTCAACACGTCGATCGTGCGCCTGGCGCGCGAGCGCGCCGACGCGCTCGTCGAGACGGGCAAGACGGTCAAGATCATCTGCGTCGGCAAGAAGGGCTACGACCAGCTCCGGCGCACCCATGAAAGGGCGATTATCGATCAGATCGATCTGCGCGGCGCGCGCACGATCGCCTTCGCCACGGCGCAGCCGATCGCCACCAACGTGATCGAACGCTTCGAGGCCGGGGAGTTCGACGTCTGCACGCTGTTCTACGCGCGTTTCCATTCGGCGATTTCGCAGGTTCCGACCGCGCAGCAGTTGATCCCGCCCGAACTCGGCGACATGGGCGAGCACGCGCCGGTCTATCACTACGAGCCCGACGAAAACGAAATCCTGTCGCAATTGCTGCCGCGCGCCGTCACCGTGCGCATCTACCGCGCGCTGCTGGAGAACGCCGCCTCGTTCTTCGGCGCGCAGATGAGGGCGATGGACAACGCGACCCGCAACGCCGGCGAAATGGTGAAGAAGTACACGCTGCGCTACAATCGCACCCGCCAGGCGATGATCACCAAGGAACTGATCGAAATCATTTCGGGCGCCGAGGCGCTCTAAAGCCGCACGATCGCGCGAGCGATCTTCAAGGACTTGAAGAAACGAGGACGTCGGCAAATGGCGCAAAATACGGCGAAAGCCGCGAACTCCACCGGCCGCGTCACCCAGGTGATCGGCGCCGTCGTCGACGTGAAGTTCGACGGCGATCTGCCGCCCATTCTCAACGCGCTGGAGACCGACAACCGAGGCTCGCGCCTGGTTCTGGAGGTCGCCCAGCACCTGGGCGAAAGCTCCGTGCGTTGCGTCGCGATGGACACTTCCGAGGGCCTGGTGCGCGGCCAGAGCGTGACGGACACCGGCGGGCCGATCACGGTGCCGGTCGGCGCGGGCACGCTCGGGCGCATCATCAACGTCATCGGCGAGCCGGTCGATGAAGCCGGCCCGGTGCCGATGGAGGGACGCCGCGCGATCCATCAACCCACGCCCTCTTACGTCGAGCAATCGACGGAAGCGCAGATTCTGGTCACCGGCATCAAGGTCGTCGACCTGCTCGCGCCCTACGCCAAGGGCGGCAAGGTCGGCCTGTTCGGCGGCGCGGGCGTCGGCAAGACCGTGCTCATCCAGGAGCTGATCAACAACGTCGCCAAGACGCACGGCGGCAATTCGGTGTTCGCCGGCGTCGGCGAGCGCACGCGCGAAGGCAACGACCTTTACCACGAATTCATCGAGTCGAAGGTCAACGCCGATCCCAAGAACCCCGATCCCAACGTGATTTCGAAATGCGCGCTGGTGTTCGGCCAGATGAACGAGCCGCCGGGCGCGCGCATGCGCGTCGCGCTTTCCGGCGTCACCGTCGCCGAGTATTTCCGCGATCAGGGTCAGGACGTGCTGTTCTTCATCGACAACATCTTCCGCTTCACCCAGGCGGGCTCGGAAGTTTCGGCGCTGCTGGGCCGCATGCCCTCGGCGGTCGGCTATCAGCCAACGCTGGCCACCGACATGGGCGCGCTGCAGGAGCGCATCACCACCACCACCAAGGGCTCGATCACTTCGGTGCAGGCGATCTACGTGCCCGCCGACGATCTGACCGACCCGGCGCCGGCGACCTCGT
>Ga0326727_10018042_pt1 | contig 14490 bp, 16 predicted proteins | sample MB2enrmetagenome_FD_207643 | JGI IMG/M metagenome (GOLD analysis project Ga0326727, IMG submission 207643) | Lab enriched peat soil microbial communities from McLean, Ithaca, NY, United States - MB29MY | ecosystem: Environmental > Terrestrial > Soil > Wetlands > Peat | place: USA: New York...
CTGGCAGTCATGAGGTCGAGAGTTCGAACCTCTCCAGGTCCACCACTAACCGGTTTTGTTCCAGCCTGATACGCCGCTACGTTTCTGGCAGCCGGGCGCTGCGCACAGTAGTCTCGGAATGCCTCGCCCAAGAACAATGGAACCGGAAGCTCTCGATCCTTTCCGTTCTTGGTTCCGCCCTCGTGTCCACGGCACCAGAACGCCGGACGTGAAGGGTAACCGCACGCCTGGGCGAAGCAGCCGATTACGCTGAGGTCGCATCGCCTTTCGTACCCGATGGACCGTTGCACTCAATTGAACGCCTGTCCACCCTTGGGAGAGTATTTCGCCAACGTGTTGTCCAGGCCCCGAGCCGCCTGGGGGGTGGGCGCCGCGCCGTTGATCAGATTGTCTCTCGTTGAGAACGTGGGTTGCTTTTTGCAGTTGGCTCTCGCCTGCGAATGCCGGCGCACAGAAGGCTAGAAACAGAAAAACCAAAATAGCCCTTTTCATTTGAAGCTCTTTTTTTGTACTTACCCCCACTGACCGGCTTGCCCGCTGTTTACGTTCAGGACTGTCGGACTACGAGCCGGCGTAACGATTTCTCGAGGGCTTCCTCCACCTGGCCGATTTTGTTTTGGACCTTCCCGGTCGCCTTTTCAACTGTACCCTCGGCTTCCAAATCGGGATTATTCGTCAGTTGCCCTGCTTTCTGCTTGACCTTGCCCTTTATTTCGTGAAACTTGCCCTTTGCCTTATTCTTAGTACTTCGCTTCATCACGTTGCCTCCTTCGTATCACCTCACTCCTGAGAGTCAAAGCATCTGCAACTCACCAGATCATGGGATGGAAGCACCTCTCCGGGACTGCTATTTCGTCTCACCACCTGTAACCTTGCGCGCGACTGGCCTGTCGGCCCTGACGTAGTCGACGCCGCCCTCTCCGGTTACTGAGATATCCTGCGCTCCTGTCCGCTCCAGAATCTCCTTGGCACGCTTCGTCCAAGTTGCATTGTCCGAATGCACCGAGAGAAGGATTCCGCCCTCTTTAGCCCGCACTTCATAGCGCTTGGCCTCGTGCTCGAGAATCCCCATGCCAATCAGCGCGCCCGTTATCCCGCCTTCTGTACCGCCCACGCCGACCCCCGCCAGGGCCGCCATGATAGGACCAGCGGCGATAAACGGACCCAGACCCGGTATGGCCAGAGCGCCAATGCCTACCAACCATCCCAATGTGCCGCCCAGGATCGCACCGGTTCCTGCGCCTGCCGCAGCACCCTTTGGAGCCTTAGTGTGTTTCTTGTGGGCGAAGTCCTTGGAGACTCCTTTTTCCGGAAATAGCACAGAAATATCCGTGTTTCGAAAGCCGGCCTCCTTCAAGACGTCCGCGACGTTCTCAACGCTCGAGTAATTGGGGTAAATGCCCAACACCGCTATTTTTCTGCCATGTTGCACTCTCCTTTGGTCCTAAGATTCCTTTCCTCGGGTTTAGCTTCCACTTCCTTAGTTACCTTACCTTCGCCTGCCACTTCGGTGGCTCTCTAAAGATGACAGCCTGCGGCATTATTGGCCGCTTGGGTAGCTCTCAAGCGAAGAGACTCATTCGGGTTTCCCCTCTCGGGGGCGACCCGCCCCGCCCGTGCCGATTGAATCCTCCCCCGAAGGTGTGCTGGATGAATCGTTAGAATATGTTGAGCGTAAGGCGGAAGCCGGGATGCCTCAGGTTGAACAAATAATAGGCGCCATCAATGTATTCGACATAAAAGTCGTCGTTGTAGTCCCAGCCTGCTGGCCATCCTTCATTGAACCCGAACCAATAGCCGCCGTACTGGAAGCGGTTATACCCTTCGATCATCTGGGGATGCCCCACGTGGAACGAGTGGCCCCGACCGAAATGGGCACTGTAATTGACGTCAGAAATGCGGCCATAATGGCCGCCGCCACTCTTGGAAGCAACGGCCCGTGGCTGCGCTTTCTGTGCACGCTGCTGTGGTTGGGCTTTCTGTGCGCGTTCTTGCGGTTGGGCTTTCTGTGCGCGCTGCTCCGGCTGCGCTTTCTGTGCGCGTTCTTGCGGTTGGGCTTTCTGTGCGCGCTGCTCTGGCTGCGCTTTCTGTGCGCGCTGCTCCGGCTGCGCTTTCTGTGCGCGCTGCTGCGGTTGGGCTTTCTGCGCGCGCTGCTCTGGTTGCGCTTTCTGTGCCTGTTGCGGTTGCGCCTCGTGTTGTGCCGGTTGGGCTTTTTCTGCGCCTCCGGCCTTTCCCTCCTCCTCTTTTTGTGCGAATGCAGGAATGGCAGCTCCGAGAAGTAAAAACAGAACTGCTGTGCTGATAACTCGATTTTGTTTCATAGGTGTAGCCTCCGCCTCATGCCTCTCGCTGGATTCTCGAGGCACACTGGTTATACCGTTTGTGCGCATGGGTGTCAGTTCACTAAGGCTCACGTACTTGGTCAAAAATGCTCATCCCAGTTAATGGGGGTGGAACCACAGTCTGGAGCCGGTGGGAATTTGCCGAGGATTTGAAATGAACGGGGGCTTCGTTCCGCAACAAAGTGGACAATGCGGCGGCTCGCTGCCTGAGCCTGAGCGAAGGCTATCCTTTGGGAAAGCACTTCATCCAAACCGAATGTTTCCTCCGCGCTACACCGCTCAGCCCGACAGGCTCATCGAGCCGTTAACACCTATTTCGGTTGCATGAGCCTAGTCGTGCAGGACCACGCTCAAGAGGCTGCTGTTAACCGTCAACCCTCCGCTGAGGCTTTCGTAATCAACAAAGCCCAGCTTCTTGAACTTATTCATGAAATGACTGACCCGCGACCGAGTTGTGCCGACCATTTGCGCCAGGTTTTCCTGATTAATCCTGGGATGTATGGTTTCGGCTCTGCTTTCCTTCCCAAAATGAGCCAGCAGCAAGAGAATCCGAGCCAGGCGCTTCTCGCTGGAGTTGAAAAGCTGATCGACGAGATCCCCTTCGAATCGGATGTTGCGTGAAAGCAGATGCGTGACGAACAATTCCGAGACTTCGTGCTTTTCGTGCAGCATGCGCGCCATCAGCGGCTTCGAAATCCTGACCAGATTGCAATCTGTCATCGTGGTAGCCGTGGCGATGCGCAACGGCTGACCGGCGAGGCATCCCTCACCGAAGAAGTCACCGGCGCCCAGAATGGCGACGATCGCTTCCTTGCCTTGGTCGGATGTTACCGCAATCTTCACCTTGCCTTGCCGGAGGTAGAACACGGAATCCGCAGGTTGTCCTTGGCTGAAGATGTTGCGGCTGGCGCCGTATTCAACATTGGTTTTCCCGCCGGCGAATCCAGCGAGGAAGGTTTCCCAATCGATGACCGTCGGCTTGTTAGTATTTGCCGCAACAGCCTGAGGCTCGTTTTTCTTTAGCGCCATAGCAACCTCCTTCGGCTTGCTGAAAGCAAGCCCGCGGTATCAAAAGTAATTGGTTTTTGGCGACGATTCTGACATCGCCTTGCGCGTTGGCCTCGCCTCAATACAGTTTCACGGTGCGAAAGTCCACCTACCTTATTATCCCACGAATGCTTCGCCATCGACAGTAAGGATCTTGTCTGATCCGAGCGCACACATCGACGATGGAGCGAGCGTATTCTCCAGGAGGAACAAGTACAATGCTGCAAAATGAGTATTCGACACTACGTTGAGCGCCTGGGGCTCTAGGTATATCTACAGAATCCACAGTAGAGACGAATGGCAGTGGATTGATTCACGCTGATGCTTGATGATTGCTGAAATGTGCGTCAAGCTGGGCTTAGCTGCGCGGTATTTGAGAATCCTTCACACCCGGCGTCTCACAAAGTCCGAGTGTGCTATTTTGGCTGCATGGTGTATTCTAGGCGTCACCAATCCTGTATCAACCGGGGGATGGCCAGTGAAACATTCCCAAGCCCCGTGTTCTCTTGGAGAAGATTTGTTTCGGCCGCAGGACAACCCCTATGCCAATTGTTACGTGACGAAGCCGGTCGACCTGGAATAGTTTGTCCAGGTTGTGAAGTCGATTGAAAATTTTGGGTTGACGATTGTGAAACTCCCGCAAGGAAAAACGCCATGACATCCGAGCCGATTAAGGTCTTGTTGGTGGAGGATAATCCAGGAGATGTTCGCCTGATCCGGGAAATGTTGAAGGAAGCGAAGCCCGCCTTAGCTGCCCTAGAGGATGCCCCAAGCTTGCTGACGGCTGTCGCGCGGCTGGCGAAGGGCGGAATCGACGCGGTGTTATTGGATCTGGGGCTCCCGGACAGCCAGGGCCTTAGCACTTTTGTGGAGTTACACAATCATTTCCCCCGCACTCCCATCGTAGTGCTGACGGATCTTACCGATGAAAAGCTGGGCCTCCAAGCAGTCCGGGAAGGGGCGCAAGATTACCTTGTCATAGGAAAGGTGAATGGCGAGTGGATCTGCCGCGCCGTCCTCTATGCGGTTGAGCGGATGCAAGCGAAGGAAGCGCTGCAGAGAAGCGAGGAGCAGTATCGCCTGCTCTTTGAAAAAAACCTTGCCGGGGTATACCGCACTGCCCTGGACCGCCGGATCACGGACTGTAATGAAGCTTTCGTCAAGGTCTTCGGATTTGCCTCTCGGGAAGAGGTCTTAGCTCATCCAGTGCAGGAATTTTACTTTGATCCCCGCGAGCCGGAGGCAATCACCGCCCGCATAAGGGCGGAGAAGACGCTCTCCAATTTGGAATTGCGCCTTAAGCGAAAAGATGGCAGCCCGGTTTGGGTTCTGGTTAACGAGAATCTGATCGAAGGGGAGGCAGGCAGCCAACCGTTCATCTTAGGGACCATCATTGATATTACCCGGCGCAAGGAGGCTGAGGAGGCGCTACGGCAAAGTGAAGGCCACTTGCGTGCCATCGTTGAAACCGAGCCGGAATGTGTCGCGAGAGTCGCGTGCAACGGCGACCTCCTTCAAATGAACCCGGCGGGCTTGGCCATGATCGAGGCTGAGAGCTTTGCCGAAGTTAATGGAAAGTCAGTCCTCCCCTTGATTGTGCCTGAGCACCGGGCGGCGTTTGAAGCTCTCTTGCAGGGAGTTTGCAGCGGCAACAAAGCCAATTTAGAATTCGAGATTGTCGGGCTCAAAGGTACGCGGAGGTGGGTGGAGTCTTATGCGGTCCCAATTGATGATGAGAGGGGATCAAGCTGTGTGTTGGCCGTCATGCGAGACCTCACCGAACGCAAGCAAGGTGAAAAGGCTCTCCGCGGGCTTTCCACACGTTTGTTGCAGTTGCAGGATGAGGAGCGGCGGCGCATTGCCCGGGAACTCCACGACGCCATAGGCCAGAACCTCGTCGGTTTGGTGACGAACCTCACCCTGGCGCACAGGTCGGCTGGCCGACTTAATCCGAAAGCGCGCCAAGCTCTATCTGCAGGTCTAGAGGTGGCAGAGCAGTCCTTGAACGAGATGCGTACCCTCTCCTACTTGTTACACCCGCCACTGCTAGATGAAGATGGCTTGGCTTCAGCCTTGGCTTGGTACGTTAAAGGGTTCGCCGAGCGAAGCGAAATCAAGATCGATCTCAAAGTGTCTCCCAATTTTGGCCGGCTGCCCCAGGAGGTAGAGACGACCCTTTTTCGCGTCGTGCAGGAGAGCCTTACCAACGTCCACCGTCACTCCAAAAGTCCGACAGCCAGCATACGGCTTTCACGGCGCGCGACTGGGGTGAAGTTAGAAATAGCGGACAAAGGCCAGGGGATGCCCGCGAAGGCCCTCCACTCGGGCTATCAGAAAAGCGGACAGTTTGGAGTGGGCATCATGGGCATGAGCGAGCGAGCCGGACAACTCGGGGGTCGGCTGGAAATCGATTCAAGCCGCCGAGGCACGACCATCCGAGTGGTGATTCCGAATCCCGAGGTCGCTAAGTGAAAACGCTTCGCATCCTGGTGGCGGATGATCACGAGGTCGTGCGGAAGGGTATGCGAGCACTTCTGGAGGTCCGTCCCGAATGGGAAGTTTGTGCGGAGGCGGCCAACGGCCGGGAGGCTCTTGAACTGGCAAAACAGACGAAGCCCGACGTCGTGGTGATGGATATCAGCATGCCGGAATTGAATGGCTTGGAAGCCACGCGGCAGATCCTGAAAGCCCTCCCCAGAACCGAGGTGCTTATCCTGACGCTTCATGAGTCCGAACAGTTAATACGTCGAGTGGTCGAATCAGGCGCTCGTGCGTACGTCCTGAAGTCCGATGCAGGACGAAACTTGGTGGAGGGCGTGGCGGCGCTTAGCCGGCACAAAGGTTTTTTCTCATCCAAGGTAGCGACGGTCGTAGTGGAGAGTTACCTGAATGGGGGTAAGACAACCGGCAGAAGGAACCGCTCTCGTGACCTTCTCACCCCTCGCGAGCGAGAAGTTGTCCAGCTTCTGGCAGAGGGGAAGAGTAACAAAGAGATCGCGGCCACCTTGGGGGTCAGCGTTCACACCGCAGAAACCCACCGAAGCAACATCATGCACAAGCTCGATACCCACTCCTTGAGCGGCCTGATTCGCTACGCCCTTCGCAACAAGATTGTGCGGTTCTAGGGCGTTCCGAATCCAACAATGGCAGATGCCAAGCTGAAGCTGCTCCGAGTCAGAAAGCCGAGTTTCACCCTCCAGTGCCTACAACGGGTCAATAGCCCAACATTGCCCCTTTCTCAACTCCCCAAAGATTGCACCCGTGCCTGTATCTATGTCGACGCCTTCGTAATTTCCGCCGACTCCACCCTGTAGTTACCCGTCATTAACTGCGATGAGCAATTTTGACCAGACGTGTGAGCAATATGGGGCTGACATGCGAATTACCCCAAGCTATAAAGGATGTGCCCCGAGTTGCCAGCCAGGTACTGCTGAGAGGCGGCTGTCAACGGGCAAGGAGCAACATGCTTTGGACTATTTTCGCGATTCTGGTAATCCTGTGGTTGCTGGGTTTTGGCTTTCACGTTGGCGGAGGCCTCATCCACCTATTGCTCGTGGTTGCAGTGATTTGGTTGGTGTGGAACCTGCTCACCCGTCGCCGATCTTTTTCGTAAGGCGGCCGAACAGGCCAAATCTTAGAGGTCGGCGAGATTTAACCCTGCCGCTCCTCTTATTCAGGGCCTGCCGGTCGTCGCTGTAATGTTGGTTAGGGTCATCCAAGGCCGAAGACCCGCCGAATGGTCGCGGAGGGTGCGCCTATGCCGAAATACGGGCGGTCCAAGATTCGCGAAGCAGGACGGAGCTTTTTCTACCTGGCTGCGCGGCAACAAACCTCGTGGTTGCTTTTTCTCTATTTAGTCGCCGCAATGGCATCCGCATCAGCTCAGACCGAAAGCTCGATCCCAACTGCGGAAACCATCATCGCCAGCATGGCGCAGGCCAGGGCTGAGAACCGGGCCCGCCTTCGTCCTTACATCGTCACCCGCGAGTACAAGCTGTATGGTAAAGAAAGGGAGGCAACCAAGTCGGAAGTGGTTGCCGATGTGACCTTCGTCCCCCCGGACTCCAAGGAGTACACCATTCAGCAGATTAACGGGAGCGGTCTGGGAAAAATGATTATTGGCCGCATGCTGGAAAAAGAAGCGGAAGTCACGAAGGATTACGGCGCCACCGACATCTCGCCGGACAATTATGATTTCCGCTTCATCCGCGAGGAAGAGGTGAGCGGCCAACGCTGTTACGTCCTCGAGTTGCTTCCCAAGCGCAAAGACAAGAATCTGCTGCGCGGGAACATCTGGGTCGATGCCAATACCTCCTTGCTTCGTCGCACCGAGGGCCAGCCGGCCAAGGCTCCCTCTTGGTGGGTCCGAGACGTGCGCATCGCGCTGCGCTACGGTGATGTCGGCGGAATGTGGCTGCAGACGGCTTCGGAAGCCACCGCCCGTGTCCGGATACTCGGCCCATGCACGATGGTTTCGCGCGACGTGAAATATAAGATCACCGAACTCGTTGCGGATGCGTCTTCGGCCCAAACAAACTATTTGGGGCCCATGCCTGGCCGATCTCTTCGCCAGCGCGTGATTGCAAGGGTACCGAAGTGAATCGTTCGTGAGGGAGACTCAACATGGAATTGGACAAGGCCCTTAAGTTTGCAGTGATTCTAGCCTGGGCAGACTTGATGAAAGTCACCAGCCCATGTTCAGCACGGGTTGAATACCGATGTGAACCTGGAACTTCGTTGGATTACCTGAGCGTCTGGTCGGTTAATGCTGAGAGTCAACAGCAAATGGTGTGCGACTACTGGACGTGGACTTCTCCGGCTCACCCAAGTGGGATACGTTTCACCAACAGATTCCAGTCTGATCAGTTGGGTCAGACCCTTGACTTCATCCTGATGAACCAGGGTCAGTTCACACGTCGCGCCGATGCTTGCAGTGATGGGCTGGCTCTGATCTACCCGCCCACCGGAGATGAATGTACAGAAGCCGCCACTTGGATGAGAGGGGTCCATGGCGCCCCTCCTAACATCAGCCGCCCTGAGGATGAAAGGGTTGCAACTCCGTAGGGCGTCGTTAACGGATGGCAGGCCGGTAAGCGAGTCACTGTACCGACCCTAAAGGCCATAGGAGCTCTTCTTGAACTCTCCGACACTTCTGACCCCTGGCGTCGATCCTGCGGAACAGTGGCTAAAACAAATAGCGCTGTTCCTAGGCCTCATCCTGGGGACTATCGTTCTGGCGTTTTGTTTCTTTGCCAGTTCGTTGTGTATCACCATAGTCCTGGCGACATTTCTTGCCATCGTGGTCGACCCGCTGGTCGTGCGAGCGGCAAAGATCGGCCTGGGACGGGTTCTCGCCTCAGGATTAGTTGTGGTTTGTTTCATGCTTGTCGCGGGGACCTTGACCTATGTCCTCTATAACAGGGCATCTGCTTTTGCAGACGAGTTTCCCAGCTACGCTTACCGAATTCAACGGGCCATGGCTCCCCTGGTCAGCAAATTCGAGCGTTTTGAGAAAAACGCCCAGTCCATAACTCCACTAGTGGAAGGCTCGAAGCCCGGGGCCGAGGTGACGGTTAAACCAGCTCCGATGAACTGGCCGGGTTTTCTGGTTCGAGGCGTCGGATCAATATCCGGTGTCCTGATCATGGCCGGGGTGCTTCCCTTCCTGGTGTTTTTCATGTTGGCCGGAAAAGATCGGATGTCTGTTCGCCTCACCAACATGTTCCAAGACAAAATGGACGTCCCGAAGTTTGTCAGTAATCTTGGCAATATGATCCGCGGATTTGTGCTGGGGAACCTGATCGTCGGATCCATCATGGCCGCAGGTACGTCGGTGGTATTCTTGGTTCTCGGAATGAAGGGAGCCGTGACGCTGGGGATCGTGAGTGCGTTTCTGAATCTGATTCCCTTTCTCGGCCTCCTGCTGGCCGCTGCAGTTCCCTTGGCGGCGGCTCTCCTCCAGTTCAACACCCTCGGTCCCTTCATCACCATTGCGATCACGATCCTCCTTTTTCATTTGGTCGCCGCAGACTTCTTGATTCCCAAATTGGTCGGCTCTCGCCTTCTGCTCGGACCCGTGGCGGTGACCATCGGCATGCTGTTCTGGGGCTGGCTGTGGGGAATCATGGGATTACTGTTGGCCGTTCCGCTCACGGCCTTCGTCAAGCTGGTTGCCGATTCGCGCCCTTCGCTCATCCATATCTCAAACCTCCTATCGGATGATCCTCGTCCCATTCCACGATTGGCACGCTTCGGTGAATACACGATACAGCGGGTGAGGCCTTATTTGAAGGGGAGGACCTCTCAAAAACTGAGCGGCGATCCACCACCTTCGAGATAGACAGTAGTGGACAGCGACCCGCCTGAGATACGGGGAAGGCCGTGCGGACAGGGAAGCGCATTTGCTCAGCGCCGGCACGAAGTTACATCCTTTGCTGGTCATCTTCGGAGTCCTGGCGGGCGTCTCAATCGCAGGTATAGCCGGCAGCTTTCTTTCGGTTCCGGTGCTCGCTGCTTTGCGAGTCGTTTACCGGCAGTTGTTGCCCAAGGCCCCTCCCCCGGTGGTAGCGCTTGGCGGTGCTGCCCTTCAGTGAGGAACCTAACTTCCGCTTAGCTTTCATCGGCCTTTCCTCTCCAGAAACTCGATCGATTGCCCGATTCAGTAGCGCCGACCCCGCAAGGCGGGGTCGGCACGTTTGTCGTTTTCCCGCGGTGCTGACCCCGCCTTGCGGGGTCAACGCTACTCCGGCTATCGAAGCGCAGGACTTCCTTCGGCTCGCGAGCCGTGCTTGTAGGAGTAGACGTGCGTGACTTCCGCGCCTAAAAGGAAAATCTGTGCTGAGTAATAAACCCAAGTGAGGATAATGACTAGGAACGCCGCTGCTCCGTATGCTGACGCCACGGTGGACCTGGCGAGATACAACCCGATCAGCGCCTTGCCAGTCGTCAAAAGCAGTGACGCAACTGCCGCACCGATCCACACATCACTCCAGGCAATTTCCGTGTCTGGTAGATACCTAAAGATCAGGGCGAGTAGCAGCGCAATCACACTCAACGAGAGGAGAAAATTGACCGATTCCAACAAGAATACAGGCCAGGGGAGCAGAGGTGCTATGAAATTTCCCATGGCCCCCAGCGCGGCGCTCACCACGAGTGACACTAGCAAAAGAAAGCCCAGGCACAGGACCAGGCCGAATGACAAAAAACGTTCTCGAATCACGCCCAACAAGATACTTTCTGATCTCCGCTGAACTCTCCAGATCTTATTGAGCGCGTCTTGGAGCTCAACAAAGGCGCCTGACGCACCGACCAGTAGCGTCCCGATGCCAAATGTGCTCGCAATGACGCCAAGCGCAGGCCGATTTGCGCTCCGGATGATCGCTTGAATGGCTCTTGCACCTGTATCGCCCACCAAGGCTTGGAGTTGCCGTGAGAATTCACCCTCTGCCGCTTTTTGCCCGAACGCCAGACCCGCGATTGCTATGGCGAGAATCAGGACCGGAGCGAGGGAAAAGACTGTGTAAAACGCCAGCGCAGCGCCCAGGCTAGAGCCATGGTCTTCTACCCATGCAGAGCATGCCTCTTTGAACAGAGCGTATGCGACTTTCAGATTCACTGATACCCTCGACGGTCGCAAAAGGTCCGGATTTATCCAGCGAATTACCCCAAGCTACAACAGGGGTGGCCGGTCGAGGTAGCCGCCGGGTCGCGCATCAGTTCTTCCTGTATGCGAGCACGATCAGTGGCCGGTAAGCCACCCGTCTGCAAAAGACGCATAAACCCCGCCGCGCACTTGTCAAACCCCTGCGCAGCCTTCGCAATCCCGGGATGCGCCAGCCACGAATCGCGCTTCCGCCTTGAACCAGGACCACCCTCACCCTGCGCGATTGATGTGAAAATTGGTGATGTAATGCATGAGTCCAAAGATGTTTAGGAGCCACACCACCACACAAATGACCACGACAGCATTCAGGATCGACTTGATGGAGCCCGCCATCGGGATGAATCTGTTGACGAGCCAGAGAAGAACCCCAACCACGACCAAGACAATTACGATTTGCACTAAAGGCATGACCTAATCCTCCTGATTTTGCTTTCTGAGGCGGGCCCAGCGGTCCGCTCCCCGTTTCCCATTGTTGAATATCGCCTGCGGCTTCTCTGTCACGGCTGAAACGATGCAGTCCCCTGCAGCGAGGGGGAAGCCCAGGCGCTCGGCCTGATCAGCCATGATGTGGCCGAAGATGGCATCGAACTGGAGGTAAATCCACAGGTCGACCTGAGAGGTTTCGAGGCTCGACAAGTCATAGTCAGGAGCCATTTTTCCTCCTCAAACCCGCCCTTCGATACTTGTTGTCATGGGCGGCCATGTAACCACACTCCAACCCTCGCTTTCGGATCGAAGCTCAAAGGGACAGATGCAACCCGCCGAACAGGTACAAGAGCACTTAGAGCGATCAGGATCACTCCCACGATCCCGATGCCTCCGCCCGAACCCCATCTCCGATATCCGTAATAGCCTCCGCCGCCGCCAAACACGAGCAGCAAAACCACAATCAGCAGAATCAGTAACATGGCAACCTCCTTTCAGCTCCGGATTGACTCCGCTCCCCGTCTGGCTCGTTTGGGGGAAGCCACCGGCTCGCTGTATCTTGAACCAACAATCGTTAACCTATAGGCCCTGACGCCGCCTCGAAATCCAATGCGCTCTCATGATCTATTTTCCTTTTCCCTGCTACCTTTCAGGCGGCGATTTCAATCAGCCGGAGCCCTCGTAGCGCACTAGTTATATCCTGGAGTGAATCGTGTTTCAGTCCAGTTCTGCTCACACGTTTGGTCAAAATAGCTCACCCAAGTTTTTCGACGGGGAGATACATGCTGGGAATGAGCAAATCAATACACGAGAGTGTTCCTAAGTGGGCAGACATCTGTTTTAGGCTTCTGTTATGCTGCATAGTGTGGAAGTGAGATGACCGTTACACAGGGCAGGCAAGCTTCCTCGAAACTCGGTTTTAGACGAAGGAATAACCGCTATGAGCAAGATCAAGAAGACGGCCCGTTTCACATTATGGTCAGCGTCTCTTGCACTACTCTCATTGTTGACTACCGGAGCTCTTCGAGCACAAGAAATCCGGCCCATCGCGGAACCGAACCAGTCCATAAAAATGGGCCGGGGTGGGTACGTCTGCGAGGGTCAACTCACGCATACTTCGATCGATGATAGCCATGACTGGACCTATGAAATGGTCCAATGCACAGGTCCGATTTACAGCTCTAACGATTACCTGGCCCTGAATGCGAAACTCAGCCACGATGAGCTGGTGAAGCTGAACGCAGCCCTGGATCGGCTGAACGCTACCAGCAGCGCTACCCAGGATGTCCTCAACAAACAAGTGCAGGCGTTCAATAGTGACCTCAGAGCGACGATTGAAAAGCGCTTTCATGATCTCCCGAATGACGTTTTGCTATCGCCGGCCATTCAGAACCTCAAGAAAAGTTTGATAGAGTACGTCGACCAAAGATTGCCCAGTACACCCCCGAGCAATCCACCCGCTGCGCAGTCTACGACGCCGACCAGCGGCCAGTCAGGCCCGGCCCCGAACCAGCCCTGACATCAAGGAGGCTCGGGCACGGGTCACACGTTTGGTCGAAATTGCTCATCCCAGCTAATGGGGGGGAACTGCACGGTGGGACCGGTCGAAATTAGGGTTGGTTCGACATCGAGATTGAGTCGTGGAGGACTACGCCTAAGACGCCGCTATGGGCCGTCAACCGGCCCCTGGAGCCAAGCTTCTTGAACCTAGTACAAAAACCCCCGGTCACGTCAGGGGTACGAGGTCATTTCCACACTTCAGTAATTGGCTCTGCACGACCATCACCGGAATTGAGTGGAAGCAATCCGAAGTTGTCTTCAATTGTCCTCAAAACGCTGTAATGAGTATATGTTTTTGTAATTTCTCCGGGCTTCACCACGTCTCCCAGGAAAACGGTGTAGATTCGCTCAGTCTTTTCGAAATACCCTGACTCGTCGAATGTGACAATGACGAGAGTTCCTTTCATCTTGTCGTCCAGAGGAAACGACTCCTTCAAGAATTTGTTCAGCCAAGCCGAAGCTTTCTTCAATCCCCTCCCAGGTCGCAACACGGGGTCGTGCCCATCGTCGTCCACGTTTGGGCTGTAGAACATGTAACGAGGGAGAGGGTGCTTCTTTGGGTCGCTTCGGAAGTCTTCAACGTCAGCGACAAACCTATTGTGTGGGTCCTTGGTAGAGACGGATACTACGTTGCCGAAGCTTTCTTGCTGGATTTTCGCAAAACTCAAGAACGGGACGTGCTTTCGAACGTATTTTCCACGGTCACCAAGAAAAGGTTGGGGTTCTGATGGGTAATCCTCAGCGTAGTTCTTCCAATCCAGGAAATCAGCAATGGTCCGATGGCTATTGTCGTCGGGGAGAGTAATTTGATCGTTGCTTCGAACGCCAAACAAGCTGCCGCCAACCATGGCCAGATAATTGGGATAGGACGGGTGAATCAAAGCCCTGAAGTCGCTGAAGCTAGCTCCCCTCTCTGCTAACTGCGCCAAGAAGGGGTCTTTCATTGCCGAACTGTAATTCTGGTTCTCCAGCACGATAATCAGCACACGATCGAAATGCTTCCCAGCACTCACAATGGGGGCCGGGGCTAAGGCTGGCGCTTGGGCTCGTGGAGGGCTGCCCGCGCTAGCTGGAACCGGAGTCAGAGCCTTCAACTGATCAAGCGACGTCAGGACGCTCTGCCAGCGAACGATGTCTTTTTTCGTTTCGATAGGAGCGGAGAGGTCCGAATAGAAGTCCAGGATGTTCTGGCGCAGCTCCGGTGACGTCCGATCGAACTTCCGCTCGGAAAGTTTAGCCAGCAACGTTGCATAGGATTCGTCGGTCAGCGGGTACTCCGCTGCCTTGGTCTTCTTGCCGGTATCTAAATCCATGTTGGAGAGTTGCACGGTGTCCGTTCGCAATTCTTCAAGATAGGCTCGATATTGATCCACAGTGGTATTAATGCTCTTAAAATACATCTCCTCCGTCTTCGGGGTGGGGCTCTTGAACGCCATCGCTTTGAATGGCCCT
>Ga0326727_10018043_pt1 | contig 14490 bp, 13 predicted proteins | sample MB2enrmetagenome_FD_207643 | JGI IMG/M metagenome (GOLD analysis project Ga0326727, IMG submission 207643) | Lab enriched peat soil microbial communities from McLean, Ithaca, NY, United States - MB29MY | ecosystem: Environmental > Terrestrial > Soil > Wetlands > Peat | place: USA: New York...
TTCCTGGTTTGTTTTGAACTCTTGTATCTCTTCATCCGTGATTGGGTCCCATTCAACTGCCGTAGCTTGCTTTCTGGTTGGGAACCACCAAACGGTGTAGCCATGCATTCCCGCCAAATGATTGTCATCCCATTTCCACATCTCATCGATGGTAAGTCCTGAACCAGGGTGTCGATATTTGCCCAAGTAAAAGTTTACGATCTTGCTTCTCATTTGTGTTTCGCACGTTCACTACTAATGATAGTAGCACATTCTCGCGAACGATTCAGAAGACCGCCTTTTCAACGCACCCTGGTACCATCGGGCACCTTCCTTGGATGTCGAGCGCATTTGTTATTCCTCGCGTTACTTTAGAATAACTCGAATCACCTGCCTCCCCAGGGTGATGATGCCGGCCCCGGCCAGCGCCTTCAACGATCGAGTAACGTTGGCGCGTGTCGCTCCGACCAGTCGTGCAAGTTCTTCGTGCGACATCCGAAGTTCGCCGCGGGCGTCCGCGTTCCGCCTGATCGCTGCATGCAGCCGTTCTCGAAGGGAGAGAGTTCTCTGCTCGATGAGCTCACTGCTCAGTTCGTCTACCAGCCCCGCCATACGCGAAATAACTTTGTACAGCAGTTCAGTGTGCTTGTCGAAAGCACGCTTGAGAACCGGCACGGGAATCAAGGCGACTAGAGCGGCATCTTGAGCGACCACGTCCGCAGTATGTGCCTGCCCACTCAGGAGAAGGTATCCGATCCCGGACGGAGGATAAAGCGTTCGAAATATGGTCCTGTTTCCGTCAGTGAGCGGCCGGGAGATTTCTACGCTTCCTTCGAGGAGAAGGATGAATTCGCTCGGCTTGGAAAGCTCGTGCGCAATCACCTCGCCCTTGCGAAAGGTTTTGAACCTGGCCGAAAAGACAATCTCGTTTTTGCTCTCGGGGGGCAGGGAGGAGAAAAGGCCTGCCTGCTCAAGCCGGAGGTCGAGCTTGGCTAATAGGTCAGACCTAGGCGATTGTTTCACCTACCGCCACCAGACGCCACCGAGGGTGACAAAGTCCTGCGGCCATCGAGACCGGTATTCCTTCCAGGTTCCTTCACTAAAGAAGAATTGTATCACGTCCCTCGCCTCGACGATCGTTGGAAAGCGCCAAGAGGATTCGAAAATCGTATGACAAAATCTATGGGTCGTTTCCAGCCTTGCAAGATAGTCCCTCGGTCCAGGGTCCACAGGACAGAGCGCCACTAAGACACCTCCTGCTCGGACAAGCCGTCCCATCTCCCGGATCACATTGTCAAGCTCTTCTGTCCAGGCTTCCTCCGAGCTCTCATAGACGAGAGAAGCAAGTGTCCACGCGGCCACCACAATGTCGGCACTCGCATTGGGCAAGGGAATGCAGCGGTGATCGGCTAGTCCAACGGAGCAGTTGGACAGGCACAGCAGACTCACCTTTTCGCGAGCGACAGCGATCATGAATTTTGACTTGTCGAATGCGTGGACCCGGCTGGCGTGCTTTGCAAGGTGCACCGTCAGCGCTCCCGTTCCTGCTCCCAATTCAACGACTTTAGCCCCTCGGAGATCACGGAGGCCGTCGATAATTTTCAAGGCAGTCTGCGTTGCTCCATCGTATGCACGGAGACGGTCGTACAATCGCGCGTATCGGAGAGACGCGTAACGCGTCACCGGGACCCCCCGCCGGTTGCAAACGCCTTGAATGGATCGTTCATGGCAGCTTGGAGAAGAGCCCTGTTGTCATCGACCAAGGTCTTTTTCTCGTGAAAAGCACAGCAGTAGGGATCGGTAGCGTTGATGTCCCCGTAGTAGTACAAGGCGCGAGCCCTGCAGCCGCCGCCGCACCGGCTCAACGAAGGGCATGCACGGCAGTTGTCGTTGGCATTGAACATAGAGCCACGCGACAGATGGCGCTGCCACAATTCGGCAAGGGAATAGTCGCGGATGCTTTCTCCCAGCATTTCTTTGCCGAAGAATGCACAAGTGGTAAGGCGGCCGTTTGCCGTGATGCCCAGCTTGTTGCACACTGCCGGACAACCGAACCCTTCCCACCCTTTCTCGCTGAGATGTTGGACCGTCACCTCTGCACGCCGCTTCAACGCGCTGACTCGCTGCTGAACGTAGGGCACCATGCTCGGTGGAATCAGTAGTGCTTCGTTAAGGCGAGCTCGCCCCGACGGCTTGATCGTCCCGATCACTACATTTCGAATACCCAGGGATGCAAGCAGCGGCGGCAGAGCATTGAGTTCGTGGAGATTCTTCCGGTGAACTGTGAAGTGCACCGCGACGTCTTTGGCACCGGCAGCGACGAGGCGCTTCAGTACCGCGCAGGTTCTCTCAAATGTGTTTGGACCCCGCAGGTAATCGTGCGTGGCAGCGACTGCTCCGTCCAGGCTGATCTTCACGCGAACGCCCCAGCGTGCAAGCCGCTGGGCCCACTCATCGTCGATAAGGAGGCCGTTCGTCAGTATGGTGACATTCAGGTTATTGAAAACTGCGAACTCCAAGACGCGAGCAAGTTCGGGTTTCACAAGGGGCTCACCGCCGGAAAGCACAAGGTTCTTCACATCCATTGCGCGAACCTGCCGTACTACACTGAGCAGTTCGTCGACCGACAGCTCGTCGGAGAACGCCTGTCCCGAAGCACTGCAACAGTGGCGGCAATTCAACTGGCAACGGTTGGTAACGTCGAGGTAGACGCGGGATGGTCGGACAGGTCGATTTGACTGGAAAGTCTTGCAGGTTTTCACGGCTACACCGAGCAGGAGCTTACGGGAGGCTGATAGGCAAGGGCCTCAGCGATGCCAGCCTGGATCTCTGCAAACTTCCCTGCGTCAACCGGAGTTAGTGCCCGTCGAGTCTCCAGCATCTCTTGGCGAATTCCTTTCGCCGCCGCGGACACCAACTCTGAGACGCTGGAGAAGTTCCCAGCGCAATCAAAAAGGATCCTCTCGGCAGGCTCGAGCTCGAACGGCGTGGTTCCTAAGCGCCTTCGATAGAGCATTTGGCGGCCATCGTTCGTTGAGTCAAGGCACCTCCCGGTAAACAGGTTGCAAAAGGCCCTCAGGGACATGAGGTCTGCGAGATCGTTCGGCTCTCCCGGCAGCCATTTCCGAAAAAGCTTCAACAGTTTCTCGTATTCGGTCATACGCGCCTCCTTTTTGTTACTAAATGATAGGCTGCGACTACCGATCATTCTGTGCTGCAAAGCACAATGCGACTCGCCAAGAGCAATCATTCTCTGATTGGCTTGCCCGCATGGCTTTCAGGCGGTAAGATGGACGAAATGGAGAAAAACCAAAGCAGAATATTGGTGATCGTCTCGGATCGAACTTTCTCAAAGCTGCGGCATGCTACCACCGAATCCCGTGAGAAGGGCGAGGTTCGTTGCTAACCCTATCACGGTGTTTTTCGCCTAAAGACCCGCTACTTGCTTCATTATCGCGATGAGTTGGAGAACCAGCCGACCTATGCGAAACTCTGGAAGGGTTGGGCAGCATGGCTTTCGACATGTGATCGGAGGCAGACGAGGTTCCCGCGGGAATCAAGACGACGCTCGACAAGATCGACTTCTCAAAATCGAGAGAAGGCAACCCACAGCAGTGGAGAGATAGCAACGATCTCAAACGTGATCCGATCTGGTGTTGTCAGACGCTCTATTAGGCATACCGTGACAGATGATCCCAAACTCCATGAGTCAGCAGCTGATAGGGCGGAATGGCTTTTCAATGAGTATGAGTAAGTACAACCTAGTCTGGATGGTGATAAACGTCATCAGCAAGGCGTTAAACGCTGGAACCGACAGAGAAAACCAGCTATTTGGGACATAGGTTTTTCAGATACTTAATTTGGATCGATGATATACTGGTATTGTCTGCGCACGCATCCGCAGAGCGACAAAGGACCAAAGTTCAGTGAGAATTCTTCTCACAAGCGACCTGCACGGAGTCGAGGAAGCGTTTCACGCCTTCTCAAAGTCACTTGCGGATGGCTATGACATCGGAGTGATGGCCGGGGACCTCCTGGACGACAAACTCACCGCAGTTGAGCTTTCTCAACTGATGAGCGAACCCGAGGACCATGACGACCTACAGACCAGGACCAGAAGAGGTCTTCTGAAAAAGGAAAGACGGATCATAGAAGTGCTTCAAGAATCAAGGAAGCCCATCTTGGTCGTACCTGGAAACCACGACACAACGCCGCTTGCCACCGACGGCACCTTCATCAACCTCCACCTAAAAAAGTTCGATTTCGACGGAGTGCCGTTTGTCGGCTATGGATGCCTAAGCCGAACGCTCGGTCCAGATCTCCAAATGGCCTCACTGAATGAGATCGAGGACATTCTCACGGAACAGACCATCCTGGTAACGCACATCCCTCCTCGGGGCACGATGGATCTCAAAATGAACTACCGTCAAATGGAGTCCTTTGGGAGCGGAATTCTAGCCGAGTTCGTCAGGAGGAAACGACCTCGATTCCACTTCTTCGGAGACGCACATGACTCGGTTGGAGCGAGGGGAACCTCGGTCAACGCCTCGTACCCGCTGGTTTCGAGTTTCTGCGGAGTCGACACCGACAGTGGAGATATCTGGACGGAGCGAACGGAGTGAGCTGCATCTCGACAACCTGGTGGGATAAAGGAGAGTTGAGATGCCCGTAGTTCTGCTTGGCGACTCCATCTTCGACAATGCCAGATACGTCCCCCGACGAAGCGCCGGTGGTTAGGCAACTTCATTCACTCTTGACCTACGCCAATCTGGAACTCGGGCTGACCTTTTTTCCTTTGGCCTTCATTGAACCCTTTCAGAGCCTGCGACATTTCGACGGCCGCTAACACGGCGTGTGTGTGATCGTCCTCGTGCCTAATCGGCGCGCCTAAGAATGCGATTATTGCGTCCCCGATATACTTATCCATGACGCCGTGACGATTCCCAATGATGTCGATCATGACGGCGAAGTGCCTGTTAAGCTCAGCGGTTCAGGCTATTCATTTGCCCACGTTTTCCTTTGTCCTTTCCCAGATCTCGACATATTCGGTTCGAACGTCGTCCCTTGCTCCGTTCATTTAGGTCTTGGGGAGTTTGTTGTTCGGGATAAGTTTCTGGAGGTCAGCAAAGTTTGTCGAAAGGCTTTCCCCGGAAGGTCCGAAAATCCACTGGCACCTATTCCCCACCTAGTAGTACACTGAGGTAAAGGGGAAAAGAACATGCCAGTGACGATGACGAAGGGAAAATTTGCCGGCATCAGCGCGTGCGCCAACAACAACGGAGTGATCGCCGCAGCGGCCATGGACCAACGCGGATCGCTGGAAAAGGCCATCAGCAAGGCTCGGGGGTCGGCGGCTGTCGCGGATGACCTGGTGAAGTTCAAGGTCGCCGTTTCGAGGATTCTCACGCGCCACGCCAGCGCCATACTTCTGGACCCCGAGTACGGTCTGGAAGCACTCAAAGCCCGCGCCACGGGAAGCGGTGTACTCCTTGCCTATGAGAAGACGGGCTATGATACGAAAGATGACAGCCGGCTGCCCGATCTGTTGCCGGATTGGAGCGTCTACCGGCTGGTTGCGGCAGGAGCGAACGTCGTTAAGATACTTCTTTACTACAATCCGACCCATCCGGAGCGGATCAATACCATCAAGCACGCGTTCATTGAGCGCGTGGGGGCGGAATGCGCGGCAAATGACGTTCCGTTGTTTCTTGAGGTGGTCTGCTATAACGACACCCTTGGTGACGCCAAGAGTCTCGAGTTCGCAAAGGCGAAGCCAGGTTACGTCAAAGCTTACATGGAGGAGTTTTCCAAGCCCCAGTACCGGGTCGACATCCTCAAAGTTGAGGTGCCCGTCAATATGGCATTCGTCGAAGGGACGAAAACGTTCGCGGGCCAGAAGGCGTATACGAAGAAAGAGGCCATGAAGCTGTTCCAGGAGACTGCCTCCGTTTCAAAGCTTCCTTTTATCTACCTCAGCGCCGGTGTGAGTGACGAGGTATTTCGAGAGACGCTGGAGCTGGCCGCTGAGGCAGGCACGCCGTTCTCCGGGGTCCTGTGCGGACGCGCGACCTGGCAGGACGGGATTCCCGTCTATGCAAGCGGAGGCATAGATGCCCTGAACGCGTGGCTGGAAGACCGGGGGCTGAAGAACATCACCGCTCTCAACACTATCCTCGCCAAAGGCGCAAAGCCGTGGTGGGACTTCTACGGAGGGAAAGGGAATATCAGGGTCGCAGGTTGAGGAGGCTGCCGTGCCCCCTCTCAGAGGGAGCAGCCCGACGTACCCGCTGTCCACTGACGTAGGATTATGTACAGGAGAGTGATCGCTGCCGTCCGGCCGCTTTCTTGTGATGAGGTTCCTGACTTGTTTGACGGGGTAGCCGGCGCAACCGGCTCAGACGCAGACTTGTCCAGCGCGGCCGCAACGGCTTTGCACGGGTTCTCGACGTGAAGCGTCTTCAGCTCGAAGGTCGAATACGTAACACACCGCTTTCCGTATCGGTCATCTGACGTACTGGGCAAGGCGGTCTTGAACACTTTATTGGTGTTCGTCACGTCACGGACCGCGCCACCACGCAGATGATGTCCCGGAACGGCCGGCATTCCTCAGTTTCCGTCATCTGCAGCGTTCGAAGTTCTACATTTTGGAGGACGAGAGCGACTTGATATTCATGAATAAGTGTCGATGGCGCTGAAAACTTTTTTGCCTAGTCGACGCTCATGGACGTTGTTTCGCTCAGATCGAAGTCGTCCAGAGTCCCTTTCTTAGGCCCACCTTGTCCCGGCGCGCAAAGGGAAAGGTCGATATGTCTGCGTTCTGGTAGACCTCGTGTAAATTGAATGCGCCGAGGATCTAACTTTCCAGGTCGACTTCCCTGTCGAACTAAATATTTGACGAGATAGATCGCTCGCCTCGGACCTCGGAGCGCGTGTGACCGGTAGACCGCGGTGCTGGCTCCGCCGCCCATGCTGAAGCAGGACGAAAGCGCAGAGAAATGGAAACAGTTACCTCACTGAATGTCTCCTTGGATTTTGCCACAGTAATATCGATTTTCTCTTTTTCAGAAATTATGTATAAAGTGCTTTGCAGGACCAGCCGTCATCGTTAAACTCTTGTTTGCGGAGCGAGGTAAGGAGTACATTACTGGGGGAGCCGGAAATGAGGGACGCCAGTGCCGGCATTCACCATATCACCGCCATCGCTGGCGATCCGCAGAGGAATCTGGATTTCTATGCCCAAGTCCTCGGCCTTCGGTTGATAAAAAAGACCGTCAACTACGATGACCCTGAAACGTATCACTTCTACTTCGGGGATAAGGCGGGCACGCCAGGGAGTGTTCTAACTTTCTTCCCGTGGACCTCCTCGGGTCTTAAGGGCCACGCCGGGTCGGGACAGGTGACAAGCGTCGCTTTTTCCGTTCCTGACGGAACTCTCGGGTTCTGGCGGAGCCGGCTCCAAAGGAACCATGTAGAGCTGGTGGAGGAAAAGAAAATCGGTCAGGAGGAAAGGATCGCTTTTCATGATCCCGACGGTCTGGCGCTGGAGTTGGTGGAATCTGGTGACCCGCCGTCTCCGCTGGCATGGGGAGGCGGGGTCCCTGCTCAGAATGCCATTCGGGGTTTCTATTCCGCCACACTGGCGGTAGAGAACGCGGAAATCACGGCGGAGTTCCTTTCCACCGTCCTTGGCTTGCAAAGCGACGGCGAAGCGGAGGGCAGGCTTTTGTTTTCCGTGCCCGGCAGCACTTCCGCCTCTGGCGGCGCAGGTCACGCAGGTGTTGGTTCCCGTGTGGAGATCGTGAACGCACCAGCGCAGCAGCCGGGCCGGATGGGCGTGGGAGTCGTGCACCATATCGCATGGCGCGCGAAGGACGACGATGAGCAGCGGGCACGTCGAGCCGCCGTCGTGGCCACGGGCGCGCCAGCCACGCCAGTCATCGATCGCGTCTATTTCCACTCCGTGTATTTCCATGAGCCCAACAGGATACTTCTCGAGATCGCAACGGACCCTCCCGGCTTTACCCGAGATGAACCGCTGGAGTCCCTGGGCACGCAGCTAAAGCTTCCGTCGTGGCTGGAGAAGCGCCGCCCGGGCCTGGAGAAAGCCCTTCCTTCCCTCGACGTGGTAAAGGAAGCTGCGCCGAGACAGGCCCCGGAAACGGCTGGTTGAGAGTCAATCCGGCGCGGATGCGTCAGTAAGAGGAAAGCCGTTCTCCCTGACCACCTTCGAGTACCATCTACCTGAGTCTTTCACGGTGCGCTTCTGCGTTTTGTAATCGACGTAAACCATCCCGAAGCGCTTGGTGAAGCCGAAGCTCCACTCGAAGTTGTCCATGAACGACCAGAGGAAATAGCCGCGCACGTTAGCGCCGTCCACTAGGGCCTGGTGCACAGCGGCAGCATGGCGCGCTACGTAGTGCATGCGCACCGGGTCACGGACCGTTCCATCGGGGCCGGGCTCGTCGGGGAGGGAGGTGCCGTTCTCCGTCACGTACAGGAGTCCGGGCCCGTACTCGCGCGCTACCCGCACGAGCAGGCGATAGAGCCCCTCCGGCGCCATCTCCCACTCCTCGAAGTCGGCTCGCGGGGTGAACGGCCAGTGCACCTGCCGGGCGGCCAGGACGCTTCGGCCCTGCGTTCCCCTTCCGGCAGGGTCATGCGCCATAATCCTGCGCGTATAGTAGTTTACTCCAAGGAAATCAATGGGGACCGATATCGTCTCCATATCTCCGTTCCTGATTTCTGGCACAGATTCGGCAAACCACGCCGTCATATCGCCGGGGTATTTCCCGCGAAACACAGGATCAAGGAACCATCTGTTAAAGGCGCCGTCGTGACGCATAGCGGCCGCAACGTCTTCTTCCTTTGATGAGGCCGGTTCGATCCATTCAAGGTTATGGACGATCCCCACGCGCGCGCCGGGGCACAGGGCACGGATGACCGGTACCGCTTTCCCGTGGGAAAGAAGGATCCCGTGCGCCACCGCGAGCGCTGTCTTCAGATCTCGCATCCCGGGAGCGTGATCCCCGAAGAGGTGGCCGACGTACGCCACTACCCAAGGCTCGTTATGGGTCATCCAGTCTTTCACCCGGTCGCCGAGCGCCTTCGTGACGACCTCCACGTAGCGGGCGAACGCGCTGACGGTAGCCCTGCTTGTCCAGCCGCCCGCATCCTGAAGGGCCTGGGGAAGGTCCCAGTGAAACAGGGTGGCAAACGGCCGGATTCCCCGAGCGAGCATCTCGTCCACCAATCGGTCGTAGAACGCGAGGCCTTTCGGGTTTACCAGCCCTGAGCCGTCGGGCACGATCCGCGGCCACGAGATGGAGAACCGATAGTTGCTCAGCCCCAGTTCCTTCATGAGATCGAAGTCCGCGGCAAAGCGATGGTAGTGGTCGCAGGCAACTCGCCCGTCGCTGCGGTCAGTAATTTTCCCAAGGCTGGACGCAAATCTGTCCCAAACAGACTCCCCCTTTCCGTCCTGGTCCCACGCTCCTTCGATCTGGTACGCCGCCGTAGCCGTTCCCCAGAGAAATCCCTCGGGGAACTCGAGCCTTCCCTGAATCGACATTGTTTGACTCCCCTCACTATCCTTTGAGAGCGCCCGCTGTAGCCCCGGCCATGATGCGCCGCGAGAAGATGAAGTACAGCACCAAGGGAACTACGGCTACAAGAAACATGCAGGCGAACTGGATTGCATAATCGGAACTGTATTCCCCCTGGAACTTGATGATGGAGAAGGGAAGCGTTCGCAAGTTGTCGGTTGCTAGGTAGGTATACGCCATGATGAACTCGTTCCAGTTGTTCAGGAATGTCATCACGAAAACAGTGATGGTGGCGGGAACCGACATGGGGGCCACGATGCTCCAGAGGATGCGCGGCCAGGAGCACCCGTCGATGAATGCCGACTCTTCCATCGAACGAGGAAGCGTGCGCAGCTGGCCCACGTAGACCAGCGTGTTGAAGCTTAGCGTGAAGGCCACGTACGGGATTATGAGCCCGAGGTGCGTGTCGATCAGCTTGAAATAGCTGAACCAGATGAAGTTGGGCAGCAGGGTCGTATGGATCGGCACGACCATGCCCAGGGTAACCGCCACGAGCGCCAACGGCACCAGCTTTCCCTTCATCCGTGCAACGGCGTATGCGCTGCAAAAGGAAATGACGGTGGAGGCCAGCACGGAGGCAACCACGACGATCGCGCTGTTGACGAAGTACCTGAGGATCTTCCCATTCACCCATGCCCGCTGGTAGTTCCCCCACTGCGGATGGGTGGGAATCTTGAGGAGCTCCGGTCCAAAGAGGTCCCCGGATTTCAGGATGGAATAATCGAATACCCACAGGAGAGGAAACACCTGGAGGAGAGCCAAAACGATGAGAAAAAGGTAAAGCATTGATTTGCCCGCAATTGCGACGGCCGGCCGGCCGTGCGTTCCAGGCAGTCTGCTAGCCATCATACGGGCTCCCTACAACACGTCATCGTTCCGCCTGAGGAGGCGTTGCACGACCAGAGTGATGCCCACCGCCACAATGACAAAGAGGACGGAAAGCGTACTGCCGTAGCCGTACTGGCCGGCGCTGAACGCCTTCTGATAGAGATAGACGGAGACGAACTGCGTGAGCATGCCCGGACCGCCCTCGGTAGACAGGAAGATCAACTCCATTTGCTTCAAGCAGGAGATCACGTCGATCACCAGGACTGCCGAAATCACAGGAAACATGAAGGGGATGATGACCCTGAAATACGCCTGGAGCCAGCCGGCGCCATCCACCCGGGTGGCCTCTTCAATTTCCCGGGGCACGGTCATGAGGCCCGTGTAGTAAAACAACAGCGCCCAGCCGAAGCCCTGCCAGATGATGATCCAGATCACCGCCCCGAGCGCGGTGTGCGGGTTGGAAAGCCACGAAAACGCGAGGGACTTGAGACCTGTGGCAGCGAGAACCTTGTTCAAGATCCCATAGGTCGGGTTAAAGATGTTGACCCAAAGCTTGGCCACCACCACCAAGGAGAGGACCGCAGGGATGAAAAACACCGTCCGAAAGAACCTAGAGGCTTTCTCCGTGATGTGGGAGAGGACCGCGGCCAGGGCAAAAGCGGCCGGGTTCTGGATGAAGATTGTGATTACCATGAGGATCAAGGCGTTCATCAGAGACCGCCAGAACACGGGATCCGCAGTCAGGATCTGTCGGTAGTTCTCCAGGCCCACGGAGTGAAACTTGCCGAACCCTTGCCAGTCCGTCAGGCTGTAGTACGCAGAGAACCCGACGGGGATCACAAGAGAGAAGATGATGACAAGAAGGCCCGGCAGCACGAGTGCTGCCGAGACCTTCTCATTTCCAAACAAGCCTTTCACTGCTTCGAGGCTGTTTCCGCGGAAGCTTCGATCTTGCTGCAGAACTGTTCGGCCGTGGTAAGGCCCGAGGAGAGCTCGCGGATAAAGTTCTGGTGGTCCTCTTTGAACTGTGGAGTAGACCGGTCGATAGTCGTAGTGCCGCTCGTCTTCTTTGCATCAGCCAAAATCTTCACGAGCGTCTTGGCCACCGGCGTGTCGGATTCCAGCGGCGTGATCTTCTGCGCCGGGAATGCTGCATGCTTCTCCCATGCCAGCACGGGGAAACGCTCCGCGTAGTACTTGAGGTATTTCAGGTCGAGATCCTTGTACTTCGAGCTGGAGTTGATGACGTAGTTGCCGCCGAACCAGGCTTCCAGGTCGTCGATCTTCCCCTTACCGTTCTTCAGCACGGGGAACTTGAAAGCATTCACATTGGCTCTGAACTCATCTGAGAAGTTCGGGTCAGTGGCGAGTCCCATTTCCCAGGGGCCCATGATGTACATGGCTGCCTTCTCCTGACCAAAGAGGTTGCGGGAGGCACCATAGTCGGAGACCGTCAAGTCGTCGGCGAACAGGCCCGACTGCATGAACTTGACGTACTGCCGCGCGCCCTCGACAAAGTCAGGGTCGGTGAACTTTGCCTTGCGATCCAGCGCCGCTTGCTGACGGGAGAAGTCGCCGTTAACGCGCTCGCAGAGAACATCATAAATAATGGAGAGCGGCCATGCGTCCTTGCCGTCCGTGACGATAGGGATGATTCCCATAGCCTTGAACTTGGGAGCCATGGCTTCCAGGTCCTCGATGGTGGTCGGCACGGTCACCCCCGCGTCCTTGAAAAGCTTCTGGTTGTAATAGATCACCCAGAAATCGGCGGAGACGGGAATGCCGTAGAGCTTACCGCCCCAGACATTGCTTTCCAGGGAGCCGGGAACGTAGTTGTACTTCGCGAAATCCGCCTTGCTGAGCTCCATCACGAAGCCGCTGTCAACCAGGGGCTTGAGGAGCGTGGAGAAGCTCCAATACTTGAAGACGTCCGGGAGCTGCTTCGCCGTCGCGTAGATCTTGATCTTCTGCTGGTAGGGCTGGTCAGGGTAGCTCTCCGTGACGATGTCCACACCGGGATTGGCTGCCTTAAACTCGGCGTTGATCTGCTCCACCACCGCGCCCCACCCGGTCGAGCGATCCGAGAGGTTGTCACCCATCTTCAAGGTGACTTTCGCCTGGGCCCCCAACGCTCCTGCAATGCACAGCGCCAGAAGAGCCACTGCAATTCTCTTCATTCCTTCCTCCTTCGGTCTCAGGGATAGGGCATTATCCCACGGTCTCAGGCGGCCGTGAATGACTGTGGTTCCGGAAGTTTGACGGATTTTCCGAAATACGGCTGTTTAGGGACCGGAATTGTTTCCGTCCCACGCACTCGGGCTGGTTCCAGCCACTTTCTTGAAAACACGGCTGAAATGCTCGACGTTCTGATATCCCACCCGCTCCGCCACTTCGTATACCTTGAGCCGCGTCGTCGAGAAGAGTCTTTTCGCTTCCTCGATCCGTACTCGCGCCACGTATTCCGTAAGCGTTTCCCCCGTCTCCCTGGCAAACTCCCAGCTCAGGTGGTTCTTCGACACGCCGGCTTTGTCGGCCACCGCCGCCAGGGAGAGCGCCGGGTCGGCGAAGCTTTCCCGAATGAACCGTTTGGCGAGCACAACGATCCGGGACTCGACTCCGCGGTGGGTCATAGTTGCCTGATAGGCAGGCCGCACATCGCCAAGGTTGCAGCAAGGCGAACTCAGAGAGAAGCCGACGCGGATGGAGAGGTAACGCTCCAGGTACTCCTTCGCATCGGAGCAGTAGGTGCACGCCGTCTCTTCGGTGCCAAAGAAAAAGACTACGGCGTGGTCAGGCCGGACGGTCACTATATGCCCTGTTCCTCGCTTCGAAAGAACCTGTGCCAGCGACCGTTCGACCATGGAGCAGAACCGATCCAGACCCTCTTCCCGGTATCGTGCCGCCACCGATTGAAAGTCCCCGATCCAGAACGCACACAGGAGAAAAGGCGGAGCCAGCGTCACCCCGAGACTGGCCAGGGCCGCGGCCGAGTCTCCCGTAATGGGTTCCGCGAGAAGATCACGGAGCATTTGTGCCCTGAGGAACTCCACCTGCCTGCGCTCGATGACGGAGGCGCCGGAATCACGGGATTTGTCGATGCTCGCCGCTGCTTTCTTCAACGCGGCAAGGAGCGAATCCCCCTCCATCTCCTCCTTGCGCACGTAGTCCACCGCTCCCAGCGTGAAAGCGGTCCTCACGAGGTGGAAGTCGTCGTACGCGGAAAGAACAATGACGGCCCGCTGCGCGCTTCCGCTGGCGGCCGTCTTCCCGCCGGGAGTGCGCTTGAGGAACTCGATCCCGTCCATCACGGGCATGGAGATATCCAGCAGCACGATGTCGATCTCAGGGTGGGTAGCTATCACTTCCAGGGCTTCCTTGCCGTTGGAGGCTTCGTGGGATAGGTCAAAACCATCCTCGTCCCAAGCGCGCATGCTGGCCAGGGATAATCGGACAAAAGGCTCATCGTCGACGACCAGTACCTCGTGCATTCGCTCATGCCTCCTGCTTCATGACCGGCAGGACGAACCTGACGAGCGTGTACGAGCCGGGAACGCTTTGTACCTCCAGCCCAAAGGGATCACCGAAGTTCAGGCGGATCCTTTGATGCACGTTGGCAAGCCCGATGCGATGCAGGCCGGCGCCGCCTTTCGGGTTGCCGTTCCCGTTCTCCGGCTTGAGGACCGACCCGGCCAGCTCCTCGGTCATCCCGACACCGTCGTCCCGGGCCTCGATCAGGAGATGTTGGCCGGGCACCGCGGCCAAATGCCGCTGCACCGCCCGTGACGGTGGCGGGGCGGGGGTCTTCTCCAGGCGGGAGGAGACCAGTATGGAGCCCCGCCGCCCCGCCGGCGAGATGCCGTGAAGAATCGCGTTTTCCATGATCGGTTGGAGGATCATCTTCAGTACGAGAAGATCTTTCGTCTCCTCGCCGATGTGCCACGCTACGTCGAAGGTTTCCCCGAAGCGCACCTTCATGATCCCGACGTAGCTCGCGACGTTGGCAATCTCGCGCTTCAGCGTGGTCATGGGGCCAGCGGTGGAGTAGCTGTCCGCCAGGACGCGCATAAGCGATTGCGTCATG
>Ga0326727_10018045_pt1 | contig 14489 bp, 13 predicted proteins | sample MB2enrmetagenome_FD_207643 | JGI IMG/M metagenome (GOLD analysis project Ga0326727, IMG submission 207643) | Lab enriched peat soil microbial communities from McLean, Ithaca, NY, United States - MB29MY | ecosystem: Environmental > Terrestrial > Soil > Wetlands > Peat | place: USA: New York...
CCGGGTCACTTCAACCGATCTGAACGCTGGTCGCTCTGGCCTAAATTGTGGTCTGAATTCGGATCTGCACTCGAACCGGAACCGTGACGTTATTCAGATCGGAATCCCGCTCAAAACTCTGACCTAAACTACAGCGAATCAGTCGCTTGCATGGGCCGCAACTGCACGGCATAAGTTACCATTCTAGCACGCAATTGTGAATGTGACCAGCCAATTTGCACCTTTTTCGTGGCGCTCCCGCCCCCGCCATGCGACAATCCCTTTTACGGGTTCCAGACGGTCGCTTCTCATGTCCAACTCCCCCAAAAAGGTCCTCGTTCGACGCTTCTCCGGAGACACCCTCCCCGGCTATCTGCCCCAGTCTGCTTTCGTACGTCATAACTCAATCGACCTCCTCGACCTCTCCGGCCGCCTCATCTCCTTGTCTCTCAACGACATCAAAACCATAAGCTACGTCCGTGACTTCAACCTCTCCGACCCCGTCAATCCAGAGCGCCTCAATCGCCGCGCTTTCCTCGCCCGTCCCCGAACGGAGGGACTCTGGCTGCGCCTCACCTTCCGCTCCGGGGACCTGCTCGAAGGCCTCGCCCCCACCGACCGTTCCCTCCTCGACGCCCTAGCCGACGACGACGGCCTCTTCCTCACCCCGCCCGACACCCGCTCCAACACCCAGCGCCTCTACGTCCCCCGCGCCGCCCTCACCGAGGTCCAGCTTCTCGCCGTCATCACCACCCCCTCCCGCCGCCAGTCCCGCCCCGCCACTACTGACCCCATTCAGGACGAGCTCTTCCACCTGCCCCTCGACCCCACCTCCCGCCCTAATTGAACAGGGTCGGCAAAACCGCCCTAGCGCTCCGGCTGGTACCCGCCTGCTACCCCCCTGGGCGAAAGCACCATCTGCCATAGTTGTATATGCCTCGCGCGGAACGCTCCGGCGCAGGTCAGCAGGTAATACTGCCACATCCGCTGGAAGCGCTGGTCGATCTTCTTGCCCCGTCCGTCCGTCTGAACATAATCTTGAAAGTTCTTCCACCACTCCATCAGGGTGAAATCGTAATCGACGCCAATGTTGTGCAGGTCTTCCAGCACGAAGCGGCCTTCCGTCGCGCTGGCAATCTGGCGCAGCGAAGGCAGCTTCCCATTGGGAAATATGTGGGTTTGCATCCATGGCTCGCCGGCGATGGCCGAACTCAGGCTCCCAATGGTATGCAGAAGGAACAGTCCATCGCGGCCGAGGCAGCGCCGGGCGGTGGCAAAAAAGGTTGGGTAGTTCTTGACTCCAACATGTTCGAACATGCCCACCGACACAATCGCATCCACCTGCCCGGCATAGCTGCGATAGTCCTGCAGCAGTATCTCCACCGGAAGCCCCTTGCAGTGCGTGCGTGCGTAGGCTGCCTGGTTCTCCGAGATCGTCAGTCCGACCACACGCGCGCCGTAGCGCTCCGCGGCATAACGCGCAAACCCGCCCCATCCGCACCCGATATCCAGCACCTTCATGCCGGGCGACAGATGCAGTTTGCGGCAGATCAGATCGAACTTCGCGTACTGCGCCTCATCCAGCGTCTTTGCACCGCCGCCACGGTAGCTTGAGCTGTAGGCCATGCTCTTGCCTAGCATGGCCTGGAACAGATCGTCGTCCAGGTCGTAATGCTTCTTTCCCACCTCAAACGCGCGTCCGACGCTTTGCAGATTGAGCAGATATGCCTTCACAATTGCCAGCAATTGGGGAAGAACGATGCCTGCTTTCCGGTTGAGACCTGCCCTCAACAAGCGATCGGTGAGCACGTCCAGGTGGGCGCAGTCCCACCAGCCGAACATATACGAGTTGCCAAGTCCCAGCGTTCCCTGCCTGCGGACCAGCTTGAACATCGCTGGGTTGTTGACCTGGATATCGTACGGCTCGGTCCCGTTCAGGTGGATGCCCGATGGTGCAATCAAAGATTGAAACCACTCTTCCGCAGTCTGCATATTCTCTCCAGCACTGCCGTCAACTTGGATGGATGCTTTTCAAACGCCATGTTAGGCTATACCGTCGCAGGCTACAATCTCCCCATGAAGCTCTCTGACCTTGCCGCTCATCTCGGCGCAACCCTGCATGGCGATCCCGACGCCGAGGTCACCTCCGCCGCCGGCCTCCAAGAGGCCCGCCCCGGCCAGATCACCTTCGTAGCCAACCCCAAGTACACTCCGCTGGCCCGCACCACGCAGGCCACCGCCGTCCTGGTCGAGCCCACATTCGCCGAGATCGCCGCCGCAACCCTGCGCATCGCCAATCCCTATCTGGCCTTCGCACGTGCGCTGGAACTCCTCTACGAAGCTCCGGTTTATGCGCCGGGAGTGCATCCCACCGCAGTCATCGCTCCTACCGCGACCGTAGGCCCCCACGCCCATATTGGAGCCTACGTAGTCATCGGCGACCACGCGGTCATCGGAGATCATGCAACTCTTCTGCCCCACGCAGTGGTTTATCCCCACGCGCAGATCGGCAGCCACTTCTTCGCCCACGCCCACGCCGTCGTCCGAGAGCGCTGCCGCCTAGGCGACCACGTCACGCTGCAGAACGGCGCCATCGTCGGCGCCGACGGCTTCGGCTTCGCCCGCTACGATTCCCCCGCGTCCGACGCTCCCGCATGGCACAAAATCCCGCAGACCGGCATCACCGTCCTCGACGACCACGTTGAGATTCAGGCCAACTCCACCGTTGACCGCGCCTCCATCGGAGAGACGCGCATCCACACCGGCGCCAAGATCGACAACCTCGTCATGGTCGGCCACGGCTCCTCGGTCGGGGCCAATACGCTGCTCTGCTCGCAGGTCGGGCTCTCCGGCTCCAGCCATGTCGGCAAGAACGTGATCCTTGCCGGTCAGGTGGGCGTAGCCGGCCATCTTACCATCGGCGACGGAGCCGTCGCCACCGCGCAGACGGGCATCCCCTCCGACGTCGCTCCCGGCGCCACCGTCAGCGGCTACCCGGCCATCGACAACCGCACCTGGCTACGCGCGGTCGCCATCTTCCATCGCCTCCCCGAGATACTCCGCGAGCTCCGCCAGAAGAACAAGTAGGCAGGAGCGCGTTCAGCAGGGCAGCCACTCCAGGTCCTTCGAGCTCAGCATATGGGAGAGTTCATTGTCCGGCGAGATCCAGTGCCGGGCGGCCGTCCGTATTGCCGTCGCTGTCAGCGTGCGCCGCATCACCACCAGGTCGGTCAGCTCCTCCGGCACAAACGAGAACTTGATCGGGTGCGGTGTTCCGCCCTCGATATACAGCCGGCGTGAGCCGTGCGCGATCTCATGCTCGATACAATACGAGCGCATCACGGTACCCAGTGAGCTGGTCGCATGACCGCTCCGGTTCATCTGCCACAGGATCTCCGACCGGTCCCCGTATCTGCGTCCGCCCAGCAGGCTCAACCATCGCCCCTCTCGGTCCTTGATCCCCATGAACACCGGCTCTTTCAAGTCCTTCAACGAGTCGTAACGCCACCCCGCAACCGAGGCCGGGACCGCATACATGCACTGACGGTTGAAGCGCAGCACCTCTTTGCGCGTGACCTCGATCTGGGACAGAAACACGCATCCCAGATGGGTCTCTGCACGGCGCCGGTAGTAGCGCAGGTTGCTCCGCGTGCGCTGCCCAATCTTCGCCAGCGTAGCTTCGAACGTCGTCGATAGAGGCAGGTAGCCGGGAATGGTGCGCTTCCGCAGGGCCCATCGCGCCACCCCCATTCCTTGCTCCGCCACCTCCAGCAGAGGAGGATTGTTCGTCGCGTCATTCCCCCCACTGACTCCGGCGCGATACGACATCAGGATTAAGTGGGCGCCGCGTTCCAGCAACGCGCGGCAAACCAGCGCCACTACCCGCGAACGGTCCGGCGCCATGGCGATCAGCGTATGCCGTCCCGCCCGATCGTTCGTGGCGTACGCGCCCACGCCAATCCCAGCGATGTTCTGTTCAAAGATCAGCAACGCACCCACAAGATCGTCGAGCTTCGGACTCTTCAAATCCACCTCAGGCGTCCTCGCAACCAGCAGCAGGTTCGGAATCCGAGGCAAGGCGCCCGGCTTGGAGAGGAAGTAGGCAATGTCGTTCATGGCGCCAGGCTGGCCGCAGCGAGCGCTCAACTCCACCAAACTCCGGCTCAGGCGCAACACAGGTTCTCGCCCAGTCACACAATGCACCACTGGCCGTTCGACCGGCTGGAACGGAGCCCCATTGACGAGTTGGTTCGTCCCGGCACTCATGGAGGATTCTGGCAATTGGGTGGTCTCTAACCGAATAATTCTGTAACCCAAACTAACATGGCCGCCATTCAACCCCAACTACCCTAAAGTTGTGGTGGTCGCTACTCCTCACAATTCCATATGGGAATCATCGCTCAATGCATAACGCCTGAAGTAGAACTATCTTCGCAGAAGTCCGCAGCCCATCCACCCATTGATTGCGAAGTCCCCGGCAAGTAAAATCCCACTCCCTCGCACGGCGAAAGCGTGGGACTCAAATGTTCTTCCTCTTTCATGGCGCCTATGGCTTTGTTGCAGCCGCAGGTTTCTTCTCTGCCATTCCCGGCATTCCTGGCATTGCGGCCATTCCTGGCTTCGCGGCCGCTGCCGGCTTTGGCTTCCAGAAGGAATCGGCCTTGATCCATTCATCCGCCGGATAACTCATCTTCGGGCTGAACGCAAACAGGTTGTCCTGCACCGAGTCGATGCACGACGCCGACAGTTCCCTGACTTTCTTCAAGCCATCCGTCCCCAGGGCATCTTCAACCTTCTTGTTGTCGTTCAAGCTGGCGTCGTCTTCGGCCAGCGAGGTCATGCGTGAGATGGCCAGATAGATGCCGCCATTGTCCTCGCCATAATAGCTCTCATACAAAGCCCAGTTGGCATTCGGTATCTTTTCGAATGCGCTTTGATACAGCTTTACCAGCTCTTCCCACTCGGCCCGGTGCCCCGGCTTGATCTTGTAGTGGGTAATGTCGAAGTAGCGCGAGTGCACCGCATCGCCTACATGCAGACTCAGCTCCGGATCGTACAGATACACGCTCTGCTGGACTTCATCCAGCAACTCGCCATCCGCGACATTGTCGCGGTCCAGCACGGCCGACAGAGTCGGATTCTTCTCATAAGCAAGGTTGTCCTTCTCCCATGCCTCGAACGTGGGATACCCGAACATGAACAGCGCGCGAGGCCTGCCGGACATCGACGTCGCCGCCAGGTAATGCGTCGGCCACTTGGCTGCGGCAAGCGCACTCACAAACGCGCCTTCGCTCTTCTCATGCGGCGCGCCGCCCTTGCCCGGCTTCGTATACTCCCGTTCGATCACCAGCACCTTGGGCGGAAGCATCACTCCGGACGGCATATCCTGTGCCGCCATCACGCCAATGCCGCTCACCAATAGACTCAGCCCTGCGCATAGTCCTGTTATTTTTTTCATCGCTCACCTTTGGCTTTCCAGATCAAATTCGTGGCTCGAATACTTGCCGCTGCACATACCGATGCAGTTCCACAGTGCAACTCTTCGGCTGCAGCCCGCATGGATTTGCCTGCGATTCAGGCCCTGAATCTAGGAGGTATAAGTCTTACGAACCAGAGTCTATCCCGTTTGACTCGCGCGACGCTGCTTCCGACTTATTTTTTTCGCTGCTTGGTCCGGCATTTGCTTGGTTCTGCCACGCCCGCTTCATGCGATAGACTTGTCCCCATGCCACGCGGTATCTTCATCACCTTCGAGGGACTGGACGGCTCGGGCAAGACCACCCAGATGCGCCGCCTTGCAGCATGGCTCACCGCTTCCGGCCGCACCGTCGTCATGCTGCGCCAGCCCGGCTCCACCGCGCTGGGCGACCGCCTTCGCTCCGTCCTGCTCGACTCCCGCTCCGAGTCCGCCCTCGGCCCCATCAGCCCGCTCGCCGAGATGGCCCTCATGTTCGCCGACCGCGCCCAGGCCATCGCCGAGATCATCGAACCGGCCCTTGCCGCTGGTTCCATCGTCCTCTGCGACCGATACACCGACTCCTCGGAGGCCTATCAGGGAGCAGGCCGCCAACTCGGCAGCTCGCGCATCCTGGCCATGCACGCGGCCGTGTGCAACAACCTTCAGCCGGACCTCACCCTGCTTCTCCTCCCGCCGCTGGAAGCCGCCCTTGCCCGCGCCCGCCGACGCAACCATCACCACGCTGCGGCCCAGACGCAACCCCAGCCGCAAGCGGCCACTCAGACTCAACCCGCCGACGAGAGCCGTTTCGAGCGCGAGTCCGACGACTTTTACACGCGCATCCACGCCGCTTATCTGCAGATCGCCGCCCGTGAACCCAATCGCGTCCTCATCATCGCCAACGACCCCTCCGGCGACAACTCTATCGACGCCATCGAACTCCGCATCCGCGCCCTCGTCGCTCCCCGCCTCTTATAACCAGTCGACTCACTGGGCGCCCCAGCCATCGCGTCTTTGTCTCACGCGATGGGCGGGATGGAGACGCCCCTACTCGTCCCCACGCTTGGCAAGCAGTCCTGTTGTGGAGAATCCTTCGACCAGCGGCACGATCTTCACCTGTCCGCCCCAGGCCATCGCCTCGCTGCCGCCTACCACCGTCTCCACCGAGTAGTCGCCGCCTTTGACGATCACGTCGGGCCTCGTGGCCAGGATCACCTCCAGCGGGGTTGGCTCGTCGAAGACCACCACCGCATCCACGGCGGCCAGCGCAGCCAGCACACGTGCCCGTTCGTGCTCGCCCACAACCGGGCGGCCGGCCCCCTTCAGTTCGCTCACCGAGGCGTCGCTGTTGATGGCCACAATCAGCCGGTCGCCAAACCGCCGCGCCTGCTCCAGCACCGTGACATGCCCAATGTGCAGCAGATCGAAGCATCCGTTGGTGAACGCTACCCGCTCGCCGTTGGCCTTCCACAGCGCCACGCGGCGCACCAGTTCTTCGCGCGTCACCACCTTGTCCTCGCCGTGCAGCGCGATCTCCGGAGCCAGCGCGGCCAGCAGCTCATGCTTCTCCACCGGCACAGTGCCCACCTTGCCCACCACGATCCCGGCCGCGATATTGGCCAGTTCCACGGCAGTCTCCGGCCTCAGTCCGGAGGCCAGGCACAACGCCAGCACCGCAATCACCGTATCGCCTGCGCCCGAAACATCGAAGACCTGGCGCGCCACGGCCGGCGCCAGCAAGCTGCTCCCGCCCCGCACCAGTGCAATCCCCTTATCGCTAAGCGTCGCGGTCAGGAATTCGATCCCAAGCCGCTCCACCAGCGCCTCGGCCGCATCCAGCAGCGCCTTCAAGTCGTGCTCGTCTCTGTGCACCGCTGCGGCCAGCTCCGCACGGTTGGGGCAGATCGTGGTAGCTCCGCGGTAGCGCGCGAAGTCGTCGCTCTTGGGATCTACCAGCACCGGGATCTCCCGTCCCCGCGCTGCCTCAATCACAGCCTGGCATACCTCCTCCGTCAGCGTTCCCTTGGCATAGTCGGACAGCACCAGCGCATCGCAACCGGGCAGCCGCGCCAGAACGCGCTCCACCAGCCGGTCGTAATCGCTCTGCGATCGCAAGCCAGGCCGTTCGCTGTCCAACCGCAACATCTGCTGCCGCCCCCCCAGAATGCGCTGCTTGGTAATGGTGGGAAATCCCTCCGAGACAATGAACTCCGGCGAGATGCCATCCGCGCGCAAGCCTTCCGTTAATAACCGTTCGTCCTCGTCGCCTCCGGTAAAACCAATCACATCGGCCTGCGCGCCCAACCGGCCCAGGTTCATGGCCACATTGGCCGCGCCGCCCGGCTGATGGCTTTGCCGGGTCGCGCGCACCACGGGCACCGGGGCCTCCGGCGAGATGCGCCCCACCTCGCCCCAGATGGTCTTGTCCAGCATCACGTCGCCCACCACCAGAAGCCGCTTGGACGCCCACTTCTGCTCAATCGCCTGAATCGCCTCGTGTAGTTGCTCGATCACCGTGCCCTCTTAGTCTGTACGGAAACTCTGTTGCTATCATAGCGGTGTGGCCAACTCCGCGAATAGAGTTCTACCTCGCACCCTGGGCACCGTCTTTCTGGACCGCGACGGCGTGCTCAATCTCAAGTTGCCCGAAGGCCGCTATGTCTCCTCGTGGAGCGAATTTCAGCCGCTGCCCGGTGTGCCCCAGGCCATCGCACGCCTCAACCGCGCGGACCTGCGCGTCGTCGTCGTCTCCAACCAGCGTGGCATCGCCCTCGGCCTCTACTCCTCCCAGGATGTGCGCAAGGTCCACTCTGAATTGCAAAGCTGGTTGCAATCGCAGGGTGCTCACATCGACGCCTTCTACTTTTGCCCCCACGGCAAGCAGCAATGCAACTGCCGCAAGCCGCTCCCCGGCCTCTTCCACCAGGCCCGTGCAGATTTCCCGGATATCGCCGCCGCATCCAGCATCATGATCGGTGATTCGCTCTCCGACATACAGTTCGGACATCGCCTCGGCATGAGGACCATCTTCCTCGAAGGAGACTCCGGAGTACAGAAACCAGGAGTGATCTCCGCGCGCCGGCTGGCCGATCTATGCTTCCCCTCCCTGCCCGAGGCCACCGACGCCCTGCTCACGCAGCTCGCCTCAACCGGCCCGTCCTAGAACGCGCTCCACTGCCTGCTCCATCTCTTCCACCGTCACCGAGCGGATGCACTTTTTCTCCATCGCAATACACGTCTCAAGACCGCAGCCAGAGCACTCCGGCGGATGGTGCACAATCTGGTTCCGTGTACCTGGCGGGAACCACACTCCCGGCAGGTTTCGCGCGCCGAAGGCACATACGCACGGCACCCCCATACATGCCGCCAGGTGCTTCGGTCCCGAGTCCGGCCCAATGAACACATCCGCCTGCGCGAATACAGCGGCCGATTCGCGGGGCCCCAGCCGCCCCGCCAGATTCAACTTCGCGCCCGCCCAATCCTGCGCAGCGTACGCACAGAGGGCCGCATCTTCTTTGCCGCCGGCCATCACCAGTCCATACGGCGAGTACCTCCGGTACAGTCGTCCAAGCAGCTCACGCCAGTTTTCCTGCTCCCAGTCGTTGGCCTGCATCTTGCAGCCGGGCGCACAAACCAGCAACCGCATGCCCTGCATGGGTGCCAAGACCTGCGCCGCCGCATTCTTCTCGGCCGCATTCAGCCGCAGGTCCCAGTTCGCCAGGTCCTCCGCATGGGCCTGTCCCAGCTCCGCAATGGCCCGTTCCAGCCGCACCGCCTCCGCCTCGTACAGCCCGGTCGCTGAATCGTAGCGGCGCTTCATATCCGCCTCACTGGGCAGCCCCACGATCCGCCGCACACCCGCCAGCCTGAAAAATATCCGGTCGCGACGCACCTGGTTCCATGGCCGCAGAGGCATCAGGTAGACAAGCACGTCGGGCCGGAAGCGCCGGATCTCCCACGCCAGCCGCACCAGCTCCCCAATCCGCCGAGTCCCCACCGTGTAGCGCATGGTGCCGTGAATCAGTCCCGAATCGCCCAGCACCGCCGCCGAGGCAGCGGCCTTTGCATGCACTGGAAAGTTCGTCAGCAGCACACGCTCCGCCTCGGGAAAGCTGCGCGCAATCAGATGGAAGCAGGGCAACGCCGCCACCGTATCGCCCAGGCTGCCCAGACGATAGATCAGGACCTTTCGAATCGGTGACTCAGGCGGCAATCGATCTCTCCCACGGCGATGCATTCTACGCACAGCCGATCCGATGATAAAGGAAAAGCCGCCGCATGGCGTTTCCGTCTCCTGATTGTTCGCGAGATGCTCTGGAACCATCCCCTGCCTGCTGCTACAGTGGGAGGTACCTGCCACGCGCCGTCCCACCGCCCATGTTGAACGCCCTCGAAATCACGCGACTGCAAGACGAAGCCACGGTCCGCTGGCACCAGGAACCGTCAGCGCCAGTCCCGTTAGCTCCCAACTCGTCTAGCCCCGAGGCGGACCTCATCGACCTCGTGCTCGTCCATCACCGCGCCAACTTCGACCTCTGGCATGAGGAGGACAAGGTCCGCGAGCCCGGCGCCTGCGACGCCGCCATCGCCCGTCTTAAGCGCTCCATCGACATCCTCAACCAGAAGCGCAACGATCTGGTTGAATCCATCGACCGGCTGCTTCTTGCTGCCGCCGGGGAGCAAAGTCCCGATGCGCCGCTCCACTCCGAATCCCCCGGCCTCATCCTCGACCGCCTCTCGGTCCTCGCGCTCAAGCTCTACCACACCGCAGAGGAGGGCCGCCGCCCCACCGCCTCCGAGGGCCATCGCCAGCGCAGTCTGGCCCGCCACGCCCTGCTCCGCGAGCAGCGCGTGGACCTCGCCGCCTGCCTCGACGAGCTCTGGCAGCAGGTACGCAGCGGCCGCCGCCGTTTCAAGCTCTACCGCCAGCTCAAGATGTATAACGACCCCGACCTCAACCCCGTAATATACGCCCACAAATCGGACGCATGACCCAGCAGCGCGCCAGGCCGGGTTGACCTTCTTGTTGCCAAGACGTATAAACCCGAACATACTCAGTCCATCATGTAGTGGTGCTGCCCAACCCATCTGGGAGTTGCACCATGCAGACAGGAACCGCAGAGACCCGATGAAGAACGCCGCTCCCTCCACCTCCAAACGTCCGCGTACCATTGCAGGCGCCGTCTCCGCATCCGCCGGCGGCCAGCGCACTCAGGCCCTCGCCCGCTACGAGGCCGCCCTCCGCCTGATGCAGGACGGCAAGTTCGACAAAGCCTCCGCCGCCTTCCAGCAATTACTCGCCGCCTGCCCCCCCGAACTCACTGAGCGCATCCGCATGTACATCAACGCATGCACCCAGCAGAGTTCCAGAAGCGAAACCAAGTTCCTCTCCTGCGAGGAGCGCTTCGACTTCGCCATCTCCCTGCTCAACGACGGCAACTACGAGGACGCACGCACTCATCTGAAACAGATCCTCGCCGAGAATGCCTGCGCCGACTATGCCTTCTACGGCCTCGCCGTCCTTGCCAGCATGACCGGAGACGCACAACACTGCCTGGAGAACCTCACCGAGGCCATTCGCCTCAATCCGCGCAACCGCATCCAGGCCCGCGCCGACTCCGACTTCCAGGACATGGCCGACGACCCGCGCTTCACCGAACTCCTCTATCCCGAGGTCTAACCGCACGGGCTATTACACGCACCCCATTACGTTTACACTGAGATCAGCGGTGTCCTCCTCAACTCAAAACGGCAAACCGTCCTTGCGTGTCGTCGCCATCGGCGGAGGCACCGGACTCTCCACTCTATTGCGTGGCCTCAAGCGATACGTTGCCGCGCCCATAGCATCCCGCCGCGCCACCGACGCTGAACCCCGCCTCGACCCCTATTCCCAGCATGAATCGCAGCCGCCGGCTCTTCCCTGCTTCATCCGCGACCTTGCAGCCATCGTCACCGTCACCGACGATGGAGGCTCCTCCGGCCGTCTCCGCGAAGAACTCAACATGCTGCCCCCCGGAGACGTCCGCAACTGCATGGTCGCGCTCTCCGAAGACGAGCTCCTGCTCGCCAAGCTCTTTCAATACCGCTTCCACCACGGCGGTCTGGAGGGCCACAGCTTTGGCAATCTCTTCCTCGCAGCCCTCTCCGGCATCACCGGAGACTTCGCCCAGGCCGTGCAGATGTCCTCGCAGATTCTCGCCGCCCGCGGCCGCATCTATCCCGCCACCAACAGCAACGTCACCCTCACCGCGCGCATGGACACAGGCGCGCTGGTCCACGGCGAAACCAGCATCACCGCCAGCCCCCACCGCATCATCGAGCTCATGCTTTCGCCCGCCGACGCCGAACCCCTCCCAGCCACACTCGAAGCCATCGCCAACGCCGACCTCATCACCCTCGGCCCCGGATCGCTCTACACCTCGCTGGTCACCAACCTGCTGGTGCGTGGCATCCCCGAAGCCATCGCGGCCTCCAAAGCCACCCGCGTCTACATCGGCAACCTTATGACCCAGGCTAACGAGTCGCTCGGACTCACCGCAGCTCAGCACATCGAAAAGATCCTCGACCACTGCAATGGCTCAACCATGAACGGCAATGGAGCAAAACTGAATCGTCATTCTGACCCTGAGCTTGCCGATGGGTCAGAATCTCGGTCGTTGCCTTACCCGAGCCTGTTCGACTACGCCCTCATCAACACCGCCCCCATCTCGCCCACTTTGCTGGAGAAATATGCCCTCGGCGGCCAGGCCCCCATTGCCCCCGACCTCGAACGCATCCGCGCCCTCGGCGTCGAGCCCATCCCCGGCGACTTCGCCCAGGAGGGCAACCTCCTGCGCCACGACCCCGACCGCCTCACCCAGGCCCTGCTCGCCCTCGCCCTCAACCGCCCCGCCTAGCCCTTGCCAGCCGGTTCCGTACCGCCAGTAATATTTGTCATCCTGAGCGGATCTGCCCAGACATTAATGATGTGTCATCCTGAGCGAGCGTAGCGAGTCGAAGAGCCTGTCCTGAGCTTGCCGAAGGAACCTGCGGCTGCCTGTTATACATCATCGCCCGCCCTGTCCCCGATCGCGTTCATGTGATACCGTACCATCCATGACCGCCGACTTCTCCCACCAATGGGCCTACTGGACCCGCCATACAGGTCTTTGGATCCTACCCTTCAAATATGTCTTTGGATTAATCGCCGCATGGGGCGGACTCTATCTCCGCAGATGGCAGAAGCGGCGCAGCGAACAGAACGCTCAGGGCTGGCCCTCCATCGAGGGCCGTATCTCCAGTGGCAAGGTCGTCGCAATCCCCAAGACCTCCCGCTTTCTTGCCACCCTTGAGTACATCTTCTTCCTCCAGGAGTACTACACCGGCAAGTACACCCACGAATTCTCAAAGGAAGACGACGCAAACGACTTCGTCAGCACGATGAAGGACAAGCGGGTCCAGATTCGATATAAGCAGTCCAACCCCGATAAATCCATCCTTGAACAAAGCGTCGTCGAGCAGCACATCCTGCTCGCTCCCCGCTTCGGCTGAACCACCCACACAAACTCAGCAGCCCGTCATTCTGGCCAAAGGCCAGAATCTCCGTAGTTGCTTCTCATGCCGGCCCTGAGCCGTACCGCCATCTCTTACCCCGCCGTCACAATCTCCGAAAAATCCGCAATCCCCGAGAATGTCCGCAGGATTCGTTGGAGCATGAGAAGCCGCCGGTGCCTGATCTTCGTATCGGGATCCATGATCATCACCTGATCAAAGAATGCGTCTACGGAAGGCCTTAGCGTCGCAATCGTCTCCAGGGCTCTCACATAATCATGGCCCGCCGTAAGCTCCTTCACTTCCTTTCCAATCTCTCCCGCCTGCTCCACCAGGATCATCTCCACAGGATGCGCCGAGCTCGCCTCTGCCTCATCTCCTCGCGGCAGATCGCCCTTCTCCGCCGCCTGCGCCAGAATGTTCTTCATCCGCTTGAACGCCGCGCTCACCGCCGCAAAGTCCTCGCTCCCGCGCACCGCCGTCACCGCCTCCGCCCGCGCCACGGCATCTCGCACGTCGTTCGCACCGGCCGCCAGAACTGCCTTCACCACGTCGTACGCCTGCCCTTTCGCCTCGCGCAGGTAGAACTCCAGCCGTTCCGCGAAGAAAATCTCCACGCGCATTCTTACCGTCTCGTCCGGAGAAGCAGCATCCACTACATCGCCCAGCGTCAACGGCAGCGCCGGCTCGGCTTCCGCCAGGATCTTCACAATCCCGTTGGCCGCGCGCCGCAGCGCAAACGGGTCCTTCGATCCCGTCGGCTCCAGTCCCAGCCCGAACATTCCCACGATCGTGTCCACTTTATCGGCCAGCGCTAGCAGCGCCCCCTCCACCGTCCGCGGCACCGCATCCTCCATCGACTTCGGCAGATACTGGTCGTAGATCGCATCGCCCACCGCCGCCGAAAATCCCTGTGCCAGCGCGTACAGCCCGCCCACCTGCCCCTGCAGCTCGGTAAACTCCTTCACCAACTCGGTTGTCAGGTCGGTCTTCGCCAGCCGCGCCGCAGTCTGCAGCGCCGCCACGTCCAACCTCGATCCGCGCCCCACAATCACTCCGGCCAGCGTCGCAGCAACCGCCGACACCCGCTCCGTCTTCGTCGCGTAGCTCCCCAGGTCCTTCTGGAACGTCACCTTCTCCAACAGCGCCACGCGCTCTGCCAGCGGCACCCTCTGGTCGAACTCCCAGAAGAACCGCGCGTCGTTGAACCGCGCCCTTAGCACGCGCTCGTTACCATGCCGGATCACCGCCTCGCCCGCCGCATCCGCAGCCGTATTCAGCACCGCCAGAAAGTGCGGAGCAAGCCTGCCCTTCTGTTCCCTGCTCCCTGTTCCCTGTTCCCTGTTCCCTGTTCCCTGTTCTTCCACCGCAAAGTACTTCTGGTGATCGCGCATCACCGTCACCAGCACCTCTTCCGGCAGCGCCAGATACTCCGGCTCGAAGCTCCCCAGCACCACCGTCGGCCACTCCGTCAGGTGGGTGACTGTATCCACCAGCGCCTCGTCTTCGCGCCAGCGCAGGC
>Ga0326727_10018046_pt1 | contig 14489 bp, 10 predicted proteins | sample MB2enrmetagenome_FD_207643 | JGI IMG/M metagenome (GOLD analysis project Ga0326727, IMG submission 207643) | Lab enriched peat soil microbial communities from McLean, Ithaca, NY, United States - MB29MY | ecosystem: Environmental > Terrestrial > Soil > Wetlands > Peat | place: USA: New York...
TCCAGCCAAATGCGGCCACGAACGCGACCGACAGCCCGCTCGCAGCAATGGCGACCCCGACCGGCCAAACCGATCCGCGGACAGCCTATGGCGCAAGCGGCACCACGCCCGCCATCACGTCGCCGCCATCCACCACCGCGCACGCATCGGTAGCGGATCATTCCGCAACAGATGCGACAACTGCGGCCACGCTTGCGCTCGTCGATCCGTCACCCGGGCCCGCAATCGACCTCTCCGCGCCGGCCACGACCGCGTATCCCGGGGACCAGCCCGCGACGGCGGCGGCCATGACGGCGCCGTCGCCCGCCACCGCCCAGGCACCGGCACCGGCCCCCGCGCCCGCCACGCCCTCGCGGCCGGCCTCGCCCGCAAGCCAGGTCGCGCCCGCCCTGATGTCGCTGTCGACCTTGGCCAGCGGGACACAGAGCCTCACGCTGCGGCTTGAGCCCAATGATCTCGGCACCGTGCAGGTACGCATCGATCGCCCGATCGACGCCCCCGCGCACGTGGATGTCAGCGTCAGCCGTCCGGAGACCCTGACCCTCCTGCTGCGCGACCAGGCGCAACTGCAACACACGCTCGACCAGGCCGGCGTACCGGCCGAGGGGCGCACCCTTAGTCTGCACCTGGACGGCCAGGGCGCCGACAGCCAATCGCGGCAGGCCGGCGCTTTCGATCAATCCAGCACCGACGGCCGCGCGCCGCGTCTGCCCAACCAGGGCAGCACCGCGACGGGGGATGCCTCCGACGATGCCGCGGCCTCACTTGTACCGATAATTGCGACGCGCTGGCAGCGCGTCGGCCTCGATATCACCGCCTGACTCCCACAGCCTCGACCCACAGGATCAATCGCCATGAGCCTCGCTTCAGTCGCCGCCGAACAGAGCAACGCCCTCGCCGCGGCCACCTCCGCCGCCGCGGCCAATGCCACGACCACCAGCACCGCAGCGAGCGGCAGCAGTGCGAGCGCCAATGCGAGCGCCACCAACCCACTGCTCGCGCTCAGCAGCAACTTCAGCGACTTCCTGAACATGCTGATGACCCAGTTGCAGAATCAGGATCCGACCAGCCCGATGGACTCCAACCAGTTCACCACCGAACTGGTGCAGTTCTCCGGTGTCGAGCAGCAGATCAGCACCAATGGCAGCCTGACCCAGCTCATCCAGCTCACCCAGGCGGGCGAGACATTGCAGGCAACATCGATGACCGGCCAGCAGGTCACCGCACAGTCGACGCAGATCGCGTTGCAGAACGGCACCGGCACCCTGAACTATACCGATACGAGCGGGGGACCGGTGGCGATCGCGATCACCAGCGCGTCGGGCCAGCCGCTCTACAGCACGACGGTGACCGCGACTGCCGGACAGAACAGTTGGACCTGGAACGGCGAAAACAGCGCCGGGACGCAGTTGCCCGACGGGGCGTACAGCGCCGCGGTGGTGGCCGCCAACGCCGACGGCTCGACAACCACGCTGCCGTTCACGGTGACCGGCACTGCGACCGGGGTGCAAAGCCTGAGCAGCGGCATTCAACTGGACATTGGTGCGCTGACGGTTCCATTCACCGCGGTGCAGTCGGTCGGGAACTGATACCAGTAGCGGAAAGATTTACGAACGGCAGGAAACTCTCCGTCCGGCATGGCCGGGCCCGACCCGGCCATCCCGACCGCACCGAAATTGCGAACGAGGCAGTTACCCGCAATTTCGGTGCGGTATCATACCAGATCGGGTAAAGATCGACTCTTGACCGGCATGGCCGGACCTGTCCCGGCCATCTTTTGCGGCACTCGTGGGGCGCAGACGGCCCAGATCAGTCCGGGATCGATTCCATCAGCAGAGATGTCAGCTCGGCGCGGCGGATCGGCTTCTTCAGCACCGATACGTGCGCGCTGTCGTGGAACGCCGCGAGGCTCTGGGCCAGACGCAGCATGGCATCGCCATGGCCGGAGGTGACGATGAAGCGAGTCGGCTCGCCGGTCTGCAGGATTTCGTTCATCACCTCGATGCCGTCCTTCTCCGGCATGATCATATCGATGACGACGATATTGGGTTTGATCGCCAGGAAGGCTTCGGTCGCCTTGAGCGGATTGTTGACCACAGCGACCGCGAAGCCTGCGTCCTCCCCGATCCGGGCGTAGGCCTTCGTGAGACCGACATCGTCGTCAATGATAAGGAGCTTTGTCATCCATTGGGTTCTCCCCGGGTCTTACCCGGCTGCGGCGTGTCGGGGCGCGGGCAGGCAACCTGCGGACACCATCACACTCCTGCCGGAGGATGTAAACCAGGAATGAACGCATGGCACCGGCGCGGCGCCTCGGAAGCCGGCAGCGTGCAAATCCGTTCCATCCGTTGTTTTCGGTATAAGAACAATACGGTCGCGATGTGATGTGACGGATGACCTGTCTCAGGCATCGCGGGGTCCACGCCAGACTGGCAACCATTCCGCCAACGTTTCGAAAGCGCCGAGACAGCATCGCCGCCGCGGTGGATGGCCGGGACGAGGAAGCTTCTCCCCCTCCCCTTGAGGGCTTGGGCCGCGAAGAGCGGACCAAGGGCGGGGGGAGGGGTCAGTGCCGCTCCAACCCCTCCCCCAAGGGGAGGAGGAGTGGGCGTCCCCTCGCCTTAACTGACGCCGTCGCCGAGAAACCGGCAGCTCGAGGCACACGCCCCACCGCGCGCCAACAGACGCGGAGACGATCTTCTCCCCCATCCGCAGCGGACCCGTTGCCGAACGGACACGGCAATAAATGCCGGCCAATTAACCGTCCGCTAAGGTTGGTCTGCCAGCCTGCGGCCCACGGCACAGAGCAACGCCGCCAGGATTCGCCGCAGATGCACCAGTCATCGCCTTCGCCCGCCATCGCCAACCCGGCACCAATGTTATGACAGCCTTTCTCGAGGGGCTGAAGGCGCTCGGCCTTGCGCGGCTGGGCGCCATGGCTGCCGTGACGCTGGGGATGCTGGCGTTGTTTGCGCTGCTCGCGCTGCGCGGCGGCGGCGAGCCGATGGCGCTGCTTTACGGTGATCTCGACCTCCGCGATTCAGCCCAGGTCACCGAGCAGTTGGCGCGCCAGCACATTGAATACCGCATCGCCGGCGGTGGCGCCCAGGTCCTGGTCCCGGCGGATCTTGTCGCGCAGGCCCGGGTCGGGCTTGCCAAGGAGGGCCTGCCCACCGGCGGCTCCGTCGGCTACGAGATTTTCGACCGCTCCGACGGTCTCGCCGCCACCGAGTTCCAGCAACAGATCAACCAGACCCGCGCGCTGGAGGGCGAGCTGGGCCGGACCATCCGGGCGATCCGCGGCGTGCGCGCGGTGCGGGTCCACCTGGTGTTGCCACGGCGCGAGCCCTTCGCGCGGGCGCGGCTGGATGCCCAGGCCTCCGTGTTGCTGACCATGGCCGGCGCCGCCCGGATGGACAACGAGGGTGTGCAGGCGATCCTGAACCTGGTTGCCGCCGCGGTGCCCGGGTTGCGGCCGCAGAACATCGCCGTGGTCGACAGTCGCGGCGACCTGCTGGCCCGCGCGGGCGAGCCGGTCGGCGCCAACGGCCAGGCCCTGTCCGGCCAGACCCTGTCAACCGAGGAGGCACGTCTCGCCACCGAGCTGCGCCTGTCGCGCGCGGTCGAGGACATCCTGGACAAGAGCTTTGGGGCGGGCAAGGTCCGCGCCGAAGCGGCGGTGCGCATGAGCTTCGATCACGTCAACCAGACCGAGGAACGCTACGATCCGGACGGCCAGGTGACGCGCAGCACGCAGAGCGTCAATTCGACCTCGAAGACCACCGAGGCGGCGGCAACGGTGACGGCGCAGAACAATCTGCCGAATGCCGACGCCGGAACCTCGCCATCGGGCGCCCAGGAAGGCCGCCAGGAGGAGACCACCAACTTCGAGATCAGCAAGACCGTGCGCACCTTGGTCCGCGACCAGCCGCAGATCGACCGCATCAGCATGGCGGTGATGGTCGATGGCACCACGACGGTCGGATCGGACGGCAAGACAACCTGGCAACCGCGCTCGGCCGAGGAGCTGGCGCGGATCACCAGCCTGGTGAAATCCACCATCGGCTTTGATGAGAAGCGTGGCGACCAGGTCGACGTGGTGTCGATGCGCTTCATCGCCGAAGACCCGTTGCCGGTCGCCGCGGAACCCAGCTTCCTTGGTCTCGGACTGGAGCCAGCCGCGCTGATGCGCCTCGCGGAGACCGGCCTGATCGGACTGATCGCATTGTTGGCGCTGATGTTGGTGCTGCGCCCGATGGTGCTCCGCCTGACCACACTTGGCGTCGATCGGATCGGCGGAAATGTCGGGGGAATTGCCCTGAGCCTGCCTGGACCGTCCGGCCCCGGAACAAGCGTGTCGGCGGAAGCCGCCATGACCGGATCGTCCGCCGGCATGGCGCCAGGCCTGCTGGAGGACGAAAGCATGGTCAGCATCGCGCAGATCGAAGGCCAGTTGCGTGCGTCATCGATCCGGCGCGTCTCCGATCTTGCCGAAAAGCACCCCGATGAGACGCTGTCCATTCTGCGCGGCTGGATGGCGCAAGAAAGCAGCTGATGGCGAAAGCCGACGATGCTCGCGGACTGATTGGCGCGCAGAAGGCCGCGATCCTCATGCTCGCGCTGGGCGAGGAGCAGTGCACCCGCCTGTTCGCGATGATGCACGAGGACGAGATCAAGGACGTGTCGGCGGCGATGGCGCAGCTCGGCGCGGTCCGCGCCGACGTGGTCGAGCGGCTGTGCGTCGATTTCGCCGACGGCATGGGCAGCGCCGGCCACCTGATCGGCAGCTTCGAGAGCACCGAGCGCCTGCTGCAAAAAAGCCTGCCACGCGATCGCGCGGCACAGATCATGGAGGAGATCCGCGGCCCGGCCGGTCGCACCATGTGGGACAAGCTGGGCAACGTGAACGAGGCGGTGCTCGCCAATTACCTGAAGAACGAATACCCGCAGACCGTCGCCGTCGTGTTGTCGAAAGTGAAGGCGGAACATGCCGCCAACGTTCTGACATTGCTGCCCGATGCCTTCGCGATGGAGGTCGTGATGCGCATGCTGCGCATGGAAAGCGTGCAGAAAGACGTGCTCGACGGCGTCGAACGCACGCTGCGTGCCGAATTCATGTCGAACCTGGCACGGTCGAGCCGGCGTGACGCACACGAGATGATGGCGGAGATCTTCAACAGCCTCGATCGCGCCTCCGAGGCACGTTTCCTCACCGCGCTGGACGAGCGCAACCGCGAAGCCGCGGAGCGCATCCGGTCGCTGATGTTCACCTTCGAGGATCTGCAGCGGCTGAGCCAGCCGGCGATGCAGGTGCTGCTGCGCGCGCTGGACAAGGACAAACTGCCGCTCGCATTGAAGGGTGCATCGGAGAAGCTGCGCGACCTGTTCTTCAAGGGCATGTCGGAGCGCGCCGGCAAGATGCTGAAAGATGACATCACGGCGCTTGGCCCGGTGAAGCTGCGCGACGTTGACGAGGCGCAGGCGGCGATCGTCGCCACCGCGAAAGACCTCGCCGCGCAAGGCCAGATCGAAATCGCCGAGAGCAAGGAAGAGGAGCTGATTCTCTGAAATGGACGCGATCGATACGGACACGATGGATATGGACACGATGGATACCGGCACGATCGATACGGGAACGATGGACACGGGCACGATGGAGAGGGGCACGATGGAGAGGGGCACGATGGATAGGGGCACGATGGTCGCGTCTCGGCGCGCGGGCCCAAAGGTGAATTCCCTGTTCGCCGAAGACTTCGGCCTGCCGAACGAGCATGATGGCGCGTCGGGCAAGAAGCTCGCCGAGCCAACCTACACCTGCGCCGAGTTGGCCGAGGCCCGCACCGCCTCCTGGCGCGATGGTCAGGAAGCCGGCGCCGCGGCGGCCGGCGCGTCAACCGCCGCGACGACAAACGCACTGCTCGCCACCATCGCCGCTGCGCTGCACGATGCCGAGAGCGCCGCCGTGCGCATCGCCGAGCACTCGGTCGAGGCGGTCGCCCGCGTGTTGATGGATAGCCTGGCCAAGCTGTTTCCAACGCTGTGCGCCCAGCATGGCGAGGCCGAGCTTTGTGCGCTGGTACGCACCATCCTGCCCGCACTGGCGCAGGAACCGGCACTCACGGTCCGGGTCAACCCCCGCCACACGCCGGCATTGATGCGCGAGCTCGACCGGCTCGACCCGGAGCTTGTCGAACGCGTTCGCCTGGTGCCGGTGGAAGCCATCGCGGCCGGCGATGTCCGGGTGAGCTGGCGAGACGGTACGGCCACCCGCGACACCTCGGGACTATGGCACCAGGTGCAGGCAGTGCTCGGTGCCGCAGGCGTGCTGTCACCCGATCCCACGCCCAGCCAGATCACGACGAGCCAAAGCGGGACGACCCAGAGTGGGACGACCCAGAGTGGGACGACCCAGAGTGGGACGACCCAGAGTGGGACGCCGCAAAGTGGGACGCAACGAAACGACGCGAACATCAGCGTGAAGGAACCCGAATATGCCGACTGAAATGGATCTGGCCGAGCTTCCCGAGGCAGCCGTGGATCCGGCCGCGCAACGCGGCGTGCGCAATCTGGAAGCGGTCTACGATATCCCGGTCACGGTCAGTGCCGTGCTGGGCCGCGCCACCATGCAGGTCAGCCAGTTGCTGAAACTCGGCCGCGGCGCGGTTGTCGAACTGGACCGCAAGCTCGGCGAGGCGATCGACATCTACGTGAACAACCGGCTGGTCGCGCGGGGCGAGGTGGTCATGGTGGACGACACAAGACTGGGCGTGACGATGACGGAGATCGTCAAGGCCGATCGCGCCAACTGACATGCGCATCCTGATCATCGGCTCGCTGGCCGGCGAACTGGGTCACGCGGCCCGGTTGGCGATCGCGCGCGGCGCACGCCTCGATCAGGCGGACGGGATCGATGCGGCCCTCACCCGATTGCGCATCGAGGCGCGGGTCGACCTGGTGATGTGCGAGCTGCTGCACGACATCGGCACGCTGGTGCGGGCGCTGGCCGCCGAACGCATCAACGTTCCGGTCATCGCCTGCGGCATCGACACCGATCCCGATGCCGCGGTGCGCGCGATCCGGGAGGGCGCGCGCGAGTTCCTGCCGCTGCCGCCCGACCCAGACCTGATCGCGGCGATCCTCGAAGCGGCGTCCGGCGAGACGCACGCGCTGATCGTGCGCGATCCCGCCATGGCGGCAACGGTCCGGCGCGCCGAGCAGGTCGCGGGCGCGGACGCCTCGGTCCTGATCACCGGCGAATCCGGCACCGGCAAGGAGCTGCTGGCGCGACACATCCATCGCCGCTCGCGACGCAGCGGCGGTGCGTTCATCGCGCTGAACTGCGCCGCGATTCCGGACAATCTGCTGGAGTCGGAATTGTTCGGCCATGAGAAGGGCGCCTTCTCCGGCGCCGTCGCACGTCGGGTTGGTAAGTTCGAGGCGGCCGACGGCGGCACGCTGCTGCTCGACGAAATCAGCGAGATGGATGTGCGGTTGCAGGCGAAGCTGCTGCGCGCACTGCAGGAACGCGAAATCGACCGGCTTGGCGGCGCGGCGCCGGTGAAGGTGAATGTGCGCATCCTCGCCACCACCAACCGCGACCTGCCTGTCGAGGTCGCGCGCGGCACGTTCCGCGAGGACCTGTATTTCCGTCTGAACGTGGTGTCGCTGCACGTGCCGCCGTTGCGCGAACGCCCGGGCGATGTCGCGGCGTTGGCGGAACATTTCGCGCGTCGCTATGCCGAGGTGAACGGCCTGCCCTATCGCCCGTTGTCGCGCGCGGCGTCGGTGCGGCTGTCCACGCACACCTGGCGGGGCAACGTGCGGGAGTTGGAAAACACCATCCATCGCGCCGTCCTGCTGGCCGAAGGGGACGAGATCGACCAGAGCGTGATCGAGGTCGGTCCCCAAGCGCCGCATGCCCTGTCGGGGTCGCCTGCCTTATTGGCGCCGTCTGCCGTATCGGCGCCGAATCAGGACAACCGGCCGGGCGGGGTTTCCGGTCTCGTCGGCCGGCGCATGGATGATGTCGAGAGGGACCTGATCATCGAGACCCTGGGTCACACATTCGGCAACCGCACGCATGCCGCAACGATTCTCGGCATCTCGATCCGGGCGTTGCGCAACAAGCTGCGCGATTATGCCGCGCAGGGCGTCGCCGTACCGCGGCCGGCGGCCGGCGTCGCGGCCTAGCGCCGTGCCAAGGTCCGCCGTGCCAAGGTCCGCCGTGCCAGGGTTCGTCGTGCCAAGGTCCGTTGCACCAGGGTCTGTTGCACCAGGATCTGTGTCACCCGGATCTGTGTCACCCGGATCTCGCGCAACCCCGCCGCAGAACGTCCCGCCGGCGTGGTAGGCGTGGTCGCGCCGTCGCTCGGCCTGCTGCCGGCGTTTGCCACCAAGGCACGGCGCTACCTGCCCGGTAGCGACATCGGCCTCGCGGTCGGCGTGGTGGCGCTGCTCTCCGTGCTGATCCTGCCGTTGCCCACGGTGCTGCTGGATTTCGGCTTGGCGATGTCGATCACCGCGGCGGTGCTGGTGCTGATGGTCGCACTGTTCCTGCATCGGCCGCTCGATTTCACCTCGTTTCCAACCTTGCTCCTGCTGACCACGTTGCTGCGCCTGTCGCTCAATGTCGCGGTCACACGGCTGATCCTGTCGCACGGCAATGAGGGCCCGTTGGCGGCCGGCCATGTGGTCGCCGCATTCGGCGGCTTCCTGATGGGCGGCGACGTCGTGATCGGGCTGATCGTGTTCGGCATCCTGCTGGTGGTGAACTTCATGGTCATCACCAAGGGCTCGGGCCGCATCGCCGAGGTTGCCGCGCGGTTCAGCCTGGATGCGATGCCGGGCAAGCAGATGGCGATCGACGCCGACCTGTCATCGGGGCTGATCGACCAGAATGTCGCACGCAAGCGGCGCAAGGAGCTGGAGGAGGAGAGCGGCTTCTACGGTGCCATGGATGGCGCCGCGAAGTTTGTCCGCGGCGACGCGATCGCCGGGCTGATCATCACGGTGATCAACATCATCGGCGGCCTGGCCATCGGTCTGATCCGGCACGGCATGCCGTTCGCCGATGCGGCGGCGACGTTCACCACGCTGACCGTGGGCGACGGTCTGGTGTCGCAGATTCCCGCGCTGCTGGTCTCCACCGCCGCTGGCATTGTGGTAACCAAGGGCGGCATCGAGGGCTCGGCCGACGCGGCGCTGGTGCGCCAGCTTGGCGGCAATCCGAAGCCGCTCGCGATGGCCGCCGGCGCGGCCGCCGTGCTCGCGCTGCTGCCAGGCCTGCCGATGCTGCCGTTCATGGCGCTGGCCGGCCTCGCGGGCGGCGGTGCATGGCTCCGCCACAAATATCCACCGGCGGCGCTCGACACGGTTGCCACAGCGGTGGCCACGGTGCCGAGCGAACCGCCCATCGCCGATGCGCTGCGCATGGACGTGATGCGGCTGGAGCTGGGCTACGGGCTGCTCGCCCTGGCCGGGGGCGACTCGCCGCGACTGACTGAGCAGATCAAGGGCCTGCGCCGCGCCATTGCCAGCGAGATGGGTTTCATTCTGCCGCCGGTGCGCATCCAGGACAACATGCAGTTGCCGGCCGACAGCTACGTGATCCGGGTCAAGGAAATCGAAGCCGGCAAGGGCGAGTTGCGCCCGACCAAGCTGCTGGCGATGGACCCGACCGGCGGCGCGCCGGGACTGCCGGGCGAGACCACCCGCGAGCCCGCGTTCGGGCTGCCCGCGCTGTGGATTTCACCGGATGCGAAGGATGAGGCGATGTTCCGCGGCTGCACCGTGGTCGATCCGCCCAGCGTGCTGACGACGCACCTGACCGAGGTGGTGCGCGAGAACATGGCGGAGCTGCTGTCCTACGCCGAGACGCAGAAGTTGCTGGATGAACTGCCGCGCGAGCAGCAGAAGCTGGTGTCGGACCTGGTGCCGAGCCAGATCACGCTCGGCGGTGTGCAGCGCGCGTTGCAGGCACTGCTGGCCGAGCGGGTGTCCATCCGCGACCTGGCCACGATCCTCGAGGGTATCCAGGAGGCGTGCGCGAGTGCCACGCGTGCGATGCCGACGATCGTTGCGCATGTGCGGGCGCGGCTGGCGCGGCAGATCAGCGACAGCCATGTCGGTCCGGGCGGCTATATTCCGCTGGTCACAATGTCGCCCGAGTGGGAGACGGCGTTCGCCGAAGCGGTGACCGGGCCGCCGGAGGATCGGCAGCTTGCGATGGCGCCAAGCAAATTGCAGGCGTTCATGCAGGCGCTGCGCACCGCGTTCGACGCGGCGAGTGCGGCGAACGAGACGCCGGTGCTGCTGACCAGCGGCGGCATCCGCGCCCACGTGCGCGCGATCGTGGAACGAATCCGACCGAACACGGCCGTGCTGGCACAGGCGGAGATTTTCCCCCGCGCGCGGATCAGGACGGTAGGGACGATCTAAGCGCGCCGTACACCTCTCCCGCTCTTCGTGGGAGAGGTCGAGGCGCGAAGCGACGAGGGTGAGGGTGCGCGCGGCACCACCCTCACCCGTCTTGCTTCGCTCGCCGACCTGTCCCACAAGCTGGGAGAGGTATACGCGGCGCCCCGGGCCCGCCCGCTACAACTTGAACCGCACGCCGGCCCAGACCGACGGACCGGGCGTCTGAAACCCATTCACCGGCTCAAACCGCGAAGCGAAGATGTTGCTGGCGTGCGTATAAAGCGCGACCTGCGGCGTCAGGTCGTAGGTAATGGTCAAATTGCCAATCAGACCCTGGTCGGAACTGCCTGTGGTGACGCTGCTGAACCCGTTATTGTCGATCAGGTAGTCCTGAAACGACCCAGTATAAAGCAACTCCGGCGCAATGGTCAGCTTAGGCAACGGACGCCACGTCGCATCGAACGACGCGGTATTGAGCGGCCGGCGCGGCAACAGCGTGCCGGTGTCGGCGTCGATCGCGAACGTGTAGGTGTAGGTCGCGGTCAGGCTCAGCCAGGTCGCGGGCCGCAGCGTCATCTCCGACTCCACGCCCTGCAGATGTGCCGCGCCGATATTCACCGACGTATAGACCGGGGTGAATTCCGTGGTGATCAACTGGGTGACCTGTTCGTTGAAGTAGGTGGCACCAAAGCTGACGAACTTCGGCTGGCCAAAACCCGGCAGATCGGTGGTGAATCCAGCCTCCCACCCCTGCGCCGATTCCGGCTTCAGGTTCGGATTGCCGACGTAACCGAAATTGTCGACACCGAAACGATCGAACAGCGCCGGAGCGCGAAACGCCGTGCCGTAGGCGACCTTGAAATGGGTATCGATCTCCGAAACGTTCAGCACCGTCCCCAGGCGCCAGGTGAACGGCGTGTCGTCCGCCACATAGTCCTGCCGCACCTGCCCGGTCAGTGTCAGGCGATTCCACAGCGTGGTCTGCAGCCCGCCGTAGAACGCGTTCGTGGTCATCGAGGCGTTGGTATTCTGAATGTAGGGAAACCCATCGCTTGCCGAGTTCAACACGGAATTCACCGTGTCGTAGATGTATTCATAGCCGAAGGTGAAGTCCGTCGCCGACAGGGCCGCGACATGCATCAGGTCGTCCAGATGCAGCGTGTTGTTCCACTGCACGTCCGTACGATAGCTGCGGTAATGGTTGTCCTCGGTCGCCAGGTTGGGATCGTCCGGGTTCAACAGCTCCCGATAGGAGCGATCCTCCTGCACCCGGCCGACGAAGAGCCCGGTCTCGAACGTGCCGCCGAACAGCGTGCTGTGCACGCCAACCCGGCCAATCAACGAGCTGTCGCGCCCGGTCGCGTTGTCGTCGTCGAAATTCGGGTCGCCGAGATAGTCGAACCCAAAGACTGACTGGCGCGCACGCAGCAGCAACGACAGGCGCGTGCCATCGATCGGCGTGTAGCCCAGGTTGATGGTGCCGGTCATGTCGCGATAGCCTTGCGGCGTGCCGGTGTAGATCGACTCGCGCTGCGGCGTGGAATCGTAGCCGCGTTGCGACTGCGATTCATACGTTATCGAATAGTCCACCGGGCCGGTGATGCCGGAAGCGTTGATGGTGCCTCTGATCTGCGACGGATAGCCGCCGGCCAAATCCCCGCTGAGGTGGAACCCGGGCTGCGTACCTTTGCGGGTGATCAGGTTGATCACACCGCCGATCGCGTTCGAGCCATAGATCGCCGCCATCGGGCCGCGCACCACCTCAATCCGCTCGATGTCGCCTAACGTATCAACACCGAAATTGAATGCCGCGCCGGCGCCCGAGGCGTCGTTGATCGGCATGCCGTCCAGCAGCACCAGCACATGGTCGGAATTGGTGCCGCGGATGAACACGCTGGCGTTGCCCCCGGGGCCGCCCGACTGTACGACGTGCAGGCCGGGCACTGCCGACAGCGCATCGACCAGCGTGTTGTAGTCGCGTATCTGTATAGTGTCGCGATCAACGACCGAGACGCCGGCAGGGATGTTCTCGACCTCGGTGGGAACGCGGGTGGCGGTGACCACGACGTCGCGCAGCGGAACGCTAACGATCGGCGTCGTGTCAGCAGTGGGCGGGGGATCGTCGGCGAATGCCGGCGAGACCATGGTGGCGCACAGCAGCATGGCAGCCAGGGTGCGGCGCATGCGGTCCTCCTTTCGTCTGGGATCGCACGCAGCGTCGGCGGCGATCCCGTTGCTGGGACGACAGCCGCCTACGGGTCTTTCACCCGCCGCATCGGTACACCCCGCCCGAGGCACGCAACAGTCTCGACGCTGGCCGGTCTCCTGGCTCGCGGGTCATCGCCCGGTCCCGCCTTCTCGTCCCCCTGCGGGAACAATGGCAATCTGGAACCAGCCTCGCCGCTACAGTTGCGGGGGCAGCCGCGGATTGACCGGGGGTGTTGGCCCGGCGTCGCGTTCCCGTTTCAGCCCTTGCGGGCCACCTGCGTCTGGACCAAGAGTAGCGCGCTTACGCCAATACGCAAGACGAATGGAATGATGCACCCATTGCTTCGGTCAGCCCGCGATAACCCACCCACGCAGTGCTACGGACGCAGTGACCTATCCACGCTGTGGTACGGACGCGACGACCTATCCACGCAGTGCTACGGACGCTACCACCTATCCACGCCGTGCTACGGACGCGACGACCGATCCACGCCGTGCTACGGACGCTACCACCTATCCACGTCATGGCCGGCGAAGGCCGGCCACCCACGACTTGCATCCGTGGTCGCGGATACGCTGCATGCCCGCCATTCGACCACCATGACGTCGCGAAACCTCCTGCGCCCCCTCGCCGCATGATCCCCCGCATCGAGTTCGACCCCTCCGCCACGCCGCCGCTGTCCGGCATCCGCGTGCTCGACCTGTCGCGCCTGGTGGCCGGCAACATGGTCAGCCTGCAGCTCGCCGATCATGGCGCCGAGGTCATCAAGATCGAGGACCCAAAGACCGGCGACCCATTACGTGCCTGGCGTGTCAAGGGGCTGAGCCTGCACTGGAAGGTCTATGCCCGGAACAAGAAGTCGCTGGCACTGAGCCTGCGCCCACCCGAAGGCCGCGCGCTATTGCTGGACCTTGCCGCAACATCGCAGGTGCTGATTGAGAATTATCGGCCCGGCACGCTGGAGGAAATGGGCATCGGTCCCGCCGAACTGCACGCGCGCAATCCCGACCTGATCATCGTGCGCGTAACGGGATTCGGCCAGGACGGACCGTATCGGGATCGACCTGGTTTCGGCACGCTGGTGGAAGCAATGAGCGGGTTCGCCGCCAAGAACGGCTTTGGCGACCGCCCGCCGGTGCTGCCGCCGTTGGCGCTGGCCGACATGGTGGCGGGATTGTACGGCGCCTACGCAGTGATGATCGCGCTGCGCGTGGTGGCGCAGGGCGGCAAGGGCCAGGTGATCGACCTGCCGCTGCTCGATCCGATCATTTCGATCCTGGGGCCGGAGGCGGCGACGTATCGCGTGTCTGGTACGTTGCCGGAACGGACCGGAAGCCGCTCGCTGACGACCTCGCCGCGGAATGTGTATGCGACCGGCGATGGGCGGTTCATTGCGATCTCGGCGTCGATCCAGGCGATGGCGGAGCGGCTGTTCCGGGCGATCGGCCGCGCCGACATGATCGAGGACCCGCGGTTCCGCACGAATACGGACCGCGTCCGAAACATCGATGCATGCGACGGCACGGTGGCGGCGTTCATTGCCGCGCGCACGCTGGACGAGAACATGCGGATCTTCGCGGCGGCCGAGGTGACCGCGACGCCGGTGTACGACATCGACCAGTTGATGGACGATCCGCACGTGCAGGCGCGCGGCGTACTGGTGGAGGCGCCCGACGCCGAGGCCGGGTCGGTTGTGATGCACAATGTGGTGCCGCGGCTGTCCGACACGCCGGGTCGTTTGCGGTCGCCGGCGCCGGCGTTAGGGGAGCACACGCGGGAGGTTCTGGCGGCGCTCGGCTATGATGCGGCGCGACGTGCCGAGCTGGTCCGGAAGGGCGTCATCAAGGAAGCCTGACCACGCACC
>Ga0326727_10018050_pt1 | contig 14486 bp, 18 predicted proteins | sample MB2enrmetagenome_FD_207643 | JGI IMG/M metagenome (GOLD analysis project Ga0326727, IMG submission 207643) | Lab enriched peat soil microbial communities from McLean, Ithaca, NY, United States - MB29MY | ecosystem: Environmental > Terrestrial > Soil > Wetlands > Peat | place: USA: New York...
AATAGGACGTTGCCCTTCCAGCCCATCTATCCGAGGAGGAAGGGCAATCCCTGTGGGCTGGATTCACTCCTCAAGGGCTAAGTTCCGAAACGGCTGTGCCTGTGGTAGTGGCACAGTTTGATGTAGCGCGACGGGCCGGTTGCTGCCGGCGTTGTGCTATATTCAGGGTTTGGGCAGGCAAATTCTCAAAATGGTTTCACGGGGCGGCTTGACCTGGCTGGAGTCCGTTCGCCTGAGCAAAATGCCCTGGTTGGTGCACGCGTTCAGCACGCGGCGCGGAGGTCTTAGCCCGGCCCCTTGCGCCGGACTCAACCTGGGATTCACGGAGTCGGATCGGCGTGAACGCGTGGAAGAGAACCGCCGCCGCTTCCTCGCTCAGCTCGGCGGAGAGGATTCTGTTACCGCCTCCGCGCGGCAGGTACATTCGTCCCACTCGTTGGTGGTGACGCGCGACCGCGCCGGCCAATTGGCCTATCAACTGCCCCGCATCGCGGTTACTGTGCCCGCCGCGAGCAAGCCACCGGCAGGAGATGGGTTGATGACCGCGGAACCCGGCATCCTCTTAACCATTCGAATCGCCGACTGCCTGCCGCTGCTGCTGGTGGACCCGCAGCGACGCGTGGTGGCGGCGGTCCATGCCGGTTGGCGCGGCGTCCTGGCACGGGTCATCGAGAAAGCTGTCGGGGATCTGCGGCGCGCTTTTGGTTCTGATCCGCGAAAACTGATCGCAGCGGCAGGGCCATCGATTCGCGCCTGCTGCTATGAAGTAGGCGAGGAAGTTGTCGAAGCCTTCCACGGGAGTTTTGCGCATGCCGGCCGATTCTTCCAGGCGCTGCCCCAACGTCCCGAGGCAGCCGCCGATCGCCATTCGATTCTCTTTTTGAGCGCCTACCCGCCTGGGCACGCTCCTGAGCATGTTCCCGCTGCACGCCTCGACCTAACCGCCGTGGCGCGCCATCAACTCGTGAGCGCCGGAGTTAAACCTGCGAATATCTTGGTCGCTGACTATTGCACGGCGTGCCGCACCGATCTCTTCTTCTCACATCGCCGGGAAGGTGCGCTCACAGGGCGACAAGCGGCGGCAATTGGAATTCGGGAATAGCTGGGATAGGAGATTTCTGGAGACAATATGCCACAGCGCGCCTTAACCAGAGTTCCAGCGCCCTCCGGCGACTCCTTCAATGCGGTCATTTTGTCCGCGCCTGATTGACTTTTTGTCCGCAGGCTACTCTCTACCCTCCACCATCCTCGCGGAAGCGGACTTAAGGTTCAAACCTTCCAGGCTGAGCTGCCCGCAAGCGGCGCGGATGTCCTGACCGCGCGAGATGCGAATGAAGGTAGGAATGCGGCGGTCGGTGAGGATTTTCTGGAAGGCCACGACGCGCTCGAATGGGGGAGCGCGGAAGGGAAGTTCCGGGCCGCAATTGTAGGGAATCAAATTGACCTTGGCGCGGATGTCGCGCAGGAGGTCGGCAACGCGGCGCGCGTCGGCGTCCGCATCATTGAATCCCTCCAGCAGGACGTATTCGAAAGTCAGATGCTCCCATGGGCGCAAAGGATAAGGCCGGCAAACGCGCAGCAAATCCGCCAACGGATATTTCTTGTTGATGGGCATGAGCGCGCTGCGCTGCTCGTCGTGGGAAGCATTAAGCGAAATCGCCAGCTTAGGGCGCACGGGTTCGCGCGCCAATTCCTCGATGCGCGGGGTGATGCCGACGGTGGAAACGGTGATGCGCCGCAGCGAGAGGCCCACGCCTTTCGGATCGGCGAGAATTCTCACGGCTTTGGTGACCTGCGGGAGGTTCAACAGCGGCTCACCCATTCCCATGAAAACCAGGTTCAGCCGCGCGCTGCGCGCCACGTTCTGCCCCGAGGCCACGGCCAGGACCTGCCCGAGGATTTCACCCGCCGTCAAATTGCGCTTGGCCCCCAGCAGCGCCGTAAAGCAAAACCGGCAATCGAGGGCGCAGCCCACCTGGCTTGACAAGCAGAGCGTGGCGCGTTCCTCCTCCGGCATGTAAACGGTTTCGACCGAGTTGCCGTCGGGGAGGCGGAAAAGGTAGCGGACGGCGCCGTCACGCGAAGCAAACTCGCGCTCGACTTGCGGATAGATGATCCCCTGGTGAGCGGCGAGGGCTTCGCGGAATTCGCGGTTGAGTTCGGTGAGCCCCGAGAGGTCGCGAACGCGCCGGACGTAGATCGCATGGTAAATCTGCCGCCCTCGAAATCGCGGTTGGCCCAAACTCACCGCCAAATTCTCCAGTTCTTCCCGGTTGAGCCCCAGAAGATTGCCGTCATGTTCTTTAAAAGCCATTTTGCGCCTGTTTTATTTGATGTTAACACTCGCCGCAACGCGGGTTCAAGAATTCCTAGAGTTCGCCTGGAGCAAGTGTAGCGCGGGCCTCTTTATAGAAGGTCTGCGGCCCTTAGGCTCGGCGGGAAATTAAAACCTCATCTTCTCAAGCGAAACTGTCGATAGCCGAACTGGGGTAGTGTGCGCGGCCGGCATGAATGTGATCGTGCCGCGCAAGCGGCATTTTCACTGTCGGACTTTGCCTGTGTCTTGTCACTGGTCGCTCGTCACTTGTCACTCGCCACTCGTCACTGCCCTTCGCACTCGCCACTGCGCTTGGAGTAAGTGTAGCGCGGCCTCTTTACGGAAGGTCTGCGGCCCTTAGGTTCGGCGGGAAATTAAAACCTCATCTTCTCACGCGAAACTGTCGATAGCCGAAGTGGGGCGGTGTGTCACGCGGGGGTTATCAGTCGGCCCTGTCCGCCTTTAGGTCGGTCGTCACTGTTTCTGTGGCCCGCGCCCTTTGACTGCAGTCGGCATAAAGAGCCTCATCTTCTCACGCGAAACTGTCGATAGCCGAAGTGGGGAAGTGTGCGCGGCCCGCAAAAGGTGATTACGCCGCGCGGGCGGCGCCTGTCCATCTTCGGGCGTTTTTGAGTCTTGTCACTCCCCACTCGTCACTCGTCACTGCTCTTGGAGCAATCGTAGCGCAGACCTTCGCCGTTAAGGTCTGCGGCTTTTCCCTAGATTCACGCCTCCGAAGCCGAGATTAGGACTCCCTGGCTGAGATTTGTGGTTAACAGCAATCGTAGCTCCCCGATGCATCGGGGCGGCTTTTCCTTAGATTCACGCTTCCGAATCCAAGCACAGGCCTCCGTCGGTGGGATTTGTGGTTTTTCCGGCAGAAGAGCCGCGGACCTCAACGTCGGAGGTCCGCGTTACGCTCGCTTTAAAGAGGTAGGGTGGGATATGTCATTGTGCGGTTTGTCATCTTGGGGTTTACCCCGGCATGGTCCGCATTCCGAGAAGCCATTCACCACAGAGACACTGAGATCGCGGTGGAGGATACCTTTGCCGGAGCTGGTAGAACTTACGCTTCCCCAGTTTGTTGATCTACGGTTTTTATCTGCGTCCGTACTCCGTGACCTCTGTGCCTCCTGGGGGCAAACCGAATCCGGACGGTACCTGCTGGTAATCTTTCGCTATCTGGGACATAATCGAGCGTGGCCCATTACGGCCCGCGACATGGATGGAAATGAAAAAAGATTCTTCCGCAAGAAGTAACGACCACCGCATCCGCAAGAAACTGGTCTATGTGAAATCCGCGGCGGAGATCCCGGATTTCAAGTCGGACGATGAGATTGCCGCGTGGTACCAGACCCACAGCACAGTCTTGATCCAGGACCAGCTTGAAACGCTGCCCGCCCGAGTGGGCGGCAAACTCCGAGCGCGCCTCGCCGCCCGTCGCGGCAACGGGAACCATCTCCCCAGAGCCCAGCGCCGCACCGGCTCTGCCCAGTCCACTTGATCCCAGCCCCCCTTTAAACAGGGCTTGCAGATGTTTCGTAGGGGCGCTTCGCGAAGCGCATTCACCCCTAGTCCCACGCGGTCGCTTGGGGAGGGCGGTTCGCGAACCGACCCTACAACCCGCCGTGGTAGCGCCCGCGGCCGAGGAATTCGATGAAGCCCGGGTCGCGTAACACCTGTCCGCCCACTGGCGGACTGGCGGATTTTGTCGCGCACGTGCCGGTTGTCGGGATGCATTTCCGTAGGGGCGGTTCGCGAACCGCTCTTACAAATCCCGGCCATCGCTACTTTATTGAATGCGGAGCAGCAAGGCTAATAAACTCGCGCGGCGTTATGATTTTGGTGTTCTTCCAGAATCTCGGAAAATGCTTCTGATTACCGGTCACCAGATAGTCTGCTCGGGCGGCATCGGCACATTCCAAAAACCTATTGTCATCAGGATCAGGTGTGACTTCCAGATGCCGTGTGGGAGCCACGACATAACTATGGTTCTTGATAAGTTGCAGGAACTGCTGCTGAAGGCCCCTGCGAATTTGTAATTCTGGGCGGGAAAGCACCTCGCGGTATTCCTCCAGGATGGGACGGGAGACATACCAGCGGGCCGGTTTGGTAATGGCCAGCAAAAAGACCGTGCGCGGCAGTCCTGCCGGCTGGAGGGCTGCGGAAATCAGCACATTCGTGTCCAGGACCAAACGAAGGGGAAGCATTACCGCCTGGCCTTCTGCCGACGGGACGTCTTGATGATCTTGTCAATCTGGCGCGACGTCAACGTGCTCGTCCCGTTGCGCTCTGCCTCCTCACCGAGGACCCTTAAGACCTCGGGTTCCGGCGCGGCGAGCTTGACATAATCGCGAATGCTCAGCAGGACAGCCTTGGGTGTTCCGCGCCTCTCGATGACCAGCGACCGGCGCTCATCATCGATACGACTCAAGAGCTTCCCGAAATTCGCGCGGGCGCGCAGGGCGGAAACCACGATCGTGCCATTCTTGGCCAGGGCGGTGCTAGTTGCCATAAACTCTCCATTTCATCCATCTGAACTGTACAGTTTACCAGAAGTCGAATCAACAAGCCAGGGAGTAGTTGGATCAGCGGTAGGCAGAACATCAGGACGTAGGGGCGCCCCTCATGGGCGCCCTACCGTCGGCATTGCCGACCGTGAATGTACGGGCACGCCATGGCGTGCCCCTACGTCTCGATGGCGTCGGCCACGCCGCCCGCCCGGCAGTTGTAGGGCCGCCGAAGGTGATTCGGCCGCGCCCCTGTAGGGACCAGCAGCGCTGGTCCAAAGCCGAACGCTGTTCGGCCCTACACACAGCGGTAGCGCCCGCCGCCCAGGAATTCCACAAAGCCCATGTCCCTCAGTACCTGTAATTGCTGGCGTATTTTCTCGCGCACGGGCCGGTTATCAGGATGCAGCTCTTGCAGTTGCCCGGCAAACGCGTAAACGTCCTGAAGCGCGAATTCGGCCTTGTTGAACGCCCGCACGACGTTGAGCACGTTAAGCGTCCAGCCCCGCGCGGCAAATTTGAGTTTTTCAACCGGCGGAGAAAAGGCTAATGTTGTCCAGATTTTCTGCCGATTATGTATGAGGAATGTATGAGGGCGGCTGTGGCCGGGAAGGCAACAACGCCACCGCCACAGCGTTGCATTCAGATTAAGATACCGTCAACCGTAGGTCCGCGGTGACGGGCAATTCAAAGAGGTCGCTCCGCAGCAGGCGGGTCGAGAAGAACATCACTTCCAGGTTCTCCACCTCACGCGTGGTGGGATTCAGGCGCGCCACCACATCATCGCCCAATTCTTCCGATTCCTGGGCAGGATATGGCGGGCACTTGTCAATGTGCAGGATGTCGGCTTCCCGGTCGTACTTAAAAGTTAACTTCGCGTCCATTCCACGTCTCCTTGCCCCAGCTTGCTGACCAGGTATGCGGTTATCACCCAGTGCCGGCGCGCCTTGACTTCGCTTACAACCACCACAACCAGATGCTTACCACCCATGATGTCATCAAACCAGCGTGAGAACAAGCGGGCACTCGTGGAGCGGGCGCTTCGCCGAACCTCGTGAGGTTCTGCCAAGGTCACACGAATGCGATCGCGAATCGTGGGCAGCAGCTCCGGGTGGCGGTCGCCGATGTGCTTCTCCCGTTCCTCGGTAAGTTCTACTTCACCCGCTAGGTACGGGCAGGAAAATCGCACGCTATAGCTCCCCCTCGAGGCCCCGGCGTGCCAGCGATCCGCTCTCGCCAAAAGGCCTTCGTAGCGGCGAGTTTACCTCGCCAAAATGGTGGCGTAAAGCCGCCGTTACGACTCGCCTGTGGCGACGTGACGCCAGCCAGCCTGCTACACGCTGCGGTAGCGCCCCCCGCCCAGGAATTCCACAAAGCCCAGGTCCCTCAGCACCTGCAATTGCTGGCGGATCTTGTCGCGCACGTGCCGGTTTTCGGGATGCAGCTCTTGCAGTTGCGTGGCATGTCAGCACCGGGATAAAAGGAAGCCAAAATCATCGGTCTAAGGGAACCCGGGTCTTTACGGCCTCATCGGCGAGGACGCGGTAAGAACTCTACATCAGACTATAGGTTTTTAGTCATGGATAGGTATGAAGGAGAAAACTTGCTGATGTCGAGGAGGAAAATGGGAGGCGGAACGCTCTCAAGACTTGCGGCCCGCTGAAGCCCGCGGCCGCGAAGGCTCGTGCCTTGGCGGGAATCGCCTCAGCGCTTATTTAATTCACCGCCACAGCATTGTGTTGGTCAAGAGTTACAGAATTCGCACCGGGTTTCAATTGGACCTTAAAGTCCCACTTGAACAGTTGCTTGTTGTAGCTGCCAAGGCAGAAAAAGTAGTAAGTACCCGGAGGCACGCCGGGAAGCTGTGCCTTGCCGCTCGCATCTGCCCTCGCGCCGGAAACGGTGGAGGAATTCGTGGCGGCGATTCCTACCTGGCAAGCCGGTTGGTGGTTCATGCAAGCTGTGAGGTAACCCTTCACCGGGGACACTCCCGGCGGCGCCTGAATACCTGCGCCCGCCAAAACGGCTTCATAGCTCTGGTTCATCAGGACGAAAGTGTGCCCGGCGAGCGGATTTTGACCGCCCGTCTGAGCGCTCAATCCACTCGTAACCAGGAGAACCGCGTTCCCTGTCGGCGCGCTGGGGGTGGAGAGGACAGCTTTGCCCGGTTTAGGAATTCCGGCAGGTGGTCCTGTCGGCTTCCCTCCTGTGAGCGGGGGGACTTCGCCCGGTGCAGGGGCGGCCGGAGGCGGATTGGGCGGCGTGGTCTGCGTGGGATCGTTCAAGACCTCCGTGTAATCCGCCCTGGTGCCCGTGGTGAGCTTAAAGAAGTGCAGTTGTAACTGCCCTGCGCCGCATGGCCCGTTGGATTCCTCATGGTCGTGGTACTCGAAATTGGTCTTGTGATTGTCGGGCACGCAATGCACGTAGACGGTGTAGTCGCTCTCGCTCCAAGTCACCTTCGGATTACTCGGCTCCCACGCGTAGAGGTAGACGTTCTCGAATGAGAGGAAAGAATATTCGATGGTCCGGCATGCGCCGGCGTCTATTCCGAAAAAGCCCCTGGTCGTTGTTTTCGAGAACGGGTTGCTCGGATCAATGCTGTGGAAAGTCACGCTGTCCGCGACCATGACTGCCACTTTCGTGTTGTTGCAAACTTTTAACTGAGCCGCCGCCGGAGCAGGATGGGCGAGCCCAACGAAGACGGCGAACGCGATCTGGAGCCCCAGACCAAGTCCGAAAGATCTCGATTTCTGGACGCTTGCGGGAAAGTGCATGGATTGCCTCCAAGCGGTTTTTTGCGTGGCCTCAATCAGGCCGTTCATCACCGGCCCAGCGTCAGGGTTCCTATCTGCGTGGCACCAAATCACGACGACTATCGTCACATCGTGGCGCACGCGGCCATTGGTGGTTCGCGCACCATAGCCGTCCGCAATAATTGCCCGGCACGCCACTCGCGCCGCGCCGTTTTCCAGTCCAGGCGTTTAATCCGGAATTTCTGTTTTGCCCTTCGGATGCGAACCAATATATCCCCGTTTGCCTCCGCTCGCAATCTTTCTTGCATTGGTTCCAAAGCCAGAGACCCGGTGGTGCGCCACACCTCCTTTGCCGGGACCAAGAAGTCATCATTTGCCCGATTTCGAAGCGCTTTGCGGGACACCTCTTCGTCAACTCCCTTCCTCCGTCCAGATTGGTTTCGCCTGGCTGCCGCGCCTATCCGGCTGGCAGCGGCAAGCCCTCCATCCGCCGCAGCAGGCTTCCAAACACGCACCGCGTGAGATGGCTCTCTGCCAACAGCAGCCAGTAATAGTGAGCATGCTTGATCAGCCGCCCGCCTGTCTTCACCAGCCGTTGCTGCAAGCTGGTCAACGACCACGCCTTGATTCCCTTCGGCAACGCAAGCCGCCGCCACAGGTTACCCAGGTTGTATGCCGGCACGCTCAGCCACAGCCGAACTTCGTTGGACCGGAACCGGTGGCAACTCAGCCGCGTCATCTTCACCGCTTGCTTCCCCTCTTTGATCCACTGCTCGGCCCTGCCCCGCTTGTTATAGAACCGTACTACCGCCCGGCTCGGCGTCTCCAGATTGGTCACGATGAACCCGATGCACGGGAACAACTCCCCGGCATGATGCTCAACCTTCGCCACTACTTGCCGTGCCGTCGTCCAACTGGCGGCCTTGTAGAGAAAGCTCTTGTACCACACGATCGGTCTGTGACTCGGACGCCCCACTCCGAAGCCTCCGGCAGCGCCTGAATTATCGAACCTGTTTGATCCAGACCGGATGGATATTCTCGGCTGGAAACACTAACCTTAAGTCCTCGAATCGGCCATACACGATCAACGGTTGGGCTTCAGAAAAGCAGTTGGACAAATTGGATGCGATTGCCAAGGAAGTACCTCATGGAACCCCGTTCCTTATCGAGGGATATGTCACCGTCGACGAACCCGCGACAGCATAATGTTTACCAACGGCCGAGGTAATCAACTAGGCTGGCCACTACGATTCTTCTTGCAGTTTGACCGCCATCTGCGGAAAATCACCGAGGCGCCAAATGCTGCTTGTGCTCCTGCCGACGGAATGCGGCGAAATTGACGGTAGCTTCTCGCTTGGGATCACGGGCCGTTAGGATCTCCGGTACGCGGCGAGCGACCAGGACCCGGCCATCGGATTGACCCGCGATAGCTACCGCGTACGCTGTGTTTTAATGTAGCCTCTCCTGATGGGTGCGCCGGAGGGTAGTTGCTTGCGTTGATGTTCGGTTGGAACTTGTCGGGGTTAGAACGCTGGGGAGGTTCGCCTGCGTCCCCGCAGGGATGTTAGTCTGCCCGTAAGCAACTTTCTCAACCGAGTGACTCCCTCGAAACCGGCGAAATTGGTTCCCTCCCAGGCCGGTGCTAACAGTCGAATTCCTCGCCAGGCTCAAAGCCCACGGGCCAAACGCTTTTCATCTGTTTTCCGCCCGCCATTTCCCTCATCAACTGGTAATTGAACGTGTGGCGGCTCTTCCGGTTCTTGGCCGCCCAGATAATCGTTTCCGTGGCGTGGGTGAAGTAGCGGCAGGAAAGGTTGGGCGGGGGGTTGGGTTTGACCCAACTAATATCGTTCAGCAGCTTGAAGCCCAGTTGCTGCATGGCGAAGCCCACGGAATGAATCACGTGGCTGGTGCCGCTCACCCAGATGCTGCCGTTCGGCTTCAGCACGCGCTGGCAGGCGGCGAGCCAGGCGCGGTTGAACTCATGGTCGAGGTCGGGCCCTTGGGACTTGTCCCACGTGCCCTTGTTCACAGAAACCATCTTGCCCGCGTGGCAGGTGATGCCGTCGTTGGAGAGGAAATAGGGCGGGTCGGCGAAAATCAGGTCCACGCAATCGGGAGGAATGGCGGCCAGAATCTCCAGGCAATCGCCCTGATAGATTTTGATGTGGTTCTTGGGGTCGTGAAAGACCGGCTTGGGCAGCGGGCCTGCGAGTTGGGGGGCGTGAGGAATGACGTCTGCCATCGATGGGGGCGCCGGAAGGTGCGCCAGTTGGGATCGTTGATCCGAGGAGTGTTAGTTGTCAAGTTGATCTACGGTTGTTAGGCGATCAATTGGACAATGTTGATCACCCGGTTGATCATCGGCTGACAGAAATCAGCCAGGGTTGGGGCTCTTTTGACCGTGGGCCCTTGGTTCGATTAACGGATTCAACACGGTCGGCTGCTTCCTGGCTGACTTCTCGCTTTACATAACGCCAGATTTGCACCAAGTCGCGGGCGGCCTGAGGGGCCAGGACATATCGCGGGGTCATTCCGGTTGAGCTTTCAGTCGATCAAGGTGCTTATCCAGTTGGTCCTCGGGAATCCCTTCCCCCCGATTAAGTTCTTCGATTCCCGTGCGGATCTTGGCGTCCACCATTTGGCGATTGGCCATTAACCATTCATCCCGCTCGTGCAGCACTTCCAGAGCCCGGTCAGTCACATCGTCGGGGCTTTGATAAGCTCCGGAGCGTAACGCTTCTGCAATGCGGTGTTCCTGTTCGGGCTTCAGTTGAATAGTCATGGCCAATTCTTCCGTGACCACTACCCTAACACAGCGCGTAAGAAAACTCCCTTACGTCTGTCGCCGATTCCTTAAAAGCAAAACCCCGCCGGAGGCCTTTCGGCTGATCCAACGGGGAGGAAATCTCAAGACGAGCATAAACTCCAGCGCACTGATTTGCCAAGCGCGATTTTAGCCAAGAGCGGTAGGGCCAGCAGTCGTTCGCTGGCTTTGTCGCGATCAAACACCGTATGCGTCAGTCCCGCTGGGCGGGATTGCCGCAACTGTGCGTGCTGGTGTCAATCTGGATGGGGCACTCGCCGTTCGAGGCGCCGGCGTAAAGCTTGTAGAGGGGGCGATTGTCTCGGGGGTTGGGTTTCTGGAGCAGGTAGGCCTGGCACAAAAAAACTCTGGTGATGGGTAGTGCCGCAGTTGGCTGTGGCGGCTGTCGAGGGGGGACAGCGAAGAGGTCCAACGTCATTAGAAGCTGTAAATTAATTTCGGAAATAGCAAAAAACACCTCACGCCAAGGCGCGAAGGCACAGATGCGCAAAGAAAAAAGCAATTACTCTTCGCGCCAAGGCGCAAATAAAACAAAGCCGTTATTCTTTGCGATCTTTGCGTCCTTGCGCCTTTGCGTGAACCTGTCTTTCTTATCACACCCCTGTTATCGCAGGCTTCATCGCGCAGCTCGCGGCCACAGGAGGTTCGCGGGTGATGATATTTCTCGCCTGCCGGGAGGGTCAGCCTCCGAATCTTATTGACAAAAATGGCAAATCAGAAATAATCCGACCAGACGTCTTTTAAATGTCGAAAGGAAAAAATGAGCCCTCGACGTGCCAACCCGGAGCTGGCTGATCGCCGCCGGGAAACCCTGGTAAGGGCAGGATACGCAGAGATACTGGAGAAAGGGATTCAAGGGACGACCCTTGATTCCGTTGTCGCCCGTGCCGGATCGAGTAAGGGGGGCGCGCTTTATTATTTCCCCACGAAGGAAGACCTGCTCAGCGGGGTTCTGGAGTGGCTCCTGCGGCAATTGAACGGAACGCTGAATGAAGTCCTGCGAGCGCCGGACTCAGCGCGCGGAAAACTGGTTTCGGAATTGGAGGTTCTGTTTCATAGCGCGGAGGTGAACCGGAAACTCTACCTCGTATTTTTTGATTTCGTGGCGCTGGGGACGCGCCAGGAACGATTCCGGTCACTCTTGGCGGGATTTTTCGCAGAGTGTCATCGTCGCGATGCCGAGATTGTTGAGCAGGGCATTCGCGAGCAGCAATTCCGGCGCCTGAACCCCCGGGACGCCGCCGCCACCATTCGCGCCTTGGTAGATGGGTATTGCTTGCAGTGGCTGCTGGGACCGAGCGATGCGCCCATCGAACCCTATCGCGATCGTTGCCGCGCGGTTTTAGGCGCGTACCTTCTGAGGTAGGTCGTAGGTGGTAGATGGCATGTGGGGAGTGCGGACCTCTGCGGCCCGTATCTGGGGCTGGGCATTGTGCCGCCTATTTCAACCCTTCGATAATGTACAGTTCAGTTAGGAAGCGGCTGAAGGTATAGGCGTAGGCCTTACCATCCGCGGTCATCTGGATGTAGCGAATTCCAGTCAGTCCGGTGCGATCGGGGACGGAGAGTTCGGCGACCAGCTTTCGGCTCTTGGTGGCCATATCTACACGAAAAACTCGGGCGGGGATTTCTCCCGGCTGGGTTACGAAAATTGAAGTCCCGTCGGCGCCCCAGCGGAGGGGGATCTCACCCGGCTCAACACCCGGCAGGAGCCGCCGCTCTCCGCCGCCGGCCGGATAAATATAAAGCTTCCCATCCGGGTCGAGGGCGATGATGGACTTGCCATCGGGCGAAATCGGGCGCGTCTTCCATACGGAGGCAACACCCTCGGGAGTCATGGGCTGGGGTTTGCCTCCATCGATATCTTGAATGTAATTGCGCATGGCGTGCCCATGCTCGGTCCCGGAAAGGAGAATACGTTTGCCATCCGGGAAGAAATCGGCTACGCCATAGTCTTCGATGTTATATCGTTCGAGCGTCTTGGGGGTCCCGGCTCCCGTGGGGAGGAGGACGATTTGCGAGGGAGTGGTGGGGAGGATCGAGATAGCCCAATTGCCGTCGGGCGAGAAACCGCTCGCTATCCCGTCGCCCAGGCGCGCCGCCGGTGAGCCGTCGGTTTTGCGAAGGAAGATGGAGTAATTGGGGCCTCCCCCATCCCCCTCTTCATCAAAAAGCAGCAATTTTCCGTCCGGCGAGAGGTCTGCCGAATCGGAATAATCAAGCCAGGAAAGGTCACGTTCTTGTTTTTCCCCCGGAGCGTGGCCCATGATTCCATACCGCTCGTCATCCCGCGTAATCAGCACGCGGCCGTCGCGCGCAATGTCCATGAGGGTCAGCCCGCCGGCGATTCTTTCCACCAGCCGCACCTGTCCGTTCAGCGTAGCGGCGTACAAAGAAAGTGCGAGTCCATATTTGATAGCCGCGAACCAAACTTCATCCCTCCGGGGCGACCAGGCGACGCCCTCTTCGCTTTCCCACCCGTCCGAAATCACCTTGCGCTTTCCCGCCAGATCCACCACTTCCACCGTGCCGCGGTCGTCCGGCCAAACCGGATGATTGAGGAAGGCGATCAGATCGCCCTTGGGCGAGATTCGTGGATGGCTGATCCAGCCCCCCGTTTCGTAAAGCACCTTGCCGACCGGAAACTCCAGCCGATTGAGAGCACCGACGGCGCGCACGACGGCCAGATCCTTGCCATCCGGCGACCAGTCCGCCCAGAGCACGTTTTCCAGCAGGGCGCGGGGCGCTCCCCCGGCCTGGGGGGCTCGCGCCAGAGTGCCCCGGGCGCTGCAATGCGCCTGCAAAATCGGGTTAACGGTCAGGGCCAGTTCTCCTGACGATGAGATGGAAAGCAAATAACCTCGCCCCAAGTCCAAAGGACGGGACTCAGCAGACTGCACGTCCGCCGAAAACAACTGAAGAGGGTTGCCCTCCCATTCCGCCCCGTAAACCACCGATTTGTCATCAGGGGTGAAGCGCGCCGAATAAATCGTTCCGCGACGAAAACTGAGACGCCGGAACAAAGGAACGGTAGGGGTTGAGCTCTTGATGCCGGCAAACCATCCGGCCAACCCCACCGCGGCGAAGAGCAACACTGCGGCAATCATTACCACGGTGCGTCTTCCGGCAGGCCGTGGGCCTGGCGGCTCGATTGCGGGCGCCCCTGCGGCGGGCGGCTCTGCGGCTGTCGTGGTCGAAATGCCGGGGAGGGCCTCCAGCGCGAAGGCCAAGTCACTCGCCGTCTGGAAGCGCTGGGGAGGAGCCTTCTCCAGACAGCGGCGAACAATACGGTCGAGCCCTGGCGGAACGCTGCGTTGGGGTCCGCCCATCTCGGGCGGTTCTTCTTTGAGAATGGCCGCCAGGGTCTCGGGCCCCGAATCGTGTTTGAAGGCGCGCCGGCCGGAAAGCATCTCATAAAGGATCGCCCCGAAGGCAAAGATATCGGAGCGCGCATCCGCCGCCTGTCCGCGCACCTGCTCCGGCGGCATGTAACCCACCGTGCCCAGCATCATGCCGGGAAGGGTTCCTCCAGGTTGGGTCGGACCGCCCGTGGGTCCCTCCTGGAAAGTTTCACTCGGCATCAGCTTGGCCAGGCCAAAGTCGAGAATTTTGACGCGCCCGTCTTTGGTCACGAACAAGTTGTCGGGCTTCAGATCCCGGTGAATGACGCCCTTTCCGTGAGCGGCACTCAGCCCCTGGGCAATCTGTAAAGCGTAGTCGACGGCCTTGCGCAAGGGCAGCGCACCATCGTTCAGCAGCGTGCGCAGCGTCTCTCCTTCCAGCAGCTCGCAGACCAGGTACTGGGCGCCGTTTTGTGAACCGAAATCATAAACGGCCAAAATATTCGGATGGTTGAGCGCCGCTACCGTTCGCGCTTCTTGCCCGAAGCGCCGTAGGCGGTCCGGGTCTTGGGAAAAGGATTCGGGCAGGACTTTGATGGCCACTTCGCGGCCTAGTACTTAGTTGTTTAAGTAAGCGTATTTATGCTTAGGTTCAACCGATCGCACCTCACGCTTGGTCCACTCAAAGGGCACGGCCTGCGGGTTGTAGACGGCAATGAACGCATCGATGGCCTC
>Ga0326727_10018051_pt1 | contig 14486 bp, 6 predicted proteins | sample MB2enrmetagenome_FD_207643 | JGI IMG/M metagenome (GOLD analysis project Ga0326727, IMG submission 207643) | Lab enriched peat soil microbial communities from McLean, Ithaca, NY, United States - MB29MY | ecosystem: Environmental > Terrestrial > Soil > Wetlands > Peat | place: USA: New York...
GCCGTCCAGCCCCACCACATGGCCGGCCAAGACGAGATTGGCGCGCTTGAGCACGAATGGCGGGAATTCATAATGGTCGGTGCGTGTCAATGCGCCGTTCATTTGCGCTGTGGAGATTCCGTAGTCGGCGGAACGCAGGCCACTGATCATAAGGGAGTATTCCCGGCCCTGCGGCAACGCGGCGATGGCAAAAGCGCCTTGTGCATCCACCGGGGCGGGTCGCTCTTCCACGCGGGCGATCGCTCCGGCCTCCAAGAATCTGACCTCCACCGTCGCGTCGCTGATCGGAGCGCCCGCGGTGTCTTTCACGGAACCGGAGAGGGTGATGCCGGGTTGCAGAGTCAGGTCCAAATTGCCTGGAATCTGGACGAATTCCACGAAGTCAACCAGATTCCGCTGCAAGCTGCGCGCCAGGATGAAATTGGTCGGTCGAATGCCGCCCGAGAAAGCCGAGTATGGCGAAGGCTGCAGGATCAACTCGTACCGCCCGCTTTCATCCGTCCTGGCCTCGGCGTAGGGGTGTGAGCCGGGGTAATGCCCCGGATGAAACGACACCAGCGCTCCCGGGACTGCCGCGCCGGAGGGGTCGTGAATCAATCCCTTGATTCGCGGCGACGGGACTGCCTCCATCTCGAAATGGTTGGTCCGGCCCGCCTCGATCTGGGCAGCGTTCCGCACCGGGAAGACATAACCCGGCGACAACGCTGAAAAATAGCACGTCCCCGGCAACACTCGCAGCAGCGCGATGCCGTTGGTGCCGGTGTACGCCGTCCTGGTTCCAGCGTATGCTGTTGCCTGTGAGGACGTAACCGCCACATTGGCAACGGGAATCGGGGTGTTCGTGGCAACCACCATCACTTCCACCAAAACGCCCTTGGTCATGCGGATCAGCGCGTCGCGCGCGGTTTCTCCAGCCGCCACCGTCACTTGGGCATATTCGGGTGCCACGACCCAGTCTGGCGCCGGCTGGCCGCGCATGGTTGGCACTATTCTATAATCACCGGGTTGAACATCCGGAATGCGAAATGTCCCGGAGGCGTCGCTCTCCACAGGCTCGCGCGATTCAGGCCGGTAGAGTCCGGGGGAAGCGGGCTCCAACCACAGTTTCACACCGGCAAGCGGTTGGTCGGTTTCAACGATGGCGACCTTCCCTTCAATCGCGCCCGCCGGGCCGAGCATCAGTTGGATGTTGTCTTGGCCGGATCGGAAATCCATCGCCCCCGTGGAACCGTTGGGAATCGGGCGCAGAGCTTTGCCCGGCTTGCTGGCGGCCAGTCCGGCGGAGCAAGCGGTGGGAAAGTTCTCAATGCGGAAGCGTCCGTCGGCCCCGGTCACGGCGGAAAAACATTCGCGCGCCGGCCTGCCAATCAGCCGGTCTTCCTGCATCAGGAGCGTGTTCACATCGGCAATTATAGCTCCGGCAACCCACACTTTCGCGCCGGCGACTGGTTTCCGGTTCTCGTCCACCACCACGCCCGCCAAGACGGTTGGAGGCCCCAAAACCAGCGGATCGGACGAATCCGCGAGGGTGGAAGCCCAGATCTTCCAGGCGGGGGCCAGCCCCGCCTTCTTCACCAGCGCGAGCGTTGTGCCTGGCGCGAAGGAAAACGCGAACGCGCCTGTTGCGTCCGTGACAGTCCGCTGGCAGAGTTCCGGTTCCTCTGCAATCGTGGCAGCCAGGCCGGATGGAACCTGATAATGATAACACTCAACGGACGCATCCGCCACAGGCCGGCCCTGGGCATCCACCACGGCCGCGGAAACCTGTGAAGTGGCGCCGGGGTCGCCTCCGCCAAGCCCGCTGCGGGCTGCCGCCAGCATCATCATTCCCAAAGCCGGCAGCGCGCAAAATAATTGATGATGCCGCTTTTTAATATGCAAAACCCGGAAGCTTGATGCGCACACCCGGTTTTTATTCATGGTGCAATCCATTCGTCGTGCTTTCGGTCTTTCTTCATGGCGGCCCGGTCGCCCGCGCGGTAGGAGACTTGATCCATTCCATCTATTTGGCGCGAGCCTGTCAAGGTTGAGTATTCCATAACATCGTCTTGGGAAGTTCATCCGGGAAATCCGGTCTTAGACCAGCCCGACCCATTTGCGGCCCACCCAATAGGCGGCCAGCAGGAACAGGATGGCTCCGCCCCACCGCGGATCGCTCCACAGGCGGACGCGCCTTTCCACCGCCCCGGGTTCGGGCAAGAGTGAAATCTGCTTGACAACTTGGTCGAACTCGTCCGCCGGGAAACTGGCGCCCTGGGAGACGGCGGAAATCTCCCGCAGGATGCGGGCGTTGACGGGTTGGCCCTGTTTCTCCAGGAGGGGCGGAACCACCAGCAGCCCGGTTTCCAGATGCCGGCCATGCGCCTCGGACGCGACCTCGATCTTGTATGGGCCGCTCTCCAGAGCGGCGAAGCCGGACTTGAACACGCCCCAGCCCCCCTCCAGGGGCGCGAAATCCAGCCGCTCCACCCGCCCGCCAGGGGAGGTGATTTTGCCGGTAACGGGTCCCTTGTCAATAGGAAAACCGGCTTCGTCCAGCACGGTGGCCTGGAGATACACAGGGTCGCCGGCCTGCGGGGCTTCCGGGCTGTAACTGAGGCGGATGCCCTCCTTCCCGGAAAGGTGGCGCTGATGGGCCATCCAGCGGACCACCTGCCCCCAGAACCGGTAATGAAACTTGTCCTCCACGCCCCGCCGCCAGCGCCAGGCGCTGTCGGTGCCGAGGAATAGCGCCTTGCCCGCCCCGGCGGAACGGGTGACCAGCAGGGGCATGCGGCCAAAATCATTGCGCAGGGCGGAATGGACGGCCAGGACCTCCGAGCCGGGACGGCTCTTTTCCACGGCGGCGGACCAGAAGAAGCCGGGCAATTGTTTCCAAAGTTCGTCATTGCGATCTTCGTCGGAGTCAAAGCGGGTGAGCCAATGGCGTTTGCCCGCGCTGGTCAGAACCAGTTGCGCCTCGTTCTGAAGTCCGACGCCCTGCGGTTTGGACGGGTCCAACAGGACGGGATACAAATCGGCCAGCGGGCTGTTGAGAAAAGTCGCTTCGCGGCCGCGGGGTCCCGGGACAAAGACCAGCCCGCTGGCCTGCTGCTCGACCAGGCCCCGCATCATGGCGGCGTTGGTTTCCGTCAACTCATTTTGGCCGAGGCCAACGTCGCCCAGGAAAATCACATCGTACGGGGCCAGCGCCTCTTTGGTGGCGGGGAAGGCGGGGATGTAGTTGGGGCCGCCGCCCGGCCCGATCTCCGGATGGTAGAGAAGGCATTGCATGTCCACGCCGGGATCGCGGGCCAGGGCGTTGCGCAAATAGCGATATTCCCAGCGCGGGAGCGAATCCACCACCAGCACCTTGAGTTTTTCCTGGCGGATGGAAATATGGAAGGAGCGTTCATTGTTTTCGGCAATGCTTTCCTCCGGTTCCACCGGCACTTTGACGGTGGCGGTGATTTCCCCGGCGGCGCGCGGGGACCAGAGAATGGCGTCTTCCACCGTGCCGTTGGGCGGGATGGTGATGTCCTTTTTCGCCTGCTGCCCTTGCGCGTCGTAAATGGCGACGGTCGTCTTGACCTGGCGGACGAGGTGGCTGGTGACCTTGAAGGGAACGGCGATGTCCTCGCCCAACAGGCCGTAGGCCGGCATGGAAACATTTTCCAGAATCAAGTCCGGCAGGGGCGCCGGCCGGCCCACCGCCACGGTGAAAATGGGAATGTTTTGTTCGCGATAGCGCGTCGCGGTGGCCAGCGGGGACTTGCCCAGGTTCCAGTCGCCGTCGGTCAGAACGAGCACGGCCTTGAGATTTTTGAAACGCAGCAAAGTCTGTTCCAGGGCGGCGTTGAGGTCCGTGCCGTTGATGGCGTTGGCGTTGGTGGAGGGGACGGCAAAGTCTTCGACCGCCACTTTGGCCTTGTTCTCCAGGGGCAGCCAGAATTTGGCGGCGCGCCGGGCGTCCAGCCACTGGGCGCGGCTGACGGCCTGGTTGCTCAACGTCAGATCGCGCGTTTTCATGCTGTCGGAAGCGTCCATGAGGATGGCGATTTCCGGCGCGACGGTCCGTTGGAGGTGTTCCGCATATTCCGGACGCAGCAGGGTGAAGACCAGCAGCGTCACCAATAAAAAACGCAGGCACTCCAGCCGTCCCACCGCGCGGCTCCGGGCGCTCCGCCGCCAGTTGGCAAAACCCAGCCAGCCCGCGCAAAGCCAGATGGCCAGCGCGGGGGCGAGCACCGAAAGCGGGGCGGCGAGTTGGAGGTGGTTCACGGCACAATGTGTTGGCCCGTCACTGAGGGAAATTGGCTAAACGTATGATCTCCAAAAGCATCAACACCCAATCCTGCTTCAGAAAGCGGGGCCTTGCAAGTCTGCCCTGCAATCTGCGCGAATTGTTCATTCTCGCCAACATGTTGCCACGGATCGCACGGATGACACGGATGGCAGGGTCTTCTCGCCGAGACGACCGGACGCCTCGGCGAGGCGTCCCCACCTGAAATCCGTGAAATCTCCCGATTCGGAATCGGGATCGTTCCATTCCTTCGGTTGCGGTTTTGCTGCGCCGCGCTTTGGTCCAGAAAGGTGGCTGCTTTTCGACCGCGACATGGGAAAAGCCCAGTGGAGCGGTGGAGTATTGGAGTAATGGATTTGTGCGTATAATAGTTCAAAAAATACCTTAATTTACCTTGATTAGAGTTGATTGAGCTTGATTTGGAATGCTTTATTTTGCGCGTAAATTGTTCATGGACAGTTACTTGAGTTCATTTCTTGCAAAAATGGTCAAAACCGGCGGAAAAAAGCATGCTTGCAACGATGGAATCATAAAGCATACTAAGGTGATATAGTATTTAATCATTGGAGGCCGGACGCGGGATTCCGCCGCCGTTGAAGCCTCCGCCGCCGCTTGCCGATCCATCCGCGATCCGCATGAAGAATCCAGCGCCAAGGGTAGCACAAACGACTCGCCTGTGGTTTCGGGCGACCCGCCCGAAACCGCTGCCGGGCAAGTTGCCCGTGCTGCCCCTTGCGGCTTTGCGGCCTCGCGCCTTTGCGTCAAATCCCGCCTCCAGAATCCGCAACGGGGGGCGGCACCCGTCTTCGCCCCGCCGCCGTCCCGCCATACCTGCCTTGTCCTCACGCTGGAAAGATTAGCATATAAGCGCGGATTGTCAAGGGAAAAATGCCGGAAAAGAAAAGGCCTTGGCCCGCGGATGGACGATAGACACGGATGGAGAACCGCTTCCGAGGCGGCAGGGCGGCAGTTCGCTCCGCGGGCCAGCTATCTGGTTCCGAATTCCGGGCATGGCCATTCAGGGTTTTCCAGCAGAATCAAATGTGAAGATGTGATGCTGTTGGCCCTCTAACGGAAGAGATGAAGACTCTTGTCAAGCACGACTGGCCGTGTCCAACTTTGCAGCGTCGAGCCTCTGGCTCGAAATCAGCGCGCTACGCCGCCCCCACAGGCGCGCCTTGACAACAGGGAGGCATTTTGGGCAGGGATTGTTGCATGAAACTCATATACTTGAAGGGAATTGCCGTCGTCTGGCTTTTTACTGTCCTGATGGCCGGCGCGGCCCGCGCCCAGGAAAACGCTTCGACCAACAGCGCCGCCGCCATCGCGCCAAGGCCGCCGCCGGTCTTGACGGTGGAGGCGGGCGCGGATCGCGACGTGGTGATGCCGGGCAAGACTTACCTCAACGGGTTTGCCGGTTATCGCAGCGCCGCCGGAGGGCGGGGCGGCGCGCGCGGGCAGCGCAACGGCGCTTCGGCGGTCACCGGCCCGGCGGTCACGGTCGCCTGGACCGCGGTTTCCGGCCCGGGCACGGTGACCTTCGCCGACCCGGGGATGGCGGAAACTGCCGCCACATTCTCCAAAACCGGCGTTTATGTCTTGTCGTTCACGGCCAGCAACAGCGCGACCAACCTCTCCTCGGCCCTGACCGCGCGGGTGACAGACCCGCCGCCGAAAGACCGGCTGGACGTGGTGTACACCAGGAATTATACAATTGACAATCCGCTGTGGAACGACCGGGCCAAGTCGCTGATCACCGGCTGGATTCCCCATTGCATTGACGAAATCAACGATCCGAATATGCGGGAAGGCGGCATCGCCAACTTCGTGGAAGCCGGCAAGAAATTGCGGGGCGAGCCGGCCAAACTCCATGTCGGCTACCCCTTCGCCAACGCGTGGGTGCATCAAACCGTCGAGTCAATATGCCTGGCGCTGATGGTGGATGCCAAAGGCGACCCGGACATTCTCAAGGCCCAGCAAAAAATGCGCGACACACTGGAGAACTGGATCCCCATTATTCTGGGCGCGCAGGAACCGGACGGCTATTTGCAAACCCGTTTCACCCTGGGCGTCTCGGGCGACCGCGGCAACCCGGCGCGCCACTGGGACCCGCGCACGCGCGGCGAGCACGAGGGCTATGTGGCCGGCTACTTCATCGAGTCGGCCATCAATCACTACACCCTGACCGGCGGCCAGGACAAGCGCCTCTACGACGCCGCCAAGAAGCTGGCCGATTGCTGGGTGGCCAACCTCGGCCCGGACAAGAAAGTCTGGTATGACGGCCACCAGGAAATGGAGCAGGCTCTCGTCCGCTTTGGCCGCTTTGTTAAGGACATGGAAGGCGACGGCCGCGGCGACGCCTACGTCAGGCTGGCGAAGTTCCTCCTTGATTCCCGCCAGGGCGGCTCCGAATACGACCAGAGCCACCTGCCCGTTTTCAAGCAATACGAGGCCGTCGGCCACGCCGTCCGCGCCGCCTACACCTTCTCCGGCATGGCGGACCTCGCCGCCGAAACCCACGACACCGACTACCAGAGCGCCGCGCTTTCCCTGTGGGACAATCTGGTCAACAAAAAATACTACCTGACCGGCGGCATTGGCAGCGGCGAAACCTCCGAAGGCTTCGGCCCGGACTATTCCCTCCCCAACAACGCCTATTGCGAATCCTGCTCCACTTGCGGCCTCATCTTCTTCCAATACAAAATGAACCTCGCCTGGCACGACGCCAAATACGCGGATTTGTACGAGGAATCCCTTTACAACGCCCTGCTCGGCGCGACGGACCTGGACGGCAAGACCTTCTTTTACGCCAACCCGCTGGTGGACGGCCAGCGGACCGTCTGGAATCAATGCCCGTGCTGCGTCGGCAACATCCCCCGCACCTTGCTCATGATCCCGACCTGGACTTATGTCCGGGGCACGGACGGCCTTTACGTCAACCTGTTCATCGGCAGCACCATCAATGTCGAAAAAGTCTCCGGCCCCGGCGGCGTTACCTCAGTCCAGATGGTGCAAAAAACCGATTACCCCTGGAACGGCAACGTTTCCATTACCGTCAATCCCAAAGAATCCCTGAACTTCTCCGTCTGTGTCCGCGTCCCCAACCGCAACACCAGCGCCCTCTACACGGAGACGCCCGCGGTCAGCGGCCTGGTCTCCGTCGCCGTCAACGGCCAAAAAATGACGCCGCCAATCGAGAAGGGCTACGCCGTGATCCACCGCAAATGGCAGGCCGGCGACCGGATTGACCTCGAGCTGCCCATGCCAGTCCAGCGCGTCACCGCCGACCCGAAAATCGCGGCCGACCGGGGCCTGGAGGCGCTGCGTTACGGCCCCCTGATTTACAATGTGGAACGGGTGGACAACCCTTCCCTGGCGAAGGCGATTGGCCAGGGGCCATTGAAGGCCGAGTGGCAGCCGGATCTCCTCCACGGCGTGATGGCGATAACAGGAACTTGGGCCGACGGCAGCCCGTTCGTGGCCATCCCCAATTACGCCCGCAACAACCGTGCGGCCCCGCCCGGCGCCGCCCCGCGTTCCGAAGTCTGGTTCCAGGCCGGAAACTAGAACTGGGGCTTCCTTGACGGCGCCTTAGTGGGCCACTTCATAAGTTCACTAACGTATTGTCCGGGTCAGGTCGCCAAGGGGTGAAGGGGTCGCCCGGAAAACGGAATATGAAGACAATTCACAATTCCGGGCTTGCCCCCTTCGAAGACCGCTGCAAACCGGGAGCGCCCGCCCACCGATGTGCCCCGCACCGTTTGCGCCTGAAGGAGGAAAATACGTGATTCCGAGGACTGACCCGAATGGCCCTTTTACGTTTGCGCCTGAAGGAGGAAAATACGTGATTCCGAGGACTGACCCGAATGGCCCTTTTACTAAATAAAACGCACTAATGAAAAACCAAAGGTCATTCCCTTGCCATTCCGTTCGACTTCGATCGTTATCGTGTCCCCAGGTTGAGTCGCCAGCGTATTGCGGATGGCCCGCAATTTCATGGACGAGGCCTTCTGGCCGTTGATGGAAACAATCTCATCATTCTCCCTCACACCGGCCCGGAAGGCGGGTGAGTCCTGGTCCACGAGGAAGGCCAGCGTCTTTTCGCCTTTTCGCACTAAAGCCAAACCGCTCATGTCCGCCTCGTCTGGTTTGCCGTAATCTCTGCCGGGCTTCAGATAAAGTACATGGTTCGGATAATCAACCGTCAGGACATGCCGGCGGATGAAGCCCGAACCAAGCCGGGAAGGCAACCCCGGCTCGCAAACGACAATTAAATTGGTGTAGAGATTTGTTCCCACCTGGAGCTTCGGCAAACGCGTCATCTTGTCCTGTCCGATGCGGGTTCCCAAGCTCCAGGCAGGAGTGGAATGCGCGTTCGTTGGCTCGGATGGGAAGACTCTCTCCCAATCTGGAAGGTCAAGACTGATGGTCGCGCCATAACCGCTGTCAATCTCGAAGGAAATCGCAACATTCCCATTGGCAATGCCTTTTATCCCAAACACGAAAGAGCCTGCTCGCGCCGTTTCTACCGGGTTCGCCAGCGCGCTTTCTGTTCCATTACTCGACACCGATTGTCTCACGGAAAAGGTGTTGCTGTCCGAATCGAATGTGAACACGCAGTTTTGCAGCCAGTTCATCCCCAGAAACCCGTCACATGGATCACTACAGGCTATCCTGATTAAATCAAAGTCACCGCACACAGCCCAAAGCGGGGCGATCCGCCGGGCGCCGACAAATATTTCCGGGCAGCGATAAACCGGAGTATCTGCTCCGGCAAAGAACAAAGTGGTGACTGGCACACTGGCCATGGCCTTTCCCAGACGCGGGCGGAAGGCCTGGTCGAGGCAGGTGGAATCCGATCCGGTGTCCATGATCAGTTGTTTGGTTTCCCCCAATATTCTCACGGGAATTTGCATCTCATCTCCCAGGGATGACGTGGCGACCAGGAGATTGCTCTCAATGCCGCCTGGGCTCAGGTGCGGTATGAATGCGTCAGCCCGTCGCCTGGCTTCCTGTTTTTCTGACGCATTCAAAAGAACCGAAAAAACCTTTGCAAACATAATTCCTTTCTTGTCACCTTGGTCCGCGCACAAATCGAACCATTTCATCGCCTCAACTTCGTCGTTGGTCACACCCATGCCGCGGTGCAGCAAAAGGCCGAGATCGGACTCCGCACTGGCATAACCGGCCGCGGCCCCCTTGCTGATCCAGGCATAGGCCCTTGGCAAATCCGGGATTGTGAAAGTAAAGAGGTTGCCAAGTTGGTCGGCCGCCCAGGCATTTCCCGCCATCGCAGCGCCCTCGAACAGATCTTCGGCTTCCTGAATATCTAGGGGCACCCCGTCTCCTTTGAAGTAACAGACCCCGAGGTAGGTTTGAGCATCCATGTTGCCGGCGAGCGCCGACTTGGTGAACCAACGCACCGCTTCTTCGCCATTGTGTGGGACGCCCACCTCTTCAACATAAATGCTTCCCAGCGTGAACATGGCAAATGGGTTGCCCTGCGTCGCGGCTTTCTCGATCCACTTGCGCGACGCTTCGAGGTCCATGGCAACACCCTTGCCTTTGGCGTAAGCCAGGCCTGCATTATACTGCGCCACGGCCAAGCCCTCTTGGGCCGCCTGCAAGAACCACTGGAAAGCCTGGGTATCGTCTTCCGTGAATCTCGGTGATTCCCCATCAAAGACAGTGCCAAGATCGAAGGCTGCCACGGCATCTCCCGCGTCGGCGGCCTTTCGCAACCACTGCAATCCCGCTGCCGTGTCCCGTTCGCTCTTTTTCAACATAAACTCTCCCAGTCGCCTCTGGGCGCGTGGTTCGCCGCCTTCGGCCGCCTTGCTCATCCACTCTTCACCCTTGCCAGCGTCCTCCGCAGCACTGATTCCCAGAGCGTACCGGAACGCTAACTCATATTGTGCCGCGGCATTGCCTTTGGACGCTTGCGCTGTCAGAGCTTCAAGTTCCTTTTGGCTGACCGGCGCAAAACTCTCGTTGGTTGCCTGACTCCCGACCTCCAACACATTCCCGGTGCCAAGCCTCCACGCGCTCAAAGTCCGCACATTTTCAGCCGCGGGCTTAACCCCGGCGTCAACTCCCCCTCCAGGAACCGGCACGCTGCCGGCGCGCTCCTGCCCCTGCAACCGCCCTCCCGCCGGTGAAATGGCGTTCGCGCAGAGCAACCACATGAGGACCGTGTTCTTCAAAGAATGCGCCGATGGCGTCTGAAATGACATATGACAAATCTTCAATGACCAATTCTGAATTATCTGCCTTCCCCGGAACAAGCTCCACACAATAATGTGGGTCCTGTTTGAAATCCTCGTAAAACCAAACCCGGAGGGTCACATCTTAACAAACCGGGAGGGTCACATCTTAACATTTAACATCTGACGCCGTTTCATTCAAATGTTAAACGTTAAGATGCGGCCCCGATGCCGATGTGCCCCCACGTTTGGAGGTGTTCCCGCTGTTTTGCTCCCGACGAGCAGCCGGATGGATCCGGAGAATCCAGTCAAAGGGGTCGCCCATTAGCAACTTAGCCGGCTGGCGCCGTCTGGAAGGCGTTGACGTGTGGGTTCATGGTTCGTCTTTGCCTTTCAGGTATCGCGCCAACGCCTTGTCGAAGTCCGAGATATAATCCACATCCTGTTTCACCCGGTATTTCTCGAATTCCCCGTGCGCCTTCGCCACCGCTATTTCGTGCGAGATTTCCCCGGCGCGGCGAAGCACCTGCTGATCCGTATAGTTCAAAAACTTTTCGACCTGCTTCAACCAGTCCTTCATCGTCATCACCTGCCGGTTCAATGCCCGCACCTCCGCGTAATCTATGAACATGCCCACCAGCCGGTTTAGTTGTGAAACTTCACTCTGGTTCAGGTAGTTCTTCGCTATGGTGACATCGCTCTTGAGAATCTTGCCCTGGGGCGAATTCTTCCACGTCGTCAGGCCCATGAACGGCTTGTCGCTGTCCGCCCGCTGATAAACGATTTCGGCGGCGGTTTTGCCGGTGGTCGCAAAGTGAAGTTGGTTTTGGACGATTTTGTAAAACAACTGCGTTTCCTCGCTGTTGCCCCGGTAATCGCTGCTGCACTGCTCAAATACGTCCGCGATTTTCTGGTAAGCCCGCCGCTCGCTGGCCCGGATTTCGCGGATTCTCTCCAACAACTCGTCAAAATAATCCTTGCCGAATTGCCGCCCGTTCTTGAGCAGTTGATCGTTGAGGACAAACCCCTTGACGATGTATTCGCGCAAGGTGTTCGTCGCCCAAATCCGAAAATGTGTCGCCTTTACGGAATTGACCCGGTATCCAACGGCAATCACCGCGTCCAGATTGTAAAACTCGATTTCGCGCGAGATCTGGCGGCCACCCTCAATTTGAGCTATTTCCATTTTGGAAATAGTTGCCCCCGGCGTCAGTTCGCCGCTGGCGTAAATGTTTTTCAGGTGCTTGTTCACAGCCGGTATCCTTACGCCGAAAAGGTCGGCCATGGTTCGCTGCGTAAGCCAGAAATTATCGCGCGCAAAAAGGACATTCGCCGTCACCTTTCCATCGGCGGTGTGATAAAGCACGACCTGGGATTGATTTGATTCCTTTTTAGGCATGGCTAAAAAAGTTGCTGCCGGCCCTTCGGCGGCGGCGCTTGGGGCAGGTTTTCGGTGTTCAAGCTGTCAGGATCGGGGGGACACGGCCCTTCCTCATTTGGGCCGCAGCGCCACGGCGAAGAGTTGGGAAATATCGTTGACAAAATGCGCCTTCATTTTCTGCCGCACCTCCTCCGGCACCTCCAGCCAGTCGTTGCGGTTTTGCTCCGGCAGGATGACCTCCTTTAATCCCGACCGCGCCGCCGCCAGGACCTTCTCCTTGATGCCGCCCACCCGCAACACCCGCCCGCGCAAGCTGATTTCGCCCGTCATGGCCAAGTCCGACCGGACCCGCCGCTGTGTGAACAGCGAGGCCAGGGCCGCCACAATGGTCAAGCCCGCGCTGGGGCCGTCCTTGGGCGTGGCCCCGGCCGGGACGTGGATGTGGATGTCGCGCTTCTCAAAATCGCTCAGGTCCACCTGCAATTCCCCGGCCCGGTTGCGCAAAAAGCTCAAGGCCGTTTGCGCGCTTTCCTTCATCACGTCCCCCAGCGAGCCGGTGAGGATCAACTGGCCCTTGCCCGGCATGCGCGTCGCTTCAATAAACAAAATCTCCCCTCCCACCGGGGTCCAGGCCAGTCCGATGGCAATGCCGTTCTGGCCAATGCGCTCGGCGATCTCCGAGGTGAACGTGGCCGGCCCCAGGAAATCCACCAGCATCTTGGGCGCGATGGTCAGCGGCTGGTCCGGGCCTTTGCCCGCCACAATTTTCCGGGCCGCCTTGCGCGTCAGCGCCGCGATTTCCCTTTCCAACTGGCGCACGCCCGCTTCGCGCGTGTAATCGTGGATGACCCGCCGCAGGGTGACGTCGGGAAAGCGCACCAATTTTTTCTTCAGCCCGTGTTCTTCCAACTGGCGCGGCACCAAGTGGCGCTTGGCGATCTGCAGTTTTTCCGACGCGGTGTAACTGGGCAGTTCAATGACCTCCAGCCGGTCGCGCAAGGCGGGATGAATCGGATCCAGCCAGTTGGCGGTGGTGATAAAAAGAACCCGCGACAGATCATAAGGCACGTCCAGGTAATGATCGTTAAAACTGCTGTTCTGCCCCGGATCCAGCACCTCCAGGAGCGCCGAGGCGGGGTCGCCCCGAAAATCCGAGCCAACCTTGTCCAGTTCATCGAGCAAAATCACCGGGTTGCTGGATTCCGTCCGCCGCAGCGATTGAATAATGCGCCCCGGCAAGGCGCCAACGTAAGTGCGGCGATGGCCGCGAATTTCCGCTTCATCGCGCATGCCGCCCAGCGAAATGCGCGCGAATTTCCGCCCCAGCGCCTCCGCCACACTCTTGCCCAGCGAAGTTTTCCCCACCCCGGGCGGGCCGACCAGGCACAAAATGGGGCCTTTGAGCTGGTGTTTGAGTTTGATGACCGCCAGGAATTCCAACAAGCGGTCCTTGACCTTGCTCAACCCAAAATGTTGCTGATCCAGCAGCGCCGCCGCGTCCTCCAAATTCAGTTTGTCCTCGGTAAATTTGGACCACGGCAAATTGATGAGCCAGTCCAGGTAATTGCGCGTCATGGTGTATTCCGCCACGGCCTGCGGCATCTGTTGCAGGCGGTCCAGTTCCTTGAGGGCGATCTTTTTTGGCTCCTCGGGCAGGTGATTCCGTTCCACTTGCTCGCGCAAATCCCTCACCTCCGCCACCCCGCTGTCCACTTCCCCCAATTCGCGCTGGATGGCCCGGATTTGCTCGCGCAGGAAAAAATCGCGCTGGTTCTTGGACATGGAGGTGACGACCTCGTTCTGGATTTTGGAGCCGAGGCGCAGGACTTCCAGTTCGCGGCTCAACAGCGGCAGCAGGCGGGAGAGGCGCACCTTGGCCTCGGGCAATTCCAGCAGGTGCTGCCGCTCTTGCAAACTCAAATTCAAATTCGCCGCGATCAAATCGGACAGTTGCGCCGGGTCCTGCTCGTTGAGCGCCGCCACCTTGACCTCCTCGGCCAGGGTGGGGGAAAGTTTGACAATCTCCTGGAATTCCCGCGCCGCGTTGCGCGTCAACGCCGCCAGTTCCAGCGTGGCGTCCACCACATCCTTGAGCTTCTCCACCCGCGCCACCAGGTAGGGCGACTCGGAAACAAATTCCCGGATGCGAAAGCGGCGCAAACCCTCCACCAGAATCCGCACCATGCCGTCGGGAAACTTCACCATTTTCCGCACGCGCCCGGCGCAGCCGTGCAGCCACAAATCCGCCGGGGTGGGAGTTTCCGCATCGGGGTTGCGTTGCAGGACCAGTCCCAGGAAACGGTCCCCCGCCACCACATCATCAATCAACCGGATGCTTTGCGGCGTCTCCACCACCAGCGGGGTGGCCGTGCCGGGGAAAATCACGATGTCCGACAAGCCGAGAATGGGGAGCGTTTCCGGCAGGGCTTTGGACCAGGTTTTCGTCCCGGAGGCGTCACCCGAACCCCGGGTCCCCGTCCCCAGGATGTTGATGAACTCGGTATCCGGTATCGTCATGCCAGGAGAGTAACCGACGCGGTGTATCCGGCGTCAACAGCAATCACGCCGCGGCGCTGGCAATGGAGCCGTTGCATGGAACATCAATGCGCAGAAAGCCGTT
>Ga0326727_10018052_pt1 | contig 14485 bp, 10 predicted proteins | sample MB2enrmetagenome_FD_207643 | JGI IMG/M metagenome (GOLD analysis project Ga0326727, IMG submission 207643) | Lab enriched peat soil microbial communities from McLean, Ithaca, NY, United States - MB29MY | ecosystem: Environmental > Terrestrial > Soil > Wetlands > Peat | place: USA: New York...
CGCAGAGGACGCAGAGACGAAAGTCAGTCGAAGGCGAAAACCGTTGACGTTTGCGCCTTTCTCCGTGCCCTCAGCCGCCTCCGTGGGCTCCGGTTTTGCCTTTGCTGTTGTTTTCTCTGTGTCTCCGTGCCTCCGTGGTGAACACGGATTCTGAAAAAACTCTCTCGCAGAGGCGCAGAGGACGCAGAGACGAAAGTCAGTCGAAGGCGAAAACCGTTGACGTTTGCGCCTTTCTCCGTGCCCTCAGCCGCCTCCGTGGGCTCCGGTTTTGCCTTTGCTCTTGCTTTCTCCGCGTCTCCGTGGTGAGCACAGTGTTGGTGAGATTGCCTAGAACCGGAAGCGCGCGGCGAATTGGATCTGCCGCGGGGCTTGCGCGGAAAAGATCCTGCCGAAGGTCCCCGGACTGTCGACGTACAGTTCGGGAAGATTGAAATTGGCGCGATTCAACGAATTGAAGGCCTGGCCCTCGAGCGACAAGCTCTCCCGCTCGCCCAGGCGGATTTCGCGCACCAGCGAGATATCGGCCGTGAACAGCCCCGGCCCCATAATGATATTTCGTCCGGCGTTTCCAAACGTGTACTGCGGCGGTATGGCGAACGCCGCCGTATTGAACCATTCCGATGGCGAGGGGTTCGCCAGATGCGGGTTGCCGACCACATTCGGCCGATCGTTGCCCACCGGCGATCCGGTGTTGCCGGTATTGCTGTTGTCAAATTGCAGAATCGGGGTGGCGGGATGCCCGGACTGCGCGGTGACGATGCCGCGGAAAGAAGTGTTGCGCGTCCAGAGGCTGTGCCCGGGAAGTTGATACACGTACGCCATCACGAAACGGTTGGGCGTATTGAAGCTGGAAGGCGCGTGCTCGGCGCGATAATCGTGGCTGTTCTGCGGAAAGTTCGCGTCGGCCGTGTCTCCGAGATAGGCGGAGGTATCGTCCATCGATTTGGAGAAGGTATAACTCACAATCATCGACAGACTGCGCCGCAGATTGCGATGGAAAGACGCCTGCAACGACTGGTATTCGGAATCGGCGCCGCTCTCGGTGAAGAAGATGTTGCTGTATTGCGGATAGGGCTCGCGGGTGGAGAGATCCCCAGGGCCGGGAGCGGGCTGGTTCAAATCCAGAGACCGGAGCAGGTGGGTGCCCTTCGAGCCGGCGTAAGCCACGCTGAAAGTCCCCACAGACCGGACTTCGCGCTGCAAATTGAGATTCCAGCTTTGCAGATAGGAAGTCCGCAGGTCGGGGCTGAGACTGTTCAATCCGGGCGGAGGCACATAGCCGTTGCTCAGCGCGAACGGATCGCTCAAGGTGAGCAAACCCGAGTTCGAGGGGAAAAACACGCGCAGCACGAAGTACGGCGGATTGAAATAGAGCGCCGAGTTGGCCACGGTGATTCCGGCATCGTAGAAGACCCCGTATCCGCCGCGGACCACAAACCCCTGCGAAGGCGACCAGGCGAATCCAACGCGCGGGCCGATGTTCGCCCAATCGGGCCGGTAGCCGGAACGCGAAACACCGCCGGTTCCGACCTGCGCCAGCAGGCCGGTCTGCAAATCGAACGCCGCCATGCCGTTGTGCGCGTCCACCACGGGAGTATTGAATTCGTAGCGCAGGCCGAAATTGAGAGTAAGATTGGGCAGCACTTTCCAATCGTCCTGCACGAATGCGTCGTAGGAGGATGTGCGTTGCGCCTGCGGATTGTTGTTTTGCGCCTGGATGTCGAGGGTGGGATATCCCAGCAGCAGGTCGCTGATGCCGGTTCCCGAGATCGCGCCCGAAAAACTCATGCTTCCGCGGGAGTAGAGATTGAGAAAGCTATTGATGTCCAGGCGCCGGTAGTCGCCCCCGAACTGAATGCTGTGCGCGCCGCGGATGAAGGTAACCGCGTCGCTCGCCTGATAGGTGGTGGAATCGCGGCCGAGGGGAATCTGCTCGACGTCCCCCACGTGCGAATAGCCCGCGACCGTGACGGCCGGATAGCCAAAGTCCAGCGGGTCCTGTGGAAGATAATTGACACCCCACAGCTGATTCACATTGACGGTGTGATTCTCCGGCAGGAGCAGGCGTGTGGCGCGGTTCAAACCCAAAGTCAGCGAATTGATGGCTCGCGGGCTCAGCGTGCGGACGTAATGGATCATCGCGTTATGACCCGTGTCGGTGAGGAAATCGCCATAGCCGGGAATCTCGGTGGAGTCCTCGGCGAACGGCTCGGTCAACGAATTCCTGCCGTAGCTGTAGCGCAGCGTCAGGCGATCGACGGAGGAAAGAAGGTAATCCATTCTCCCGTTGAACTGGATATTATTTTGCGGCTGTACCGGCTGGGAGAGATAATTCCCCGATTCTCCGGGAAGGTTGGCGGCCGGATACAGTGCCAGGATCTTGGCGGCCAGCGGATCGATGCGCGCCGCGGGAATCTGGCCGTTGGGGAAGGGCGCGCCCGAGAACGGGTCGACGATGGGCGTTCCCAGGCTCGAAAGGTCGCCCGTGCGCAGCCCGGCCGTCGGGACGCTGCCAATCTGCGTCAGCCCCTGCTGTTCGCGCAGGCTATCGATGTTGGCGAAGAAAAAGATCTTGTCTTTGCGAATGGGTCCGCCGGCGCCGCCGCCGAATTGATTCCGGATGTACTCCGCCTTCTGGCTGGGATCGAAGAAGTTGCGCGCGTCCAGGTCGCGGTTGCGCAGGTATTCGTAAGCGAAACCGTGCAAATCGTTGCCACCGCTGCGCGTGATGACGTTCACCTGGCCGCCGGCGTTGCGGCCGTATTCGGCGCTGTAGTTATTGATGGAAAGCTTGAATTCCTGGATGGCATCGACGGGCGGCTCCAGAACATAACGATTCACGTTCTGATCGTTGTTGTCCACGCCGTCCAGCATGTAGTTATTAAATTCCTCCCGTCCGCCGTTCACATGAATGGCGAACTGCCCGCGCGTGGAGAGCTGCGAGCCTTCCACCGGAGTGGTGACGCCGGGCGCCAGATAAGCCAGCTGGAGGAAGTCGCGCTCGTTGAGCGGCAGTTGCTCGATATTCTGCCGGTCCATCACCAGGCCAAGATCGGAGGACTCGGTTTGCACCGCGCTCACCGTTGTCTTTACTTCCACCGACTGGCTGGTCCCGGCAATCGGCAGCTTGAAATCGATACGGGCCGGACTGTCCACGGTGATGGCAACGGCGGCGATGTTCTGCGATGCAAAGCGGTCGGCGGAAGCCAGGACATCATAATTAGCCGGTTCGAGATCGACAAAGCGATAAAAGCCCAAAATATCGGAAAACGCCGTGCGCGTCACCGAACGGGCAGGATTGGATATGACGACTTTGGCATTGGGAATCGGCTTCTGGGAGGGATCCAAAACGAAGCCGGAAAGCGCGCTTGTCGTTACTTGGGCCGACAACGGCGCAAAGATAAGAACAATTGGGAAAAAACGGGTGAGCCTTGTCATGAAAAGTTTCCGCCGGGAAATCCAATGATTCTGTTGATCCCAGCCGATCGGAAACCTTGAATCGGATAAACCCGGCCGGAGGGCGCAAGATATCCGCGCCCTCCGCCGTAGAACAATACCAGCCAGTTACGCGGTGCGCGGTCCTCGCAATTTGATGGCCGCGAAAGTCACCAACAGAATGCCTAATGCCACCAGTCCCCAGCGGGAAATTGCCGGGACGCTGGCGGGAGTTGTCTGGGTAATGGTGTTGGGCAACGCCGCCGCGCCGATGATCGCCGTGAACACCGCTGTGGACAGCGGATCCTGCCAGCCCGATTCGTCAGTGTCGCCTTGCCAATATAAATTCCCGCTGCCGTCGGTGGAACGCGTCGTGACATTCACCAGCCACTCGTTATAGTCCTCCCACCAGTTGCAAACGCCGCTGCCAGGCAAGTTGTTCGGCGCCCCGCAATTAGTCTTCAGGTTGCTGATGTGGGTTTGGTCGCTGAGACCGATAGCCGATTCCAGACCTTTGTAGGTCGACCACATGGCGTACGTGTGGCCGAAGTTGCCGTACCACGTGCCATTGGCCGTAGTGTTCCAGTTGGTGTTCAGGAAAGCGATCACACCGGCAGGGCTATTGCCTCCGGCATACGAATTGGCAACCAGCCATGCGCCATTTTCCGAGTTTGTGGGTCCGATGCCGCAGGTCGTCGTGCCACCCTCGTAGCAAGCCGCACCGCTCAGACTGTCGAAAGCCAGCCACTGCTGCAGGGCGGGCTTTAGGTTCGACGGGGTAACGGCGTTGACGCTTTCGTCATAACCCGCCGCAAGAGCGCCCCACTGTGCGGTGGACATGTCGGAACCATCGTTGGACGGGATGGTGTAACGCCATCCACCGTTGGCGGGTTCACCGTAGTCGGTCACGTCCTTAATAGTGGCTTGGCCCGCCGCGTAGGCATTGGTGATTCCTTGGGCGACTTGCGTCCAGGTGAGCCCCGCCAGCGGCCCGCTCGCGGTCGCCACGTTGCCCACACCTTTCGTCAACGCGTAGGTGTCGAGGGCAGCCGCCACGAAGCCGGTGCAATAAGTTGGCGAGCCGCAAACGTTCCAGTATATGGCTTGGCAGCTGGCCGCTCCTCCGGGGCAGATATTCACACCGTTATCGTTGGTACTGACCGTCTTGGTACTCGCCGTGGACAAAAGATAATTGGCTCCGTTGGTGACATCGGTGGCGTACTTGGCGGCGAGGGCTCCTGCCGGCCATTTAGCCTGCTGGGTCAACATCGCAAACAAGGCTGCACCTGTGAAAGCGTCGCCGTAGCCACCACCGCATTGAGAGGTACCCCAGGATCCGAAAGTGGATCCAGCCGTGTTGCACTGAACGGCGTCCAGATGCGCCAGGCCATTCAGGATTGCAGTCAATTTCTGTGCCTCGGTAGCCGCCGAAGCCGGGGACGTCAACGCGAAGCTCAGCAGAACCACGCTCAGCACCACGATCAAAGCTCTTCTCATTCCGTCGCCTCCATGGGGAAAACTTGACTTTTTTCTCTGTACCACCCTGGGCTAGCCCTATCTTATACCATGAGTTCCACCCCAAAACAACAAAAATGCCACGAATGAAGACAACATCGCGGCAGATATTCCCGGGGCCAGCCTCTCGGCAGCCAGCCAAGAAGAAGTTTTCGTGTTAAATTCGCACCTATGGCAATCCAGTCAGGCGCTCGAATCGGGTCGGCGATCTTAATTGTGGGACTATTCATCGGCGGTTCGCTTTGGCTATTCGGCCACGCTCCGGCGGCGCCGGTGCGGACGATGCGATTGGCGGCTACCCTTCCTCCCGGCGACTCATTCGGCTTGGGGTCATTCCCGAGCGTGGCTATTTCGCCCGACGGGCAGCACATCGCGTATGTAGCCACCCATGAGGGAATCACCCAACTGTATCTTCGCGACGTGGCCGATTTCAATGGCCGGCCCCTGCCTGGAACGGGCGAAGCCCACACCCCCTTCTTTTCGCCGGACAGCCAGTGGCTGGGCGCGGTGGTGGGGCGAAAGGTGGTGAAGATCCCCGTCGCAGGAGGTCCGCCGGTGACGCTCTCCACGATTCCATTTGGGATTTACGGAGCTTGTTGGGGCAGCGACGGCTGGATTTACTTCGGCACGGAGCCGCCGCTCGGATTGGTGAAAATACCGGTAACCGGCGGTGTAGCGCTGGGACAAAGCGCGGTAGATGACGACCACGGCGAGCGGGATCACCGCTATCCCGAAACACTGCCAGGCAATCGGTGGCTGCTCTTCACCGCCTCGCGAGCCGGGCACACTTTCGACGACGGGGAGATCGATGCCATCTCGCTCCGGAATGGCGTACGCAGGAACATCCTGAAAGGCGGCACCAATCCCCGTTATATCGCCAGCGGCCATCTGGCATTCCTGCGCGCCGGCAAGTTGATGGTTGTGCCCTTCGATCCGATTAGTTTGCAGGTCAAGGGCGAACCGGTGGCGATGGTCGACGGGGTCACGGAGAATCCGGCAGTCGGGGCCGGCCAATATGCAGTTGCCGCCGACGGGTCGCTGGTTTATTCGGCCGGCAGCAGCGCCTTAGCGCAGCGCGAGTTGGTGATGGTGGACCGCAGCGGCACGACGCGGACCCTCAGCCTCGGCAAGCAGCCATACGAAGAAGTGGTGCTTTCGCCCGACGGGCGGCAGCTTGCCGTTACCACCGGAGCGCAGACTACGGATATCTGGATCCACGACATCGCGTCCGGAACGGAGAAGCAGTTTACGGCCGGTGGAGAACATCGCAGCCCGGTATGGAGTCCTGACGGGAAGCGGTTGATCTACGGCGGCTACACCGGCAAGGAAGATGCGGAGTTTGTGATATTTCAGAGGGCGCTCGACGGCGCCGGCAGCGAGCAGACGCTGCGCGTCTCGGAAACGCCCATCCAGCCGTGGTTCACCTCTCCCGATGGCCGCGGTCTCATCTACGAGGAAAACGGCCGCGGCGGAAACGCCTCGGCACAGTTAATGATGCTCGACGGGAGCAGAGCGTTCAGGAATCTCACTCCCCGGGATTTCGACGAGACTTGGGCGCAACTATCGCCCGACGGCCACTGGCTGGCATTCAATTCCGACGAATCGGGGCAGCAGGAAGTGTATGTGCAAACTTTTCCGGGCCAAATGTCGACCGTGAAGGTCTCTTCGGGCGGCGGCATTCATCCGCAATGGTCCCCGGACGGCAAAGAGATCTATTACCTGACCACTCCCAATCCCGACGCGCCGCGCCCGTTCGCGAAGCGGGTCGGTTTGATGGCGGGTTCGATCGAAACTTCGCCCGCTCTTCATGCCGGAGCGCCACACCTTTTGTTTGAAGGACCATTTTTCGTAGGCGGCCACGACTACGCCGTCACCCGCGACGGGAAGGGATTCATCCTCATCCGGGACAGCGAGCCGGGGCAGCAAACGGCCGAATTGAGGGTGATCGTCAATTGGGCCGACGAACTCAGGCGCCGCCTGCCGCTGAAGTAAGGGTGCGGCGGGGCTCGCTTCGCTTGTTTGGACAAGCTGAAGCATGTCCCATAAGAAACCCGAGTCTCTTTATTTCTGGATCATCACTTCCGTCGATTTGATGACGACGGTAACTTCATCGCCGGCCTGCAAGTTCATTTCTTCCACGCTGCGCCTGGTGATCACGCTTTCGATTTCATTCTCGCCTACCTGAACTACGATGTGTCCCATCACGCCGCCGAGATTCACCTGTTTCACCCGGCCGCGGAGCTGATTGCGCGCGGATAAAGCCATACTCCCTACGATACTCCTTACAGGTTGCGATATTATTACTTGCTTGAACCGAAAATTCATCCTTCCGTTCGCGCTGGCACTTTGGCTGGCGCAGGCGCAGACTACCGGGCAGTTCGCCCTCACCATCGATAACATCATGCGCGGCCCCGGCCTGGTGGGGTACGAGCCGGCGCAGCCGCGCTGGTCCTACGACAGCCAGCACATCTACTTTCAGTGGAAGCAGTACACCGATAAAGAGGATGCGCCCATGGACACCTACACGGCCAACCGCGACGGGTCGGGACTGCGCAAACTGAGCGACGCGGAGGTCCGCCAATTGCCCGCCGCCACCGGCGACACCAGCAAGGATCGGCGTTACTTCGTGTACGCCAGTGCGGACGATCTCTACGTGCTCGACAACACTACCGGCAAAATCCGCCAGCTCACCAGGACCACCGAAGTCGAAGCCAATCCGCATTTCCTGCCGGACAGCAAGCGCATCTGGTTTACGCGCGGCGGCAATGTCTACGTGATGGCGATCGATACCGGCATGCTCGTGCAGATGAGCGACATCGTTCCGGCCGCCCAGGCGAATGCTCCAGCCGCTCCCTCGGGCGGGCGCGGCGGACGGGGTCAGGGTGGCGGCCGAGGCCAGGGCGGCCGCGGCAGCGCTACCGATGAAACCCCCTCCAGCGCCAGCCAGAAGTACCTCAAGAACGAGCAAAAGGAATTGATCGCAGCAGTACGCGAGCGCATCGCCGCGCGGGACGAAGCGGAGGCGAAGCGCAAGGCCCTGGCGCAGCGCAAACCGTTCAATCTCACCGCCACGCAGACCGTCCGCGAGTTGCAGCTTTCGCCCGACGAGAAATACGTTTTCGCCACCGTGGTCGAGCCGGGAACCGCCAAGCCGACCGTCGTGCCGAACTTCATTTCCGATACCGGCTACGTGGAGGACATCAACGGGCGCTCGAACGTGGGCGACAGCCAGGCGACCACGCGCATCGCCATTCTCAACACCGAATCCGGCGATGTGACGTGGGTGGACCACGGGCAACGCATCCCGAGCACGAATACATCCGACGGCTCCGCACCCGCACGCGCGTCCGGGTCGCAGGATCGCGACCTCCAACTGGGCATGCCCGTCTGGTCCGAAGACGGCGCCAAAGCCGCGATCGCCGGCCGTTCGGCCGACTCCAAGGACCGCTGGATTTTCGCGCTCGACCCCGCCACCGGCAAGACACGCGAACTGGTGCACGATCACGACGACGCGTGGATCGGAGGGCCCGGCGCCAACACCCTCGGCTGGATGAAGAACGACCGCGACGTCTACTTTCAATCGGAGCGCACCGGCTACGCCCACCTGTACGCCGTGCCTTTCGACGGCGGCGACGCTCGCGCCCTCACCGCAGGCAATTGGGAAGTGCTGAACGTGCGCCAGTCGCGCGACAAGTCGAGATTCTATCTGACCGCTTCCAGGGAAGGCCCGTTCGACCAGTTCTTCTACGACATGAGCGGCGATGGCGGCCCGCTGACCCGCATTACCAGCGAACCTGGAAAACATGCCGTAACGGTCTCTCCCGACGAGCATTCCATAGCCGACCTGTACTCCTACACCAACCAGCCGACCGAGCTGTACGTGCGCGAGAACCAGCCGCAATCGGCGGCGACGAAAGTCACCACCTCGCCCGCGCCCGAGTTCTCGCAATACCCGTGGCTCGACGTGCCTATCGTGATGGTGCCGGCGCGCGATGGCGTCAAGGTCCCCGCCCGTTTGTTCAAGCCGGCGAATTTCAAAAAGGGTGGACCGGGCGTCATCTTCGTCCATGGGTCGGGATATCTGCAAAATGTGGATCACAAATGGTCCAGCTACTACCGCGAGTACATGTTCGACCATATCCTGATGGCGCGCGGCTTCACGGTCATCGACGTGGATTATCGCGGCTCGGCGGGCCATGGCCGCGACTGGCGCACCGCCGTATACGAACACATGGGCGGCAAGGACCTCGACGACATCGTGGACGCGGCGAAATATCTGGCGGCCGAACAGGGTGTCGACCCCAAGAAAATCGGACTCTGGGGCGGCAGCTACGGCGGATTCATCACTTTGATGGCGATGTTCACCCAGCCCGACGTGTTCGCCGCCGGCGGCGCGCTGCGGCCCGTCTCCGATTGGGCGCTGTACAACCACGGTTACACCGCCGAGATCCTCAATACGCCGCAGACCGACGCCGAAGCCTATCGCAAATCGTCGCCCATCTTCTTTGCCGACGGACTCAAGGGCGCGCTGCTCATCTGTCACGGCATGGTGGATACCAACGTGGAGTTCGTCGATACCGTCCGCCTGGTGCAGCGGCTGATCGAGTTGCGCAAGGAGAACTGGAGCGTGGCTCCTTACCCGGTGGAAGACCACAGTTTCCGCCAGCCCGCCAGTTGGGCGGACGAATATAAACGCATCCTGGCACTGTTCGAGAAAAATCTGAAATAACCACTTGACTGTATCAATAGACTAGTACACTATTAGTTTATGACAGGGCGGTTTTTAGCTTTCGCGTTTCTCAGCGCGGTGATTCAGGCGCAAACCTTCGACGTAGCTTCCGTAAAGCTTAGTGTGAAGCCTGTGGGGCCGGACTACAATAACCAGGTCGCTATTCGACCGTCCACGTTTAGCGGCAAGAACGTCACTTTGAAGGGGCTGATCGGCCGGGCTTACCGGTTGGAACCGACGCAAATTTTCGGCGGTCCCAAATGGCTCAATGAGACCGAATACGACGTGGAAGCCAAGACGGATCGGGCCTTCTCGAAAGAAGATCTGGCCAAAATGCTCCAGTCGCTGCTGGCGGCGCGCTTCCACCTGGCCACCCATCGGGAAACTCGCGAGCTCAAGATCTTCGAGTTATTCATCGACAGGAACGGTCCGCGAATCCAGCCGGTGAAGGACGGCGAAGGCACGGCCGCACCGCTCGGCTCGCGGCACTTTCACGGCGATATGGAGCAGTTGGCAGGCCTGATCGCGGTACAGTTGACCATCCCGGCGGCCATGGACGACCCCTCGCGCCCATCCATAGCGAGCGCAGCGCCGGTTCCGGTTTTCAATCGGACGGGCCTTTCGGGAATCTACGATTTCGATGTCGAGATGAAACTCGAGCCCGGCATCCCTTCGTTCAACTTGTGGCAGCGCGTGCTCCAGGAGCAGCTCGGGCTCAAGCTGGAGAGCCGCAAAGCGCAGGTGGAAGGCATCGCGGTGGACAGCGCCGACCGGATCCCGGTGGCGAACTGACGGCAGAAGGAGCGGGACGAGTGCGTCCCGCGGCCCTGAGGGCGCCCCCCAGGGGGTCCGCCCACCTTAGCCCCTTTTTGCCAGGATTTCGTAGACCGGCTTATTGTCCGCGAACACCCGCCATTCGCAGACCAGACCGCCGCGAATCGCGGCTTGCCAGGCGGCGGGCGTCTGCCAGGGGATGTTATCGATGGTGCCCCCGGCGCGTCCCACCGCCAGTACGGTATCGCCTTCGGAGATCGATCGGTCGACCTGAATCCAGTAGTCCGGACACATCGCGAAATAACCGCGCCAGGCTGTTCGCATGGAAGCGGCACCGGCGACGGAATTGCCCTGACCGTCGACGAACCGATGGTCCGAAGTCATGAGTGACGCTAAGGCTTCGACATCGTGCGCATTGATCGCCGCAACGAATTTCAGGAACGCCGGGGTTGCCATACAGATAGCTTACAGAAAACCGCGTCTTTTCCGGTAAACTCAATCCGGGGGGAGAGATGGGAAATTCGGGGAAGTTGCGAATTGCGGTCGTGGTGATGCTCGTCATCGCCGCCGCCTGTCGTCGCGGGGAAGATTCCAGGCAACTGGCGGCGCTCGACAAGGCGCTCCAGGCCGGAGTCATCACCAAGAGCGAGTATGACGCCAAAAAGTCGGCGCTGGCGCAATTGGCGGCTCTCGAGAAGGCGCGCGATGCCGGTGTCCTGACCCCCGCCGAATACCAGGACCGCAAACAGAAGCTGACGGCGGTGGCGCCGCTTCCGGCCCTCGCCGAAGAGACGCCCGCCAGTCCGGCCGCCGCCGGCCCCGCGCCGGCGCCCGCGGCCGCGCCTGCGTTGACGCCCGTCGCAGCGGCCGCCGGCGGTGTCCGCCAGGAGCACATCTTCGATTCCCACCTGAATCTGAACGCTTATGACGTGACGGTGCCCGCCAATTGGAAGTTCAATGGCATTTACGTTCCGGGCTCCAGCTGCGTGCAGATTCCATTCCCCGTTTTCCGCATGTACTCTCCCGACGGATTGACCGAGATCCGCCGCCTTCCGCGGTTCGACTGGAGTTGGAGTACCGGCAAATTCAAAGGGCAGCAGCAGTCCGACTGCCTGGATCTGAAGCAGGACATGTCCGCCCAGGAATTCCTCAAATATCTCATCGGCATGATGCAGGTGGCTTACATCCGCGACTACCCCATCCCGCAGGAGGCCATAGACGCGCAGCAGAAGGTTTTCGAACAAACCAATAAGGCGATGGCCGCCAGCGCCGCACAGTTGGACAAGATGAATGCATCGCTGGCCGTCATGAAGAACCAGCCCAAGAACCAGCCTGCGACCCAGCACGGCAGCCTGGCCGCCGCCATCGCGGAATATCGCAATGGCACTTTCACCATCGAGGAGGAGATTTCGGTCAGGCTCATGTGCATGCACGCTCCGATAAACTTCGGGCCCGACCGGGACGCCTTCACCGAATCCTGCAACGCCACCGTGAGGATCGTACGCGCACCCAAGGGGCAGTTGGACGCGGTTATGGCGCAGACCCAGAAGGCCGGCGCGGTGGAAAACCCCGAGTGGGCGTCGAAGTATTTGGATTACATGGCGGCGGTGGCGAAGGCGCGATCGGACCAGATGTTCCGCGACTCCAACGCCCGCATGCAGGCGCAGCACGATGAATTCGAGCGCGCGCAAGCCGTGCGCGCGCAGCAGCACCAGCAATTCCTGGCGACCATGCAGGAGGGGACCAACCGCTCCATGGCTCGCGCCGCCGAGGCGGCCAACTCGCGCCATGCCATTGCACAGGACTGGTGCGACTACGCGCTCGACCGGCAGACGGTCACGGGACCCGGCGGAACGGTCAAAATTTCCAACGCCTATAACCAGACGTGGACCGATGGAAGCGGCAACTATTATCAGACCAACGATCCCAACACCAATCCCAACGGCTATCTTTCCGGCAATTGGACCTTGACGACGCAAGTCCACGGCGACGGCACGGCGAAGTAGCGGCTCGGCGCGGCTTGTTGGCCTCCCATCGCGAGCATGGGCGCTTGCGGCGGTACACGATAGCCAGATTCACAATTTTTCATGACTGTAACCCTGAAGCGCAAAATTGAACTCACGGCGCCGGAGAGCATCCGCCGCAAAGCCGGGTACCGGCCAGGGGACCAGGTTGAATTCAAGGTCTCCGGCCGGACGATCACGATCGTCCCGAAGCTTACCCCGGACGAAATCGCGGATGGGCGGGAAATTCGGGACCCCAAGATCCGGGCAACGATACGGCAAGGGCACCAGGAATTTCTTGCCGGCAAGACCCGTCCTGCCGATATGCTCCGGGAACTCGTAGAGCTCGCCGAACGACAGGCCGGCGGCAGAAAATCAGTCTCTCGACGGCGCCCGAAGGCATGACCCCGGCGCCGGCGGCGACCGCAATGAACCAGTTCCCCCGGCCGGGTATATACTACCCGTAGCCATGCCCGCTCAAGATATCTTTTGGGCTCTCGTCCTGACCGCGCTACTGATTGTCTTTTGGAAGGACATTAAGGAAGCGCTGGAGGACATCAACAACCGCCTGCAAGGTCCGCCCGGACCCATGGGCCCGTTACCTTCCACCGACGCTCATCTGCTGCTCCGGCGTTCGCGCAAAGATTCCGTTTCCTTGTAAGGAATTCCGCGCACCCCGGACTATACGGTCAAGATGATCGAAGTCCGCAACCTCAAAAAACATTTCGGCGCCGTCCCCGCGCTCCGGGACGTCTCGTTCCATGCGCCCGACGGTGCGATTACCGGTCTGCTCGGGGCCAATGGCGCCGGAAAATCCACAACCCTCCGCACGATCTGCGGGGTATTGAAGCCGGACTCCGGCCAGGTGCTGGTGGACGGCATTTCCTCGGCCGGCGATCCGCTGGCCTTGCAGCGCCGCGTGGGAGGTTTGCTCGACCACGCCGGGCTCTACGCCCGTCTAACTCCGCGCGAGACCTTCACCTTTTCCGGCCGGCTCAACGGCCTCCCCTCGCAACGCCTGCGCGAGCGCGTGGAGGAGACGATCGCCTTCCTGGGAATGCAGTCGATTGCCGATCGGCGCACCGGCGGATTCTCACAGGGCGAGCGCATGAAGACCGCGCTCGGCCGCGCTCTCATTCACGCGCCGCGCAACCTGCTGCTGGATGAACCTACCAGCGGACTCGACATTCCCTCGGTCCGCTCCCTGCGCGTCCTCTTACAGCGCACGCGCGACGCCGGGGCGTGCATCGTGTTTTCAAGCCACGTCCTGGAAGAGGTGCAAGCGCTTTGCGATCGCGTGGTCATCGTGGCGGGTGGCCTCGTGGTGGCGGAAGGCACGCCGCCCGAACTGTGCGAGCGGGCCGGCGCCGCCAACTTGGAAGATGCGTTCGTCGCCTTCACCGGCGCGGAGGAGGTAGCGGCATGCTGAACCAGATCGCAATCGTCGGCATAAAGGAATGGATCGACGGCTGGCGCGACCGCCGCGCCATCGTCTCCGCAGCGCTGTATTCCCTGATGGGACCGGGCGTGGTCGGCATGGTCTCGCTCGCCGTGCACACGGGGCGCGATAGCCAAGCAGTGCTGATCGCCATGATGTCGGTCTTCACGCTCGTCTCGGCATTCGTGGGCGGCATGAACGTGGCGATGGACTCCATTGCCGGCGAGCGCGAACGCCGGTCGCTCGTTCCGCTGCTGATGCACCCCATCACGCGCCTCGACCTTCTGCTCGGAAAATGGCTCGCGGTGGCCGCATTCTCCGGTGCAGGGCTGGCGCTCAATCTGGCGGGGTTCGCGCTGCTGTTTCATCGGCTGCCGCCGCCCGCGCTGGCGCTGTGCCTGATCCCGCTGTGCCTGTTGGCGGCCGCGTTGGAGATTTGGATTTCCACCCTGTGCCGCGGCCTCAAAGAGGCCCACACCTATCTTTCCATGCTGGTATTTCTGCCCATGATGGTGGGGATGTTTATGGTATTCTCTCCCGTGGCTGGGCATGGGTGGTGGAAGTTTGTGCCGGTCGCCGGCCATCAATTGC
>Ga0326727_10018053_pt1 | contig 14485 bp, 12 predicted proteins | sample MB2enrmetagenome_FD_207643 | JGI IMG/M metagenome (GOLD analysis project Ga0326727, IMG submission 207643) | Lab enriched peat soil microbial communities from McLean, Ithaca, NY, United States - MB29MY | ecosystem: Environmental > Terrestrial > Soil > Wetlands > Peat | place: USA: New York...
TGCCCAGATCCTGGGTTAGTTCATAGAGCATCTGCGCTTCCTGTGTGGCCGCCGCGATGGAGGATAACGGATCGAGGGGCGGTCTGCCTCCCACGATCGCAGGCGTTTCTTCCGCCGATTCGGCAAATCCAGTAGCGGGCGCCAGACCCCGCTCGATTTTGACGTCCATGGACAGCTTGACCTTGTGATCGCCCGGCGTTATGGCGGCAATCCGCTCCAGTTCCACGTAGCGGCGATGGATGATGTCGACAATCATCGGATCGAAACTCTTGCCGGCCTCCGCCACCACGATTTCCATTGCCTTATCGAGCGGCAGCGCGCGGCGGTACTGGCGGTCGGAAGCTAACGCATCGAAGCAATCCACCACGGAAAGGATGCGCGCGCCGATGGGAATCTCTTCGCCCGCGAGGCCGAAGGGATATCCCGATCCGTCCCATTTTTCGTGATGCGCCCGCACGATCGGCACCACCGGGTAAGGGAATTTGACCTCTTCCAGAATCTCCGCGCCCACCAGCGGGTGGATCTTCATCTTTTCGAATTCTTCCGGGGTCAGCCTGCCCGGCTTGGAGATGATATGCTCGGGCACCGCGAGTTTGCCGATGTCGTGCAGCAGCGCGGCGGCCTGCAGCGCTTCGAGGTCGCTCCGGCCCATGCCGATTTCCTTACCGATTTCGGTCGCGTAGACGCGCACGCGCTGCAGGTGATCGTGCGTGGTGGTGTCCTTGGCTTCGATCGCCAGCGCCAGAGCTTCGATGGTTCTGAGATGCAGGCCGGCGATTTCCTCGACGTGATTCTTGTCTTTTTCCAGCCGGTCTATATACATTCTGTACGACCGGTAAATGAAATAAACCAGCGGGCACAAAACCAGTGCTGCGTTCCATTTTTCCTGGTGGCTGAGTGTCACAATCAACCACGCCACCAGAGCCGCGGCGACGTGGTAGCCCAGCACCCAGAAGTATGTGTCGTACCAGGTGCGGTAAATGGATTTACCTTCGGTGAGCGCGATTACGCCCGCCACCAGCACCGTATTGACGACGAAATACACCACCGCGGCAGACACCAACCGCAGCGGATGGTGCTCGCCGAGGCTGGTCAACAGCTGGCCGTGGAAGACCTCGTAGGCAGCCATCACGGCCAGAACGATCGTGCAAGTGCTGAACGCCACCTGAATGGCCTTGGGCCGCACTCGCGGGCGCCAGGTGCACTGAACAATGGTTCCCGCCGCGCCCAGGGCGACCGCCTCGGGCAGACTGAACAACGCGATTCCGGCGAGAATAAAGAGAAAGTGCACCGAGAGCGTCGCGAAAACAGTAGGCAGCCGGACCTTCAGTCCCGATGTGAGAATCGCAACCACGAAGAAGGGCCAGAACTGAAGCGGATCGGCCGGCGAGAAGTGAATCATCTGCGCCGCGAACCCAAGGCACCCCAGGGCGAGAATCAGGGCGATATATATTTTGGCCCGAATCGGCATAGGATGATCCCGAAAAATCCGATTATATCACGGGTTAAAGCCACCTAAGCAACTGAAAATACAAGATTTCATGTCATTGAAGCCGCCAGTGGCCCGAGCCGCCGACTTGTGGTGGCGAATTGGCACACGCCCATCCGGGAAGTGGACGCGCCCCGGCCGATGTTGACCGACGTTAATATTGACAGATCAATAATTTGGCGCAGAATCAATTATGAAGGAAGTGGCATGGATAAGACGCTCACCGCAAGTGACGAAATGACGCTTCTGAATATTGGCGAGAAAAGCGGCCCGGTAAGTTTTTCTGTTTCGGGTACGCACCAGGCGCCCCGCTGCGCCGAATTCCTCGGCATGACGGCTGTTATCGCGTCGGCATCGATGCGTCATTTGGTGGACGCCGCCGCCAAAGTAGCCCGTACAAATTCGCCGGTGCTGATAACCGGCGAGAGCGGGACGGGCAAAGAACTGATTGCCCGCGCGGTGCATCACCTGTCGCCCCGCGGCGCGCAACCTTTCATCGACGTTAATTGTGCCGCGCTTCCCGAACACCTGATCGAAAGCGAGCTGTTCGGCTATGAGCGAGGAGCCTTCAGCGGCGCGGATTCGTCGAAGCCGGGGTTATTTGAAACGGCACAGGGCGGGACCATTTTCCTCGATGAAATCGGCGAACTCGAAGTGCGCATGCAGGCAAAACTGCTGCGCGTGCTCGACGGCCAGCCTTATTTCCGGCTGGGCGGGACGCGCAAGGTTCGGGCGGAGGCTCGCGTGGTGGCCGCCACCAATATGGACGTGAACGAAGTCGCCGAGGGCAAGCTGCGTCGCGACCTTTACCATCGCCTGGACGTATTTCACCTGCGGGTACCGGCTCTGCGGGAGCGCGTCGAAGATATCGCCCCGCTGGCGGAGCTTTTCCTGCGCGGCACGGGATTTACGCTCACGCCGGAGGCTCTCGCCATCCTTGGAGAATACTCCTGGCCTGGCAATGTCCGCGAACTGAAAAATGCGCTGGGCAAAGCCCTTCTGTTCGCCGAAGGACGGCGTATTCAGCCCGCCGATCTGCCGCCCGAAGTGATGTCGGGGGGCGCCTTTCCCGAGGATGCGTATTCGCTCGACGGCATCGAACAACAGACTATTTTTAAAGTGCTGGCGCAAACCGGAGGCCACCAGCAGCGCGCCGCCGACCTGCTCGGAATCTCGCGCCGGACGCTCATCCGGAAATTGAAGATTTACCGCTCACCTCCCCAAAGCCAGGTCCACCGATCGGAGTCCGCCGCATGATTCAAACCTTATCGCCCTCAATGAGTGAGACCGATCCCGGCTTATCGAGGGACGGCGCCCGCGTTCTTCCGCCGGCACTGCTGCCGCCTTCTCCTTCGCGGTTCGACGACATGGATATCCCCGATCACCTGCTGATCGATATTGCACTGCGCCACATCCATCTGCGCGGCACGTGCACGATCCATGGGCTGGCTGGCCTGATGAAGATATCCGTGGAAATTGCCGAGGCCATCTTCCGCCGCCTCAACGACCAGCAATTCCTTGAGGTGCGGCGCATGGAGGGCGAGGATTACGTGTTCTCGCTGAGCGCCGCCGGACGGCGTCTCGCTTCCGAGCGCTCGCTGAGCCTGCGCTATGCCGGCCCTGCTCCCGTATCGCTCAAATCCTGGGCTGCCATGGTGCGCGGGCAGGCCATAGAGTCAAGCGTAACGCCCCGCCAGTTGCGCGATGCCTTCTCCGATATCGTGGTTACACCCGATCTGCTCGACGCTCTGGGCCCCGCGCTGATCTCTCAAAAGGCGATCTTTCTTTACGGCCCCAGCGGCACCGGCAAGACCACCATCTCCGAAAGGCTGATCCGCGTTTTCGAAGACACCATACTCGTGCCCTGGGCCGTCGAAGTGGATGGACAGATTATTACGCTGGCAGACCCGGCGGTTCACGAGCCTGTCCACTTCGACAATCTCGACCTCGATCCGCGCTGGATCGTCTGCCGGCGCCCGTTTCTGGCGGTGGGCGGAGAACTGGTCACGGGTATGCTCGACCTGCAGAAGGACGAGGCCACGGGCACCTACAACGCTCCGTTGCAGATGAAAGCCAATAACGGCATTCTCCTGATCGACGACTTCGGACGCCAGATGATGTCGCCCAGGGATCTTTTGAATCGCTGGATCGTTCCCCTCGACCGGCGCGTCGATTTCCTGTCCCTCGGCTCCGGCAAGTTCGATGTTCCATTCGAGCTGCTGGTGGTTTTCTCTACCAATCTCGAACCGCGCGAACTGGCCGATGAGGCGTTTCTGCGCCGCATCCCCAATAAGATCCTGATTCCCGCGGCGGACGAAGCGTCTTTCGATACCATTTTTCATCTGACTGCGGCCGCCTTCGGCATGGAATACGAGCCCGACAGCTCAGCTTATTGCCGCGAGTTGATTCTGCAGCACAGCCCCGATCTGAGGCCCTGCTTCCCGCGCGATATCTGCAGCTCGATACGCGCCATCACACGCTACGAAGGCAGAAGGCTCGCGCTGACAAAAGAAGATCTCGAGCGCGCAGTCGCGAGGTACTTCATATGATTTCGCGAGCGACAGCCTCGAAGCCCTCTGCTGCGCGGCCGGAGCGTTATCACGTCGATTTTACGGTGTTTCTTACCTGGCAGGACGCCAAAGGCCTGGTGCATACCGTCCTCGGCCGCTGTCTCGACCTATCCTCTTCGGGCATCCGCATCGAAACGCGGGACTCCTTGACGCAGAGTCAAATGGTGGTAATTCAGTCCGACCACTTCGGCCGCATGGGGCACGCGTCCGTTCGTTATTGCCGGCGCGAGTCTATGAAGTACAGCGTAGGTCTGCAGTTCACGTCGCTCTTCGAACTGGGAGATCCGGTGCGCAGAAAAATCCTCGATGGAGTGCTGAGCAAAGCCCAGCCCACCGCCGCCGCTACCACACGGCCGGTACACCCGGGGTCAGTTCCCAAATCCTGACATTCGGGGCCAACTCCTGCAACCGGTTGGGCCGTCCCGTCAACGGTGGAAACGTGCCGAAATGCATCGGAATCACGGTCTTCGCCTTTAGTAACCGGCACGCCACGGCAGCTTCGCGCGGACTCATCGTATACAGATCTCCGATGGGCAGAAACGCCAGTTCCGGCTTATATATTTCGGCAATCAACTCCATGTCCATAAAGACATTAGTGTCGCCGGCAAAATAAACCACGCGCCCGTCCGCGAGGGTGAGCACGTATCCGGCCGCTTCCCCGCCGTAAACGATGGTCCCATCGTCTTCGCTGATGCCGCAGCTGTGGATGGCGTGGGTCATCGTGACATGCACCGACCCGACCTTCTGCGTGCCCCCTTTATTCATCCCGCTGCAGTTCTCGACGCCCTTCTTTTCGAGCCAATGGCACGTCTCGTAAATCGCCACCACAGTGGGATTGAATTGCTTCGCCAGCGGAACCGCGTCGTGGATGTGATCGAAGTGCCCGTGTGAGATGAGCATGGTATCGCATCGGGTAATTTCAAAATCTTTCGGATAAGCGGGATTGCCGTTCGTCCAGGGATCGATGAGCAGCGTCTCATCGTGCGGAAGAACAAACTGGAATGTGCCGTGACCGAGCCAGGTAATCTCCATGGCCGCGATTATGCCATACCTCCAATGTGGGACATTCTTAATGCCAGTTGTCGTGGCGTTCGCGATAATCGCGCAAGCGGCTCAGGTCGTCATTCAAAATGTCGCGATCCCGCTGGCTTAAGCGGTTGTCCGCAATCACCTGCCCGGCGGCGATTTTGCTGTTTGGCTGATCGATCCTATACTCATCCCCCCTGCTGAATGCGACGCATCGTCATCTTTGTATTGGCCGCGGCGATGCCTGCGCCGAGTGAAACTACCAGCACACTTAATGTAGCGCCGCCGCGGGTGCAGAAAACGCGCCATTGTTTTCCGTCTCGACCGTTTAGAGATCGCACTACCCGTCAGCCTTCGGGGTACCCTGTATGCAAGATCGATGACCAAAACCATCTCGCTCGTATTTCTGGTCCTGCTGGCCGCCTGTTCCCAAGATTCCCAACCCAGCCTGCAACCGGCGCTCGACGCCATCACCTCCCAGTCGCTGTTGGACGAAATCAAAACGCTCTCCTCCGACGAGTTTGAAGGGCGCAAGCCAGGCAGTCCTGGCGAGGAGAAAACCGTCGCGTATATGCAGCGGGAGTTTCAGCAGATCGGCCTCAAGCCTGGCAATCCCAATGGCACGTTTCTGCAGGATGTTCCGCTGGCTGGCATTACTTCGAAGCCGCAGGCCGACCTCACCGTAAGAGGGAAGAAACTCGGCCTCGAATACCGCAAGAACTATATCGCCGTCTCCAGCCGCTATGTTCCGGAGACAGATGTGAAGAACTCCGCCATCGTGTTCGTCGGCTACGGGGTGGTGGCTCCGGAGTACGGCTGGGACGATTACAAAGACGTAGACGTCAAGGGTAAGACCATCCTCATGCTGATCAACGATCCGCAGATTCCCGATCCCCACGACCCCTCAAAGCTCGACGACCAGATGTTCAAAGGCCGCGCCATGACTTATTACGGGCGCTGGACCTACAAATACGAAATCGCTTCCGAAAAGGGCGCCGCCGCCGCCATCATCGTGCATGAGACGGGACCCGCGGGCTATCCGTTCGACGTGGTTTCCGGCAGCTGGGGCGGCGAAAACTTCGGCATCCAGCGTCCCGATAACAATATGAGCCGCGTGCCGGTCGAGGGATGGATGACCTACGACAAGGTCAACGAGCTGTGCCGCATGGCCGGCCTCGACCTCACCAAATTAAAAATGGACGCGCTGAAGAAGGATTTCAAACCGGTTACGCTTCCCGGCGCCATGGCCAGCTTCAAAGTCGAAAACACGCTGCGCAAAATCGATTCCCACAATGTCCTTGCCAAACTCGAAGGCAGCGACCCCGCGCACAAAGACGAGTACGTGATCTACACAGCGCACTGGGATCATCTCGGCAAGGACCCCACGCTCGCGGGCGACCAGATTTTCAATGGCGCGGCCGACAACGCATCGGGCAGCGCCGGGTTGCTCGAAATCGCCCGCGCATATTCGAAACTCACGCCCGCGCCCAAACGCTCCATTCTTTTTCTCTCTGTAACGGCGGAGGAGCAAGGGCTGCTGGGCTCCGAATACTACGCGGAGAATCCGCTCTACCCGCTCAACAAAACGCTTGCCGACATCAACATGGATGGCCTGAATACGTGGGGGAAGACGAAAGACATGGTTCTGATCGGCTTGGGAAATACAAGTCTCGACGATGTCGCCAGCGCGGTTCTGAAAGCGCACGGACGCACTGTGGAGACCGACGCCGAACCGGAAAAAGGCTTCTTCTACCGGTCCGACCATTTCGAATTCGCCAAACAGGGCGTGCCGGCGCTCGATCCGGATTCAGGCACTCACTACATTGATAAGCCCGAGGCATACGGGATTCAGAAGCGCAATTACTACACCGAGCACGATTACCACAAGCCTTCGGACGAGGTGAAACCCGATTGGGATCTTTCCGGCGCGGTGGAAGACCTGCGCGTTTTTTTCGAGATCGGGTACCAGGTGGCCCAGGCCGAGCGCTACCCAGAATGGAAACCCGGTACAGAATTTAAAGCGAAGCGCGACGCAATGATGAAATAATTAAGAGCGGCATGGCGCTTCACGGTCGCATCCTCCACAACGGGCAAGTCCGGAATGCCGGCAGCCCTGCACTGTTTGCCGGTCAAGTGGGGCTGTTATCGGGATGGGGCGTATTCAGCACTCTGCGCGTGGCCGAGGGCGTCCTGTTTGCCTGGGAACGCCACTGGGCGCGTATGTCGCGTGACGCGCGGCTCCTCAACGTGCCTATGCCGCCCGATGCCAACGCCCTCGAGCACGATCTGCTGCGGCTTATTGAAGCTAACGGCCAGCCCGATTGCACCCTGCGTCTCGTGATGGTTCGCAATACCGGAGGAATGTGGGAAGGCCCCATGGCGGACCAGCGAGCGGTGGATGTGATTGCTTTGACGGCCGATTTGAAGGCATGGGGGGAGAGCGTCCGTCTCAGCATCCAGCCCGATGCGCGCTTTTCAAGAAGCGAATTCGCCGGCGCCAAGATCCTTTCGTGGGGACACAATCTGGCGTGGGCCGAACGCGCCGGCCGTGAGGGGTTCGATGAAGCCGTATTGCTCAACGAGCGCGGCCTTGTGGCCGAGTGTACCTCCGCAAATATCTTTGCGGTTTTCGGCAGTGAGGTGGTCACACCGCCCCTCGGTGACGGCTGCCTTCCCGGCATCACGCGCGAGATCCTGCTGGGCGAGATCCATTTGCAAGACATCGCCGTGCGTGAGCGCAGTCTGACCTCAGACGATCTGTACGGCGCCGACGAGGTCTTCATTACTTCCACTACACGCGATCTGTTGCCAGTTCGCGAAATCGCCGGACGCGAACTGAATCGCCGGTCCGGTGTACGCGAACGTCTGGCGGCGGAATTCCGCCAATTTGTGCGGCACGATATCGCCAGCCGTAAATTAACCGCTCTCTCCGTCTGATCATCCTATGCCGGTAGCTTGTCCGAAATGCGGTAGCCGGTTCCTGCGAGACTCGCGCGTGCGCAGTCTTAAAGAGGCATTGCAGAAGTTATGGTTCGTGGCGCCCCTGCGCTGCAAAGATTGCAAGACGCGTTTCGTCACCTCCACATTCATACTGGCCGACATGAGATATGCGCGATGCCCACTGTGTTATCGCATGGATCTAAATGGCTGGACGGGCAACAATTACCATCCGAATTGGTGGACGGCGCTGAAGATCCACTTCGGCGCCAGGAGATTTCGCTGCGAATACTGCCGATTCAATTTCGCCAGCTTCCGCAAGCGGAAGGAAGCCTTCACTTTCAAGAGATGGGAAAAAATGAAGGCGGGTCAGGCGCGCGCCGAGGGGCGAGCCAGAGTCGCCGATCTCGAGGCTCAGTTACACGAAGCCGAGCTTAAAGCGGACATGTCGTCGAAGAAAGGCTGAGCCGGGCAGATTTCCTTCCCATCTGCCTTCGCCTCCCCCAAAAAACGTCCAGGATTCACGGTACGATTCAGCGAACCACCCGCATGCTGGTGTTCGTTGCGCGGCCAGACGCACTGGTCGAATTCGGCCACTGCTCACCGCCGCTGCCTTTCAGCCTGCGCCGGGTCAATGCCGTAACGTCATTCAACTTCGCATCCTGCCGGAGCCGGAATCTCGGAACGGTCTTTCGCTCGCCCGTAACAGCGCTTTCGCCACCATTGCGGGGTCCATGCTCCCGACCTGCGCCTTCGATTCCACGCTACAAACTCTCGCGAGTCCGCTCGACTTTCAACTCCTCCGCTCCGTTCGGTTTCGAGGCCGATACAGGGCGAAATCCTCACCAAAAGCCCGTTACCCGCGCCAATTTGCGGCGCTCTTGCAGTTTCCCCGGCATCCACTCCCCTTCGGGTCTCTTTACAAACCCTCCGGATCAAAGCGTTCGACCGGTTCCGCCACATGAAACTCGTCTCCCGAAACGCCCGTTGTCTCTTACCGAGGCTCAAGACTCGCTTCGCTTCGTTTGACTAATCGTTCCGTGAATCCTGGAACTGAGTCGATCATGAATCATCCACCCTGCTGCGGTCAAACAAAAAAACGCGGGTTTTCATACCTTTCCTCAGGATTTTTAAAGCTTATTTTTCAATTGCTTACAGCCTCACGGCGGTGGATTCCCTGTGCAAAAACCAGCATATCGAAGTTATGTTCAAAACATTTCGGTTCCGTGAAAGGGACAGATCGGAAATCTGCTCTCACCGGCTGAAAACCACCAGCCTGGTGGCTCCGCAGCCAACCTCTTCGCGAGGCGACTCCTTTATTTTCAGTGGTTTAGCTCTTGAAAAGGTTGGCGCGCCACGTGCATATATCAGCACCGTCATGGGCCAACGAACAGTTATTACCGCCATTTCTTATTTCTCACTTGGCCTGCTGAGTGTAACTGGTGGGTTCACGCGGATTGGATTTGCGCAGAGCCCGGCAGACAACATTCAGCAGGATCAACAACCTCACGCCTGGCGACGCGCGGATGCGCTGCCGGACGATGCGGCGCAGCAAGCGCAGGCACCGCAACAGGAATCAGTCGCGCAGGATCAGGCGCCCAACCAGGGACCGCCGCCTCCTCCTCCCAACTTCTCGGCTAATCAGGCGCCGGTTCAGCAGAGCGCGCCTGCACCGAACGCTGGCCCTGAAGCTGGTCCGCAGGCCCCGGCCGGTGCGCAATCGATGCCGCCGCAGTATCCGCAACCGTATCCTCAGCAATATCCGACGCAGCAATATCCGACGCAGCAGTATCCGATGCAACAACAGCCGCCGCAGCAGCAGATGGATGTGCCCGCGCGTCTCACCATTAATCAGGGGACGTTTATCACGGTGCGCGTCAATCAATGGCTCTCTTCCGACCGCAACCAGCAGGGCGATTCGTTCTTCGGTACCTTAGCCGAACCGGTCATCGTTGATGGCGTCGTCGTAGCCCAGCGCGGACAGCCCGTGAGCGGTCGCGTTACGGAAGCACAAAAAGCCGGCCGCGTGGAAGGCACCTCGAAGCTTGGTTTGGAGTTGACCAGCCTTACGCTCGTGGATGGGCAGCAACTGTCGATTCAATCCCAAATGATTGCGCGCAATGGCGGTACTTCGGTTGGCCGTGACGTCGGCGCGGTGGCGGGCACAACTGCTCTCGGCGCTGCGGTAGGCGCCGCTGCCGATCTCGGCCGCGGAGCTGCAATCGGTGCGGGCGCGGGTGCTGCCGTCGGCCTTATTGGAGTCCTGCTCACTCGCGGACGCCCCACCATCATCTATCCCGAATCCACCCTGACTTTCAGAATGGCCGCGGCAGCTATAGTTCAGACTGACCACGCTCCGCAAGCCTTCCGTTACGTCAGTCAAAGAGATTACGGCAACGCCGGCTACGCACAACGTCCCGGCCCAGCGATGGCAGGAGGACCCGGTGCTGGCTATGGTGGTCCCGGCTACGGGGGGCCTGGCTATGCATATCCGCCGGTTGCCGTCGCACCCGCGCCTTATTACTACGGCCCCGCTTATTATCCCTATTATCCCTATTATTATGGGGGCCTCGGACTCTATTTCGGCCCGCGTTACTACGGTTACTACGGCGGCTTCGGCATCCGTGGTTACCGCCGGTAAAACTCCGAACTGGATTGTCCCTCACCGCGCTGCCTTCCCTCACAGGCAGCGCGGTTTTTATTTTGCGCGCCGGTTCACTCCGCTCCCTCGACCAGACTCGCCGCCCACGTGGCCAAACGGATATCCTCAGCCTGCGCCAGTCCGCTGACTGCGATGGCGCCGACCACTTCGCCGCCGCGCCACACCGGCACTCCCCCGCCCCAGCCCACAAAACGATCGTCGCCGAAGTAAGCGATCTCAAATCCCTTTTCGGGATGGCGCGCCTTACGGCCGATCTCCTCGGTGGTCTTGCGCTCCCGCGCAGCGCTGTAGGCCTTATTCGCCGCGATGCGGATCGAAGACACCGGCGCGCCGTCCATGCGGGCGAAGGCGATCAGTTCGCCGCCGGGATCGGCCACTGCAATGACTCCGGCCCCGCCGGTTTTCGAAACCTCGGCAACAATGGCGTCGACGATCTGCCGGGCTTCCGCATACTCGATGATTTTGCACGATCGCATGGCTGTCTCGGTCCTTCAGCCTTACGATATCGCGCCCTCTGTTTTGCAGGCAAAACAAACGTTGTTAAGCTGCTATGGAAGGCGTGGTGACCTCCCTGCGGTGGTCCAGGCACGCCGCCCTGGCGCCGCAGAACTTCGATTTGGCGGCGCGGAAAAATGCGTAGTAGCTATCGATTAAATCATCGTTGCCCGTGGAAACCGATTCGGCAAGCATACGCGCGGCCTCAGCCAGTCCGGCGGCCGCGTTGTTCAGGTCGCGTCTGCATTCGCATCTGTATCCGCACGCGTGCATTTATTAACCAGTGTTAGCATAGGTAAACTGCATAAGGGCATAGCCTCGACAGGCTATTCGGCGTGCCAGGGCGGCCTTTCGGCCCGATGAAGAAGCGACAGCGCCTGTTCCACATCATTCCACGTTAAAATAAAAGTGAATCATTATGGTCGACGCACTACTAGCCAAAATCTTCGGCACCAAGAACGAGCGCGAGGTCAAGGCGATGCGTCCCACCATCGCGGCAATCAACGATCTCGAACCCTCCCTCCAACAACTGTCCGACATCGATCTCGCGGCTAAGACTATTGATTTCAAAGAGAGACTGGACCGCGGGGCGTCTCTCGACGACATTCTGATCGAAGCCTTCGCCACCGCGCGCGAAGGCAGCCGGCGCGTCCTCAACATGCGCCAGTTCGACGTCCAGCTCATTGGCGGCATGGTGCTTCATAAGGGCAAGATCGCCGAAATGAAGACCGGCGAAGGTAAAACACTGGTCGCCACGGCTCCCGTGTATCTGAATGCACTGGCGGGCAAGGGCGTCCACGTCGTCACGGTCAACGACTACCTCGCCAAACGTGATGCCGAGTGGATGGGTCGGCTTTACAAGTACCTCGGTCTTACGGTCGGCATTATCGTGCACGATCTCGACGATGCCGAACGCAAGGAGTCTTACGGCTCCGACATCACCTACGGCACTAATAACGAATTCGGCTTCGATTATCTTCGCGACAACATGAAGTTCAACATCGCGAACTGCGTGCAGCGCGCCCACAACTACGCCATCGTCGACGAAGTGGATTCCATCCTCATCGACGAAGCGCGCACACCCCTCATCATCTCCGGGCCCAGCGAAGAGTCGACCGACAAATACTACAAGGCCAATAAGGTGATCCCGCATCTGATCCGCGGCGAAGTCATCGAAGGTAAGGAACCTGGTGAAAAATACACCACGGGCGATTTCACCGTCGACGAAAAACATCGCTCCTCGGCCCTCACCGAAGAAGGCGTGCTCAAGGTCGAACGCCTGCTCGGCATCGGCAACATGTATGAGCCGCAGAACGTCGAATGGAACCACCATATTCAGCAGGCCCTCAAGGCTCATATCGTCTTCCAGCGAGACAAGGATTACGTGGTCAAGGACGGTGAGGTGATCATCGTCGACGAATTTACCGGCCGCCTGATGCCGGGGCGCCGCTGGAGCGATGGCCTCCATCAGGCCGTCGAAGCCAAGGAAGGCGTCAAAATCGAGCGCGAGACACAGACTCTCGCCACCATCAGTTTCCAGAACTACTTCCGGCTTTACAAGAAGCTGGCCGGCATGACCGGTACGGCCGAAACCGAAGCCGCCGAATTCCAGAAGATCTATAAGCTCGACGTTACCGTGGTCCCGACCCACCGGCCCATGATCCGCAAGGAAAATCCCGACGTCGTCTACCGCACCGACGAGGAGAAATTCCGCAACGCGGCTAAAGAAATCAAGGAATTCCAGGAACGCGGGCAGCCGGTTCTGGTCGGCACCATCTCCGTCGAGAAGTCGGAACGGCTGGCGGCCATTCTGAAGAAGATGGGCGTCAGGCATGAGGTGCTGAACGCCAAGAATCACGAGCGCGAAGCCCACATTGTCGCCCAGGCCGGCCGTAAGGGCGCTGTCACCGTTTCCACCAACATGGCCGGACGCGGTACGGATATTCTGCTGGGCGGCAATCCCGAAGCCATGGCGCGCGACATCCTGGCGAAGCAGGGCAAGAGTCCCGACCGCGAGGAATTCAAAGCCGATTGGGAGCGCACTCTCGCGGAAGTCCGGGCTCAGTGCCAGAAGGATCACGATGAGGTAGCGGCGCTTGGCGGCCTGCATATCGTTGGCACCGAGCGGCACGATTCGCGGCGCATCGATAATCAGCTGCGCGGACGCGCTGGCCGCCAGGGAGACCCCGGCAGTTCGCGCTTCTATCTCTCACTGCAGGACGATCTGCTGCGCATCTTCGGTGGCGACCGCATGCAGAACCTGATGCTGCGCCTCGGCATGGAAGAGGATGTGCCGATTGAATCCGGCCTGATCACCAAACGCATCGCGGCCGCTCAGAAAGCGGTCGAAGCGCAGAACTTCGAATCCCGCAAGCACCTGCTCGAGTACGACGACGTGATGAACAAGCAGCGCCAGGCCGTGTATGGCATGCGCCGCCAGCTGCTCGAAGGCGTCGAACAGAAGGAGCGCGTGATGGAGATGACGCGTGGTGTTATCGGCAGTGCCGTGGACCGCCGTTGCCCGGAAAATGCGCGCCCTGACGAGTGGGACCTCAATGGCCTTCAGACCGATCTGCTGACTCTCTTCGGCGCTCGCATCAACCCATCCGATCTGGGTGGACTGACTCCTGAGCAGATCGAGGAAGAGCTGTTCCAGCGCGCCAAAAGCACCTACGAGGCGAAAGAGGATCTGGTCGGCCACGGCCTCATGCGCGAAGCCGAGCGCAATATCATGCTCCACGTCATCGACGATCAGTGGAAAGACCACCTGCTGTCGATGGATCATCTCAAGGAAGGCATCGGGCTGCGCGGCTACGGCCAGAAAGATCCGCTGGTCGAATACAAGAAGGAATCGTTCAAGCTCTTCCAGGACATGATGGACCGGATTGAAGACGAAACGGTTCGTTATCTCTATTTCCTGCGCTTCGAGCAGACCGCTCCGGCGCTGCCGTTCTCCATGGACGACAGTGAGTACGAAGAAGAGGACGACGAGGCCTCAGAGGAGCAGAAGCGCATCGAACAGTCGAAAGCCGCCGAAGAAGAGCAGCGCCGATCCGCCCAGAGCGCGGTGCAGGATATGACCCGCAATATCCAGCGCCAGCACGAGAAGGAATTGAAGGAACTGCAGTTCCTCGGAACCAACGGAGGTGGCACAGCGAGTAAAACTGTCGCCAACGGAGGCCCCAAGGTGGGCCGCAACGACCCGTGTCCCTGCGGCAGCGGAAAAAAATACAAGAAATGCCACGGAGTCAATTCCTAGTCTCCGACCTGGATGTGGGACAGGCGCTTCCGCCTGTCCATTCTAAA
>Ga0326727_10018055_pt1 | contig 14484 bp, 15 predicted proteins | sample MB2enrmetagenome_FD_207643 | JGI IMG/M metagenome (GOLD analysis project Ga0326727, IMG submission 207643) | Lab enriched peat soil microbial communities from McLean, Ithaca, NY, United States - MB29MY | ecosystem: Environmental > Terrestrial > Soil > Wetlands > Peat | place: USA: New York...
CAGACATGCCGTGCCATTACGCTCGATAGCACGGAAGACTATTTGTCTATCCATCCAAACGCCATCGCGGATACTTTCCAGGATTTGTACGACCGAGAGGTCGAGAGGTCCATTCGCGGGGTGCGCAGATGAGCATGCTGGTAGAGGGCGAGCTTATGTTTGATTTTAGTGCGAGCGTGAATGCGTCAAAGTTTGATGAACAGGGCAAGCAATTGCCAATAGGGATGAGCTTTGTCGATTTTGTGGTCGAAGAGGATAATCGCCTATTAATGGTGGAGGTCAAGGACCCCTCTGCCAGTGCTGCAGACCACATTGGGGCGACTCGGGCCATGATGGGAGTAGAGTTTATCAATGACAGGCTTGTACCAAAAGCCCGTGACAGCTATACCGTATTGCATCTTATGCGACTTGACGTAAAGCCAATGGTGTACATAGTCTTCCTTGGTTTAGAGCACGTCGTATTCGACCCTGCGATGCTGATAGTGATTACGGATCGGCTGAGGAAGAGATTGGCGCAAGAGATGGACGTTCCCTGGAAACGGCAATATGTATCCCACGCGATGGTGGTGAACATGGCGGAATGGAACAAGCACTTTGCTAATTATCCTGTTACAAGGTCTTGACTCTTGATGGATGGAGGACGTATGTCCGAGAAGGTGACGACAATTAAACTGTTACAGAAGAAGGCGGCGGGCGAACGGTTGACCATGCTGACCGCCTATGATTATCCAACCGGGAAACTGGTGGACGAGGCGGGGATAGACATCGCGCTGGTGGGTGATTCGCTAGGGAACGTGGTTCTCGGCTACGAGAATACAATTCCGGTCACCATGGAAGATATGATTCACCACACATCCGCAGTTGTTCGAGGCGTGGAACGGGCGATGGTGGTTGCTGATATGCCGTTCATGAGCTTTCAGGTGAGTTCCGAGCTGGCGCTGATCAGTGCGGGTCGATTGGTGAAGGAAGCCGGCGCTCATGCCGTCAAGCTGGAAGGTGGAAGGCCGGTGTGCGACACGGTTCGCCGGATAACCGACGCCGGAATTCCGGTGATGGGGCATTTGGGACTAACACCTCAGTCGGTTCATAAGTTTGGCGGATATCGAGTGCAGGGCCGGACGGAATCCGAGGCCGAGCGGATAGTGAGCGATGCCAGGGCACTGGTGGAGGCGGGGGTTTTCGCGATTGTGCTGGAGCTCATGCCCGCTGAGTTGGCGCGTGAAGTGACGGCGGCGATTCCGGTCCCGTCCTTCGGCATCGGGGCCGGGCCGCACTGCGACGGCCAGGTTCAGGTGATCCACGACATCCTCGGTCTGTATCCCGGCCGGAAGCCCAAACACGCCAAGGCCTATGCGGATTTGTATTCGCCGATGCTGGAGGCGCTGAAATCCTATGCCGACGAGGTCAGGAACGGAGTCTTTCCTGACGAGGAGCATAGCTTTTGACGGGGTACATTGGAGTAATGGAGTATAGGAGTAATGGTCTGGAATCTCACTACTCCAATACTCCAGCACTCCACTACTCCAAGATATGGTGATTTCATGCAAATTTTGCGTACAATAGATGAGGCTCGGCAGTTCATTAGGCTGTCGAAAGTGGATGGAGCGAGCATCGGCTTCGTTCCCACCATGGGGTTCTTTCATGAGGGGCATTTGTCCCTCATGCGCCAGGCTCGATCCGAGAACGAACTGGCTGTTGCCAGCATCTTCGTGAATCCGACGCAGTTTGGGCCAAACGAGGACTTCCGCACTTATCCTCGCGACATGGATCGTGACTCCCGCATGGCCGAGGGGGTGGGGGTCGATGTGATCTTCAGCCCGACGCCGGAAGAGATGTATCCTGAAGGTTACCTCACCTATGTTGAGGTCGAGCGGTTGGGCGCGAGGCTTTGCGGGGCATCGAGGCCGGGGCATTTTCGCGGCGTGACGACGGTCGTTCTCAAACTGCTCAATATTATCACGCCTGACAGGATGTACATGGGCCTGAAGGACTATCAGCAGTTCAAGATAATCGAGCGCATGTGCAGGGACCTTGACGTTCCGACCCAGGTGATCCCCATGCCGATCTACCGCGAGAACGACGGACTCGCGATGTCTTCACGCAACACCTATCTGAATCCTGATGAGCGTCAGGCGGCGTTGATTCTGAGCAAAGCCCTCGCCTACGCGCAGGATTTGCTGGACAAGGGCGTGACCTCCGTTGACGAACTGAGGATTCGAGTGGTCGAATTCATCAGCCTAGAACCGCTGGCCCAGATTGATTATGTGGAAGTGGTTCACCCGGATACCCTGGAGTGCCCACCGACCATCGAGGGCGACATGCTCCTCGCCCTTGCCGTGAAGATCGGCTCGACACGGCTAATCGATAACGTGATGCTTCACGGCTGTTGATTGTTTCCGATGGGTGCCTTCTCGGTGGTCAGAAGGATATGGGAGGGGCAGCCCGCGCGTGCCGTGACCATGAAGGCCGAGCTGAACAATCAGAATTACTCTGGGAGATTAGACTGTGATGCGCTTTGGCATAGACGATTCGCGATCGTCCTTCAAGAGCGTATGGTTGCTGCTTACGAGCGCAGTGTTTCTTTCTGTGGCGACAACCGGGTTCGGTGACCCGGACACGCGCGTGGCAGTGACACCCGTTTCTGCGGTCGGCACTGGGCAGACGACCCACAGCGCCCTCTTGGACTCACAATTGGCGTCGATAGCAGCGGAGGTGGATAGACAACTGGCAAAGAAGGACGCTGTTGATAACAGTACAGACGGTGCTGGTTCCAACTTAGCTGCGTCACTGCAAGGCGTGCTTAAAGGTCCACTGACTGATGATCAGTTAGGCGCTATCCTGAAAAGCCTGCGGAGGCAGCATTTTCTCATAGATCCATTTCCATTCCTTGACGTTACCAAGCTGGAGATCCAATCATTTTCAGGTATCTGGGTGGATACGATATGCCGATATGTTGCTGAGAAGCCTGTAAGCGCGGAGGAAAAGCAGGTTATAACCAAACAGATCGACGTTTTGTTTAATATGGTCGAAACGCAGACACTTACAGCGTTGAAAGGTCGGGGAAACAAAGAGGCTGTCTCGCAATGCACCGCATATCACCGAGCTCGCCTACGCGCTGAGTTGGAGGATCCGGTTTCCCAATGGCTTAGGAGGCGGTTTACTCCTGACGAAATGGTTCATCTGAACGATATGATAAAGGAAGACACGGTCAGGGCCGCAGTCGGCGCCGAGACCATACTCGGTCCTGAATTCGCGGTGACGGGTTTCTCAGCCAACGACCTACTCGCCCGCACTATGACTATGCAATACTCCGCACCAACGTTGGACTCTGCATCTATGGAGCAGATGTTCTCACAGAGGAAGGCTCTAGTCAAGGAGCGACAGCTCAAGTATGAGCATATGTCCGAGGAGGAACAGCGCAGGGAGGATAGGCGCAAGCGCGAACAGGGCCTACCATATTGATTACTTGGAAGTGGTCGATCCGGAAACTCTGGAATGCCCGCCGACGATTGAGGGCGATATGCTCCTCGCGCTGGCGGTCCGAATCGGCTCAACTCGGTTGATCGATAATGTGATGCTTCACGGGCGTTGATTGCTAATGTTATGGATTATCCGCCTGTGGGATAGGGCGGGGAAACTCCTGAGAGGTGGCATAAGTGGATTATGTAGGCTACTTGGTATGGTTGATTCCAGAAGCAACATTAGGTGGTCTGATTGGGGCGATTGTAGGTAGGTACACCTTTGGCCGTTTAAGAAGGCGATACCATTTGCGACCCGCGCGATTCTACAGCGCGTTGGCGGGCGGTTTGGCATCGGGTGTAGCAGTGTTGTTAATCGCTTTGCCATGCATTATCCTCTATGTAATTCTGCGGCCCCCGCCGCAATGCGATGACATTGATCTCCTAGTTGTGGTGGGCCTTTCGTTCAACACCTTTTGCTTCGCAGTGGTTTGCGGAGCGGTTTTTGGCGCAGGTCCTGGTTTGGCGTGAATGAGGAAACATCGAAGAGAGGGTCGTGATGGACCTAGATGCATTAGCAATGGTAATCGTTGTGTTGGTCGGTGGATTGGCAGGTATGCTTATTGGCCGGCGCGTTCTCGAACGGCTTCGCGCGCGACGAGATTGGGTGGGTGTACGCGTTGCATCCGCCCTGATCGGATGCGCGGCCTCTGCTCTGGTCGTAGCCCTTTCCAGTACTATTCTCGGTCTCGCCTTTGCCTATATACTGGGTGTCACGGGCTACGCGCATCCCAGCGACGGTGCCGGGATGGCACTAATCATCTTTGTTGCGCTGATTACATTCGGTGCCTGTGTTGCCGGTCTCATCTTCGGTGCTGGACCGGGTTTGCCGATAAGGAATCACGACCAGACGAAGATATAGATTAGGCAATCGATCTGTATTTTGGGGGTTTTATGTCTATTAAGTTTTTCAACACTCTTTCCAGGGAGATGGAGGAGTTCGAGCCGATAGAGGATAAGAAGGTCGGGCTTTACACCTGCGGGCCGACGGTCTATGATTACGCGCACATCGGCAACTGGCGAACCTATCTGTTCGAGGATATCCTGCGGAGGACGCTGGAGTATCGGGGCTTCGATGTCCTGCACGTGATGAACATCACGGATGTCGATGACAAGACCATCCGAGGCGCCATCGCCAAGAAGATCACGCTCGACGAATACACCGAGCCGTTCATCAAAGGGTTCTATGATGATCGGGATTCGCTCAATGCGGAGAGGGCCTTCGTCTATCCTCGCGCGACGCGTCATATAGATGATATGGTGAAGATCATCAAGACGCTCATGGAGAAGGGGATCGCCTACCGGACCGACGATGGCTCGATCTACTTCGACATCACCAAGTTTCCCGGTTACGGCAAGCTCTCACATTTCAGAATCGATGAGTTGAAGGCCGGGGCGCGGGTGAAATCGGATGAGTATGAGAAGGCTCAGGTTTCCGATTTCGCGCTCTGGAAGGCCTGGGATGCAGGCGACGGCGATGTCTTCTGGGAGACGGAACTCGGCAAGGGGCGTCCGGGCTGGCATATCGAGTGCTCGGCGATGAGTAGCAGATACCTCGGCCAGACATTCGATATCCATACGGGCGGCGTGGACAACATATTTCCCCATCATGAGAACGAGATAGCCCAGTCGGAAGCGGCATCCGGAAAACCCTTTGTGCGATACTGGATGCACAGCGAACATCTTCAAGTGGATGGCCGCAAGATGAGCAAATCGCTTGGCAACTTCTACACCCTGCGCGATGTCGAGGCGCGAGGCTACGATCCGATGGTCTTCCGCTACCTCGTTCTCGGTGGGCATTACAAGGCGAAGATCAACTTTACCTGGGTCGGTATGGAGGCCGCAAAATCGGCGATGGAGAGCCTGTATGAGTTCATGGGCCGTCTGGACCAGACGCACCATACAGGCCTGGATGACGCCGTCGGGCGCGCGAAAAAGGTCTTCGGTGAAGCGCTGGATGATGATCTGAACACGCCGGTCGCGCTTTCAGCGGTCTTCGGGCTGGTCAAAGAGGTGAACATCGCGGGCAAAGGCGGCAGAGAGGTCTATGAGGCAATGCTCGACTTCGATCGCGTGCTGGGTCTTCGCCTTGAGGAGAAAGCGACTCCCGCCGAGGAGGAGGTCCCTGCTGAGATTCAGGCGCTTCTCGATCAGCGCCAGCAGGCAAGGAAGGTAAAGGATTTCGGTGCAGCCGACAAATTCAGGGATGAGATATTGGCCGCCGGGTGGGTGATCGAGGACACGCCGTCAGGGCCGAGGGTGAAGCGGAAGGGATGAAGAGATGACGGGAAGACGGGAAGACGGGAAGATAAGAGGAATTGAGGAGACGGAAGGAACTAGCGACTCTCAACGCCCGACACCTGACGCCATCCCTGACTACATCAAGCGGCTGTTCTGGGATTGTAACCCTGATGAGGTTTCTCTCACTCAGCACAGATCGTTCGTGATTCACCGGATATTGGATGACGGGGATTGGGACGCCATCCAGTGGCTCCGACGAACAATCGGAGATGACGCGATTCGCGAGTGGATCGAGGCCAGGCACGGGCGTGGGCTGAGTCCACGGACACTAAGGTTCTGGCAAGTTGTCCTGGATCTACCGGATGATGAGGTTAGTCCATGGGTGAAGAGCGCCCGGGAGTCGGTATGGGAAAGGAGGGTCGGATGAAGATGCATGGCGAAGTGTTGGACGAGGCACAAAGCGAACTCTTGCCGGTTCTTGGCTCAATTGCCTTGGAAAACGGTTTCTACCTTGGAGGGGGTACGGCGATTGCCCTTGTTCTCGGCCATCGGATGTCAGTTGATTTTGACTGGTTCGGTTCTTCACTGGATGATCCGATGATCCTGGCCCAGACTCTCAGAGAGGGCGGCCTGAATCCTGGAAACCTGCAGGTATCGCCCTCGACTTTGCACTGCACCATCAACGGCGTTCGGGTTAGTTTTCTGAAATATGCATATCCTCTTCTTGGCGATTCGATGTCGGACGATTCACAAGCATTTGCACTGGCGTCCCTCGATGATTTATCATGCATGAAGCTTGCCGCTGTTGCTCAGCGAGGGTTGAGGCGGGATTTCGTGGATGTCTATGCCTTGGGTACCAGGCATAAGCCACTGCCGGACATGCTCGATTTGTATAAGCGCAAGTATTCGACCGATGACATCTCCCATGTGCTGAAAGCTTTGACGTATTTCGATGATGCAGAGGACGAACCGATGCCTTCAATGATCTGGGATCTTTCCTGGGAGACTATCAAATTGAAAATTACCGATTGGGTTCGTGAGCAGGCAATATCCCCGTCTGGAAGCTAACTGCTATCAGCTAACGGCTAACTGCTAATGAAAATAGGCAAACTTCCTCACAACATGCTCGCCGATATGCTGGCGAAGGTTCCGCTCGATGATCGGGTGGTGGTCGGGCCGGGCATCGGGATCGATGCGGCCGTGATCGAGTTCGGTGATCGCCTGCTCGTCAGCAAGACCGACCCCATCACGTTCGCGACTGATCTGATCGGCTGGTATGCGGTCAATGTGAACGCCAATGACATCGCCGTGATGAATGCCGACCCTCGGTGGTTTATGGTCACCATGCTCGTGCCGGAACAGACGACTAAGGATGAGATCGAAGCAATATTCGGGCAAATCCTGGATGCCTGCCGGTCGCTGGGAATCACACTTGTCGGCGGGCATACGGAGATCACCTATGACATCCACCGTCCCATAGTCGTCGGCTGCATGCTTGGAGAGACGGATCGAGCGCGCCTTGTCACGGCAAGCGGCGCGAGGGTGGGGGACGATATCGTAATCACCAAGGGCATCGCGGTCGAGGGAACGTCGCTCTTGGCCCGTGAAGCGGCGGATCGATTGGCAGAACTCGGCATGGCGCAGGACGTCATTGAACGAGCGGCGAACTACCTGCACGATCCGGGAATTAGTATGGTGAAAGACGCTCGAATCGCGACGAGCGCAGCCCACATAACCGCTATGCATGACCCAACGGAGGGCGGCCTCGCGACCGGCCTGATGGAAATCGCCCTTGCGTCCAACCTGGGTTTGGAGGTCGACCAGGCATCGATCCCGATCTTACCGGAGACGGAGATCCTCTGCAGGGCGCTCAGCCTCGATCCTCTGGGCCTGATCGCGTCCGGCTCACTCCTGCTGACCGTTTCCCCGAACGAAACCCCGGCGCTGCTCCAAGCGTTCAACGAGGCCGAAATCCCGGCATCGGTGATCGGGCGCATGACGGCAAAGGAACAGGGTCTGAAGATGCTCACGGCTTCCGGTATGCGCGACCTTCCGGCCTTCCCTCGTGATGAAATCGCCCGGTTCTTCGGGTAGCCTGTTACCGGTGCGGCCCGATCGTCCTTAGGAATCCATGGAATGTCAGGGATGAAACGAGGATGGTGATAACTCCACAGGCAACCTGGATTGATACGAAAGGCACATAGCCTCCCCAGGTTCTTATCCGCCTAACTTTCACAAACACAAGGATCAGGACGTACACTAGCAGCGACAGGACGGTACATAATAGTAGTCCCCTGAGTCCACAGAAAGCCCCTATAAAGGACGCTGTTTTGATTACTCCACCGCCCATCGGTTCGGATCCCCTCACGTATGTTATGACAACGGCTACTATGAGATAGGCGAGGAGTCCCACCACGGCTCCAGTGATCGAACTCGTCAGTCCTATAGAGCCTGGAATTAGACTGGCGACAACTCCGACGACTGCCCCACCTATAGTCAGTAGATCAGGCGAGATGTACTCGTCATGAGCTAAAGTAAAAAGTGCTAGTGGAGCGCCAACAGCCAGGAATAAAACAGTGTGGACGAAGGTCCAACTCACATTCTGCATATACAGAGCCGTTAAGGTCAACAGAGGAAAAATGATTTCCAGTTGCGGAAAGAGGAAGTCGCTAGTGTCTCGGCTCAAGGCAGACCTAAGGCCCAGGTCTATCACGCCTGCGACTATGAACGCCGCAACCACAACCGCAAATGCCGTGAAAGTGCTGGGCATTTTTGCTCTCCCTCTGGCCAGAACGTCTGTACGAGTTAGGACTGCTTCTTCGCCAACTCAGCCGCGAGAGGGCGGACGCACATCGGCAGAGATCCGTTCTGCAGATGGGTGTGGATGCACTCGCAGCAGGTTCCCTTTCGTGAGCAGTCGGTGCTCGGGCACGTGCACCATTCGGTGTTTCGGTCAATATTCGGACAGGTCATTTCATCTTTCTCCTTTGTTTTGTTGCAGGCTTCTCGGCCTTGACTCGCCCGGATTTGTAATCTGGGCGCTGGATTCTCTGGAATCCAGGGATGCGAACCAGACTCGCTATTAGGCAACAGCTCCTACAGCTCAAAATCCCCACGTGTAGGGGCATTCTCCAGAATAACATCCATTCAGTACGTACCCTTTGAGCTTCGGCAGCGCCGCTTCGCTCTGCAACCGAAGCATCGTGTTAGTTCGTCCTTGCTAACTCGGAAGACTCAACGTACTCGCATCGCCATAGGGTAAATTCGACTTTCGACAGGATTGATTATAAAATCCAGTCCGGTCGTCAAGAGGGATTGCAAGTCCCCTCGGGAACACCCGCTCTTCCCCTCCTCCGGTCATCTTGTCATCCCGTCTTCTTGTCATCCTTTCTTCTTGTCATCCTGTCATCCCATCACGCATTTCACGGCATGAGTGCCTGCTTCAAACACGGGAAGTACCTGGCTGGTGATGGATTCGCCATCAACTTCTATGCTTGCCACTCCATGCTGCACGTGGTTGGGATTGGTGACCTTGATCTCATATTTTGCGCCTCGGAAGCGGCGAGTGATCTTGAAGCCGTCCCAGGCGCTCGGGATGCAGGGGTCGAGAAGAAGACCGTCGTAGGTCGGGCGGACGCCCATGATGTAGTCCAGCCCGCCTCGGAGCATCCAAACGCCCGAGCCTGTGAGCCACGAGTGGCTCGCCTCACCGAAGGTCGGATGGTCTGGGCTGGTGACGTACTCGGAATAGACGTAAGGCTCCATGCGATAGATATCCGGATCGTAGGCCTGGTTGATCGGCATGGTCTTGGAGTAGTACTCGAACGCGCGGTCACCGTTTCCGAGCAGGCACTCGCCGAGAATCGCCCAGCCGACCACGTGATTGAAGATCGAGCCGTTCTCCTTCTTGCCGGGAACGCATCGAGTGGCCAATCCGATGCCGGGGTCTAACTTTGTATAAGATGGGGTCAAAATCTTAGGCCCCCTTGGAGTGTCGAGCATCGAATATGCGGAGTCCATCGCCCTCCGACCGCGTTCATCGTCGCCGATCTCGCTGATCACCGACCAACTTTGCGCGTTCATGAAGATTCGGCCCTGCTCATTGGTGTGAGAGCCGATCACCCCGCCGTCATCCCTGGTTCCGCGGATATACCAGTCGCCGTCCCAGCAGAGGTTGTTGAGGGCTTCGGAGATTAGGGCGTATTCATGGCGGTAATGGGCAGCCTTTTCCAGGCAAGGTGTCAGGCGTTGGGTGTTGGGCCTTTCTTCAGCATTTCCGGTTTTCCCGTTCATCTTGTCTTCTTGTCTTCCTGTCTTCCTGTCAACTCTTTCCAAGAGTTCAGCGTTTTCCTTGAGGATGTAGCACATGAACTCCGCTACCCAGACGCTTTCGCCGATGCCCTGTCGGCCCACGTAATCCAGGGTGTCATTCCAGTCGCCAGGGCCGAATTTGGGCAAGTGCCTGGGAGTGAGCTGGCTGAGCGGGTAGTCGATCGCCCGCTGAATGTGATCGAGTACAGTCGCCTCGCCGCCGTCCTGGAACGGGACGACTCGATCGAGGAATGCGAAGTCGCCGGTTTCTTTCAGGTACGACATGACCGCCAGTGGGAGCCAGAGGGGCGTGTCGGAATGCCCGGTGCGCTCGCCTTGGCCGGTCAATCGGAAGTAATTGTGTAGAGTGCTGCCATCCTGAAACTGGTGAGAGATCACTTCGCATATCCGATCACCGACCAGCGCGGGCTCGGCCATCAGCGGGCCCATCAGGTCCTGGGATTGATCGCGAATCCCCGTGCCGAAGAGCATTCCACCGTGGTAATACCCGGCCGTACGGTGCATATGGAAAGTGACCCACGCCTGCCTTTTTGCCCAAGTGTTGAGCATCAGGTTCATGTTCGGATCGGGGGTCTCGACCTCCGAGGATGTCAGGTAGTTCTCCCAGTAATCGTTTAGTTCAGCAAACGCCGAATCCACATCGGACAATTGGCGATACTTGGTGATTATCGGAGGAGCGAAGTCAAGATAACGCTCCGCATCGATGACGCCCATGAGTATCACGAACTCCCTCGACTCACCGGGTGCGAGGGTGATTTCACTCTGCAGGGCGGCGCAGGCATCACCGGCGGTGATATCGGTATCGAGGCAACGGCTGTTTTCCACGGCAATTGGATTGGATTCCGAGCGCCACTTGCCGATAAACGCGTCTTTCTTCCCATCGAAGCCTGTCACCGGCAGCGATGATGCGAAGAAGACCTGTTTGTCCCATGCTTTGTTCGGCTGCTTGACGGTCGCGCCGCCATACGTTACCCAGTAGTTCTTGGTGGCGTAAATCGCCTGGAGTTGGAGGTCGAACTTGACGATATTAAAGTGCTGATCGTTCGGCTGGTTGATGAGGTCCACCAGCGCGTGACCGAGGCAGAGTTCAACGTATGAGAATACGTCGAGCTTTCGCTCCCGCTCCGATTTGTTCTCAAGCGTGACGCGCCAAATCTCCAGATCGTCATTCTGTGGAACGAAATAGAGGATGCTGCTTCGGATGCCGAAGTTCTCGGAGGTGATTCGAGTATATCCCATGCCGTGTCGGCACTCGTAGGAATCGGGATCCTTCGCGACAGGCTGCCAGGTCGGCGTCCAGTATTCGCCGCTTTCTCGATCCCTGATATAAACATATCTGCCTGGTCGGTCCCACGGAAGGCCGTTATATCTGAGTCGGGTGATGCGGGAATCGCGGGGGCAGACGTAGAAGCTGTACCCGCCTCCTGCGTTGGTGACAAGGCCTGTGTATCGCGTGTTGGATATGTAATTGACCCAGGGAGCCGGTGTATCCGGTCGGGTGATGATGAACTCCCTGCCGTCGTCTGAAAAATGGCCGTACTTTTCTAAACTCACTGAACTCTCCTAATGATCTCGACGGATGACGTGTCAAGCATCCCTACGAAGCCGCTCGTACTCCTCGACCGTCAGATCTATGCTCCTCAGAATCTCGCGAATCAGGCCTTTGCCGAGGTCTTCTCCTGCATGCATTGGTACAATGCACCTGCGACCATCCCTGTGTTTGTAATATGCATGGCTTCCCCGTTGGCGGTCGAACTCGAAACCGAGCCTTAGCAAAATGGAAACCATTTTCTTGGCCGGAATGACGGTCATCGCCGTCATACGGCTATCTCCAACTCATGCACGCCGATGAACTTGTTTTGCGTAATAGTGTCGTCAGCGTCCACCTCTACGTCAACACACAAAGCAATCGCTTCTCGGATGCGTTCATCCAGTTCGGCAAGGGTTCTTGCCTGAGTGTGGCATCCTCGAAGGGATGGCACTGTTGCCACATAAATGCCGTCTTCGTCCTGTTCAATGATCACCGGAAAGTGAAACGTCTTCTTGCTCATGATTTGCCTCCAAGACATTATACCATTCAGCGTGAACTGCGTCATCATCGTTTCATCACACTCGTTTCATCACACAGACCGACGGGTCAGACCAGTGGGACAAGCCAGACGGATCCCAGTACACCCAACGTCCCTCTTGACACAGGGGCAGCGGCTTGGTTAGCATACTTAAGGGGTTCCGGCCCCCTTAAAGCATTATTTCCAAATCCTAAGACAAGCAGGTGCAAATATGAGCAACTTTTCAAATAATCCAGGCAATTTTCTCCCTTCCCCGGACGAGGCCGAGAAAATCATAGACGAAACAATCGATAAATATACCGAGTATGTAAATCCCACCCTGGCGACTGCCATGCGATTCGCCGGGTTCGGCAACGTGGAGTGGGAGGCGAGTGGACTGATCGTCACCGACTGCTCTGGTAACAAATACATCGACTGTCTCGGCGGGTACGGAGTCTTCAGCCTGGGACATCGGCATCCGGAGGTCGTGGCCGCGGTGAAGGATCAACTCGATCTCATGCCGCTTTCATCCAAGCTCTTCTTCAACAAGCCGTATGCCGATTTGGCGGAGAAGATCGCCGGGATCGCTCCAGGCCAGCTCAAGTTCAGCTTCTTCTGCAACAGCGGGGCGGAAGCGGTCGAAGGCGCGCTCAAGGCCGCTCGAATCGCGACGGGACGCACGGAGATTATCTCGACCATCGGCGGGTTCCACGGCAAGAGCCTCGGTGCCCTGAGCGCAACCGGCAGGGATGTGTATCGGACTCCGTTCCAGCCGCTTGTCCCAGGTTTCGTTCACGTTCCATTCGATGATGCGGCTGAGATGGAGAAGGTGATTTCGGACAAGACCGCTGCTGTGATCATCGAGCCGGTGCAGGGCGAGGGGGGGATTCGCGTGCCCTCCGACGACTATCTGCCGAAGGTTCGCGAGATGTGTACCCGGCACGGCGCTCTGTTGATTGTGGACGAGGTTCAGACCGGTCTGGGACGCACGGGGAAGATGTTTGCCAGCGATCACTGGGGTGTGGAACCTGACATCATGACCCTCGCGAAGGCCCTCGGAGGTGGCGTTATGCCGATCGGCGCATTCGTCGGAACTCAGGAGGTCTGGAACGCGCTTTTTCGTGAGAATCCTCTCATGCACACTACCACATTCGGTGGGAATCAACTGGCATGTCGGACAGCACTGACAGCCATTGAAGTGACCCTCCGGGACAATCTTCCGGAGCACGCCGCCACGATCGGGCGGTACTTCATGGACGCTCTCAAGAACGTGCAGGAGAAGCATCCCAAGGCGCTCAAAGAGGTCCGAGGCATCGGACTGATGATTGGGGTCGAGTTCACGCACGAGGACATAGGCGAGTTGGTGATGGGAGGTCTCGCGAGGCGCGGCGTGATCGCCGCTTACACGCTCAACAACCCGAAGGTGATCCGGTTCGAGCCGCCCCTGATCATCCAGGAAGCCGACGTGGACACGGTTGTCACTGCCTTCGATGAATCCGTCGCCGAAGCGCTCGAGATGCTGGTCGGGATTGTTTGAGGAGAGCTAGACTCGTTCCAACTTCGGTGTTCGGGCGTGCCAGGCTCGGAGGATGGCATCCAGTTCTGCCGCAAGCTCTGCCTGCTCTCCGGTTCCGGCCAGGTTTCTCTGCTCGTAAGGGTCTGACCTGAAATCGTAGAAACGATGTGGGTTCGGCTCCAGGGTGTTCAGATAATTGATCCAGCGAATCCCATAGGAATGAGTAGGGGTGCGTACGCCGATTCCGTCGCGGCCGGTTTCGGTGAACGAATAGTTCTCCGCAAGCTGATCGACTTCTCCACGAACAATCGGGCTGAGATCCCTGCCGTGCACATGCTCCGGAACCTCCATGCCAAGCAGCGACATGAGGGTCGGCATGAGATCGACGAGGTTTGCCACCTGCCCGGTGATGACGCGGCTCGGATTCCCGCCCGGCAGCCGGATCATGTACGGCACGCGGATCGATTCTTCGTTCAAAAAGCCCTTGAAGGCTTTTCCGTTGCTGCCGAGCATGTCACCATGGTCGGAAAGAAAGACCACTATCGTGTTATCCGCAAAACCGTTCTCCTCGACTGACGCCACCATCCTGCCGAAAACATCGTCCACCCATGTGGTGAGGCCGTAATACTCGGCGAGCATGCTACGGAACCCATAGCCCTCGGGAAGCTTGTCGGCGTATTCCAGATGCTGTTGATAGTGCATGTAGTCATACCGATAGACCTTCAGCGTGCGCGGCACATTATCGAAAGGCGCTTCCGGATTCACATTTGGCCGAAGCGGAATCTCGGCGGGATCGTACATCTTCAGGTAGTGATCCGGCGCATCGGCA